>Ga0071330_1069146_pt1 | contig 53061 bp, 64 predicted proteins | sample GBScel77sediment_FD_63802 | JGI IMG/M metagenome (GOLD analysis project Ga0071330, IMG submission 63802) | Hot spring sediment microbial communities from Great Boiling Spring, Nevada - Cellulolytic enrichment Sediment 77C v2 (version 2) | ecosystem: Environmental > Aquatic > Thermal springs >...
AAGACTACAGATTCTGAAGGTGCTCTCTGATCCTCTAATCTCATACGTCCTCTTCATCGTCGGGCTCTACGCTCTAATCTTTGGTGTGACATCACCAGGCTACGGGAGCGAAGTTATAGGTGCAATCTGCCTCATACTCGGCCTCATAGGACTCGGATTAACAGGAGTATTCATCGGAGGGTTAATCTTAATAGCACTGGGTGCTATTCTACTGCTTGCCGAGTTGCTAACACCTGGGTTCGGGTTGATGGGTGGCGCTGGGTTTGTTTGCATCATATTAGGTGGGCTGCTATTATTCCCCACCTTACCTACTGGTCCTTGGTTGATCTCCTCTGATCTCTTGAACAGCCTCCTATTTACCACCCTAATAATACCATTAACAATAGGTATCTTCTTCATCTTCGCAGCCTACAAGGTCATACAAGCCAGAAGAAGACCACCAGCAATAAGAGGGATGGTAGGTGGAGTGTGTATCGCAGTAGAGGACATCCCAAAGGGGAGCATCGGGCTTGTAAGATACGGAGCAGAATACTGGCAAGCCACATCAGACCAAGATATAACAAAGGGTCAAAAGGTCAGGGTGATTCAGAAAGATGGGCCTATACTTAAAGTAAAACCTGAATAAATCTGCACTTACCAGATTGTCACGCCCAATTTTTCATTAATTAAATGTAGTGCGGGGGGTGGGATTTGAACCCACGAACCCCTATGGGACGAGGTCCTAAGCCTCGCGCCTTTGACCTGGCTTGGCGACCCCCGCGCACAGTAGTGCTATCTCAATAGGGTAAATTTAAGCCCTACACTTGTAACACAGAGTTTTCGTTACAGAGTGGCTTAAGATTTAGGCATTCACCGTTATGTGACTGTTGACCATCATTACGTTGGAAACGGGTATCTTTTGAGGGATTATTTACGCTTTTGTTGGCGACTTTGGTTCACTTTTTGTAAGAAGGGAAGCCTCTGCTGATGGGAAGATGCTTATCTTAACTTTGCTCCCTTTTTGTTTTAAGATATAAGGTAGTGCTTCAGAAGCGCTTCTGAGGTGGACGAAGCCGAGTCGATTTACATAGTGTTTTGGTAGAGTTGAGAGGAGCGCTGGTTTCACCTTCTTTAACAACCACCTAAGATAGATTATAGTTTCAAAACCCTCTATATAGTTACCTTGTGAGAGAAAGGGCTCTATATCTCGGGTAGCAGCCAATCGAAGTGCTTCAGAACCAAGGCCGTCGATGCATTCTGCTAAGAAGACTACGGTAGTGTTGTCTAAAGGTTTTGTTATGTTCCAAAGTGTGTTTAGTGCTGAAGTTAGTGTGGATGTTGATTTACGTGAGCCAGCTGAGGCTATTATCGCTTCAGGTGGTGTGTTCAGACTGATTCTACACAGGTCTAGGTATGTTTGTGAAATCTGCTTATGTGCTTCGATCAGATCTCCTACCGCTATATCAACTAACACCTCATTTATAGAGATGTATTCTAGACCTAACATCTGTAAGCGCTCCGCTTCTGAGTAGGCGTAGAAGCTCGCTTCGGTTTCTTCACCCGGTCTAGGTTCGTTACTTTGTGCACGCTTGAATGCTTCAGCTATAAAGTTGGGTCTTAACGTCTTAAGCAGCGTAACAGGACCACCTGAGAAGCCGAAGAGGGGGTTGAAGCTGACTTTAGAGATCAGAAGTTTTGTGTCGTATCGTTGCACCTCCGCTTCTGATGGTGTAAAGACTTTAATGTTCACATTTGACCCTTCACAAACCTTCTTGATCCAAGAGTGTAGGCTTCTCTCAGCGCCTACAGTAAGGCGAGCTGTTTTACCGCTTTCAGTAGATGCATCGATCACAGCTTTTACAAGAGAGGCGGAGGCTTCCTCTGCCTCACATACAACTATTAATGTCTCCCCCTTTAGCTCAAGTTCCTTTATCCTACTTCTCATAGAGTTTTCATCTAAGGGTTTGGTGTTAGGTGTGTAGATCTTTTCTAGGTTCTCGGCCTTTATTTTTAAGGGCACTTCGACCGTACCGTAGGGTAGCCAGATTTCGGGCATACCATACTTGGTGCAGAAGAAGGAAGACTTAAAGATGCTTGTCTACATATTATAGGACGTTGACTGCGGATTCTGTCGAGCGGGAGAAGCTAGTTAGGGACTTGGGTAAGATCCTAGTTAAGATGAATGTTATTCAGTTTGGTACCTTCAAGCTTGCAAGCGGTAAACTCAGCTCCTATTACATTAACCTCAGAGCAGTCCCTAGTTTTCCAGATGTTTTCAAAGAAGTTATTGACTGTTACATCTACACATTAAAAAATAAAGTAGGTTTGGCGGGTTTCGACGCGATATGCGGAATCGCTACCGCGGGGCTGCCGTTTGCTGCTGCGGTAGCATATACCTTATCAAAACCCCTACTATATGTGCGGCGTGAAAAGAAGGAACACGGTTTAAGTAAGGTTCTGGAGGGGGTTTTGTACCCTGGGTGGAGGGTTTTGATACTGGATGATTTAGCGACTACAGGTGAATCACTCCTAACCGCAACTCGCGCTGTAAGAAGTGAGGGAGGGATAGTGAAGGATGCGGTAGTGTTGATAGATAGGAGAGAGGGTGCTGTAAGAGCTCTGCTCAATGAGGGCGTTAGACTACACTACTTTACAGACATCTCTGAATTATCTGAGATACTTTTTGACGCAGGGTTGCTCGACTCCGAGCAGATTAAAGCGATAAGAGAGCAGATGCGGGGTGCGAGATGATCAGTAGATCATCAAGTTCTTGCTTTCAAGGAGTGCATGAAGGTTGTTAACTGCTCGGTAGACTTCCTCCTCCTTCTTCGCACCAGTACAAACAAGCTTGCCGCTGGCGAACAGAAGGATTACTGTCTTAGGATCTTGCATACGGTGGATGAGACCTGGAAACTGCTCCGGCTCATACATAGATCTTGGGAGCTGTCTAGCCGCCTCTTCTAGGTGAACCCTGCCTCCTAGGCTGGCTGAGGCGACTATGTTCTGTATCTCAATTTCAGGTTCATTCTGTATATCTATACCCCCTTTTCTTAAGCGTTGGACTACAGTCTTGACCGCCTTTATGGCTTGTTCTTCAGATTTTGCGCCTGTGCATACCATTTTCCCTGAGCTAAATATGAGGGTGGCGGTTTTAGGCATCTTAAGTCGGAAGACCAAGCCTGGAAACTGGTCTGGATGGTACTCGACATCTGTGAAGTTTCGTGTTATCGCATTTAAATCTATACGCTGATTTATGGTCGCAGAGGCGACCACATTCTCTATGCTTATTATAGGTTTTGTCTGCGGCATTTATCGCCCTTTAATAAAGCTGAGGGTAGTATTTAAACCGTATCCGAATCCTTTGAAGTTTAAGCTCCATTACTTGCGCTTTAATTCTAATACGAATATCAGAACAATAAAGAAGCATATCAGAATATAGTTCAGTGGGGGCTGAATAATCGAAGCAACCTTTCCAAGGTAGGGTAAAGTGAAGATCACCTTACCTATGTAGTGTGATTCCCGAACAACCCAAGCATCTGGAGCGGGATTGTTGTCACCCTTGGTGTAGATAGCCACACCGTATTGGTCCGTACTCATGCTGTAGATCCGGTGAACTATTATTCTGCCATCACCAGTTGGGTTGTGGAAGACTATAATATCTCCGACCTGCAGAGTTTGGAAACTACCCTTATCTTTAACTACGATGATGTCACCGACGTTGAGGGTTGGAATCATGCTGCCAGATGAGACTACGTAGGCTGGGCTTGACGTGCCTAGTGCGAAGGTGAGACCAGCCCAGAAGATGAATACTAGAAAGACTGTGATCGATACGTAGGCTGCTGCTCGAGCGATAGGCTTCAGCAATCCTCCCCCTTCCTAAGGCGGGTTGAAGATTGCTGCACTTAAGGTTTATTTTAAGTTGATCAATTGTGATTAGGTGTGGTTTGTGGATAAAATATTTAAGAGCGAAAAGGGGAGGCTGGTTAGGCATGCTTGGCTCAATAAGACTTGGCTTGGAAGAGGCAGTGGCGACCCTTGGAGATTAGTGTGTTAGAGGCTGATAATAGTAAAGTTAGGGTGCTTTTGAGTGGTGTAGATAGGGTTTATGCTAATGCCGTGAGAAGGTTTGCTTTGAGCGAAGTGCCTGTTATGGCTATAGATGATGTGGTAATTCTTGAAAACACCTCCATAATGTATGATGAGGTGTTGGCGCATAGACTCGGCCTTATACCGATCTACACAGACCTAAGCAGATACACGCTACCAGAAGAGTGTGACTGCAAAAGCGAATTAGGATGCCCAAGATGCAGAGTCCTATTTGTGCTCGATGCATCGGCTACCGATAAACCTAAGACTGTATACTCAGGCGACTTGGTCTCAGAAGATAAAGACACCAAACCAATAAGCCCAAACATACCGATAGCGAAGCTTGCCCCAGGCCAGAAGATTAAGCTTGAAGCGTATGCTAAACTCGGTAGGGGTAAGGACCACGCTAAATGGCAGCCAGCGACCGTAGCTGTGTTACGCGATGCGGATGAAGAAGGTAAGAAGTTTGAGTTATTTATCGAATCCGTAGGAGCGCTTCCAGCACCCGAAATACTTCTCCAAGCGATAAAGATTCTTCACAAGAAGATGAGCAAAATATATGAAGATTTGAAGGTGAAAGATAATGGCGGTAAAGATTAGAAATCCTCTCCTAAAGGGCGATATAATCGCCTTAAAGAAAGCGGCTAAGAAGGGTGAGAAGAGTAGACTCTGGAAGGCGGTTGCAGAATACCTTGAAAGAAGTAGATCAAAAAGAGTAGTGGTTAATGTGGGGAAGATAGCTAAGCTTACCGAGCCGGGTGATGTTGTTATCGTGCCGGGTAAAGTTCTCGGTGGCGGCGTCATCGAGCATAAAGTAGTGGTGGGGGGCTTCTCCTTCTCTGAGAGCGCTCGCTCGAAGATAACCGCTGCTGGCGGCGAGGCTTTGCCGATAAAGAAGTTTATCGAAAAGTACTCAAGTTGCAAGGAGGTCAAGCTAATTGGAGGCTAGTGTGCAGAAGAGCAAGCAGCCCATAGTGGTCGATGGTGCTGGGCATATCGCTGGTAGATTAGCATCTATCGTAGCTAAGAAGCTGCTCGAAGGGGAGCGTGTTGTCGTCGTTAATACTGAGAAGATCCTTATCTCCGGTAGCATAGATACTATTCGCCGAGAGTGGGAAGCTAGGCTTGAGATAACAAGTGCAACTAATCCGAAACACACACCTATGCATCCAAGAAGGCCGGATCGAATCTTTGCTAGGATGGTTAGGGGGATGGTTCCTAGAAAGAAGCCTAAAGGGAGGTTAGCCCTAAAGAGGCTAAGAACATACATAGGCGTACCAGAAGAATATAATAATGCGGAGAAGGTAGTCTTTAAAGAGGCGATGATAAGTAAGCCTGCGGCATATTACGTCAGCTTGGCTGAAGCCGCTAAGCTGGTAGGTTGGAGAGGTGAATAGTAGGGTTGTCTAAGAAGAAGCAGCAACAACTCCTGTTAGTCTCTGGTGAAAGAAAGACCGCAAGAGCGACAGCCGCCATTAGACCCGGAATAGGTAGGGTTAGGATCAATAATTTTCCAGTCGAATTATGGATGCCTTACGTAGCTAGAGAGGTCATAATGACCCCACTTTTAATAGCTGGGGAGCTACGTAATAAAGTCGATATTGATGTGACAGTAAAGGGTGGGGGCGTGATGGGTCAGGCTTACGCAGCAGCGATGGCTATCGCAAGGGCGCTCGTCGAATTCTTCAAATCAGAGGAGCTAAAGGCAAAGATAATGGCTTATGACGAACATCTGCTTAAAGGCGATCCACGTCAAACCGAACCTAAAAAGTTCGGTGGACCTGGTCCAAGGAGAAGAAGGCAGAAATCCTATAGGTGACCGTTTATAGAAAAAGTTTAAGAAGATGTTGTAGGGAGCATGGGTTAAATGCTCTATCCTATTAGATGCTTCACCTGCGGCGCACTTATAGGCGATAAGTTCGCTGAGTTTGAGAAGAGGGTTAAATCTGGCGAAGACGTAACCAAAGTTCTGGATTCGCTAGGGATAAAGAGGTACTGTTGTCGGCGGATGCTACTTACTAGTGTAGATCTTAGTGAGGAAATCCTCCCCTATTACGAGGCGATTTGGAGGAGGCATTTGGAGTATTCAAGTGAGGATTAGTGGATGGAGGCTGTTCCTATAAAGGAAATTGTGGGGCGCCTATGCTTTAACTCACGCGGCCAAGAAACCGTAGAAGTTGATGTAAAGGCTGGAAATGGTTTAGGTAGGGCTATGGCGCCAGCAGGGGCTAGTGTAGGTAAGTTCGAGGCGCAGAATTTTCCCCAAGGAGGCGTTAGAGAGGCTCTTATGCTCTTAAGAGAGTATTCTACTAAACTGGTGGGTTTAGATGCGTCAGACCCAAAAGCAATAACCTCAGCCCTTAGAAGAATAGATGGCACAACAAACTATAGCAGAATAGGTGGTGCAGTAGCTTACGCGGTATCTATGGCTGCTGTGGAAGCGGCAGCTTCACACCTTAATAAACCACTTTATTCAATTATATCACCTAATGTGGAGCCTAAACTACCTTTCCCGCTAGGCAATTTCATAGGAGGGGGGAAGCACGCCGGACCTGGTGCGCCTGATATACAAGAGCTACTTGCTTGCCCCGTTGGTGCTAAGAGGATTGAGGATGCTGTAAGAGCCAACATAACGGTTCACTCAGAAGCTAGAAGGTTGATAGAGAAGAGGCAGCCTCTCTTCGCCGGCGGAAAGGGTGACGAAGGCGCTTGGGCTGCGAATTTGGATAATGAGGAGGCTCTTATGCTGGCTGCTGAAGCGGTTGCTACGGCATCCGATAAACTAGGTTTCCGCATTAGATTAGGTGTCGATTTTGCCGCTTCTTCGCTCTGGGACGAAAAAGAGAGAGTATATGTCTATGCTCGTAGTGGTAAGAAGCTTAGCCCGGAGGAGCAGATTCAGTTTGTTGCAGAACTCAAAGACAGATTTAACTTATTCTATCTTGAGGATCCGCTGCACGAAGATGCGTTTGAGGACTTTTATGAACTGAGCAAGTGGGTTAAGGATGCTTTGATCGTGGGGGATGATCTTCTTGTGACAAACCCAAGTCGCTTGAAGATCGCTCTATCTAAACGCTCTTGTGATGGTGCAATCCTAAAGGTGAACCAAGCGGGTTCGCTTGGAGATGCTCTTGAGTTTGCCGAGCTTGCTGCAGCGAACAAGATCGTGCTTACAACTTCACATCGTTCAGGTGACACTGTAGATAGCCACATCTCACACGTTGCTGTGGCGACTACTTCGAAGATGATAAAGACAGGTATAGTTGGCGGCGAAAGAATAGCCAAACTTAACGAACTCTTAAGAATAAATGAGCGCATATATCTTGAGACCGGTTCGGAGGCGCATATGGTTTCACTCCCCTATGCTTAGGTGCTCGACTCTTTGGGTAGGTTCGGCCAACTCTATAGAACCATATTTGGGCTGATTAGTGGGAAGCCAACCAACTTCAGCTGGGTTATCAAAGATAAGCTTGCTGCAAGCGGTAGACCTACTAGCAAAGAAGAGGTAAAGTGGCTGGTAAAGCAAGGCATAAGATCCATATTAACCTTAACAGAAAGTAAGCTGCCAGACAGCTGGGTGGATGGTATCTGTTATAAGCATGTGCCGATGCTTGACCATAAACCACCGCCCTTAATAAGCCTAGAAGAGGCTGTAGATTTCATTCAGGAGCAGATCAAGCAAAATAGAGCTATACTTGTCCACTGCGCAGCTGGAAAAGGTAGAACCGGGACCGTATTAGCAGCATACTTCATAAAATACAGAGGCACACCGCTCGATGAAGCAATAAGATACATTCGAAGAATTAGACCGGGTTCTATAGAAGAACCTCAAATAGAAGCGTTGATAACCTTCGCTAGTAAAAGGGAGGGAAGATGAGAAGTAGATCTGTCCCTAGAGAGGAGGCTGAAGAGATCTATAATAAGCTCTTGATGAAGTGGTCTAGAGAGATCTTACCTAAGAGGTTCAAGGGGCTCCTTGCTTTGGAGTTAGATGATAAAAGGGCTTTGCTGATGCTGGATGACTTTAGAGTTGTTAGGATAGGTGATAAGTTTGTTCCATTCTTAGCTGATGTCAAACGTGTTGAGACATTTCCGTATGTTATGGTGGATATAGGTGCTGTCCGTTTTATATGTAATGGTGCTGATGTTATGAGACCTGGTGTGAAGGCTTTTCCAACAATCTTTAGAAAAGGAGACATCGTGGTGGTTAAAGACGAAAAGTATCAGAAGGCGGTAGCAGTTGGCGAAGCGAACGTCTCAAGCGAAGAGGCTCAACAACTCACCAAAGGCCCAATAATTATAAACCTACATTACGTTGGTGATAAGATCTGGGAGATGGCAAAGGAGAAGGGCTTAATCTAAAGGGAGGAAACCAAAAGAGATAAGAAATAGAGTGTGGTTAAGAAGAATGGAAATGGGGCAAGAAAAGAGTAAGGCGGAGAAGCCGCAGATATACCTTAAGGCGCTACCTTTGAGAGATAGGGAGGAGGTTGACGATATAAAGAAGGATATTTCATCAAACTTCATAGTCATCTTACGCATAACCCCCCTCGCGCAAAAGAACATAGAGGAGTTGAGGAAAGCTGTCGAAGAACTGTATAATTACGCTATATCTATAGGCGGCGATATAGCCCGCTTGGGTGATGAAAGGGTAGTCGTTACACCTCCCGGTGTAAAGATCTGGAGAGGACTACTCTAATACACCTTGATAGCTTCTTGTATAGATGGCGCATAGACTGGTAGCTTGAATATTCTTGCTATAGAGGAAGCTAAACTCTCTACCTTCTTCTTTTCACCGTGGTTTACTATAACCTGTTTGAGCTTCGGTCTAAGTTTAGATATGTACTTCATTATCTGGTTATAATCACTATGTCCACTGAAGCCGTCTATCTTCTCGACCTTACATCGCACATCTATAACCCTTATCTTTTCACCCTCATCTGCCAAACTTATCTGCCTAGCACCGTCCAAGATTCTTCGCCCAAGAGTACCTTGTATCTGATATGAGACGAACAGTATCTTATTCTTCTCAGATGAAGCAATCTCAGGCAGATACTCTATAACAGGTCCGCCCTCGAGCATACCCGACGTAGCCATTATTATGGCGGGGCCTTCTCTAAGCGCTTCCTCCCTATTACTTGGATGCTCTATGTTGGTAAAGTATTCTGACAAGAAGGGGTTGATGCCATTCTCTATTATCTTCTCCCTTAACTCTTTCGCAAGATACTCTGGGTGTGAGACGTGTATGGCTGTTGCATCAGATAACATACCTTCAGTAAATATCGGCGCCTCCATTATCGCGCCTGTACGCATCAAATTGTCTAAGATGAGCATAATTTCTTGAGCCCTACCTACAGCGGGTGTAGGTATGAGCACCTTCCCACCGTTAGAGAGAGTCTCGTTTACGGAGTGAGCCAAGGTTTGCTCCGCTTCCTCTCTGCTAGGCATAATATCCTCCTTAGCACCATATGTGCTCTCAACTATGAGAGTTTCGACTCTTGGGAAGTTCCAGCTAGCGCTATCAAGCAGCATAGTCTTAGCGTACTTGAAGTCGCTTGTGTAGACGATGTTATGCGCACCCTCACCTATATGCAAGTGTACGGTAGCGGAGCCGAGAATATGCCCGGCGTTATTGAGCACAAGTTTAACATCAGGCGAAATATCCGTTACCACACCGTAGGGTAGAGTTATACAGTGCTCTATAACAGCCCTAACATCTCTTAACTCATACAGAGGTCTGGAGCCAGAGATAGAGGAAACTTTCACAAAATCGTTCTGCAGAAGAACCATAAGCGGTAGAGTAGGCTCCGTGCAATAGACCGGCCCATCGTAGCCATACTTAAAGAGCACAGGGAGAAAGCCTTGATGGTCGATGTGAGCGTGGCTTATAACGACTGCATCAAGCTCGTCGAGATCAAGGTCGAGCCAGTCTAAGCGTGGATAAGCGTCTGGTGGCGTTTTAGTGCCGGGGTTGATACCGCAATCTACCAGAATCTTGCTATCTTGTGTGGTGACCAGTATTGCTGAACGCCCTACTTCTTGTGAGGCTCCGAGTGTATAGATTACGATCTCCGTGTTTTCTGTAAGTCTTCTCCTGAATATCCGTTCACCTACATTCCTCAGTATCTGCATTCTTTCTTCGGAAGAGAGTTTGAGTGTATGATATATCCACTGCATAGTAGGAGACTGAATATGGGGCGCCTTTCTTACCCGCATCTTCCAACCGATCTCGTCAACCAACTTATATTGATCGAAGCCCATTTCTGGTGTAAGAGCCTTAGGATTCTCAGCCTCCACCAGCACTTCTCCGAAAGCATCATCAAAGATTATAGCTGTGACGTTTGCCTGCTGGGGAATCTTCGATAACAGGATAACTTTTGCTTCAGGTTCAGGTTTACGAATCGATTTATCCGTCCTTATCACAACTCTCTTCTTCAACTTGTTGACTATTTCAGATATGATGATGCTGTTTTCAAATAGAAACCTAGGCTTTTTAGTGTAGAGTGCTATCCTTGGCCCTTCATACTCCACTCTAGTGATCTCGGCTTCAGGTGGGATGTTTTGAAAGACGGTATTTATCAACGTATTCTGGGTAGAATTAAGACGTTGGCCCAAATCGATCTTCTACCGGAGATAAAGCTCGTAATACTTCCGTTTTTCTTGCTCAGTGAGTTCTCTAAAGCCATTCTTCGTTATGACAGCTATGTCAACACCATCCCCTGTGCCGGCATTCCTCTTTATAGCGGCGATAACCGCTTTTGCTGCGAGCTCGATAGCCTCGTCAATAGTAAGGTCTTCGCGGTATGCGCTCTCTAATACACCGTAGGCTACCGGTGAGCCGCTTCCAGTTGAGACAAACTTTGCTTCGGTTAGAGAGCCTAGAAGATCAATATTATAGACGCTGGGGCCCTCTTGATCAAAGCCCCCAACCAATACATCAGCGATATAGGGGAAGAGTCTGGCTGAGAAGAAGATGTTTGAAGCCAATCTAGCTGCTGCTTTGACGGGTATAGGCATTTTTCTATCGATCTTATAGAGGTTAGAGTAGTATCTGATCGTGTCGACTACATTCTGCGCATCGGCAACCGCACCAGCTATCGTCATAGCTAGGTGGTCATCGATCTTCTGGATCTTCTTGACGTGCTTATGCGCTATAAAGTAGCCTCCTGCTATCGCTCTAGTATCTGTAGCCAAAACGGTTGCTTCCCTACATACCACTCCTACAGTAGTTGTGCCATGTACCCCTCTTAGGCCACTAAATCTTCTATCTCCTGTTGACAACTTAGTTATATCACCCTACGCGCTACAAGGAAGAGCAAATCTTCTTTAGCGCTCACCCTAGCTACGTAAGAACATTTAGATAAATCTTCCGTTTAAGAGGGCAATAGTCTACTTTAGAGGCACATAGAGGCTTGATCTGGAAGCACCTATACCGGGCGTGCCGTGCACAACCTTTTTGTTGGTTATTACGAATTCGCCTAGGTAGTGCCCTATCATCTCAGGTTTGATCGTCAGCGGCACAAACTCTTTTCCGTTATGTACGTGTATAGTTAACCCCACCATATAGGGTAGTATGGGCATATCTCTAGCGTGCGTCTTTATTGGCTTATTCAGCTTACCATCTCGGGCAGCCCTAACTTCCTCAAGCAGCTTACGCTTCTCATCAGATATACCTCTATTAAGTGAACGCCTAATCCTTGAGGGTAAGAGCATAAGGAGGCTTTCAAAAGACATGTTTTGGAGCTGCTCTAACGTATACCCTCTATACTTGAACTCTCTTGGCAACCTACTTCACCCCAACGACTCTTGTAATCTTCTTACGCCCAGTCTTCCTAGGTGCGATGTGACCGACTTTTCTGCCTGGTGGTGCGTTTCTAGGGGTTGAGGTTGACTTGCCTGGGTGCTGGTGCCTTCCTCCTCCGAATGGGTGGTATACTGCTGCCATCGCTACACCTCTTACTCTTGGATAGGCTTTGCCTTTGGCTTTATGCTTCCAATAGCTCTTCCCGGCTTTAAGTAAAGGTTTCTCTAACCTTCCTCCACCCGCTACGCTACCTATCATAGCTCTACACTTGTTTGAGAGCGTTATCGTTCTGCCTGAAGGCATACGTATTATAGATTTACCACCGCTTTGAGAGAAGAGTAGAGCTGAGGTGCCTCCTGTCTTAACCAGCCTCCCGCCATCTCCTGGTTCAAGCTCTATATTGCAGATCGTGGTTCCTTCAGGTATTTTTGCTAGAGGAAGAATGTTACCGATGGTAGGTTTGGCTGCCGCACCTATCTCTATAACTTGACCTTTACTCAGACCGTGCGCTGCGACAGTATAGAAGACTTCACCGCTCTCCAATTCTATTCTTGCTAGCGGTGCGGTTCTACCTCTCTCATGTAAAATCTCTGCAACGTAGCCTTTGACGAGCTCGGCCTTAATTACTGGGTATTTGGCTGGAGCTATTTTACCCTTCTTGGGTGCCCTCCACTGTAACCCTCCTTTACCCCTTCTTTGAGGTATTATCCTTTTACCCAACCTTCTACACCAACCCTAGCTTAGCAGCTAGATCCGCAGCTGAGTATTCTTTTGCTAACTTAACGTAGGCTTTCTTGCCTTTAACTGTATTCAGCACGTTCACCTTTTCCACCTTCACCGAATAGAGCACCTCAACCGCCTTCTTAATCTTACTCTTATCAGCATTTCTATCAACGATAAACACTAATTTATTCTCCTTCTCAATCAGATCAAACGTCTTTTCCGTAACATAGGGGTACATGATGATCTTCATAGCATCTTCAGGCCGCAATCTTCTTACACACCTCCAAAACACCCTTAGGTAGGGATTGAAGCGCAGCCCTCGACCAAACAACTAACCTACCAGCTTGACCGCCAGGCGCAAGGTGCAACACTGAAAGATCCTTAGCCAAAACACATTCAACACCAGGGAGATTTTCAACAGCCTTTTCTAACCCCTTTGCCTCAGCAACTACAAACAGAGGCCCTTTCGGTACACGTTTTGTTCTACCACGCATCCGAGGTTTACCCGATCTGCTTTTGACACCGTCTTGTGCTCTCCTTAGGTCGTCCATAAGACCTAACGCTTCAAGTACTGGGCGTAGATCTTTAACCTTACTTATCGACTCTATCTCCTCGCTTACGATTAATGGTAAAGTGGGGATTTTATCCACTTTATGACCTCTCGCTGCAACAACATCTCTTAAAGCTGTTGCTGCTATAGCTGAAGCTGTAGCTAGCCAACGCTCTTTCTTATTTATGTCCTTCCAGATAATCTTTTCAGCCTTAGGTGGGTGTGCTTGCCTACCTTTAACTACACCAGCCACACCAGCCGCTTGACCAGCTCTAGGACCGCCGCCTCTCACACGAGCCAGCCTTGCGATACCTAACCCAACACCATATGATTCGGCGGTCGTCCTTTTACCAGCTAGAGGGTCACGCCCCTGAGGCTGTAGACGGTGTGTGAATAGGGCCCAAAACACTCTTTGAATCACATCCGGTCTGAATGGGGTATTGAAAACTTCTGGGAGCTCTACTTTGCTGATGACTGAACCGTCTAACCCATAAACGTTGGTTTCAACCATACTTTATTTCACCTTTTACCGATCGGTATGCTGGCTTCGAGTATCTTAGGAGGCTGGACCTTGAGGGCCTTAGGTCTTACAGCAAACCTTAGTCTGACCAGCCTCTTGACCGGTCCGGGTACAGATCCTTTTACCACGATGTAGTCGCAGTTCACTACACCATACTTATGGAAGCCACTTTTTGGTGTAATCGGGGTTTCAGAGGGGTTACCCACCAAGAGTATCCTCTTGTTATATTCGATTCTTTGATGGAAGCCGTATTGACCAGCCCTTGGTACCGTATACATTATGGTAGCTGGGTGCCACGGGCCGAGTGTACCAACAGCCCTTACACTCTTTCTAGATTTATGCTGTTTACGTTTGATGCCAAATCTTGCAACAGGTCCTTCGAATCCCTTGCCCTTTGTTATCGCGGCTACATCAACATACATACCCGGCTTAAATACTTCACTAACTCGGATCTGCTTCCCTAAGACTGATTTGAGGTATTCAAAGCGCTCTTTTATGGTCCCTCCTCCTACAGTGATTTCAAAGAGGAAGGGCTTCTTTTGGGATAATCCGGCATCACGTGGTCTTGTGTAAACCAGAGCGGTAAATTTTACTATCGAGTCCAGATTCTTTTCTATTTTAGATATATGCTTATTCGGATCCTCTACTTGCATCTTTACAAGCCGCTCTATATCTTTAGGTTGAGCCTTAGCGTAAACATCACAAAAGGCTTGCAACGCACCATTTACACGCCTATACGCTCTAAATCCATAAACGGTTATGGGAGGGGTTGCTATTATTGTTGCGGCGTTAAAGAGAGGTTTACCGAAGTTAGGTGTCTTTTCTCTATCATCAACCGTTATAATATGCACGCAACCGACCTTATAACCCGCGAATCCGAGAATCGTCGGCTTCTGGATCTGAGGCGATTCGAACGACTCAAGATCTGGGACAATACGCCTAGCTCTCGCTCTAGGTCTGTAGGCTAACGATCCTCTCCGTGGCGCATTGCGCTTCCTATGACCCAACTTTCACCAGTCCAAGGTTGGAGGTTCACAGTACGCTTTTTAAACCTTTACTATACCGCTTAGAGAAGCGTGAAAAGCGAAGGTAGGGGTTTTGAGGAATAAAGGTGTGATAGAAGAAGAATGCGAAGTGACACCATACTTAATTGAGAAGGTTTCATAGATAAAACGATATATATGACGGGGTGGTAGTGAGTAGCGAGGGTAGAGTGAAAAGGAATGGCAGTCGTAGGTTGGGAATGGATCGTTATAATAGCTATCGTGGCGATAATACTAATTTGGGGACCAGGACAGATACCTAAGTTGGCCAGAGCGCTTGGTCAAGCGAAGAAGGAGTTAAAGCAAGCACAAGAAGAAGGTGAAGCGAAAGAAGAAGTGAAGAAAGAGGAGGCTAAGGTTGAGGTAGATCCTTTGATCGTTACAGCTATAAAGATGGGAATTGATGTTACAGGGAAGACAAGAGAGCAGATCTCACAAGAGATAATAGCTAGAAGTAAATCACAGCAATCTTAGCCCTACAAATTCCGGCTGCTCAAAGATTTTTTAGCGTTTTACAAACTATAGGTTTTAATTATTGAGAGTTTCGGGTAGATTGGCAACCTATAGGGTACTGCTTCTTAAGGCTGTTTGTGAGTATAGTGTATTCGAGCTTAATAGTGTACCTTTTGGGGCTAAAGTCTGCCTTCCTACTCTATTTATCTGGCCATCTTATGGGTGCTTGATTCTTCAAACTGGATTTAATACCTACAAGCTATAGGTCTGTCCACTAGTTGGTTCAGAAGCTTAGGAGCATAACATCTGGTGTTAGGAGGGGTCGCTATAGATAAGACGAGGCTCAAGTCAATAGTATCCAATTATTCGTATGCGCAGCTATAGATGCGGATAGGTAAGGAACTCCTCTCACTATACTCTCTCACCACAGATCATCTATTAACGCGATAATATTCGTTAAGAGTGTGTAAGAAATAAGCTCAAATAAACCGGTAGCAGTGGTTGATGGAGACCATGCTACCCGAAGGGTACTTGGAAGGCTTGGAAAAGTGGCTTCATGCCACATTCAACGAAAAGAACTCGATAGAGAGGCTATTCGAGACACCAAAGGAGAGGACAAAGGGGGTCTACAACAACATAAACTAATGGGTAAATGAGAGCCACATACACTAACTATATTCCTCAATCCTTCCAAATTATACTAAAACCACCTAAGACAGCACAAAGAAAATAAAGAAAAAGAGCTAAATTGTAAAGTGTATTGCAATCATAAAACAATAAATATAGCGTTATGGTATTAAATAAAGAGGGTAGAATGAATGGCAGTAGTAGGATGGGAGTGGATCCTATGGGTTTGCTTGGGCCCAAGCCTATTTTCACGTTTCCAGACCGTAGTAGGATTGGAATGGGTCGCCATAATGGCTATCGTAGCAACGTTACTAATTGTGACAGTCATAAAGATGGGGAATGATATTACGAAGAAGACAAGTAAACAGATCTTACAAGAAATAATAGTTAGAAGTAAAGCACAGCGATCATAACCCACCAAATTTTAGTGGCGGATAGACCTCTTTAGCTTTATTTTTATGAGCTTTGATGCTAGTAAGCAAATAAATCTTGTTTTAGATGGTTACTATTCTTTAGTTCAAAACTGGGGCTAAATAGTAGGTTATTCGGGATACTTTAGCAGACTCAGAAGGTGCGGAGATAATCTACTAGCTGTAGCTCTGGTCGGAGCTGATCATCGGCTGAGTTTATCTACATATCTATAAAAGCGTATAAATACTGAGAATGTTGGTTTTATGCGATGCAGCCTCAAGTGGAGGGGTTACTCAACGAAGCACCGCTACTTCTCACAAACCTATCTTACTCTCTACTTAGGCAGTTCGCCGCTTTAATTCTATCTTATCTCTTCGCCATCCCCTACGGGATTGTGGCTGCTAGGAGTAGGAGGGCTGAATCAGTTATGCTGCCTATTCTTGATATTCTTCAATCTGTGCCTATCCTGGGGTTCTTCCCTGTGGCGGTGCTATTCTTCATCGCGATCTTTGGCGGGTCTAGGCTTGGTGTTGAGTTAGCGGCCATCTTCTTGATCTTCACAAGCCAAGCTTGGAACCTAGCTTTCTCAACCTACGAATCCGTCTCAGCAATACCTAACGAGCTATTTGAGGCATCAAAGGCCTTCAGATTAGGGAGAGTAGGGCGAATAATGAGACTTTACCTACCTAGCTGTGTGCCTAAATTGGTGTACAATGGTGTGATGTCTTGGGCGGGTGGATGGTACTTTCTGGTAGCGGCTGAGATAGTCACAATTGGCTCAGAGGAGTATAAAGTGCCTGGGATAGGTAGCTATATAGCTGAGGCAACCTACGCTGGTAATCTGAGCCACGCCCTTCTTGGGTTAGGTGCACTCATCTTTTCGGTTGTGATTGTAGATCTTCTGTTATGGGCTCCGTTAAGGGATTACGCTGAGCGCTTTAGATATGAGGCCTTCACAGCTCAAGAGATAAGACAGCCTACACTCTATTGGCGGAGCTTAAAATGGTTTGGAAAGCGTTTGAAAAGACCTCAGTTACCTACGGTTAGGCTAAGTGGTTTAGAGAAGACCAAAGAGATAATATCTGTTATTCACACACCTCTACCTAAGGTTAAGACGCCGCTAAAATTTATCCGCATTATCTTAATTATTTTGATCGCAGCATTAGTTAGCCTTGTTCTGCTCTATCAACATGAGACGGTCATCAAAAGTGTTAATGGGTTTATGGGGTCGCTTAAAGACCCGCAATTCTTGATGGAGCTGAGCTTGCTACCGCAGGCGCTCCTTGCTTCTATAGCCAGATTGGGTTTGGCTTATGTGGTGAGCTTAGCTTGGACCTTACCCTTAGCTGCTTGGTTGGCTTGGAGGGCGCGTGTTGCTGCATTTAGCCTAATAGATGTTTTAGCCTCTATACCGGCTACTGCACTCTTTCCGCTCATAATCAATGTGACGATACATCTACCTTACGGTCTATTCTTAACCTCGATAATTTTAACGATGACTGGTATGCAGTGGTACATTTTATTTAACTTGATCGGCGGGTTCAGAAGCATACCTTCTGATATGGTTGAGGCCGCACGTTCTTTTGGCTTAAGAGGGTTAAGCCTATGGAGGATAGTTATGTTGCCGAGTGTTATGCCAGCGCTTATTACAGGCAGCATCACTGGGTGGGGTGGTGGCTGGAACGCTCTTATAGTCTCTGAGTACATCAACTACGGAGGTGAGATATATTCGGTTTTAGGATTGGGGTCTATGCTGGATAAGGCTGCGTATGAGCTCGGTAACTTAACCCTTCTTCTAATCATCATTGTGACCATGACTTCTACCATTGTGCTTATGAATAGACTAATCTGGAGGAGGGCTTACCACTACGTGCTAGATCGGTATAAGTTCGAGTGAGGAGAAAAGGGTGATGCCGCTCTTAGAGCTAAGAAACGTAACAAAATCTTTTGCATCTAAGACCATAAGACCGTTTGTAGTTTTAGAGCATATCACGATGGCTGTGGATAAAGGGGATTTTGTCTGCATAGTCGGCCCTTCTGGCTGCGGGAAGTCGACTCTTCTTAGAATCATCTGCGGTCTTATCCCCCCTACTGATGGCCAAGTTCTATACAAAGGAGCTGAGGTTAAGAAAGTTTGTGACGAGATGGCTATGGTTTTCCAAAGCTTCGCCCTCTTCCCGTGGCTTACCGTTTTGGAGAATGTTGAGATAGGGCTTTACTCGAAGAAAATGTCCAAAGAAGAAAAGAGGATGAGAGCCCTAAAGATGATTGAGATGATAGGGTTGAAGGGGTTCGAGGAAGCGTATCCTAGAGAACTCTCGGGTGGTATGAAGCAGAGGGTTGGTTTAGCTAGGGCACTCGTTTCTGAACCCAGTGTTTTACTTATGGACGAACCTTTCTCTTCACTCGACCCTCTAACAGCAACACACCTCAGAGAGGAACTCGTCGATTTTTGGTTGAACCCCAATATGGCACCTGACACAGTAATAATGGTCACCCATAGTGTAGAGGAAGCGGTCTACTTGGCTAACAGAGTAATCGTTTTAAGCCACAGACCGGGCACTATATTAAAGGAAGTGCCTATAGACCTTCCGAGGCCACGTGATCCGAGGAGTGATAAACTATATGCGCTCGTTGATCAGATTACATCCTTAATAGCCTAAGTAATGTATTTATGTTCAACAGGGAGAAGGAGGGTTGAAGGTAAAAGATTGGAACCTATACCGAGAACCCATCTCAGCATTGTGGCTGGGCTTCTCGAGGTATTAGAGGATTACCAGGGCAAGGTGGACGTTGCGAAGATTGCAGACGAGCTTATGCTGGAGTTAGATGATATACTTCCAGCCATAGAGGCTGCGGAGATTCTTGGTTTCATCAAAGTCGACTCAGGAGATCTTATACTTACTGAGAAAGGTAGAGAGTACATTGCTGGTAACTCGATGGAGCGTAAGAAGATTCTGAACCAAACGCTCTCAAGAACCAGCTTATTTAAGTGGATTATTGAGCAGCTGAAGAGTAGGGGTAACGAGATGAGTAAAGAGGAGTTGATTGCATTGTTAGAAGAGGAGATGCCGGATGTGGATGCCGCTAGAATGGTTAAGTGGATTATAGAGTGGGGAAGGCACGCACTTCTTCTAAGGTATGATAGCGATTCCCAGACGATTAGGCTTGGCGAACTTGCTTAGAGGTAAAAATAAATATTATCTGACCGATAGCTATTGGGTCGAGATTTGTTGCACCAATCTGCAGCTAGGGTGCAAGAAGCCATATCTGCCCTAGAAAAGCTAGAAAAAGATTTAGATGAAGTAGAAAAGTGGGTGGCTGAAGCAAAGCGTGCCCTAGTAACTTTGGCTGCTGCAGAAGGAGAGAGGGCGATGACAGAAGCCTTAAACGAAGCGAATGCATTAGTGCAAGAGAAACTTGAAAAGGTTAAGGCTGAGGCTGAGAAGGAAGCCGAAGCGATTGTCCAAAAATCTAAAACTGAGCTTACTGAGTTAAAAGCTAAGATAGATAGGTCTATAGAGAAGGCTGTCGATTTAGCTGTGAAAGCCATTCTCGGTGAAAAGAAGCTTTGAAGGTCAGAGGCGAGCTCGCTGATGAAACATACTTAATGGCAAAGTGTTTCGCAGAAAAGGGCATACTTTTACAGAGAGCGATGGTTGAAACCTTAGCCGAGTCTAAGGGTCTAGAGGATCTTGTCGGTAGGCTTAAAGGGACACCGTACAATGAGGTGGTTTCTAAACTCAGCAGACCCTATACCTCGGATAAGCTTGAGATGGCTTTCAGAGAGCACCTAGCACAAACACACTACTCACTCATCAAAGTATCACCACGACCATCTTTCTTAACAGCCTACTATATCAAGCACCTTATCTGGAATCTTAAGACGATAGCAAAAGGTAAGGCTCTTGGTCTGAGCTACGAGGAGATAGCCTCAAAGGTTAATCTATACGCTGAGGAGCTCGTCGCCAGAAGGGACTTAATCGTCAGAGCGCTCTCAGCCCCAGATTTAGCCGGCTTAGTGCAGGCTTTAGGTAAGACCGAGTTCTCTCAAGAAATCTCTAAAGCCGCTGAGCTCTACCGTGAGAAGGGTGATTTAAGGATCTTTGACACCTACCTAGACAAAGCTTTTTACACACTCCTCCTTAACGAATACAAGAGATTAACAAGAAGAAGCATTTACCTGAAACGCCGTCCTATAAAGGATCAGGCGAACGTAAGACCCTTCATTTCAATAGACATAGATGGATACAACATTTTGAGCATATTGAGAGCTAAGATCTGGGATTTGACAACCCCACAAACAAGAGAACTTGTAGTCGACGCGGCATTCGACATACCTCAAAAGAAGATTCAAGCCATGATAGGTGCACCCAACCTTAACGAAGCCCTAAAGAAAGTCGCTGAAACACCCTACGGTAAACTGATACCAGCAGGTGTGGTTGGGGAAGAAGCGGTTCGTAGGCTCGAATCTGAATTCGAGATCTACAGCTATAAGCAGGCTGTGAAGGCTTTTCCGTGGCAGATTTCAGGGCTAGGTGTCGCGTTGGCCTTGATTAAGCTGAAGGAGGCGGAGGTTAGAAATCTATCCGCCCTAGCTTTTGGTGTGGAGCAAGGGCTTTCAGCCAAAGAGATTATGTCGAAGATGATCCTTCTATCTTAGGCTCCCACTTTATCTTAACATATGTTGTTTCTGGTGCGATCTTAGCGAAGAGCTGACCTGTGCCTTCGTAGAACTTCGTGAACCACTCGTAGAGGTGAAGCCTTATGTCTTGGATGTAGACGATCAACCCCTCTAAAGTCATAACACCTAAGTTACCTATAATCCATATGGGCAGCCCCATTGGGCCGATACTTAAAGTCATGGTTACTGCGAACATGAGGGCGGCGTGGACCAGAAGAAGGATGCCGAGTCGAGCGTAGCTGATGGTGTTGGCTAGGAACTCAACCAACCTAAGTAGGAATTCCACTATGCCGAAGATCACACCCATTAAGGGGCTTTCTTTCTCCCTATGACCCTTTGCTAATATGCTCTCTATCGGTTTACCGATGACTATCCAAGCAGCCGCAGCTAGGCAGACTGGTAGTGTTATGGCAGAGAGGGAACTTGCAGTTACGGGTGAGCCTACCAGATCTGATAAAATCGGGACTGGGTTGCTGCTGGTGAGAACCTCTGAGAAGCTGTAGCCTGAGGCTATGAAGGATAGGCTGAAGCCTACACCGAATACATAGAGCAGGAGTGAAGGGATTTTAAGTGTGAAGAGTTCAATCTTACTTTCTTCCTTAAGACCCTTGACTACGTCGAGCACAAGTCCTATGAAGATGTGGATGGTTCCTATCAGTATCGCGACAGTAAGTATTGTGCTTACAGACCCTATGTTAAAGCCTCCGTGCTCCACAAGATGTAGAAGCTGGAAGCGTTTAAAGAAGTCTCCAATAGCTGGCAGAGAGCCTAGTTCTAAGCCGAAGCATTCACCGACCAAGGCTCCGACCACGGTAGCAGACGCGCCTGCAGCCATTATTATTTCACCCCAATGCTTTAATGAGGGGTTTCCTCTGAGTCTAAGTATTAGACCGAAGATGAAGAGAACCAGCCCTTGGCCGAAGTCGCCGAACATAATACCGTAGAAGATAGGGAAGACGAATGCGATGAGTGGTGTCGGGTCGATTTCACCGCTTCTCGGAGCGCCTTGAGTTAATGTGATATTCTCAAACGGTTTTATCGGCCTCTTATTAACCATTAGAGTAGGCTGGTTAGAATGCTTTGATTCCTCAAAGAAGATGAGGTAAGACGAATACTTTTGCTTAAACTCCTCGACCTTTTCTTGCGGGATGTAGCCCTCTATAACAGCGAATCGCCTCAGATCACCCGCTTTTCTAAGCCTAGAGATAGTTGTGTAAGCTACGTGTGCCGCTTCCCTTAGTGAAAGCAGCTTTGTGCTTGATTTAACCTTCATCTCCTCTAATCTGGCTTCACAATCCGCTAGTAGCTTCTCAGCCTCCTCAAGTCTTTTTACAACCGCATCGTAGGCTGCTGCTGGGTTTTGAGGTAGGTCCTGAGGTATCATAAAGGGTTTGACTTCAAAGCTGCGGAGCACCTTATCGATTTTATCAGCATCAGACCTTGTGCCAACAACTAATAGGGCGCTTTCATTCTTAGTTAATGAGCATTCGATGATAAAGACTTCAGGTAGGCTTCGTCTAATTTCAGCAACGTCCTTAATGGCGGCTACCGCAAACACAATATAGAATCTTTTAAATCTTGAGAATGCATCTAAATCTATCGAGAACTGCTGAATGGTGTAGAGAGCGGCCTTAAGGGCTGCATAATCAGATATCTTCTTACGCAGCTGCGTGGTATCTTCAAGCAAAGAGATAAGAGTGTCTATAATTGGTGCTGCCTCAGCTTCCAGTCTCTGGATGAGGTCTGCCCAATCTTTAGCGCTCTTGACATCTTGCTCCACCCTATATCCCTTTCCAATAACTTCCAATACATTAGGCTCAAGAGGTATACCCAGCTTCTTTACAAGCTCATCTAAAGTAGCAAAGAGTTTAAAGGCTCTGCCATTCAAATCGCTCAAAAAAGGATCAGCTGTGGAGGATTCAGGCTGCTCAGGATGGAACCACTCAAATTCAAAGAGACTTCTAAGGCAGTCGTTAAGCTCGCTCCGAGGTAGTAGAAGTGTAACTTTGGTTAGCGGTGCTACACCCACTTTGACCGCCGACTTCAAAGTAGGGTAAAACACTTATTTTATGTCTTTTGGCTGAGCTGTATATCTGCTAATAGTGTTTGAAGCGCAGCAGTAAGCGCGCCTCTTTCAGCAGCCTTAGCAGAGCTGGCACCCACTATAATTATGGTGTCTCCATCCTTAGGGTTTAGAAGATCCCTTAAAGCCCTCCAGAAGCTTGAAGGGTATGTTTTCTCAACATCCACATCAACACCGGGGAGAGAAAAACGCCCAGCAGCATAGATTACGGTTGTTGCACCGCTAGCACCAGCCCTTACTGCTGCATCACGCTGCTCTAACCCAGACCTTATCTTCGCAGCAGACTCGCGTATAAGTATAACGTAGTTCCAAGCCCCTTGGGATAATGGGCCAGCGTCTACAGGCTTAGGTTGGGTGATCATCTTTGCTAACTCTCTGTAGATGGATACGCCGCTCTCTGTTAATCTGCACCCGCCTCGCTCCATTTTAACGAGAGCAAACTCTTGAAGCCGGCTCAATAGAGTTCTGACCGAGCCTTCTCCTAGCTGAAGCTCTTTTGAGAGGCTCTTCCTACCCCTTGGGGCGCCTTCGCCTAACACAAAGAACAGCTTTATCACATCTGTTATCTCGAATCCGGGCTTTGGACCTATAGGTTTCTCGGCGATCTTAATTAGGGTCTTTAGCGTGTTTAATTTCTGATTCTGCATCTAAATGAATTAAGTTGAGGTTGTTGAAAAACTTGTTGCTCAGCGCTCACCCGGCTTCCTTATATTCGGGTAGGTTGATGTATCTTCATAAACCCAAGCTAATGTATCGCCGCGCTGAAGTATGTAGTGGTCTGCGGCTGTCTCCCCCAGTATCCACTCACCTTGCGCCTTATCGAACCTCCACCAAAGCCAATAGTACCCTTTCTTAACTATCGTCGTGCCTACGCCATCGATGCCGGTAACGAAGACACCCATATCGCTTCCAATATACTCGACCGAGCTTACCTTTAAGGTAGCGTTCAGTAGCGTTGCGCCTACTGGAAGGAGGGTCTTGTTATGCCAGACCAAACTACCATTACCGTAATCTATTAGCAGATTAACCTCCAGAGAGACACTTTCTAATTCAGAGAGAAGAGAGTTATAGCGTCTATGAGCCTCTGCGCTGTCAAGGTAAAAGTAGACCGCGATACCACTACTTAATATAAGGAGAACGAGCAGGATTGCAGATAAAACAGATACACCCTTCTTCAACGTTCCCCCACCTTCAACATATGAGAGACAAGTAGATCGGTAAGCCTAGGAACCATCTTAGGAGGAAGGAGAGAGAATAGAAGCAGATTAGAAGCTTGATGAAGCAGACCCAGAGGGATAGGAAAGTTCATAGTCAGAATACCGACTAAAACACCGGGCCAGAGAGTATTCGTAAAGAGCACACCACTCACCGCGTTAGTAACTAGGTCGTAGCTCAAGGTTGCAACAAGACCAATTAGCCCGAGCTTAAGAGGGTGAAGGATACCTCTATTCGCACAGAAGGCTCCGGCTGCGGCATAAAAGACTTCGCAACAAGCCACCGCGGCTAAAATAGGAAAGGAGAAACCTAGGGGGTTAAATACGCCATAAATCAGCCAAGAGAAGACCGCTACAATAACACCGAATCTGAAACCCAAAATGTAGGCTGAGAGGAAGACTATGACGTCCATAAGCTTAACATTCCAGAGCGGAAAGAGAAGGTAGTTTGTGGTGACTGCGAGTGCTGTAAAGAGGCTTGCGGCTGCGACCTTTTTGGTTAATGTGGTCATCATCTTGGATGGATTATCCATCCAGGTATTAAAACCTTACTGAACTGTTCTCAACATAGAAGGGTCAAATTTTATTAACCGGATGTTTGCACTAATTTGCGCAGTAGCGAGAGTTGGTAGTTAATCTACAATCTACTAGCAGTAAAAGAGTTAAGGGTATATTTTCGGTTATTGCTTCAACTAATAGGCTTGAGATTCTTAAGATTCTTAACGCAAAGGGTTCTCTTAGCTACTCTGAGTTAAAGAGTCTGGCTGGTTTTAAGTCGAAAAAAGAGTCTGGTAAGTTCGCTTACCACCTTAGAAAGCTCGTGAGGCACGGTCTTGTTTCGCTAAATAGGGCAGAACGTAAATATGTTATAACCAGCCTCGGCACCCTTATACTTAACCTCAGTAGGCAGATAGAGGAGCACGCGATTCTAGAAAGCGGGAAGCTATATGTGCGTACATCAAAGCAGAAGATAGAGGAGTTTAACGCCAACAAGATCACGCAGAGCCTAGTTAAGGAGGGCGGTATGCCTCTTGATTTGGCTCAGAAGATTACAGCAGAGGTTGAATCTAGGATTCATAAGTTCCAAACCACCTATCTTACAGCTCCTTTGATTAGGGAGATCGTCAACGCAGTTCTTATAGAGCAAGGTTATGAGGAGTATAGGCATAAGCTTACGAGGCTTGGTCTACCTGTTCACGATATCGTCGAGTTGATAGATAGGGTGGGCTTGGCTGGCGGAGGGGTAGATGCGTTAATAACACAGACCGCTCATTCGGTCTTCTCAGAATTCCTTCTTCTAAACCAGCTGAGTAAAGATGTTGCTGACCTCCATCTGGCGGGAGATGTAAACATCTCGAACCCAGGGAGTTGGGGTATAGCTCCAGACACCTTAATGGTTGATGCGACCCACCTTTGTGCATCCAACCTAAATTTTGGTAAGATGTTCACTATACCCAAACTTACGTTACCCACAAACCTTTCTGAAGCACTCTTAACACATTCCATGGCAACTACCCTATTGGCTTCAGAATGCAACACAGAGCTCTGTTGGCTTGGTTTCACTAAATATCTTTCACAATTCGCTAAAGAAGTTAGCGACAAACAGTTGGCTGAAGAAGCGTTCAAGGAGTTTGTGCTACTAACTACTTCCCTTGCTCATAGGGGTGTTAGCCCCCTACTTTCACTATATTTAGGGGGCGAGGATGAGGAGACGCTTTCGAGCAGAGCCATCAGCATACTTGAGGGATACAAGAGGTATATTGAGGCAGTTTCATTTCCCACCGTGAACCTAATCCTAAAGGGTAATTTAGACAGTGGGATGCTAGATACGGTTTATAAGGTTCTGATGGTTGGAGGGTGCTTAGCCTTCTCACCCGACACCGAGTCAACATTCTCATACACTGGTCTGAAGGTAGGAGCGCCGCCTGAGGAAAGACCGCCTTTGAGCATGCTTCTTCACGGCTTCTCAATAAATCTACCAAGGTTGGCGAGAGATGCGCAGGAAGACGAGATGTACTTTAGAGCGAGGATGACTATACTTCTAAGAGAATCGGTAGCTGCTCTGCAATCTAGGAGGGGTATAATTATGGAGCTGATAAGAAAAGGCGTGCTTCCGATAATAGCCAACAATGCGCAGATCGCTGCGCTCGAAGAAAGCCTACTTATCCTAAATTTGGTCGGCCTTTTGGAAGCTGCTCAGATGCTGGTGAAAGAGAAGAGTGCTCAAAACACGATTACCTCTATCATAGAGAAGACAATAGAAACGGCCGTTAAAGAGACTAACACAAAGGCTGGTACTGCTGTAGCTATGGTGCCGGAAGAAGGGTTAGCTAGACTCGCAGCTCTAGACTCAGAAAGGTACGGCAGAACCACTGTTATGCAGCAGACAAAAGAAGGTTACTCGGCAACACTTGAGCTAGAAGCAGACAGATTAGATGAAGTAAAGCTAAAGGTGGCTGAAATATGCTCAAAGAACCTAACAGGAGGATGTTCCATATCGGTTAAGATACAACCTACTATGAGAAGCGAAGACCTCAGAGACCTCATTAAAACACTTTCAACAAGATTGTCGTTCTTCAGAATAGGCTTAGATCTAAGCGTCTGCAGAAACTGCGGGGCTAAAAATGCTGCTACCGCAAGCCGCTGCAGCGTCTGCAAATCGACGATGCTGATTAGGAGGATGGTCACCTAGCCTGTGTTAAGGTGTTTGTTGAGTTGGTGTGCTTTATGATACGCACGTCAGCTCTGATGCATATTCAAGACATGACCTTCAGTAAGGAGAGATTGGTCAAAGAGTTTAGACTGTTAAGGGGAAGTATGAGCCTTTACTATACTAAGCTCTACCTTATGGGGGTGATGGCAGTTGGTATCTGAGCCGCAGACGGTTCTATCAGCCGTTAGGAAGCGAGATGGCAGGATCGTCCCCTTTGATAGCTCAAAGATAGTCAATGCGATTTATAGGGCTGCTAAATCGGTCAATGAAGGTGATCTAAATGCTGCGGAAGAACTTTCGCTGAAGGTTGTTAAGGTATTAGAGGAGAAGCACAAAGACGGCAGCATTCCTTCCGTAGAGGAGATCCAAGATATAGTTGAAGCGACGCTGATAAACAACGGCTTTGCAAAGACCGCCAAAGCATACATCCTCTATAGGCAGAAGAGGGCTGAGCTAAGGCGAGCTAAGGCGCTATTAGGTGTAGAGGATGATCTGAAGCTTCCTCTTAACGCTATCACTATTCTAGCCGCTCGTTATCTTCGCAGAGACGAGAATAGGAGGATAATCGAGACCCCAAGGCAGCTCTTTATGAGAGTAGCTAAAACCATAGCCGAGGTAGATCTGCTCTACGATTCTTCTGCTGATGTCGAGAAAACGACTAAAGAATTCTTCGACATGATGGTGAACTTCGAGTTTCTACCAAATTCACCTACGCTTATGAATGCTGGAACCGAGTTGGGGCAGCTCTCAGCCTGCTTCGTCCTCCCGGTAGAGGATTCTATCGAGGGCATATTTACTACTCTTAAGCACGCAGCCCTCATACATAAAAGCGGAGGAGGCACAGGCTTCTCCTTCTCCAGACTAAGACCCAAGGGTGATGTTGTGAAGACTACTGGTGGTATAGCTTCTGGACCTGTCTCTTTCATGACGGTCTTTGATGCCGCTACAAACGCCATCAAACAAGGCGGGAAACGTAGAGGCGCGAACATGGGTGTGTTAAGGGTAGATCACCCAGATATACTAGAGTTTATTACCGCAAAGGAGAAGGAGGGTAGGCTCTCTAACTTTAACATCTCGGTAGCGATAACTGACAGATTCATGGATGCTCTATTAAACGATGAAGACTATGAGTTGATAAACCCGCGTACTGGGCAAGTAGTGCAGCGGCTTAAGGCAAGGGTTGTCTGGAACCTCATAATAGCGATGGCTTGGAAGAACGGGGAGCCAGGGGTGTTATTCATTGATAGGATAAACGCTACTCATACTGTTCCTCATACTGGTGTTATAGAGGCCACTAACCCGTGTGGGGAGCAGCCCCTCCTACCATATGAGTCGTGTAACTTAGGCTCAATCAACTTAGCAAAGATGGTAAGTGATGGCAGAATAGATTGGGAGAAGCTCAGATCAACCGTAGAGAAGGCTGTGCACTTCCTTGATAACGTGATCGATGCCAACAAGTATCCTCTACCCGAAATCGAGAAGATGACAAGATTTGGTAACAGGAAGATCGGCTTAGGTGTGATGGGCTTCGCAGACATGCTAATAGAGCTAGGGGTACCCTATAACTCAAGACCAGCCCTTAAAATAGCTGAGCAGGTTATGAAGTTCATCGAAGAAACCGCGATAAACACATCGGTCAAGCTCGCAGAGGAACGTGGCTCCTTCGGTAACTTCAGAGGGAGCGTCTGGGAGAAGCGTGGCTACAAGTGTATGCGTAACGCAACACTAACAACAATCGCACCTACCGGCACGATAAGTGAAATAGCTGGTTGCTCTAATGGCATAGAGCCACTGTTTGCAATCGTGTACACAAAGAGGGTGCGGGAAACTTTGGGAGCCGATCTTATGATAGTTAACCCTCTGTTTGAGAAAGTGGCTATAGAGGAGGGCTTCTACAGCGATGAGCTTATGAAGAAGGTGGCTTCTTCGACATCAATTCAGCACATAGAGGAGATACCGGAGCACGTTAGAAGGGTCTTTGTGACTGCCCACGACATTTCACCGGAGTGGCACGTAAGGATGCAAGCAGCCTTCCAGAAGTATGTGGATAATGCTGTGTCGAAGACGATAAACTTCCCACACGATGCAAGTATGAATGATATAGAGGAGGCTTTTCTCTTAGCATACAGGCTCGGCTGCAAAGGTATAACAGTTTACCGTGATAGAAGCCGAAGCATACAGGTGTTGACCACCAGGAGGGAGGAAGAAGAGGACAGATTCGATAGGTTAGATGCTAGATCAGAGCCTATAGAGTATTATGTACGCTGTGAGACCTGCGAACTTTAAATCAAACAATTAGAACTCCGGGTTCAATATCAAGGCGAGTAATGCAGCCCTAAGATCCCTACCGAGCTTTGCTTGCAGAAAGTATTTGGCTTGCGGCAGCTTATCCACCTCAGGCTTTATTTCATTCACTCTAGGTAAGGGGTGTAGAACTATTAGATCAGATTTTCCACGCTCGAGTATAGAAGCGTCCACATAATAGGAGCCTCTGACACGCTGGTATTCAGCAGGATCTGGGAAACGCTCCTTCTGTATCCTCGTAACATAAAGCACATCCAGTTCAGATATAACTTCATCTAATCTGCTGTGCTGAGTCCAAGATGTTTTCTTTACATCTATAAGTGCATCGGATCTGATCTTCAGCTCAGGCGGCGAAATCAACCTTATCTCAGTATCGTATTTTGAGAGGGCATAAAGCAGCGAATAAACAGTCCTGCTATACCTTAAATCACCCATTATCCCGATTGTTAGACCATCAATCCTCTTCTTCTCGCGGTAGATTGTGTAGAGGTCGAGCATAGCCTGAGTGGGGTGTTCTTCAGCACCTGAGCCCGCGTTTATAACAGGCTTCTCTGAGATGTCTGCAGCGTACCTTGCTGCACCCTCCCGTGGATGTCTGATGACCAGCAAATCAACATAACCTGAGACCACGATCACGGTGTCTGTAAAGTTCTCACCCTTCTCTATGGATGAAGTTGATGGGTCGGTTATCCCGATGCAGCAACCACCTATTGAGTACATGGCTGATTCAAAACTTAACCTAGTTCTACTACTGGGTTCGTAGAAGATCAGCCCCAATAGGCGCCCTTCCGCTAGCTGGCGCCTTTCTTTCATCGGCATTGATGAAATCTTTGTGGTTGCGTCAAAAATCGTTTCAAAGTCGCTTCTTGTGAAGTCTCTAATCGAAACCACGTCCCTTCCGAATAATGGGTTTGGCATCTTGCCGCATACTATATCAGCCTAAAGGTTATTAAATATGACACCTTAATGTGGAGTAGAGTTGTCTGAGGAGCAGCTTATAGTGCGAAGAATAAAGGATGGCACAGTAATAGATCACTGTGAGCCCGGTAGTGCTTTCAAGGTTCTGGCCGCTCTCGGTATAAAGGAGGGGTGTACGAACTTGATCACCGTAGCCATGAACGTGCCGAGTAGAAAGCTTGGGAAGAAGGATATCGTAAAGATCGCTGACCGCTTCTTAACTCAGAGCGAAGCCAATAGGATAGCGCTGATCTCACCTCGCGCGACTGTGAATCTGATAAGAGACTATAAGGTGATCGATAAGAGAAAAGTGGAGTTACCTGAAGCGTTCGTTAATATCTTTAAGTGTCCAAACCCAACCTGCATTTCAAACTCAAACGAGCCGATAACACCCGTTATACTCGTTGTTAGACCTGAGCCGCCTAGGCTGATGTGTAAATACTGCTCTAGGTACTTTGATGTAAATGAGCTCGTCTTAACATAGGTGGTTTAAAGTTGGAGGAGGCTAAGAGGCTCAGGCGTAGGGTGCTCTTGACGCTACTCGCACTACCCCTACTTATAGCGGGTCTGGTCTTATTAGGTGTCTTCGCTGGATTCTATATAGCAAGCCTCTATAAGTCAACTTCAATATTATTTCCACTCTTATTCTCAGGCTTAGGCTTTGCAGCCTCACTCATACTATCCTACCTAATAGCAAAGCGAGTAGCTACCACACCACCAGAAAAAGAAGAAAAATAAAAAGGGATCCGGGAATGCTGGATCCCCTTAACTACGTCGGCTGACCTAGTATGAGGATAGCGATCACTATACCATAGATGGCTATCGCTTCACCAAGCGCCGTAATGATGATAGCGGTAGTTCTTATCTCAGGTCTCTCTGCAGTACCAGCTAAGCCAGCGGCTCCAGCTTTACTTACCGCCCAGCCTGCTCCGATTGCAGCTGCGGCGAAGGCTATGGCGGCTGAAAGAAACTTGAACATCAATGGTTCTGGGGCTGCTGGTTGTGCTTCAGCACCTGCGGGTTCTTCTACGGCTGCGGCGAAGGGAGTGAATACGAGGCATAGTGTGATTAGTGAAGCATATAATATCCAAAGGGGTATTTGCGGTTTCAAACCATCTTCTGCCTCTATAAATCGTTATTTAACCTTTTTGCCTTCATCCCCCATTAGTGAGGATCCACAATCCTTCAGCTAGCCTCTATCATTGAAGGTGGGTAGAGGGTGATAGTATTTGCAGCTCACCCTACTACTTTTCTGAGCTCTTCTATTGTCCTCTTTCTTATAGCTCCGATCTTCTCTTTTAACTCGTTTTGGAACTCTTGCTGCTTCTGCTTAACTTTATTCTGCGCTACCTCAAACCTCTTCTTAACTATTTCACTCATCTAAACACCAGCCTTTCTCCGCTCAAGCACCCTTTTTATCTTTTTAAGCCTTACAAACTCTTCTCTCTCGTGCTCCTCTAAGGTCGAGGAAATAGTCTTCACAGCCTCCTCATACTGTGGAATTATTATATATTCTAAAGCGTTTAGAAGCCTCTGGGTTCTCTCGAGCTCACTAGCCAACCTGAAGATAGAGTTCTCTATTTCAGAAGCCCTTAAGATCGCTGGAAGCACTTGGCGCATAGCAAGTGAAGCAGCATCTAAAGCCGAGCTTGTATCGGCAAAGCCGTAGCTGAGGGCAAGAGGTTTATCTTTAAGCTGTATGGAAGGCACATTTACATCTATTATTCTTTGTACTTTCAACGAGATTTCTACACCTTTTGGTATCGTGGCTGCTACCGATTCCACCGTAAGGGGGCCTAATTTGAGGTAGGAGTCGTAGAGAGCCTTATAGGCGTCTGAGAGAGGTGCCCATAAGTCTTCGCGAGCCTTTCCAGCCTGCTCTATCAGTTCATCTAAACGCCTTAGCAGCACTTCACGCTTATCCTCTAAGATCTTGTAGACAGACCTTGCTACGCTCAGGCTTCTTTTGATGCGGATGAGCTCGATCTTTGTGGGTAGGAACTTTCTACCGAAGCTTACGGACAAGTCCGCTATACTCCGCTTTCACTCTTCTTGTAATACATCCTCACGTAATCAGACCTTATCTTCGTCAGCTCGCCTTCGGGTAGCGTTGAGAGAACCTCCCAAGCAAGATTGAGTGTTTCATCTATCGTTCGGTTTTCATCATATCCTTGAGAGAGGAACTTCTGCTCAAAGACGTCTCCGAAGTTTAGGTACTTAAGGTCTATGCTCGTTAAACTACTTCGACCCACGATTTCAACGAGGGCACGCAGCTCCTGCACCCTCGCATAAGCATCGTAGAGCTGGTTGCTTACCTCCATATGATCTTCTCTCGTCTTCCCTTTGCCCACACCATCCTTCATAAGCCTGCTTAGGCTCATCAACACACCCACAGGTGGGTAGATGCCTTTTCTGAATAGGTCACGTGAGAGCACGATCTGCCCTTCGGTGATATAGCCTGTGAGGTCTGCGATGGGGTGTGTGATGTCGTCGCTTGGCATAGTTAAGATAGGCATCTGAGTTATACTACCCTTCTTACCCTTTATCCTTCCCGCTCGCTCATAGTTGGTCGCAAGGTCGGTATAGAGGTAACCTGGGTAACCCTTACGACCAGGAACCTCTTCCCTAGCAGCACTAATCTCTCTAAGAGCTTCAGCATAGTTGGTCATATCGGTTAATATAACGAGTACGTGCATACCTAAGTCGAAGGCAAAGTACTCCGCGGTAGTCAAAGCTACACGTGGAGTTATAATACGCTCAATCGCAGGGTCATCAGCCAAGTTAAGGAAGAGGCAGCTTCTTTTCATCGCCCTACTCTCTTCTAGAGATCTGCGGAAGAAGATCGCTTCGTGGTGCTGCACACCTATAGCAGCAAAGACAACGGCGAAGTCTTCGCCATGTACTGTAGCTTGCCTAGCAATCTGGGCGGCTATCATATTATGGGGCATACCTGCTCCCGAGAATATGGGCAGCTTCTGCCCCCTTGTGAGTGAGAGCATACCGTCTATTACTGAGATGCCAGTCTGTATGAAGTCTGTCGGGTAGTCTCTCTGCTCAGGGTTTATGGGTGAACCGTTGACATCCCTAAAGTCCTCACCAACTGGTTCTGGAAGACCGTCGATCGGTCTGCCTAATCCGTCGAAGACCCTACCTAAGAGCTCACTTGATACAGGTATCTCCATCGTCTTGCCTAAGAAGCGAGCTTTAGTGCCAACAACAGATAGTCCTCGTGTACCCTCGAAGACTTGGATTACCGCCCTCCCCCCGCCTACTTCTAAGACTTTGCCGAGCCTCTTCTCTCCTGAGGGGGTCTCTATCTCTACAAGTTCGTCGTATGCAGCCCTAGTAACGCCTTCCATAATCAGAAGTGGGCCTCTGATTTCTGCTACCTTTGTGTATTCTACTCCGCCTACGGTCTTAGACAATGGTCTTCACCTCCACGGCGCTAATCTTCTTAAACTCGTTCAGCATCTCTTCTCTTAGTGTTTCGAGCTTCTCGACTTCCTCATTCCTTATCTCGAATTTCGCTCTCAGTAGCTTCGGTATGATAGACATAGCCCTTATTGAGTCGAGACTTACACCAGCCTTAAGCGCCTTTAGCGCCTCTTGATAGAATTCCACAAATAGCTTCAGGAGTAGGAACTGCTTCTTGGGGCTACAGTAGGAGTCTACTTCATCATATGCGCTCTGCTGTAGGTAGCCTATCCTAATCATTCTAGCCGCCTCCAAAACCAGTTTTTCTTCATCAGGCAGAGCCTCCGGGCCTAGCAGCCTAACGATCTCTCTTAAGGCATCCTCTCTTTGTAGTATTTCGTAGGCGTCAGCCCTCACCTTCGCCCAATTCTTATCAACCTTGCTCGACCACCACTTCGATATCTCATTTATGTATCCAGAGTAGCTTGTCATCCAGTTTATAGCTGGGTAGTGCCTCGAGTACGCCAATCTGGTGTCAAGCGCCCAGAAGGTTCTTATGAATCTGATGGTGTGTGTGGTAACCGGTTCCGTAAAGTCCGCTCCTGAAGGTGATACAGCGCCTATGAGTGTCATGCTGCCGATGCGCTCAGGTTTACCGAGCGTCTTAACTCTACCGGCTCTCTCATAGAATTCAGCCAACCTTGAAGCGAGATAGGATGGGTAGCCTTCTTCAGCCGGCATCTCCTCAAGCCTACCACTTATCTCTCTAAGGGCCTCAGCCCACCTACTCGTAGAATCTGCGACGAGCACCACATCATACCCCATGTCTCGGTAATATTCAGCCATCGTCGCACCCGTATAGATTGATGCCTCTCTCGCCGCTACAGGCATATTACTCACATTAGCGACCAAGACTGTCCGCTCCATCAAAGGTCTACCTGAGGCAGGGTCTTTCAACTCCGGGAACTTTATAAGAACCTCCGTCATCTCATTGCCTCTTTCACCACAACCGATGTGGAAGACTACTCTTGCATCAGCCCAAGCAGCGACTTGGTGTAGAGTGACGGTCTTACCTGTGCCGAAGCCTCCTGGAATCGCGCCTGTACCGCCCTTTGCTATCGGGAAGAAGGTGTCCAAAACCCTCTGCCCCGTTAGTAGAGGGATCTCTGGATCTAGCTTGACTCTATATGGTCTGGGTTGTCTTACTGGCCAGCGGTGAGCCATCTTTAAACCAACCTTTTTACCGTCTTCCTCGATGACCGCGATTTCCTCCTCTATTGTGTAGTCTCCCTCGGAAACTATGTCAATTACTTTGCCGCCTTTGTGGTAGGGTGGGACTAGGATGTGGTGCTCGATTAGCGGGGTTTCTTGAACTGTGCCGAGTATGCTGCCAGCCTCTACTTCATCGCCTCGCTTCACCTTTGGTATAAATCTCCACTTTTTATTAAGCGGTATCGGTGGTGCGGTTACACCTCTAGTAATGAACGGGCCTTTTAGTCTAGCGATTTCGCTCAACGGCCTCTGTAGACCATCGTAGATCGTGCCTATCATACCCGGGCCTAATGTTACTGAAAGGGGTTGGCCTGTTCGGTACACAGGTTCGCCTGGTCTTAGTCCGCTCGTTGATTCATATACTTGTATGAAGGCTACATCGCCTGTGATTCGGATGACTTCGCCTATGAGCCTATCCTCCCCAACTTCTACGGTTTCATACATCTGGGCTTCAGCCATACCTTCTGCTTTAACCGCTGGGCCGCTTATCCAAACAATCCTACCTTTTGTTGCTCTACTCATGCTACTCACCTACTGTCAAGACTTTAACAACCTCTTTTCTTAGTAGCTGCCTTATCCTACCCAATCTGGCTTCATAAGTATTATCATACATTACACTACCATCCTCCGAAGATGCTTGAATGCCGCCTTTACATAATATATGGTTTTTGCTAACAGTTATTGTGCGCTTCGTGCTCTTACTCAACTCTTGAGCGATCTTCTTGACCAGTTCGTTATCCTCTTTTCTGCAAAATAGGGTTACATTCCCCTCTATTGCGTCAAGCGCCTCGCCGATCAGCTCCCTAAGAGCCTTCTCAGCTCTATCACCGCTTAAAGCTGAGAGCCTATTAAGCGCCTCATCAAAGACCTTAGCAACAGCCTCCTCCACTAGGCGAAGCTGCTCATTTCTCGCAGCAAGTTCGGCTGAGCCTAGAATCTTTCTTTTTAACACATCTTCTTGTCTTGCTGCTGCTTCAAAGATCTTTGTAACCTCACTTAAAGTCTGTTTTTCGTACGCTTGAAGGGTTTCTTCTGCTTGAGCGGCGGATTTTTCAAGCTCTTCTGTGAAGCTCTTAAAGGCTTCGTTGACCACTCTATCCACTATATTTTCAGCTGCGCTCATCGCTCGCCCACCAACCTATACCCCAAGTATCTGCTTAAGCATATCGCGGTACTCGAACTTCTCCTTCTTACTCCCTGGGGCTGGTACCTCATATATTAGCGGTGTTGAGTACTTTGAGCGGATTTCGTTTAGCTTGCTTCTTATGCTCTTGGATATGTCGTCGCTGAGTAAAACCAAACCTACCTCCTTATTTTTTAAGAGCTTGTTGACTATATCGAGTGCTTCTTTGCCGCTCTCAACAATTAATCCCTCGATGCCGGCTAAGCGTAGCCCCGTAACAAATACCTTCGTGCCTACGGCTACGATCTTCAACTCACAGTTAGGGACTGTTTATATTCTTCTTAAAGTTTTCTAGCATTAGTAGATAAAGAAGAGTAGTTATTACTTCTGCCCCGCGTGATTATATTTCATATAGGTTCTGAAGTTTGTTTTTCAATATTTTAGATGAAGAAGGGTATATAAGCAAGTATATTAAAGAGCTGGTTGGTGTCGTATATGTCTCTTCTGAAGCTGAGGCTGTCGATGCTCGCTACGCTAGCTATCTTGATCGGCATCTCCACCCTATTCTTTACAGTAATCCTAACGCTGATAGACTCTTTAAACTTCATAGTCCTCTTAACGTTAGTCATAGGTTGGAATCTTTTGCAGTGGCTTATAGCACCCTACTTGATCGAAGCACTTTACCGAGCCAAAGAGGCTGATGAGAGGACTTATGGTAAATTGTATGCCATGTTGAGGCGGATATGTGAGAGGAGCAGAATGGCTGTACCTAAGCTTATGATAGCGAACATACCCATACCGAATGCCTTCGCTTACGGTTCTCCACTTACAGGTAGGCGTGTTGCCGTAACTAGGGAGCTGTTAAATGTGCTTGAGGACGAAGAAGTTGAGGCTGTGCTCGCCCACGAGGTTGGGCATCTAAAGCATAGGGATGTTCAGCTGATGATGTTCGCTTCAGTGCTACCTGCGATCTTCTACTACATCGGCTACTCGCTTATGATCTCAGCGATGTGGGGTGGGCGAGATAGGAATGCTGGTGGTGCTGCGCTGATAGGCTTCGCTTCCCTAGCCATATACTGGCTACTAACGCTTCTGGTTATGGGGCTGAGTAGGCTCAGAGAGTATTACGCCGATCAGCATGCTGTTAGAACGGTAGACGATGGTGCAAGGAAGCTCGCTGAAGGGCTTGCTAAAATAACCTTTTACTCAGGCAGATATAAGCTACAAAGAGGGGGGGTGGGTAACCTAGGTGCGTTCAAGGCGCTCTTTATAAGCGACCCAGACAGGGCGGATCAAGACGAACTTCTACTTGCGAGAAGTAGGTTTGGTAAGACTGACGCTCAGCTAGTTCAAGAGATACTTTCTAGGAGGATTACAGCGGCAGATAGGTTCTTGGAGCTCTTCTCTACGCACCCGAATATAGTTAAGCGTATACGTGCGCTCGTTGCTGCTTAGCTGCTGCTTGCTTCAAGCACCTTTGCTAACAGCTCTGGTATAGTTACGTCACCTAGGATCTGACCAGATCTATCTATTACGGGTATGTCTGTTAGGTCGTAGTTCAGCATAAGCCTAAGGCACTTCACTGCATCGTCTTCTGGGTAGACAGTGGCTTTGTCGCTGTGAGGGTAGATAAGCTCCTTGGCCGTGGCATCTTTTGAGTACTTAAGGAGGTATTCTTCTAACCCGCTTATGTCGCCTAGCTTTATCTTTGCCCACTTTAGTAAGCTGTCACGTTTAATAAACCCTCGGTATCTTCCATCTTTATCTACTACGAAGAGACCTCTTATGTAAGGTGCTTCTATAAACTTTTTAAGCACGTTAAGAAGGCTTTCCTCTTCTCTTACTATTAAGGCTACTGTCTGCTTCGGGTCATAGATGTCCTTGATCAAAATCTTTTTCATCCCCTTCCCCGGTGTTGAAAGAGTAGTAGGTGTTTAAGTGGTTATCGGTTGCCTCGGTTAAAAGCATATTAAGTTAAGAGCAGAATTATCCTCTGATGGTTGGAGAGATGAGGATAAGGGTAAAGTCTGGTGAGTTTGAGGTAGAGCTACAAGGTGAGGTTGAGACGATAGCTAAGGCGATGGATACTCTACGTGAGATAGTCTCTTGGATACCTCAACCAACGACAGCAGCGAGCCAAAGCAGACCTACTGAGACTACCGCACCTACGCAACCGCCAACCGAAACCCCTCAACCGACTCTGCCGAACATAAAGATAGAGAAAGACGACTCTCTGGCAGACATAATAGTGAAGATGTTTTCAGACCCTTGGGGTAGAACACCTAGAAGGTTAAGTGAGGTCCGCGAAGCCCTCGCCTCTTACGGTCTAGTACACCCGAAGCAGTCGGTCGCTGTGGCGCTGCTACGCCTCTCCCAAGCCGGTAAGCTCAGAAGGTTCAAGGAGGGAGGCGAATACGTCTACACAGCCTCACTCCCACTCGTCTCAGAAGCAAGTAGTGAGGTCTGATGAAGGTTGGCCTTTAAGCGGCTTGCTCAGCGATTCTCCTCTTTATGAGGGTTAGGATCTGTATATGCCGCTTTTCATCCTCTATTATCCACTCTACTAAGGTTTTGTAGTCTTGTAGATCGATGTTATAGTGGTCGGTTAAGAGCTTGACCACTTCTGTATACAATATTGTCAGATATTCTTCGCTAGCATATCCCTCGTAGCTCTCAAACTCTTGTAAGATCCTTTTTAGTTCGCTTAAGGTAACCTCATCCTCTCTTGCAGCGTATCTTTTCGCCTCTTCGATTGCTTTCACCCAAGCTTCTCCCATCATCTTTACGCAATCTCCATAATTTATTTGGTGTTTGAGATGGATGGTTAGAGCTTTGAATGCTACGGCGTGTTTAAACGAGTCTTTTGCGATATACTCCAGAAGGTAGGCTACCTCTTTATCAGACACCTTCTCCGATATCTTCTGATAGGCTTTGGCAACCTCTTCTTCTAAAATGGCTGAGCAATATAAATATTTAGATAAATCATCTGCGGTACCCAAATAGGTTTAGCACCTTATTTTGCAATGTAACAACCAATATAAAAAGAATACTTCTCTTATCGAAGCTAAATTGGTTAGAGGTTGGCTAAGATATCAAGGACTTCTTTAGGATGCTGCTCCACATTCACCTTCTTGAAAACATGACGAATACATCCGTCTCTATCGATTATAGGTGTGTCAAGGTGCTCATCGTAGCGTAAATATAGCGGGTTATAGATGAGTGGAGGTTGATGGTGCTGGATACCGTCTTTAGGCAGTATGATGTTAGAGGTGAGTACCCTTCTGAGATAAACGAGAATTTTGCTGAAAAACTCGGTAGGGCTACGGCAGATTACCTTGGTAACAGCGGAACCGTAATAGTAGGTTGTGACTTCAGACCCTCAAGCGGTAGATTGAAAGAAGCGTTGATCTCTGGATTGATAAAAGGTGGCGTGAGCGTACTAGATATTTCTACTTGCACTACCGATATGCTGACGTTCGCAACCATCACTTACAAGTCTGATCTATCGATAATGGTTACCGCCTCACACCTCCCCCTTAAATACAACGGCTTCAAGTACGTATCCAAGCAAGGCGTATATCTATCAGAGGCAGAGAGGTCTAAGATAAAGGGCATCCTATCCAAAGGCGAATTTAAAGGGGGAGAAGGCAAGGTAGAGAGGCTCAGCGTCCTCGACAGATACCTCAACTCAATGAAGACGCTTATGAACTGGAGCAGCAGAACCCTATCTGGCACAAAGCTGGTAACCTACCCTATGGGTGGCACAGCCATCTTAACACTACCAAAGCTGCTCGAAGATCTTGGGGCTGAGGTGTATGTGATAAGAGAGGTAGCCGAAGACCCTGAGCCCAAAGACGAGAACACCACCATTCTACGTGAGGAACTCTTGGTTAAGAAAGGGTTACTCGGGTTGATAAACGATGGGGATGGCGATAGGCTTGCTGCAAGAAACCACGATGGAAACTATATAACTGGCGACCAGCTACTCTGCATCTTCGCAAAACTCTACTCAAAGCTAGGTAAGGTAGTGGTTACGATAGACTCATCATCAGCGGTCTTCGAGTACGTAGGAGGCGAACTCATAGTCAGCAAAGTGGGCGAAGCCAACTATGTTGTGGACGCGGTAAAGCAGGGAGCCATCTTCGGAGGCGAACCATCAGGGCACTTTGTTGATCTCAGATTCACACCGTCAGGCTCAGGCACACTCTTCGCAGCGATCTTAGCGGAGATCGCTAAGAGAGGTGATCTGGATAAGATGCTCGCTGAAATCCCTAAATTCCACACATATAGGGTAAAGGTTGCGTGTAGAGACAGACTAAGCACCATGAGTAGGGTCGTCGCTGATCTGGAGAGGGAGGGTGTTGAGATTCTATCGAGGATAGATGGGGTAAAGTACAGGGTTGGAGGCGCTACGGTGCTTATCCGCCCATCTAACACCGAGCAAGTGGTTAGAGCAACGGTTGAATCGAAGGATGCTGAAGAGGCTAAAAATATGCTTGGACGAGTTGAAGAGATGCTTAGGAGATTCAGCACCTAAGCTTGGCTGTGCTCAACACCCTTACCACATCGTCTACCGTCAACCGTTCAAATGGGGGTTTTGTTATGTGGGCGGCTGCTACTGCGTTAGCCAAGAACAGCCGTTCCTCGTAGGAGAGGTCAAGTATAGAGCCTAGTATGTAGCCAGCGTTCCACGAGTCACCCGCTCCGGTACTCTTCTGGGGCTTGACGTCAAAGGTGGGCACGGTAGTCACCTCACCTTTTATGATATGTGAGGAGAAGTTTGGTGTGTGGAGAAGTATTTCACCCTCTAATCTTTTGGAGATATACTTCGCTAACTCTGCTCTATCATCGCTGCTGCACCCCAGAACCTTACCGACCCAATACGCTTCATTCTCGTTCAGACTTAGAGCACCCATTCCTACTTCACACATCTTCTCACAAAGCATCTTTAGTTCATCAACCCTGCTAGATGGGTCACCTAGATCTAAGAATAGGAAAACATCTTCACCAACCTGTTCAGCTATGTAAAGGAAGAGTTCCGTGCCGAACTTATTCTGGCACCAATTAAATAAGCAGACGTAGTCTGCATCCTTCAGCAGCTCAAGATCCTCTTCAGCAAGCTTCTGCGGGGAGAAGCCCTTTAAACCCCCCGGCTCCCCGATCATAACGTTTACCAGCCTACCATCGCTCTGCATTTCGATTATGCTTGACGTGGAGAGTTTCGAATCCACTTTTACGTGCAAGAGGTCAACATTCCCTCCTTTTAAGAAGTATTGTAAGCAGTGGAGACCGAACTCGCTCGTTCTGGCAATCAATGAAACTCTTAAGCCTAAGCGTGCTAATGTATCAGCAAAATTAGCAGCGTTTCCGCCAAGTGTGTAGTGTTGGGGTATGTCGATTATGTTACCGCCGCCTTGCTGAGCGATTCTCCTCACATCGTCAATAAAACGCTCCACCCCATACGGGTAGCTTATTATGTGATCTAGGTAAAAGTCTGGCAGAGAGACTATGTTCTTCTGCGGCTTTGGGCTTAAGATAGCCTCAACTAATTTACTTCGATCTACCAACCTTCTCCGGCTTAAGGAAGCCGATCTTCCTTAAAAGATGTCTGGAGGTCTTTGTGAGATTGAGCTTAGCCGCTTCATTTGGTGTAAACCAGCCTATATCAAGAGCTTCTTCATTCCACCTTAGCACACCTCCCTTTGGTACAGCTAGGTAGTCTAAGATTATGTAGTGGTAACGTACCCTCCCATCCTCATCGCGTACTATGTTGTCGACAACATCTATCAGTCTAATCAACCTAATCTTCAAACCTACTTCCTCGTAGATTTCTCGCTTAACAGCATCCTTAACGCGTTCACCCAGCTCAACCAATCCACCTGGAATAGACCACTTCTCCCGGCTCGGCTCGAACCTCCTCTTAACTAAAAGTACACGCCCACCCTTCTTTATGACAGCACCCACAGCCGCTAGAGGATGCTCTGGATACTCCCGCCTCAAGGCTGCCTCCTCCTAACCTCTCCGCCAGCTTCACATATGGCTGTGGTTAGCTCGCTGATTACATCCTCCTTCAAAGATTCAGCCTCAATCTTAGAAGGCTTGGTTACCGAGATGTAGATCTCAAGCTTAGGCTCAGAGCCCTCGAAGCTGCGTGGGTGGCTCTTAACATAAACGCCGCGTCGCTTCTCAACCACTTTATCCAAGATTGGCGCAAGAGAGGACTCTGGTAGGTTCTTAACCTCCAAGCAGCCTTCAGCAACGAAGAGTGTGCCGACGAGCTGTTTGATTAACGGTGCTACGCTCTCCTCAAATATAGCCTTCATCTCAGCTGGCACACCGGGTAGACAGAAGATCTTAGAGGTCTTGTAGTTTATCATCACAGCAGGCGCGGTTCCAACCGGATTCCTCAACGGTGTGCTCTTTGAGGGTAAGAAAGCCATCTTAACTCTAGCAGGTGTCAACTCAAATTTTGCTATGACACCTCTTTCAGCAAGCTCTCTGTATTTGGCTTCGACTTGTTTTAGAGCTTGCTCGTTGACTTCAAGCCTTCTGCGGAGGACCTTCGCAACACCCTCAAGTGTTTTGTCATCGTAAGTAGGGCCGAGACCACCGGTCACTATGAGGAGTTCTGTACGCCTCTTTAAAGACTCCTTAACCGCCTCTGCTATGCAACCAACATCATCGCCGACTACGGTATGCCTAGCTGCAACACAACCTAATTTATAGATCTCTTGTGAAAGCCAGCTAGCGTTTGTGTTCACTGTCGAGCCTGTAAGCAACTCATTCCCAACACAGATTATCTCTATTCTGAGCAACCGACACCTCTAAAGGTGAAGGGTGTTGAGTCAACGATTTAAGGCTAAGGCTTCTCTGCTATTGATGAGCACTCTTGTACGCCATATTTGTTGTCGGTACGGCTGGTAGCGGGAAGTCTCTGCTTACTTCTAACTTGGCTGACTGGTATAGAGCTAAGGGTGCGCATAGCATAACCGTGAATCTCGACCCAGGCGCTTTAGCCTTACCTTACGAGCCCGATGTGGATGTGAGGGATTATATTGATTTACAGGAGGTGATGGAGAAGTACGGCTTAGGCCCTAATGGTGCTATGATACTTTCTTGTGACCTTATAGCGACGAGACTAAATGAGATACAGGATTCTATAGATGAACTCAGACCAGACTACGCCATAATCGATACACCGGGTCAGATGGAACTCTTTGCTTATCGAGAGAGCGGGCCGTTCATCCTCAAGAATCTTACGGCTGATGGTAAAGCAGTCCTATTCCTATTTGATGGTGTGCTGGTCTCTAACCCCGTTAACCTAGTTTCGATTACGCTGCTCGCCACTTCTGTCCAACTCCGCTTGGTGACACCTCAGATACCTGTCCTAACGAAGAAGGATCTTATGAAGAATGTCAAGGATGTGGTTGAGTGGTCATCAAATCCGGCAGCTTTAGAAGCGGCGGTTTACAGCAGCACACCCGCGCTGGAATCGCTATTGACAAGAGGGGTGCTTAAGAGCGTTATCAAACTGGGCTTCGGCTACAACCTCATACCAGTCTCATCAGTCACATTAGATGGTATGGTTAACCTTGCAGCCGCTCTTTCAAGAATACTGAGAGCTGGTGAGGAGGTTGAGGACTAAAACCTCTTAGCACGATCTACAGCAAAAGCTTCAGTCAACACCCGAGGTGGACCAGCATAAAGTGTTGATGAAATTATCTTAGCAAAGGGGAGGAGTCGGCGAAGGTCTCTGATCAGCTGCGCAGCCTTCTCAACCTTTACTAGCGCGTGGACCGCTCTTCCTATCATATTCTGCGTAGCGCCTTCCGCACCAGCCCTACACATGTAGCGTGCTAAGTCGAGTAGATCACGAGCGGCTAACCCTGTCTTTTCAGCGAAGATTAGGCTCTGGCGCAGTAGTGTAGAGGGTGAAGGGTCGTCAAGCACCGCCTTAAGCACCCTCTTGCCCCAGATGTTCACAACCCTCTTCTTTCCCTCAGAAGCTAGAACAGTGGATTTATCTACAGCGCCGAAGACAACACCTACGAACATATATTCATCTGGGTTACAGTCGAACATCTTCACTTCCCCTATGGATGGTGCTCCAGGCTCGGTGACCAACCCGATACACCCACCTGATGAGGCTGCAGCTATGACTGTGCCTAAGCCTGTGAGACTTCTCACCTCGGCTACATGCGCTAGATCGGCTGCTAAAGAGGAGTCAGATATGCCCAGTGCGTCTTGTATAGCGAGTATAGTACCGAGCGCGCCCGCTGCGCTGGTGCCGAAGCCGCACCCTATCGGCACCTCCACCTCATGCTCCACCTTAACAGATTCTTTGAAGCCGTAGACGCTTCTAGCCAGCTTCACGGCTTCTATGCTTGTTCTTGCTGATGGTGTTAGGTATCCGTTTACCCACACTTCGTCTTCGGCGGTCTGTCTTATTGTTACTTTCGTTACTACGCCTCTACTTATTCTGAAGCCCCCTCCTCTAGCACCTATTCTAAGCGGGTCTACAATCTTCCTACCCTCTTGATCTTCATCACAGACTTCGAAGAAGCTTGAGACCGCGGAGGGCACAAATATGCTTCTGGAAGATCTGTTCAAACTTCAACCCCCTATGGTTTTGTTAACACCGCAACTAAGGGGCCGAAGATGAGTGTAGTTATGGCGGTTACCGCGGTTAGCGACTTTATAAGGAAGGAGTCAAGTTTGGCTGTCGTGAAGAGCAGATCGCCGAAAGGCGTCGCTACCAAGATCAAGGTGATTACGCCAAACACAACGGCTACAGCGATCGAATCCTTCACAGTGGTTGATGAGGATACAGCCCTCCACTTTAGCCAAGAGCCTGAGGTTAGGCTGCTCAATCTAGATTTAGAGACCGCTTTTACCAAGGCTGGGACTATGGCTAGCACGAATGGGAGCATGGTGGTTATCCAGAAGAGTGTGAAGCCTATGGTTGTTGCTAGCTGCACATCAAGCGGCCAAAGAGCGCCTAGGAAGGTGGATATGTAGAAGACGACGACCGACGCTGCAATGAGGTTGCCTACAGCCAAGCCTGCTAGCGAAGCCCATAGGAAGAGCCTCCAGCTCCCCCACCTATACATCAACCAGCCGAGCAGGTAGAAGCCTATGAAGTTAGCTGGCACACCAGCGATAAGGCTTAGGAAGGGGTTGGTTAAGCCGAAGGTTGAGAGATACAAGTCGCCGACGAAGACCCCTATCCCAGCACCCAAGGCTCCTACTAGAGGGCCGTAGAGGATCGTGAAGAAGGCTGGGACGACCACACCGGGTGCGAACTGACCTATGCCCCAGGGTGTGGGTATGAAGGCTGTCGCTGCTTTAGCTACTGCGTATAGGGCTGCGCAGAGGGCTGCTGCGGTGATCTCTTGAACCTTCAATTTGGCTATATGAAGCCTGTGATTATTTGGTTAATTAATACATTCTCAAAAGAATCTAAATGGGTTTATAGTGGTTAAGAGAACCGGGTAATTTTATATCATACCACCCTATGAAGATTATCACGTGGTTAGGTTGGAGATAAAAGTAGTGCCGATAAAGGTTCCCGAGGGGACCAATATAATACTTGGTCAGAGCCACTTCATAAAGACGGTTGAGGATCTATATGAGACGCTGGCATCGAGCGGCACAGCGATAAGGTTTGGGCTAGCGTTTTGTGAATCTAGCGGACCAGCGCTGATTAGGCACGATGGTAATGATAAGGAGCTCGAGGCTAAGGCGGTTGAGATCGCAGCAGAGATAGCCTGTGGACACACGTTTGTCATACTTTTGGCTAATGCTTATCCGATAAATGTGCTGAATAGGGTTAAGATGGTTGAGGAGGTTGTTTCGATCTACTGCGCCACAGCTAACCCCATAGAGGTTATTGTTGCTGAAACAGAGCAGGGTAGGGGTATACTTGGGGTGATAGATGGTATCAAACCAAAGGGTGTTGAGGGAGAGGAGCATAAGGAGCAGCGTAGAGCCTTCCTCAGAAAGATAGGCTACAAGAGGTAGATTGGAGAATTGAGTGAAGAGAAGAGGCTTACGATCATAGCAGAGATAAGCATCTTCCCAGTAAGCGAAGGGACAAGCCTAAGTCCATATGTAAAGAGGGCGATCGAAGCGATACGGAGCGTAGATGGAGTTAGGCTTCAGCTAACACCAATGGGTACAATCTTGGAAGCAACTGATTTAGAGCAGATACTGGAGGCGTTCAAGCGGGCTCATAAAGCGGTTAGAGAGGCGGGGGCTAAAAGGATAGTTGCGCACCTAAAGATAGATGATAGGTTAGATAAGCCTAGGAGCATGGAGGATAAAGTTAAGGCTATATTAAGTTAGAAAGGCTTTAATCCAGAGGGAGAGCACCTTACAGCAGTGTATCGTCTTGAACAGCGTAGGCAAAGTAATCTACTTTAAAGGTGTAGGGAATTGGGTTACCATCCAGCTAGAAGTGCTATAGTGGCAGCATGGGGGAGAGAGGAGGAGAAGCTTCCTAAAAGGTTCTTTTATCCAGAAGAGGAGAGTACGGTGCTTGAATATCTGCTTGATGCTGTTTGGACAGTTGCTGACGCTATTTATGTAATCTTTAGGAGAGAGCCTAGCCTTAAGCTAATAGAAGCGATATCGACCTTTGGGGTCAAGATCATAATAGAGAACCGAAACCCAACCATTGTATCAAGCCTTTTGATGGGCTTTAAGGCCAGTAGAAGCGAGCACTGCTTGGTGCTTAGAGAGAACTTGCCTTTTCTTAAACCTAGTGTGTTACACGCGCTCTTTGAATTCGCGAAAGGGTATGATGCTGCATTACCGAAATGGTCTAATGGTAGGTTAGAGCCGCTCTTGGCTGTGTATCGGAGAAAGAGCTTTATTAGCGTAGCATCCAAGCATCAGAGCGAAGATAATCTGCTTTCTGTCGTGGATAACCTTTACTCTATAAGATACGTAAGTGTTGAGGATGAAATCAAGCCACTCGATCCGGAGCTCGAATCGTTCTTTACCATAGATAGCGCAGAGGATCTTGCTAAGGCTAGAGAAAAAGTCACCCTGAAATACAAGATATAACAAGATATCGGGAGGGGTCTTGGGCGACATAGGACTATACTACGGCGAAGAACTGTTACGCTACTCTTTCCCAGACCCACATAAGTTCAACAAGCAGCGCATCACCTCTTTTTGGGAGGCTGTTCAGATTCTTGGGCTTCTGGAGAGGAGAGAGATTAGGGTTATGAAGCCAGTCTTGGCGTCTGAAGAGTTGCTTGAACTCTTCCACACAAGGGAGTACATAGATTTTGTTAAGAGGATGTCTGAGATAGGTAGCGGGCTGCTTGATTATGGAGACACACCAGCCTTTAAAGGCGTCTTTGAGGCAGCGAGCTACGTGGTGGGCTCTGTTGTAGATGCTGTTGATAAAGTGATGAATGATAGTGTGGGGCACTGCTTCATACCAGTAGGCGGGCTACACCACGCAAGAAGAGATAGAGCAGCGGGGTTCTGCGTCTTTAACGATATAGGCGTAGCCATAGCATATGCTAAGAAGAAGTATGGTCTCAATAGGATATTGTATGTGGATATAGATGCACACCACGGAGATGGTGTGTTCTACGAATTCTACGATGATCCCACAGTTTGGATAGCGGACATACACGAAGACGGAAGATACCTCTACCCGGGCACAGGCTTCAGAGAAGAAGATGGCTCACCGCGGGCACCAAAAACAAAACTCAACATACCTCTACCACCAGAATCAACCGACAAAGAGTTCGTCGAAGCGTTTAAGGAAGTCGAGGAGTTCGCTCGAAAGGTTGAGCCAGAACTGATTCTCTTCCAATGTGGTGCTGATGGGTTAGAAGGCGACCCTATAACTCACCTCAAATTCACCTATAGGGCGCACAGACACGCAGCGGAAGTCCTTCACGAAATAGCCCACCACTTCTGCAAGGGTAGGCTAGTAGCCACGGGAGGCGGTGGCTACGATGAAAAGAATACTGCAGCAGCTTGGAGCTCAGTCCTTATGGCCTTCCTCGGGCCGAGATGGGATATGCCTACTTCACCCGGCTATATGCTATAGCCCCCACTTATGGCTTAGGGCTTCTAGTCTTTTGAGCGCCTCTCTTAAATGCTCTCTTTCTGCTTCTGACGCTTCTAAGTAACCCCTTAGTTTGCGTATAGTTTCATCCATAACTCTTCGGTCAACGGGGTAGGGTATACCATCCTTACCTCCGTGCGCAAAGGTGAACTTGGCCGGATCTCTCCAAGAGGGTGGAGCACCGTAAATGAGTTGCGAAACAAGGGCTAGTGCACGCACCACAGCCGGGCCTACGCCTCTAACCGCTAGAAACTCCTCGTAATCTCTAGGTTGAACATCATACAGCTTCTTGAATATGCTCCAGTCGAGCCGCCGCGGCATTTCGAAGCTGGGGTAGGTTTCGGTCGGTTGAGGGAATTTGACCCAGCTGTCCAGTACGTGCTGCCCGCTCAACAACCTTATGGAGCTGATTAGGTTCTCCGGCCTCCCCCTTACAAGGTCTACCGCCACTCGCCTAGCCTCTTCCGACTCCTTTGCAGTCATGTCTAGCACCCTCGCTTCTAATCTAGGTGCTGCTATACCACTATGTGGCGTGCAGACGAAGCTCTCTACTTGTGTGCCAAGCCAATGGTAGCGCCTCGCTAACCTCTCCTCTACATTCAACCCTTGCTGAATTATGCACCACTCACCCCTCTCAGATATGAATACTGCGTGGTGGTAGATCGGGTAGTTGCATTGTATAGCTGCTGTGTCTACTTTAGCTGCCATTCTGCTGCTGTACTTTAGCTCGTTGACTTTATGTTCTGGTAGAGAGAGGATTTCACAGATCTTCTCTATGTCTGTCTGCGCCTTTAACGCTGACTTCCCCTTTCCACCCGCAACCTCTACCCCGTGCTCCTCAAATCTAAGCGTATCCTTCAGCACACCACACACTACCGTGGTTAAGCCTGAAGAGTGCCAATCGAAGCCGAGCACACATCCGAGGGCTTGAAACCAAAGGGGTGAGCTGAGCTTATTTAATATGCCGGATGCACCCTCTTCCCTATACATTATCTTCAGCATAGCGTCCGCTAGCGCCCTCATTCTTTTAATGAGCCACTGAGGTGCGTGACCGTAGTGTAGAGGAAGGTAGACTTCGCCAGTTTTCCTCAACTCAACTAAAATATGCTGATGTTGGCTATTATAGTTGTTGCTAGGGCGTGAGGGTTACCGTATCTCGTGGATAGAGCACTACTTCCCTGATATTCTCCTTTCCAGTCAGCACCATCATAAATCGGTCCAAGCCTAAGCCCCAGCCTGAGTGTGGGGGCATACCCCAGTCGAAGACTTTAAGGTGTTCTGAGAAGGATGCTGGGTTTAAACCTAGCTCCACCATCCTAGCCTCAAGTTTACGCCTATCTGAGATCCTCCTACCGCCGGAAGCAAGTTCTAACGCCCCATACTGTAGATCAAAGGATTTTGAGCGGTCGCCCTCCACATCTATGTAGAAGGGTTTGAGGTGAGGCGGCCACTCTGTGATGAAGTAGAAACCTTTGTGGATCTCGCCGAGAACCTTTAGGGCTGAGTCTGTGAGGTCTTCACCCTCCTCTATTCCGTAGCCAGCCTTCTGCAGATCTCTTATAGCATCTTCATACCTTAGTCTTGGGAAGGGTAGGTCTGGTTTCTCCAGTGTATGCTTAAGTATGTCGAGTTCAGCCTTATTCTGCTCCGACACATCTTCGATGCAGCGTGCAACCATCCTCTCACAGACACCCATCACGTCCTCCATATCATAGTATGCTGCTTCGATGTCAACGCTCACAAATTCGCTGAGGTGCCTCCTTGTATTCGACTTCTCCGCCCTAAAGAAGCTAGAGATTTCAAAGACCCTTTCTAAGGCGAGTGTGAGCTGCTCCTTGTATAGCTGGGGGCTCTGCGCCAAGAATGCTTGCCGACCAAAGTAGTCAAGCGCGAATAATGTGGCACCACCCTCAGCAGCCTGACCGATGATCTTAGGCGTCTGAACCTCAAGAAAACCCTCACTTATTAGGCTACGCCTTATAGATTGCAGCGCGGTGTGGCGTATCTTGAAGACTGCTGCCACGCTAGGGTTTCTTAGATCGAGTGCTCTTGCGCTGATCCGCAGATCCAATGTGGAGGGTGTTCTACCTGTTGGGTCTATTGGTAGGGGGTGTGTTGCGTAGGAGAGTACCTTAAAGTCTTTGACCTCGATCTCAACTTTAACCGCTTTTGCTCGACTCTTCTGCACAACACCATACGCACTAACTATGCTTTGGCGAGGGGTCTTAAGTGCCTCTTCATATAGTTGGCCCATTTCTTTGCGGAGAAGGAGCTGTATTAGGCCAGAAGCGTCCCGCACAGTTATGAACGCTAGAGAGCCTAGTGGGCGAATATCTTCGATCCAACCGGCGACCCTCACACTCTGCCCTATATGATCTTCGCTGAGCTGTGATGCGGTATGTGTCCTTAGGCTGCTTAGGCCGCCTTTACCATAAGGCTCTTTATACTCCACACATAACCAGCACTTCGAGAGATTTAAGAATCTTTACTTTAGCTTTACTCAGCCTTCACATATGCTGAGCGCTCAAATTCTACCAGAAGATCTATGTTACGGACAGCCTTAGCAACCTTCTTAATCAACTCTATATCCAAAGGGAAGCGCTCAGTCTTCCTACCGGGTATTATCACCTTTGTAAGCTTACTACCATCTGGGAGCCAAACTACGTTAACCGTCAAGATTCTTATGGGGTAGAAGAGGTCTTCGAGAACCTTTCTGTCGGTGGACTCCGCTTCTATAAGAAGGGTCTTACCACCCATAGCCTCCTCGATATTCTTGCTGATAGAAGGGTTCGAGCGAAGGATGCTTAGATTACCTGCAGCAAAAGTCAGCACATACGCACCATCCACAGCCTGAGCTCTGATAAGAGAAACCTTATCTAACTCAGGCAGCTTCTCAGCCAACTTGGTCAACTTAATCGAAGCTTCAACGTCAAGCTCACTGATATGACCCCCTCTAAGCCTAGCCTCACATTTAGGGCATAGTATACCAGTCTTAGCGTCGAAGGAGCAGATGGGGGTCTTTATAGGCATGCGTATGATGGACAGTTAATAAGGGTAAATAAACCTATATGCTGTAAAAAGTAATTTTAGAAAAAATTAGGAAAGGGGCTTTAAGCCGCTTTCCCTAAGTAGATTTCGATTGAGCTGACGTTGCTGACGTTGCCTGTCTCGGCGTTCTTTATCTGCTCCGTGTCTATCTTTATGTTCTTCACGACGATATCTTGTGCGAACTTTTTGCGGGTGATCTCAGCTGTGTCGACCGCTTTGCTTATAGCTCTACCTCTAGCTTTTAAGACGACTTCGTTGGCGCCGTTTTGGATCATGGTTAGGCATGCGAGAACGTAGTTCATCACAGGCTTTTTACCTATAAGTATGGTTGTTGACGATTCTGGCATTTGTCATCGCCCTTTTAGTAGGCTTAGGTATAGTTTTTATGGTTTTAAAATATTTGCGGTTCACCCGACAGCCTTTGTTACGTTTGTCTGTTTTATTAGGAGATATGGCGCTAGGGTTGGTATGGTGACCTCCCACCAGTAGACCCACCTACGCTCCTTTGAGATCGCTGAGATGCTCTTTAGCTGCCTAGGTAGGCTGTCACTTATCCTAAGCCCGGCTACAGCATACTTTACTTCACCATCTTTGATGTAGAAGGTTGCATCCCTCGGAAGAGTGGAGTACTCCCCTGTCCTAAGATTCTGAAATCTGGTGTACCAGTTGTTGGTTATGAGGAAACCCTCCTTCACCTCCTTTATCATCTCATCTAAGCTATGTTGCCCAGCATATACCTCAAGGTTCCAAGGATGGGGGTCTATTATACCAGCTGAGCCTGTAGTGGATGTGTTAAACCGCTTTGCTGTGCTTGAGTTATGAAGGTAGGTTCTGAGTACACCCTTCTCGATAATCACATTATCTCTAGTGGCTACACCCTCATCATCAAAGACCCTTGTGTTCACCGCCCCCTCTGCCACACCGTGGTCTACGAGAGTAAGTATATCGCAGGCTACCTCTTCATTAACCCTACCCGCCAAAAAGGAGATACCTGATTCTACCGCAAAGGCTGAGGCTGCATCACCCACATGCTGAATAAGGTCAGCCGCTACTGTAGGTGAAAGAATAACATCATATACACCCTCGCTCCACGGCCCACGATTCACAGCCTTCTTAGCGTAATCAGCCGCTTCTTCAGCAGCAACAAGAGGGTTAAATGTGCTGAGGCGTGTTGAGCAAGCTAAGCCGTGTCCGCTGGCATCACCTACAAAGACTCTTTGGTTAAGTAGTATCCTAGTGGATCGGTCGCTCCGCATAACACCGCCAGTAGTTGCGATGCTTATCTTACTACTTTCAGCTGTTATCGCTCCTGCGGTTCTTTCTCCACCAGCTTTGACCGCTTGGTCTATAATCTGCTTAGCGTACTCTTCCAGCACCCCTTCCTCACAAGACTCTATCTCTGGATCGTAGTTTGTGTGAGTTGGGTAGGTGAACGGACCCTTTGGTAGAGGCGCATAATATGGGCTTGGCTCCAGAACTCTGCAAGATTCGATAAGCCTTCGGGCGAATTCTTTAAGCGCGTTTTGGGATGGGTTGGAGGTTGAGCCCATTATTCTACGCTTATCTAAGGCGGCGTAGGCGAAGACGTTAACATCCTTTATGGACTTGGTTACAGACAGGGCGTTGTTGCTGAACCTCACCATCCTCTCAAAACTCTGCGCTGCGATTACCGAAGCATCTTCAGCACCTAGCTTAACGAGCTCGCCAAGAACCTCGGAGGCTATAGCCTCAAGATCCAAGCAGCTTCACCTCGCACCCAACCTTATATTTCTAAGCCTGAGATGAGGGCCACCTGTCCAAACAGGGGCTCCCTGCATGGGATCTCCCTTCCCGCAGCTCGCTGCCCTAAACTGAAGGTCTTTACCTCTGGCGTCAAGGCTGCTCCAGAATCTTGGTGTTGTAATTTCGAGTACCGGCGCTTTCACGCCTTCTTTGATCTCCCCTCGCTCTATCAGATAGGCT
>Ga0071330_1076575_pt1 | contig 52933 bp, 46 predicted proteins | sample GBScel77sediment_FD_63802 | JGI IMG/M metagenome (GOLD analysis project Ga0071330, IMG submission 63802) | Hot spring sediment microbial communities from Great Boiling Spring, Nevada - Cellulolytic enrichment Sediment 77C v2 (version 2) | ecosystem: Environmental > Aquatic > Thermal springs >...
GGAGTTTGGGGTTTGTGTAGAGGCTTTTAACGTACAATAGAAAGTATTCCTGCGTCTGCCGCCTGTAGCCTCTATCATCTAACCACTCAATAAAGGCTTCTAGAGTTTTGTAGGGGTCGAGAGTTAGGGCGTCTTTCGAATCTCACATAGAGAATTGAAAGGATGATGAGGTGAAGTGAAATGCGAGAATGCCCTTTCTGGAATCTCACATAGAGAATTGAAAGAAGCCTCCCAGAAAGCTGAGGCTATGCCCAACTCTTTTAAGAATCTCACATAGAGAATTGAAAGTATTGCGGAAAGGAGATTACTCGCAGCGCTTGATAGTGCAAGAATCTCACATAGAGAATTGAAAGATTGGATGAAGTTTCTAATCATTTCGTAGGCGTAAGCCATTGCTGGAATCTCACATAGAGAATTGAAAGTTATCTCCATAGCTTGATAAGCAGCTAAGAAGGCCTTCTCCAGGAATCTCACATAGAGAATTGAAAGCCTCATCATAACACCCTGCCATCGGATCAAGAACGGTGTCGGAATCTCACATAGAGAATTGAAAGAATGCAGGAGTGGGGTCGAATAGGAGTTCTTCGGCTGGCATGAATCTCACATAGAGAATTGAAAGACCAGGCAGCCCAAGGGTCGATCCCCAAGACAAAGGTAGGAATCTCACATAGAGAATTGAAAGTAGATCAAGCAATAGAGCATGTGAATGAGGTTATCGAGAATCTCACATAGAGAATTGAAAGATGCTAGCATCTTTAGCTGAATACGTGGTCATAGAAACAACGAATCTCACATAGAGAATTGAAAGTCAGCCATATCTGCGCCCCCTCGTATAATGCTTTAAGAGAATCTCACATAGAGAATTGAAAGATTTTGACCACATCATAGGTATTGTAAGTTATGTATTTAGAATCTCACATAGAGAATTGAAAGGAAAACCGAACAAGTACGTAAAAACACTGAAAACACTCTGAATCTCACATAGAGAATTGAAAGTAATATTATGAGGGATGGCGTATGCCTAACCTTAGGCAGGTGAATCTCACATAGAGAATTGAAAGTCGCTCATATACCTCCAAGCTCCGTAGCCCCATCTATGCGCCTTAGCTCGGAATCTCACATAGAGAATTGAAAGACTTTACTTCACCTTCGCTTTCTCATTCACCCACCTAACCCGAATCTCACATAGAGAATTGAAAGTAAGCTGCTCTTCGATTTGTGCGTAGATGCCCGTTTTGGAATCTCACATAGAGAATTGAAAGTAAAGTTGTAGGAACCAGATGTTGGTGTCATAATTGTTCTGAATCTCACATAGAGAATTGAAAGTCCGCTTCAGCTGGGATAGTTACGCCTAGAACCGCTATTGGAATCTCACATAGAGAATTGAAAGTTTTGGTCATGAAGACTTTTACGCCGATTATGTTGCCTTGCGAATCTCACATAGAGAATTGAAAGTTATTCTTTCCTCTGCGCTCTTTATTTCCCCCATCCCCAGAATCTCACATAGAGAATTGAAAGTTAATCAATATGACTCTTGGAGAGTAGATAAAGACTACGAGAATCTCACATAGAGAATTGAAAGATACAAATATTCGCTACACCAAAAGTATAAACCTTTTCTTCCGAATCTCACATAGAGAATTAAAAGCACTTCATCGTTACCCAGTTCCACCCCAACACCCGTAGAATCTCATATATAGAATTGGGGGTGTATTTGGTTTTGATTTACATCTTTCTCCACTATCTTTAATATCTCGAAGCTATCTATCTGCTACTGATGCCTAATCGGATAGTAATGCAAGTAGACCTAGACTACTTTTACGCTCAGTGCGAAGAGGTTAGAAACCCCACGCTTAGAGATAAACCCGTGGTCGTCTGCATCTACTCTGGGCGTGGGGTTGATGGTGGCGCTGTTACTACAGCGAACTATGTTGCTAGAAGGTATGGTGTGCGCTCCGGCATGTCTATTGCGAAAGCCAAGCATCTCCTTAAAGGTGTTGACGCGGTCTTCCTTAAAGCAGACCTAGACTACTACGATGAAGTCTCCCGAAGGGTAATGAACCTACTCAGAAGGCATGCTGATGTATTCGAGGAGGTTAGTGTCGATGAAGCCTACCTCGATCTCACAGAGAGAGTCAAAGGGGATTACGAAGCAGCAAAACAACTCGCTCTAAAGATCAAAGAAGAGATCAAAAAGACAGAAAAACTAACCTGCTCAATAGGCATAGGCCCAAATAAGGTCATAGCCAAGATAGCCTCAGACTACCAGAAGCCAGACGGACTTACAGTAGTGAAGCCTGAGGAGGCTGCCAAATTCATAGCAAAGATGGATGTCGACAAGCTACCCGGTGTGGGCGCTAAGACGAAGAAGGTGCTTGAGGAAATGGGTGTGAAGACTATAGGCGATCTCGCCAAGCAAGACCCCCAGAAGCTCGTCTCGATCTTCGGGATGAAGATTGGAAACTACCTTTACAACGCTGCAAACGGCAGAGACGATGAACCAGTAAAAGAGAGGGCCGAGCCCACACAGTTCAGTAGGATCATAACCCTAAAGCAAGATGCCAAAACGGTAAAGGAGGTCGAGGGATACGTAGATGAGATCTGCCGAGACCTCTACTCTAAGGTATCTTCACAAGGCTACGCTTTCAAGAGCGTAGGTGTATTTTGTGTAAGCGACGCCCTATCAACATATTCACGCAGCGAAACATACGAACACCCTCTTGACGGATATGATAGTCTGAAGATGGCATCTCTCACACTCTTAGCTAGGCTACTCGAGGAGGAGAAGATAAAGGTGAGGAGAGTGGGTGTAAGAGTCTCAGACCTTATTAAAAAGCGCGGCCAGAAGACGCTCTACGAATACCTAACTTCCACAGCTGAATAACTTTGCCATACTAAACACTTATATTCTGACATAAAGCTGGTCTGTCAAGGGAAGCTGGTGCCGAAAGAGAAGTATGATGTAATAATAGTTGGAGCAAGTCCAGCTGGCATATTCGCCGCATTGGAGCTGACAAGAAAGTCAGATCTAAGTGTACTCATCATCGATAAGGGCAAGGACATCTCTCAGCGCCAACACCAAGGCGAGTCCCTTATAAGCGGGTGGGGCGGAGCCGGAGCCTTCAGCGACGGTAAACTCAACTTCTCAACAACCTCAGGCGGGTGGCTAAGAGAGTACGTGGGGGTTGAGCGGCTAAAGCAACTCATGGAAGAAGTCGATAAGATCTACCTCGAATTCGGCGCATCCAATCAAGTATACGGCGTCGATCTCGACGAGATAGCACACATCGTAAGAAAAGCAGCCCTTGCCGGTTTGAAACTACTACCGTTCAGAATTCGCCACTTGGGTTCGGATATGGCGCCTCTCATACTTCAGAGGATGAAGAAGGCTCTGGAGGAGAAAGCAGACATTAGGCTTGAAACAGAGGTGACAAAGATATTGACTTCAAACGATGTTGTGAGCGGCGTTGAGTTAAAGAGCGGCGAAAAGATCTACTCTGAATATGTTATAGTAGCTGCTGGGAGGGCCGGTGCGAGCTGGCTGAGGCAAGAAGCGGCAAGGCTTGGGATAAAGCTCATGGCAAACCCCGTAGATATAGGTGTGAGGGTCGAGGTTCCGGCGGCTGTTATGCAGGAGATAACCGATTTACTTTATGAGCCGAAGTTCCTCTTCTACTCCAAATCCTTCGACGATAGAGTTAGGACGTTCTGCGTCTGCCCAAACGGCTTCGTAGTACCTGAATACACAGACGATATAGTCACCGTGAATGGTCACAGCTACCTAAATAAGAAGAGTGATAATACTAACTTCGCCCTACTCGTCAGCACCAAGTTCACAGAACCATTCAACGACCCCATAGCGTACGGCAAGTACATAGCTAAGTTAGCGAACCTCCTAGTAGGTGGAGTTATGGTGCAGAGGCTGGCTGACTTAGACGAGGGCAGAAGATCAACACCAGAAAGGTTAGCCAAAAGCATAGTCGAGCCAACCTATAAAGATGCCAAACCCGGTGATCTGAGCTTCGTATTACCCGCAAGGTACCTCATAGGCATAAAAGAGATGCTCCAAGCATTAGATAAAGTCACACCAGGCGTCTACAGCAAACACACCCTACTCTACGGGGTCGAGGTGAAGTTCTACTCATCAAGACTCGAGCTGAGCAACTGCCTAGAAACTAGGATAAAGAACCTCTTCGCCATCGGGGACGGTGCCGGGATTACACGAGGCTTGGTCCAAGCTTCAGCCTCCGGGCTGATAGCGGCCAGAGAGATCCTAGCTAGAAAGGGTATAGACGCTGAGAAGAAGGGTGTAGGTATTTGAACATTTACGCTTCTGGAGATGCTAAGCGATGCCGGAAGAGTTAGCCGCGATAGAGACATCCGATGAAGTCGTTTATTTAGCGTATAGACCCAGACGCAGAAACTCGAGAAAAGGGGAGAATGGTAGGGTCCTTGTAGTCGGTGGGAGCTACCTATACCACGGAGCACCCCTACTCTCAGCCCTAGGCGCATCTAAAGTCGGTGTAGATCTGGTCTACTTGGCTGTGCCGAATGTGATAGCAGCACCTATCAGAGCCTACTCACCAACATTCATAGTCCTACCGCTGCCAGACGCTAAACTCACAGTTGGCTGCGTAAACAGACTTCTAAAGTGGCTCCCTGAGGTGGATGCTGCGGTAGTAGGCCCGGGTTTAGGTAAACAAAAGACAGATGGGATGAAGAAGCTGGTGAGAGAACTTGCTTTCAAGGGTGTAAGGGTTGTGTTAGATGCCGATGCTCTTAGAGCAGAGGTAACCCAAGAAATAGCTGGAAAGCCAAGTGTGCTCACACCACACCAAGGTGAGTTCAAGAGGATCTTTAACAAAGAGTTAGATGAAAAGCTGGAGAGCAGAGCCTCAGCACTAAAGGAGGCAGCCGCACAATCTAAAACGACGATCCTCCTAAAAGGGGCCGTAGACATAATCTCAGACGGAATTAGATTGGCGTTCAACAGGACAGGTACACCAGCCATGACCGTAGGGGGTACTGGTGACGTTCTGGCGGGTGTGGTTGCTGCATTCCTTGCTTTAGGCGCTGAGCCTTTTGCAGCGGCTGCTGCTGGCGCTTACATCAACGGTTTGGCTGGTGAGGCTGCTGAGAAGGAGATTGGGTTACATATCACCGCTGTCGATGTGGCTGAGAAGATACCGCATGTGTTGAAGCGCTTTGACCGAGTAGGCTGAATATTTTTGCCAAGATACGGGCTTGGTTCACTCTGGAGCAGAGTAGAGGATGCACTTAAAGGTCTGATTCCAGTTTACGATAAGGTAAATAGGGTGATCTCTTTAGGCCAAGACCTTAAGCTCAGGCGTCTAGCTGCGACTAAAGCTATCAAAGGTAAGGACCTAATAGTGCTCGATGCTGGCTGCGGACCGGGCACAATGAGCAAGACAATCCTCGACTCAACGAATTGCGTGAAGCAAATCGTACTCCTCGACCCGCTTCGAGAGATGCTTAAGCAGTCTAAGCATCGGTTAGGTGACGATAGATGCGCGTTTGTGCAGGCGGTCTTCGAATACCTACCATTCCGAAGCGGTGTTTTCGATGTTTCTGTCAGCACCTTCGCTTTAAGGGATGCCTTTGATCTAACTGCAGCGCTCACCGAACTCAGCCGTGTAGTTAAGTGTAGTGGAGTGGTGCTGATCTTGGATCTTGGTAAGCCAGACAGTAAGCTGCTTCGAGCTACAGTTGGGGCTTATTGGCGTATCTTAGTACCACTCTTAGCTTCAGCCTACATCGGCAAAGAAGGATTGCTATATAGGCTGCTTTACCACACGTATCAAAAGCTACCAACCAACGCCCATCTAAAGGAGATGGTTGAGAGGCTGTTTACACATATCGAGTTTGAGGAGAGGATGATGGGTGGAGTAATAATCCTTCTGGCTGTGAAGTAGCGCTCCACCATCCTTTTTTAACCCTTATAAGTTTGAGATCAGCATAGCGGTTGTATGCTTAGCAGAACAGCCTCAGCAGCTGCAGTGATCTCAGCCGTCGCCTTGGTTTTGGCGGCTATAAGTGGATACTTCGTAAACCTACAAGAGAAGAGAACTGAGGACCTTAACGCGGAAGTGACTTTTTTACGAGATTCAGTAAATCAGCTAGATAGTAGGCTGCAGAATATAGAGGCTGAGATCCAAAACCTAGCTCGGGACACTTCTCAGCTATCAAATCAAATAAATCAGCTGACTAAATTAGTGGTTCTCAACCAGAGTGTACCAGCCCAAATTCTCATCGAGATAATTTCAGCAGTAAACCAGTCGCTGACATCGAAGCTAATTGCACTTAATCAGAGTTTGACAACCTTAGAATGTAATGTTTCACAATTGAGCAAGGAGGTAGCTGCTATAAGTAGACAGACGCCGGGCAAGGTTTATGAGAAGGTCTACAAGTCGGTTGTAGTTATAAGGACGGCACTAGGGCAGGGTTCAGGCTTCATATATGGTGAGAACCTGATTTTAACCAATTGGCATGTGGTAGAAGGGGTTGACGTGGCTGATGTTCAATTCTATGATCAGACGAGAACCACCGCCTATGTTTTAGCGACAGACCCTTATTCTGATGTGGCTGTGTTGAAGATTGATAGGAAGCCATCTGACGCCCTTCCTCTAAAACTAGGTAACTCTTCAGAGGTGTGGATAGGGGAGACTGTGGTAGCCGTGGGTAACCCGCTTGGGCTGACAGGCAGCCTCTCAGTAGGTGTAATAAGCCAAGTCAATAGGCTCTTAGACCTCTACCCGATAATAGTGCCAGTCCTACAGCTCGACATAACCATAGCGCCAGGCAGCTCAGGCGGACCACTTCTGAACTTAGATGGTGAGGTTATCGGCATAACCAACGCAGGCACATCAGTAGGCTTTAGCTTCGCCATACCCTCAAACGTGGTTAAGAGGGTAGCCTCAGACCTCGTGTTGAAGGGCTATTACCAGCACCCCTACTTCGGCTTCTCAGCGATAACACTAACTCCTGAAATCATTAAAACGTATAACATATTGGATGTTGACCCATATCAGAACGGGCTTATGGTGATAAATGTTGAAAGCAATACTCCCGCTGAGAAGGCTGGTCTAAAGGCTTGGACACGGGTAAGAACACTTACAGGCTATGCATATAAGCCTGGTGATATAATATTGGCTGTTGACGGTAAGCGGACATACACCACCGAAGACTGGTTTGCGTACGTTTCTATGAACGTTTCACCTAACCAGAAAGTGGTTTTGACCATACTTAGGGAAGGGAGGACTCTCGACTTAGAGATCACACCTACCGCTAGACCACCCTACCGAGGCTAACCCAATCCTACAGCTTAAATACCTAATCCACTCGATACCTTGCGTAGAGGTCTTAAGAGTTGCCGCAAGCATACTGTGTAAAATGCAGAAAGAAGGTTGAAATAAAGGACCCTAAACCGACCAAACTCAAGAACAACAAACCAGCGATCGTAGGCGTATGCCCTAACTGCGGAACCAAGGTATTCAGAATCGGAAAGGCTTAGAGGGGATGCTCAACCCCTCACCTTACCCTTTTTCTCACTAACACAAAAGGAATGGCACTCTCCTCTAAAATTAACCCTTTCAGCGTTATGTAGGAGTTGTTTAAACTATTGGTTTCTCTGCATATCCTTCTTTAATCTCTATGCTTGTTATGGTATAATCTTTTTTTAGACTTCCTATAAATCCTGTATAGGTAAGAATTTGGTGTTATGACAGACCTTGTAGTGAAGAAGATAGGAAGTTTAACGGTTGGAGTAAAAAAAGAACTGTGCCTTGGTTCGTCCAAGTAACGAGAAGCTAAATCTTCAAATCATGCAGCTTGATCAATAGGGCAATAAGGCAGAGGTAATTTGTAATACCAAGCTTAGACCAGCCGATGAGCTAACCTTATGCTTCATGGAGGCAGCGCGAGGCTATCAAGTTGACGTAACAGATCCCTTCTCCACAAAAATTTTTATAAGAAGAAAGTCAGCGGGAATAATGGGATGGGATACGTTGGATGTTATCGTTTGTGTTAAACACGTTCCATTAACCAGTGATACCGAGTTAATAATTGGAGCAGATGGGAGAAAAATAGAAAAAACTGGGTTGGTTTTTGACATTAACGAGTGGGATGACTACGCAGTAGAAGAAGCTGTGCGTATAAAAGAAAAATGGGGTGGAACGGTTACAGTGATAACAGTCGGTGATGAAGAATCTGATAAAACATTACGCAAGTGCCTCGCACGTGGTGCAGACAGAGCTATACGCCTAACAGACCCAAAATTTGAGGGCTCAGACGGTTATGTAATAGCAAAAATACTATATAGCGTAATAAAAAATTTACATTACGACTTAATTTTAACCGGTTTTCAAGCGGGAGACGACGGCTACTCAATGGTTGGTCAAATACTAGCTGAAATGCTTGGAATACCACATGCCACACTAGTCAAGAAAATCGAGTTGGGCGCAGGAACTGCAAGAGTTAACCGTGAACTTGAAGGCGGATTGGAAGAAGTCGTCGAAGTTAGGCTTCCGGCTCTGTTTGCCGTCCAAACAGGTATAAATGTCCCTCGATACGTTTCTATAATGAGCATCAGAAAGGCTCTACAAAAAGAGATAAAGGTTATGAATTTAGCAGAACTAGGCTTAAAAGAGGAAGAAGTAGGCGAACCAGGTTCATGGCTGAAAATAGAAAAGCTTTATGTACCTCAGCTCGAAAAGCAAGTAAAATTTCTTAAAGGGGGTCCAGACGAAGTCGCGGCACAAATTATTGAGATCCTTAAGTCAAGGGGGTTGTTATAATGGCTGGGATTCTTGTTTTAGCAGAGCACAGACTAGGACAAATTCGTGACATAACTTATGAGATGTTGACAAAAGGTAGGGAAATAGCGGAAAAGATCAATACTGAACAAATAGCTGTTATATTAGGCAGAAATATTAAAGAAAAGGCAAAGACGCTGTGTGAATACGCCGAAAAAGTTTTCGTTGTCGAAGACGAGAAACTTGAAAACTTCAATTCTGATGCATATCAAAAGGTGCTTATGAAGTTACTCAGAGAGGAGAAACCGATTTTAACAATGATTGGGCATACATCTTATGGTGTGGAGCTAGCCCCAAGACTTGCGGTAGCACTCAATATTCCATTAGCCACAGACTGTATAGACTTCTTTTTCGAAGGCGAGAATCTTACAGTTATAAGGCAGATGTATGGTGGAAAACTCAATGTTAAGGCCACACTTAAAAAAGGAAATGGCTATATGGTTACAGTGCGCCAAGCAGCTTTCACAGCTAAAAAACCCTCACAACCAATAAACGGTGAGATAATAGAGAAAGAGTCGCCGTTAACAGAGGAAATAACATCAAAACGTTTCATAGAATATATTTTACCAGAAGCTGGTGGTGTCGATATAACAGCAGCGGAAAAAATCGTAGGCATAGGGAGAGGCATAAAAGATCAAGCGAATCTACCGATGGTTGAGGAATTTGCAAACTTATTAGGCGCTGCGCTAGCCTGCACAAGACCTGTTGTAGACAAGGGTTGGCTTCCAACTGAGCGACAAGTCGGCAGTTCAGGAAAAATAGTTAAACCAAAACTCTATATCGCTCTTGGCATAAGCGGTGCTTTCCAGCATATCGTAGGAATGAAGAATTCTAATCTTATTATAGCAGTAAATAAAGACCCAAACGCACCAATTTTCCGCTATTCCGATTACGGAATAGTTGACGACCTATTAAAGGTGGTGCCGGCCTTAAAGAAGAGGATAATCGAGTCAAAAGGACAAAAACTTGCCTAAAATACGTTAGACTCCCCTACACTATCCTTAGATAACAAATTTTTTACATCTGGAGATAATCACAGGCTTTCGATGGTCTGGAGCTTCGTTTGGTCTTTATAGAGAAGCCGCTTGCCCAGAGTATTTTCTCTCCTCAATGTTGGGTAAGTAGACGCGAAAGGCTTATCCGGATGTTAGCTCAACAACCACAATAATCTTTATTAATAGTACTAGAATATGATAGAGGAAGGATATATGGTGAATTCAATACTCGTACTATTTTACCTTTTGGGTATCATTTCGATATTATTTTTCCTGTATTTTTTATTTAAAGCCTGCAGGAAAGTGGGGGTGTCTTTATCTTTAAGAAGGATTGTTAATTTTGCTATTTACGAAATTCGTGAAGGCGTTAGTTCGTTTTTTGGTTTCATTCACTTTTCAATCGTTATGGGTATTGTCCTTTCAACTATTTATTTTTGCCTAATACCCCTGTTAATGGATAGTTTTATATGGTATGCTTTGCTCGTCATTTCAATACCATTTGCTGTTGGGCTCTTTGTAGATATAATTTGGAGAGTAGTTTTTCTTTCTAAGAGTACAACAATACTTGAATATTTAAAGGTACAACGCGACTTCAGGAAAGAATCCACGATTTCTCATACAAAGGTAATCGTCATCATCGTATTAACTTTAAGCAACCTGCTGTTTTTATGGAATTCAGAATTTTTCATAGTTAATAGCTTAATTTTTGTTGTAAGAAATATCCTACTATCATTATTTTTCGTTGAATCTCTTGCCAACACGATGCTAAACTATGACAAACCAATTCACTATCTTGAAATACCTTTTAGATTAAAGGATGTCTTAGAGGGAAAAGCGGAAATTGGAAACATAAAAACAAGCATAGAAAATATTAATGATCTGAGTGATCGTAAAAAATTATCCTTAAGTGCTTGTCTTGAGATTGGTGTTTGTGAAGATGTTTGCCCCGCCACTTCGGTGTTACGGCCATTGTCGCCAAGGGTGTTTATAAGAAAACTTTCCACACTTATGAAAAACAAGCCGGTCAACGGTAATCCATTTGAAGTTATAGAAAAAGATGAAATATGGTCGTGCACTATGTGTGGTGCGTGTACATTTTCCTGTCCCGTAAAAGTCCGACATTTGGAAATAATGCTGGATCTAAGGAGAACATTAGTAGAAAACGGCTTAATCGATGAAAAGAAATCTAAGGTTCTTTCAAGCGTTGCCACCTATGGGAATACATTTTGGATGCCGAATTATGGTAGAAACAAATGGGTTGAAAATCTTGGAGTTAAAACGATTGACCAAAACCCAAATTATAAATATTTACTATGGTTCGGATGTTTAAGCAGTTTCGATGATCAACACAGAAAGATCGTCGAAGCATTTATCAGAATTTTGAGAAAAGCGGATAAGTTAGATGAAATCGCGGTTCTAGGTAGCCTTGAAACATGCTGCGGGGAACCCGTGAGAAAACTCGGTGACGAAGGTATGTTTCAAGAAATAGCGCTTAAAAACATAGAATTATTTGAAAAGTACAACATAAGTTCAATTATTACCGTTTGTCCTCACTGCTATAATACATTTAAGAACGATTACCGCGGACTCGGTTTGAAAGACATAAAAGTTATTCATCATGCTGAGTTTCTTGATATGTTATTTGAAAGTAAAACGCTGAGTTTAAAAACAATCGGTAAGAAAATAACCATCCACGACTCTTGCTACTTATCTAGATATAACAGAATCGCTCCTATGATAAGTTCACTAGAAAAAATTGGAAGTGTAAGAAGACCAAAAAGATACGGTGAAAAAACCTATTGCTGTGGCGGCGGAGGAGGAAACTATTGGTATGAAGTCCCGGAGAAGAAGAGGATAAGTCACGAAAGATTGGAACAATTGCTAGAGACGAAGCCAGACATCATAATCACGTTTTGCCCCTACTGTAAGGCGATGCTAGATGACGCAGCTCAAGCTAAAGGATTAGAGCACTTAGAAATATTGGATGTTGCAGAAGTAATATTGGAAGTGATTGAATAAGTTCAGCAAGACAGGAGCATCGACCATTTAAGACCGACATTATATTTTAACAAACCAAAGAAGAACACGAGGATAAATTCGCAAGATTCTAGACAAGAAGAAGCTTAAAAAATATGCAGAGAGGAGAAGCCAACGAAACAAACTCTACTTGGAAATCCTCAGATATAGCGTCAAAATAAAGTGTCGTTAGGGGTAATAGCGTGAGTGTGCATATAGATAAGGCACAAGCCGCCAACACTACAAAGAGAAATGAAAGCTGACGATGGAGTATGCTGGTTTTTAAGCTTAAAGAGAAAGCATTCGACGATTCTGAAGGAAAATATAGCCGCTATGTCTTTTCTCGCTTCTGCTTGATCTCTTTTCTCACATCACTTTGGCATAATTGCTTTGGTTAGACGCTTTCCACTTTATGTTATAAATATGCAAAGAAAAGGTAGTTTTTTCTATTAATACTGCAAAAGTTTCAAGAACACTTCAATTAAAACTCGAATTCTTGATTTCAGTCTACATCTTCTGTAAGTTTTAAGATGGCGAACATGGTTTATCCTAGGCTAGGAAATATATTTTATCAAAAAGTTAAGTTATTATGAATTAAAAACCTAACGTCAAACACAAAGACCTAAATCTAAAGTTACTATGTTCTTATATGCGCACAAAAAGTTTATAAGAGACATGAAAAAAAGTTATGAGGAGGAATTAATTATGAGTTTAAGAGTTGGTGTAGATGTCGGTGGGACTTTCACAGATTTTTTGATTTATGACGAGAAATCTGAAAAAATTTGGTTCTACAAGAGACCGACCACACCTGCACAGCCTCAGATAGGCATACTAAGTGGGCTTAGAGAGAGTTCCATCGATTTTAGGAATATAAAACTCCTTATAGTGAGCACAACAATAGGGACAAATGCCATCCTAACTGGCAATTTACCAAGAACAGCACTTATAACAACTAAGGGATTCAGAGATGTTCTTGAGATCAGAAGAGGCACCAGAGAGGATATATGGGATCATTATAAAGACCCCCCTCCGCCCCCGGTCAAAAGGCGAGATAGATTTGAAGTTGATGAAAGAGTGGATTATGCTGGGAAGATCTTAAGACCACTAAACATTAAAGAATTAGAGGCAGTTGTTGAAACCATAAAGAGTAGAGGAATAAACGCCATAGCGGTCTGCTTTATAAACTCATATATTAACCCAGCGCATGAGCAGCTTGCAAAAGATGTTATAGAGAGAATCTATCCCAACTCATTAGTATCCATATCGAGTGAGGTCAATCCCGAAATGTTCGAGTTCGAGAGAACCTCTACTACTGTAATAAACGCGGCCTTAATGCCAATTGTACGTGACTTTATAATTTCATTGGAGACAGAGCTTAAAGATGGCGGATTCCAAGGAGGTTTGCTCATATTCCACAGTGCTGGAGGAGCAATGACTCCTGAAACTTCTATCAAGTTTGCGGCTAGGCTTGCCGGAGTAGGGCTAGTCGCAGGTGCTATTGGGGGGCTGAATATAGCTTCGGCTTGCGGATACAAGAACATAATAGGGCTTGACTCAGGAGGCACCACTGCCTTAGTATCTATGATTTTCCAAGGAGAGCTGCGCAAAAAGAGCGAGCTTTCGATCATTTTCGGTTATCCTATAAGGTTCCCAAACCCTGATGTGATAGTGATAGGCGCTGGAGGCGGCAGTGTTGCGTGGATCGACGAAATGAATGTTCTCCACGTGGGGCCTCAGAGCATGGGTGCAGAACCAGGTCCAGCTTGTTATGGAAAAGGTGGTTTAGAGCCGACATTGACAGATGCTAACGTAGTGGTTAACAGAATATCGAAGGAGATGTTTCTTGGAGGCAGAATGGTCATAATGCCAGAGCTTGCTAGAAAAGCTATTGAGGAAAAGATCGCTAAGAAGCTCGGAGTCGACCTTATGGAGGCGGCCGAAGGTATTATAAAGATTGCAGTGACAAATATGGCTAACGCGGTCAGGCTCATATCAATTGGTAAGGGGTTTGATCCAAGAGAATTTGTTCTATTGGCCTTTGGAGGCTCAGGTCCTCTCCATGCGTCGCTAATTGCCCAAGATCTTGGGATACCTAAAGTGTTAGTACCTTTGTGGCCTGGGGTACTTTCAGCCTTGGGTGCCCAAAGTGTTGATGTGAGACTCGATATAATGAAAACCTACATAAAAATACTTTCAGATGATATCTCTGACGAGCTTGAAAGGGAATATGAAGAACTAGAGGCTAAGATGATGAACATGATGGTTAAGGAAGGTTTCTCTCCAGAAACGACAACTCTATTAAGAGAGATGGATGCGAGGTACTATGGACAGTGGAGGAGCCTAACTATTCGCGTTCCAAAGCCCGTACACGTTGATAAATCTATAAACCACATCTTAGAAAGATTCCACATAGAACATGAAAGAGAGTATAATTACTGTGATAAAAGACAGAAAGTTGAGGTATACGCTCTTAGAGTGATCGGAGTGGGGCTGCTTAAAAAGCCGCCGCTACCTAAAATAACTAGGAGTGGATCTGCTGCCGATGCTCTAAAGACAACTAGAAATGTTTTCATTAACGGCGAGTACGTTAAGTTTAACATATACGATAGGGAAAAGCTTGGTTATGGTGCGAAGATTGAGGGGCCTGCGATCGTGGAGCAGATGGATACAACTGTACTTCTTGTTCCAGGAGATGTAGCAGAAGTTGATGAGTATGGTAATTTATTAATCATGAAGGAGGAGTAAGTTAGGGGTGGGTATATATGCGGCAGAACATATATGAAAAATATGAGATTGGAAAGATCAGCTTAGATCCAATTACTTTCGAAGTTCTGAAAAATTCATTCGTTACTCTTGTAGACCAAATGGCCGAGCAGATACTAAGGACTTGTTACTCATTTGTAATATTCAATAGGGACTTCAGTTGCGCTTTAAATGACGCATTGGGCGATACTGTGATGCAAGGAAGTCAAGATATAGCCGTTCACACCGGAACACTTCACTACACCGCTAAAGCTGTTCTTGAGTATTTTAAGGAAGATCTCTATCCTGGTGATATCATCGCTATAAACGATCCGTATATGGGTGGCACACACTTTACTGATGTGAGGATTATGAAACCTGTGTTCTATGATGGGGAACTGATAGCGATCACGCAGTCAAATGGGCATTGGGCTGATGTGGGAGGTGCAGTACCCGGTTCCTTTAACGTTATGGCAAAGGAGCATTATGCAGAGGGATTAAGAATAACACCAGTTAAACTCTGGGAAAAAGGGAGGTTTAGAAGGGATGTCGCTGATTTGATTGTGAGCAATATGAGGGTTCCGGAGGAGAGGCTTGGGGACATGAAGGCTCAAGCGGCAGCGACAGAAGTAGGCGAGAAGTTTTTGATAAGCCTAATCAAGAAGTATGGGTTCGAAACGGTACTTTCTGCTTTCAAGAGCGTTCAGGATTACGTTGAAAGAATGCTTAGACAACGTTTGAAGAACTTGCCAAAGGGTAGCTGGGAAACCGAAGATTTCATTGATTATGACCCTGGAAAAGAATATGATAAACCAATTAGGATCAAAGTTAAGATGTCGATAACCGACGAAGAAATATTTTATGATTTAAGCGGCTCTGACCCATACGTTAGCACCTTCCTTAATGGAGCTTTTGGAAATTCATTCTCAGCTGTTGTCGCTGGAACGAAGCTGTTCTTCCCAGACATACCCTTGAACTCAGGGTTCTATAGAGTCGTTAAGGCCTATCTGCCAGAAAACTCCGTAGTCAATGCTCCTTGGCCACTGCCTGTGACTGGATTCTGTTCTGGTGCCTACGAGAAGATTATGAGCTGTATAATAGAATTATGGTCTTATATAATGCCAGAAAGGGCTATGGCATGCTCTTTCAACTTAGAATACTTGCTGATAGGTGGCTGGGATAAGAGACCTGGATACGATAGGCACTTCATGTGGTACGATTGGATGTTAGGTGGTTATGGAGGTAGAAATAAAAAAGATGGAGCGAATGCCTCAGCCCCTCTATTCGGCATGGGGTTAACCGTGCAGCCTCTTGAAGGACAAGAAAGGCTGAATCCTGTAATAACTACTAAGCACGAGATAGTACAAGATTCTGGCGGCCCTGGTAAATGGAGAGGTGGTTGTGGTCTCGAGAAAGGCGGAATAATCACAGAATCCGATAGAGTTTTGATGTCCTACATGGCTGATAGAGAAAGGATAGTACCTTGGGGCATTTTAGGAGGGTTGCCATCAATACCTCAAGGAGTCTTTCTCAACCCTGGAACTCCAAATGAGAGATCTCTCGGATGCTATTTCTCAGCTGTTGAGATAAAGCAAGGAGATGTTTTCACAAGGATGTCAGCGGGAGGCGGAGGATTAGGTGATCCTCTAGAAAGGGATCCTATGCTTGTCTTAGAAGACGTAATAGACGGCTACGTATCCGTTGAAAGAGCTAGGAAAGATTATGGAGTGGTAGTGCGCCAAGAAAATGGAACCTACAAAATAGATTGGAGTGAAACCGAGAAGGAGAGGAACTACATTAGAGAAAATAGAAAGAAGTGGCTTGAGGAAGATCCTGATCTAGTTAGAGAAAAATGGCTTAAAGGAGAAATCGACTACCTGGACACCATAAGAAGATATGGAGTTATAATTGACAGAAGGACAAAGAACGTGTTGTACAAAACGACAGAAATATTTAGGAATGTGGTCTTGAAGAAATCTACTAAATGGTGGCGTGATTAGCGCGACGGTAAAGTGTCAAAGCATCTCTCTAAGATCTTGCCTCTCCAACCTAATGCCTTCTATGCCACTTGCTGCTACTGCGCTACATACACACAGTGTTAGATGAGTAAGATCGTGACTAAATAACTGATTAAAAGCAAGTCTCCGAACGCTATGCAAAAGTGTTGTTAAGCCACGCTAGTGTGACTGATGAAGGCTCCCCTTTATGCTGCAAACGAGTTGCTTTTAAGCGCGTTTCCTCGGCTGCTGATCAGCAGGTTATAACTATGGAACAAGCTCAAACTACACATTGGTTTCATTCAATCTGGAGTAGTGGAAGAGTAATAGGACTATTCTAAAATTTGGGAATGACGATAAATTGGAATCTGCGAATCAGTGTTTATTAACTTCGTAAACACTCTTTAAGGATAGATGGGAGTTCCCAGGGAGTGTTTGCAATTCGGACTCCTGCTTGTTTTAGTGCGTTTATCTTGCTTGCAGCAGTGCCGCGTCCCCCTCTAATTATGGCGCCAGCGTGTCCCATCTTTTTTTCTGGTGGAGCTGCTTGACCCGCTATAAAGGCTACAATTGGTTTGCTAACGTGTTCCTTTATATACTCTGCGGCCTCCTCTTCCATAGTGCCTCCTATCTCTCCTATTATGACGATGGCCTTGGTTTGGTCATCTTTTTCGAATAGCCCGAGGACGTCTTTAAAGCGTAAGCCCACTATAGGGTCTCCGCCTACCCCTAACACAGTGCTTTGACCAAAACCAGCGTTAGTTAAAAGATTGCTTATTTCAGCAGTTAAGGTTCCACTTCTGGAGACTATCCCAATATTCCCGGGCATTACTGAATGTATCATGCCTAGCTTTATTTCACCTGGCACTGTTATGCCTGGACTGTTTGGACCTATGTAACGCGTTCCCAAGCTATTTGCAAGGGCTTTTATCTCGAGGGCATCGTGAACAGGCACCCAGTCCGTTATTATCGCCATAAACTTTATGCCTGCTTCGATTGCCTCAAACGCTGCATCTTTCATAAAACGTGCTGGCACATATATTACGGACGCGTCTGCCTCTTGTTCTTTCAGAGCTTCTTGAACAGAATCATAGACCGGGATGCCAAAAACCGTTTCTCCACCTTTGCCGGGTGTCACCCCAGCTACTATTTTTGTTCCATACTCAAGCATCATTTTTGTTTGACGAGCCCCAAGCCTTCCCGTAATACCTTGAACTATTACGCGAGTGTTTTTATTAACTAGAATGGCCATCAAACTCACCTAATTTCTACAGCTGCCTTTATGCCCTCCTTTACTGTCGGATAGCATCTAATCCCGGCATTTTCGAGGATTTTAACAGCTTGATCTGCACCAATCCCTTGAATTACGCCAATTATTGGTACTCGAGGTTTGGTTTTGGTTATTGCGTTAATCAAACCCTTTGCCGCTTCTTCAGCTGGCGATATCATAAACCAAAGAGCAACAAAAATCACTTTAACATCAGGGTCAGAGTCAGCTTTCTTTAAGAGTAGATCAAGAGCATTTTGTATCCTTTCCTCAGATAATCCTCCACCAGTATCTAGAAAACACGCAGGCTGTCCACCAGCCATTTTTATGGCGTCTAAAAGAGACATAACAAGCCCAGCTCCATTGCCCATAATCGCGATATTACCCTTAAGGTCTACAAAGTTCACACCTCTTCTTTGTCCTTCACGTTCCAAGGGATTTTCGAAATGCTCCAGTCTTGATGCTTCAAATTCGGGATGTCTAAATAGCGCGTGATCGTCAATGCTTAGTCTGGCATCAGCAGCCACCACCTTCCCTTCCGACGTTATGATTAGTGGATTGATTTCGACAATTTCAGCATCATAAGCTCTAAAGATGTTGTAAAGTCTCCATAAAATGCTGCTTACCTCTGTTAATACCTCACCCTCCAAACCTATCTGTTTAATCAGCGCCCTCGTTTCATATTCCCTAACCCCTCTTAATATATTTGGACGCAACAAAGCAATTTTTTCTGGAACTTTTGCAGCAATCTCCTCGATATCAACCCCACCTGTAGAAGATGCCATAAGAACTGGAGTTCCTAACACATCGTCTATAGTCACGCTCAGGTACAGTTCTTTCATTATGTTTAGCTTTTCCTCAATTAGTATCTTGTTAACTTCGAAGCCCTTTATTTCTGCTTTAAATAGTTGTGAAGCTTCCTTTTCGGCCTCTTCAAGGGTATTTGCAAATCTTATGCCACCAGCCTTTCCACGCCCCCCTACCAATACTTGGGCTTTTAACACGACAGGTCTATTAAGCTCGATGAAAGCTTCGCGTACTTCTGGTAAATTGTGCGTCAAGCGACCTTCTGGGACGGTGATACCGAATTTTTTTAACACTGCTTTCGCTTCATATTCATATAATTGCATCGCTCCACCTCATATTAAATGTCTAGCGTAGTAAATTATGAACCTTTTTCTGCGCGATATGAGATATACTCTTTACCTAAGAGTTCTCTTGCGATAACTATTCTTTGGATATTTAAGGTTCCTTCTGCGCCTATCATATAGGACATTATACCTCGAAGACCCATTTCAAGCGGGCATTCCTTAGTATAGCCGTAGGCTCCAAACCACAGCATTACGTGCTTAAATACTTCGAAGGCAAACGGCGGGGCCTTAAGTTTACAGGCTGAGATGTACTTGCTAACTTCTGTAGGTGAGAATTTTCCTTGCTTATACCTCATATCCATCATCCATGCGGTTCGGTAGACCAGTGAGCGTAAGGCTTCAAGTTCAGCCCAGTCGTCCGCTAACTCAAACTGAATCCCTTCAAAGGTTGCTATTGGACGGCCAAAGGCAACCCTCTCCTTAATATACTGCATTCCGAGCTCAAGCGCCCTCTTGGCCGCGCCTAGACAAGTGGCACCTATTAAAAGCCTAGCTGCGTCAAAACCTTCCATCGTAAGATAAAATCCTTTCCCTTCCTCGCCCAACCTATAGCTGTCCGGAAGCTTAACGTTATCCATTACGAAACCGCCTGTAGAAATACCCATCCTTCCCATATCCTCGAATTTTTTAACCGTTTCTACTCCCGGCGTATCTATTGGGAGGAAAAAGGCAGTCATGCCTAAATGACGTTTTTCCGGAACTGGCGGAGGCGATGTCCTTACGAGAAGGAAGTACCCTCCTCCCCATTTCTTGGCTTCTTCCGTTCCGCTAATATAGAGTTTTTCTCCGTTTAAAATCCAGTATCCACCTTCTTTTCTGCCTGTTGACTTCATGCCTGCTATGTCGCTTCCTCCTCCAGCCTCCGTTGTGGATATTCCAATGAAAGCTTCACCCTTCACCGCCCTTCTTATATATTGCTCTCTCACTTGTTCGCTGCAATATTTGTCGATAACAAACCCCCATGAAGTCTCGACGAGAAAGAATACTGGTAAAGCTATGCTAATATCAGCATATCCGAGTTCCTCGGCTACGATGCATGCTGTAGTCCAGTCGGCACCAGCTCCACCATGTTCCTCAGGAATAGTCATTAAAAATATACCTAAATCAGCTAACCCTTTGATTATTTCTTTTGGAACTTCTTGTTTCTCTTCAATTTCCCTAACTTTCTCTAAGGGCAGATTCTTCTTGCACCATTCTCGTAAAGAATTTCTGAAAAGCTCCTGTTCTTCAGTAAAACTAAAATCAACCATTTTACTCCACTCTTTTATACGCTTCAGTATCTGATATTTAATGTTTGCTATGATAGGGGTTGCAGAGAAATTGTTTTATCATCTAAGGTTTCTGTCAGCTTAGCTCAATAACCTATAGTCTACTATCTTGAGAGAGCGAACGAAATACGACTCACCGATACCTTACAATCTAATCAAGCACATACCAGCGGACTTAGTAGAATTCCTTGCAGACTTGGCATACCTATCAAAAGAAGCTGCGAACTTACAACCAAGGTAGAACACCACTATTAAACCAAAAAGAGCACAAAAATGAAGGTTAGAGGCTCTTAAACATGGAGGAGCATAATCAAGCTCTACAGAAAGGAATTAGACAAACATTACCATTAAAAGTCCAGAGTTGAGTCTCGTTTATTCGGGCTGAAGAGGTATTCGGCAGCGTCTAATCATAAGAAGGGAAGAGCGAACGCGCTTACCAAACTAAACGAATGACTTCGGCCTCTCCTTTAACAGCTCCTCAAGTCCGTCGAGGCTCGTCAGCATCCCTTCCTTGATCTTACGGAGTACTTCCGTTCCCCCACCTTTGAGAAGGAATTCGTTGTTGTTGCCGCATCTGTATGAGTAGGTGCATCTTGGGCAGCCTGTCTCCGATTCACATCTACACCCCTCCACTATTTCTAATGCACTTCTATGCGCCTCCTCGAATCTATCGTATAGGGCTTTTGTAGCCCCGTTTCCTCCTACTGCACCATCGTAGATGTAGATAAGCCCTGTTGCACCTATACTTATGCCACCCATGTCTTCTGCTGCACCACCTGTTATCGGGTTGGTCGCTTCTATCATTAGGTGCTCTGTGGCGTGGTAGCTGCTCATCAAAGCATATTCTTTTTGATCAGCGTATCTTTGAAGAGTTTGGTCTGGGGTTGGTGCTCGAAAGACTATGCCTTTTGTAATGAACTTGTAAGTTACTGGCTGTGGGAGGAGCGCCGGCTTACCCTTAGCTGTTGGGTTGTTGATGTCCACATTCACGTAACCTATTACTTTCTTCTCTATCTCCAATTCAACCCGCTTAACCTCCATCCCATAGACCCTCCTTGACTCGAGCACGCTCAATATTCTCGGCCACTCTTCTTTAAGCGGCCTTGTGAAGTATGGGTAGTTTGGGGGTAGGGTTTCGAGTTCAGCGTAGCTTCTATCACCATCTATCTTCAGAACCTTGCTACGGTATCTTACACTCGCGTGCAGATAGACCGCTTCTGGGTGTAGCTCATCTAATGCTTGAGGTAGAGACCTTTCACCTATCCTCCTACCGTTGAAGAGTATTGTAACATTCTCCCCACTCCCCCTTATGTTATAAGCTGTTAAGATCCTTCTGGCTGCGATTGTGTCTGGCTTAAGTAGATCCTTGAATCTGCGTAGCAGACCTTTTGAGGTGAGGCTATCTACGATCTGCTTATACTCCTGGAACTCGCCTCTGGTGATTGGTTTGTCTAAAGCTGCTGCTAAGATCTGCTTCTCTGCAACCAGTGGGTTGTAGGGGTCTGCGTAAGCCTGCTCGATGTTCTTAAGGTATTCTTCAGGGTGGTTTCTATAATATTGGCTTATGGGGTCGTTATCCCTTAGGAGTAGGAAGATTAGTGCTTCTTGCCCTCTTCTACCAGCCCTACCAGCCCTCTGTATCAACCTATTCACAGGCACCAGATCTGAAACCACTGCATCAACAGAGCCTATGTCCAACCCTAATTCTAGGGTCGGTGTTGCTGAGATCGCTTTGATCGTGCCTTTTCTGAAGCCCTCCTCAACCTTCCTCCTCCACTCCTCTGGTAGACCAGCTCTATGCACCGCTATATCTACGCCCTCCCGCTTGGCGTAGTAAGCGTTTAACTCAGCACCGAGGTGTGAGCTCGAGAAGATTAGTGGCTTATACCCCGCTTTGAACAGCTTCTTAATAGTATCTACTACTAGCGCTCTGTGGCTTCGCAGAGTGGGGAATAAGATGATGAAGTGTAGTATACCGTGCCTCCCCTCCTCCTCTTGGATCACCCTAAATCTTCGCCCGAAGAGTGTTTTGCAGAACTCTGCTGGGTTCGCCACGGTCGCTGAAGCAGCTATTATCTGAAGCTTACTTGTGAGCCTCTCAAGCCTCTTCACTATAAAGTAGACGTTTGAGCCAAAGGTGCCTTTATACACGTGTACCTCATCGACCACCAGTATCTTCACCGTATGGAGCAATCGGCTGAAAGCGGTTCTATGTAGTAGATGGTGGTGGATGGTGTCGAAGTTGGTCAACACTATATGAGGCGGCTCAAGTAGGATACGCTCCCTATCCCTTCTGGGGGTATCTCCATCAAACACATCAACGGAGACACCGACAGAATCCGCTAACATCCTAATCTTCTGCAGCTGGTCACGCGCTAGCGCCTTTGTTGGGTAGATGAAGAGGGCTTTGATCTGAGGCTGCTCTACACGTAGCCCACCAAATTCGCTACTTAATGTTGAGAGCATAGCTAACACAGGTAGGGTGAAAGCCTCCGTCTTACCACTCCCTGTAGGTGCCACGATTACAACATCCTCGCCGTTGAGTATGTGTGTAATAGCTTCTTCTTGAAAGCTGTAGAGGCGCTCTACACCCATCAGCTCCAGCGTCTTCACCAGAGGTTGTGGTAAGTTGAGGGAAGAGGGGGCGCTACCTAGCTTCGGTTTAGCCTCCTCTATTAGGTTATATGCTACCACATAGTCTTGCTTGGATGTTAAAGCATCGTAAACTATAGCTGGGATGCTATACCCTTTCTTCTCCACTTCACTTATTATACGCTGAATCTCATCTCTTTTGCGGATAAAACCCTCTTCCTCCAACAGATCTTCAAGCGGCTTCCTAACATCTATCTTCCCCGTATCATAGGCTAAGAGCATCTGTAGATAGTCTTCATCCTCACTCTTACCTCTGGTGCCGAGTATGTGTTTTAACTCACATTTTGTGCAGTAGAATAGTGCTCTACCATCGTAGGTTCGCTTAACCTCGAGCCTCGATCCGCAGCTCGGGCATCGATACTTCTGCACAACGACTGTTTATCCATCGTTCAATAAAATCTTATTTGAATAGGTCTTCCTTCAGCGGCCTTATAAGATACTTAGCGCCCACAAACCCGACCTCGTATCCGTACCCTCTTATAAGGGCGGCTGGGCACATCTTTGTCTTACCCATCACGAGCTCGGCGGCTGAAGCGAGTTCGTCAGCGACCGCTATCTCGGTGACCTTCAACACCCTACCATATGTGTCTGGTTTGCCTCTGTAATCTAAGATGGGGTTAAGACCATAGACACCTATAGCGAACTGAACTTGCCCTCTGCGCCAAGGTCTGCCGTATGTGTCGGTTATTATTACAGCTGGTTTCACGCCAGTCCTCGCCTCTATCTGCTCAGCTATCTTCTCAGCCGAGCGATCTGGGTCTTTAGGTAGGAGGGCTGCGTACCCTTCGGGCACATTAGATTGGTCTACTCCGGAGTTGGCGCAGACTATCCCGTGCTTGGTCCTTGTTATTATTATGCCGCGCTCAACCCTCAAGACCCTCCTACTCTCTTTTAGAATCAGCTCCACGATTCTAGGATCTTTATTTAAGCGTCGTGCTAGCTTCACCGCTTTTGGTGATGGCTTTACCCCATCGAGTCTGACGAGCCTACCTTCAGCCTTTGAAACCGCTTTTGAGGTGACCACTATTATATCGCCTTTCAAGACGGTTAGATTGTTCCTCGCTAACGCTCCAGCTATAGCCTCACCTAACCTAACACCTTCTCCGATTTCGCCTAACCCAGTTATCGGGTAGATGGAGATCGCCAACTCCTTTCCGCCTCACTTATAGGATAGGGGTTGTAGATCACTCATGGTCTTAAGCACAAGGTGTCCCGATATCTCTTTCCCCACGATCTTAGATTTGAACTCTTCTTCAGTATGCGCTACACCAATCTTCCTCTGGAAGGCTTGCCTTCGCTGTGAAGCATCGATAACACGCTCCACGAGTATGCTTTTAACTTCTTGGCAGACTGTTGTGAGGAGTGTGACTATGGTATCCATGAGGAAAACTGGGTTTATTCCTGTGCCGAGTATGCGGACTCTGTTATTCTTTGCAAGGTGGTCAAGATTTTTCGCTAACTCAGGGTGCTTGTAGAATGGGTAAGATAACTCTTCGCAAGTGGAGATTACGTTCGCCCCCTCTTTTACACAGTCCACTATCTTCAATCCACTCTTCTTCGATGCGGGTTTAACGATCTCTAACCCCACGGCACCTAACCCGATTTGAAAAACCCTTAATTCTCTCAACCCACCTTAGCCTATAAAGGTCTCTATTTAGAGCTATCTTCCCTGAATTTGAAAGCTTGATCCAAAATGGGTCATTATAGTTTAACCCTTAACAGAAAAAATTCTGGTGAGCTGAGCTTACTCGGGTTATGTTACCTTACATAATTTACGCTCGCTAGTGGTGAAGTCTCTGCCGCCTAGGTGCAGTATTATCTGAACCTTTGTTGGGTCGAAGGTTCTTTTGAACATACCTTGGTTAACTCTTGCTGCTACCACCTCGCCCACGAAGAACGTATGGTCTCCTGTGCGGACGCTTTGCACAACTTTACACTCTAGATGCGCTACACATTCTAGTATAGAGGGTGCGTTAACCTTTAGAGAGGGTATAGGTGTTAGGTTCGTTTCCTTAAACTTATCAACCTCACGCCCAGAGCGTTCGCCACAGAATATAGTCTGCTTAATTAGGTCCATCGTGGGGATGTTGACCACGAATTCCCCAGATTTTGCAATGATGTCGTGACTATAGCGCTCCGGCCCCACCGCGATTCCTAATAGAGGGGGATCGTGGGAGAGAGGGGTAGACCAAGCTAAGGTTATGATATTAGATATGCCAGCGTAGGCACAGCTCACCAACACAGTAGGTCTTGGATGCATAAGGCGTAAAGCTGAGTTAAGTGGTACTTCTTCCTTCAAATCAGAAAACTTAATATATTTGCACTAAGATAAAAGGTTTGATCTATAAAGAAGTCGAGGAAAAATAATGTTGAATACCGAATGAATATAAATTATGAGGTCTTTCTGGAGTTCCTTCGAAGAATCATAACACTTCATTTATTCAAACTAAGAGGTGAAGTGAAAGTTAGCCATCACACTTAAATTCCTATTCCTCTACTATGAGTTAGAAGACCAAGAGCGAGGATGGCTTTCATAAAGAGGATTGAGATCAGAGGATTCAAGTCCTTTGGTGAGAAGACCGTCTCTTTAAAATTCGAGCCCGGGTTAACAGCTATAACTGGTCCTAATGGAGGCGGTAAGAGTAACATAATAGATGCTATACTTTTTGCGTTAGGTGAAAACAGCCCAAAGGTGCTCAGAGTCAATAAACTATCTTCGTTGATATATGATGGCGGCGAAACCAAGCCTCCCTCTACAAGGGTTACGGTGGTCTTCGACAACAGCGACAAATCCATCCCCATCGACTCAGAAACTGTCACTATAACTAGGGAGATGGATCAAAAAGGTGAAAGTGCATATTATCTGAACGGTAAGAAGACTTCGCGTAATGTTGTTATCGAGATACTTGACTTAGCATTAATCACTCATGAGGGGTTCAATATAGTCCCTCAAGGTATGGTTATGCACATCTCGGAGATGCTCCCTGATGAAAAAAGGAAGCTGATAGAGGATATTGCTGGCGTATCGCCTTTCGACGCAAAGAAGGCGGAAGCCCTTAGGCAGCTCCAAGAGGCGGATATGAAGCTGCAGGTCGCTATGGCGCGTATAGGTGAGATAGAGCACAGGGTGTATTCTCTAGAGGGTGAGAGGAACGATCAGCTCCGACTAAGGCACCTTGAAGATGAGATAAGATGGGTTAAAGCGCTTATAGCCTCAAGAAACATCGACTTAGCTAGAAAGAGGAAGAAAGAGGAAGAGGCCAAAGCCAGAGAGAACTCCGCTAGGCTGCAGGAACTTAACAGTAGGCTAAATGATCTTAGGGCTGAGATAGCTAAAGTGGAGGAGGAGAAGAAGAACTTCCTAACTACGGTTGTTGACACATCGGGTGGAAGGCTTGTAGAAGTGCGGTCTCAGATAGGTAAGCTTCTTTATGAGGAGGAGAGGGTTAGGAGCGAGAAGGCGAAGGCATCGCTTAGAGTCCTTGAGATAGAGGAGACGCTACCTAGATTAAAGGAGGAGCTGCAAATCCTACTTGCTGAAAAAGAGGCGTTAAAGAAGCGGATCGAAGAAGACGAACAGAAGCTAAAAGAGCTTGAGGGTAAAAAAGCGATTCTTGAGAAGAGCATAACCCATCTACAAAGAGAGAAGGAGAGGCTGCAGCAAGTGACAAAAACACTGACCGACAGAATCGAGAGGCTAAGAACTGGGCAGAATAAACTTACATCTCGCTTAACCGAGCTTACGGCGCAGGTAGAACTGGAGAAGCAGAAGATGAGTATGCTTGAAGAGAATCTGAAGAGCATAAAGGAGAGGTCAGCAAGCTTCTTAGAGACGCTCAGCAACCTCGAGCAGAACCTAAGCCAGATTCTTCAGTTTAAAGAGAGTGAAGAGAGAAGTCTAACTCAATTAAAAGAGGAGGCTGAGGCGCTCGCAAAAAGGAGGGAGACTGTCGAAAAAGAGGTCGAAGCGGCTTTAGAGGTGCTGGAGCGGGCTAGCAAGAAGCTCCTACAACTAGACGCTCAACACTCAACTGTAGAGAAGCTTGCTCCAGAGGAGGTATCGGTTAACCTTCTGATTCAAGCAGCAAAGGATGGGGCGGTGGAAGGGGTAATAGGTAGGTTTAGGGAACTGATCTCATTTAAAGACGAATATAAAGCTGCGATCTTGGCTGCTGTTGATGAATGGGGCGAAGCGCTCGTAGTAGCTGATGTTAAAGCGATGCTTAAAGTGGTGGAGGTTGCCAAAAAACTCAAGATCAAGAAGCTTAAACTCCTACCCCTAGCGGAGGTTTCAGACCACGAGGCGATAAAGCCGCCTATGCTTGAAGGGATCTTAGGAGCGTTAGTAGAGTATGTAGATTGTGATCCAAGTTTCAGAGGCTTGGTGAACTTTATACTGGGAGATGTGGTTTTAGCGGAGTCGCCAAGATACGCTTACTTAGCTTCACAGCAAGGGCTACGCGCTGTAACTCCACAAGGCTTGGTGTTTGAACCAATGTGTAGAGGCTTCGCGATAGGGTTCTTAGATAGGCTAGAGGCTCTATCTACTATGCTGGGAGACAAATCGGGTAAAGAGGAGGTCGCTAAAGCCCTCCAAGCCTTAAGAGAGATGATTAAGAAGCGTAAAGCCGGTCTAGCAGCCCTCGATAAAGAGTTAGCTCGACTTAAAGATGAGGAGATTAAGAAGAAGATCAAAGTTGAGCGGATAGAGGCTGAAGCAGCAGCCCTCTCAAAAGCCGTAGAAAGATACACTAAGCTCGGGAATAAGGTAAAGCGAAGAATCACAGTAGAGGAGCAGAGAATCGAGACGATGCGTAGGCGGATAGACAGAAAGCTCCAAACTATCGGGAGAGTAGAGTCGATGCTAAAAACGATCGACGAAAGGATAAAAGAGCTTTCAGCAAAGATCCCTACAGAAGAGGAGAGAGCAACAGCTGAAGAAATCGCAGCAAAGCAGAAGATTGTAGAAGATCTGGCAGTTCAGATCAGAGAGCATCTAACAACATTAGCGAAGAAGAAGGGTGATTTAGAGTATAGGCTGATACCAAGCATACAAGATATAGAACAGAAGCTGGAAAAGTGTTCAACCGAGGCGAAAGAGCTAGACACATTCATAAAATCTTCTGAAGAGAGGCTAAGATCCATATCCCAAGAGCTACAAGCCCTTAGAGAGGAAGAGGCTACTCTGCTCCAGCAGTCGAAGCAGAGTAGGGCTTTGCTAGAGGAGTATGAGAGTAAGCTCAAGCATCTTAGATCTCAAGAAGAAGCGCTGCGGCGCTCTATTAGTATCGTTGAGAAGGAGCTTCTGTTGAATAACAGAAACCTTGAGATGCTCGCTGATGCTGAAAATAGGTACCTTAGTGAACTCGCGATCTACGGCTACACCGATCCACTAGAGTACTTTGATGGTGTAGATGAGCTGCTGAAGGGGCTGAGTGAAGAGTATGAGGAGCTCAGGGGGCAGGTTAATCTTCTAGCAGACACTCAGTACAAGGAGACCTACATAGGTTACAAGAACCTCTCCGAGCGAAGAAACCAGCTTGAGGTCGAGAGGGATAAGATCATCGAGTTCATCGAGAAGGTTGAGGCTGAGAAGAGGAAGGTTTTTATGAACACCTTCGAGAAGATAGATCGAGAGCTACGCACAGTCTTCTCAAAGATCACAGGAGGCTCAGCTTGGCTTGAAATTGAGAACCCTGACGATATATTTGGTAGCGGGGTATTCTTGATGACCCAGTTCCCCAACAAACTACCTAGAGAATCGAGCACGGTTAGTGGGGGTGAGAAGACGGTCGCGGCGGTCTCGTTTATACTTGCGATACAAGCGGTCTACCCTTCGCCATTCTACTTATTTGATGAGATTGATGCTCACTTGGACGCTGTTAATGCTGAGAAGGTCGCGGCGCTGCTGAAGGAGAGAGCACAGAAAGCCCAGATAATCGCTATCTCACTAAGAGATACTTTCTTGGCGAAAGCTGACACGGTGTATGGTGTATACATGGTTAAGGGTGTATCGAATGTTGTTAAGTATAGACCGAGTATAGAGGTGGCTGCGAAGAGTTGAGTAAAGAAGCGATAGCAAAGGAACCGCTTAACATACTGGTCAACCCAGATCTTATAAGGAAGCAGAAGCCTTGGAGGATCGATATAGCATACCTCTTAAACCTCTTCCTTAACGTCATATCTAAGCTGGAGAGTTTGGATCTTCGGCTCTGCGGCTCGGCAGCCTTATCCTCAGCACTAATCTACCGCCTAAAGGTTGAAGCACTCTTCCTCACCGAAAAGATGAGCGAAGAGAAGAGACCAGTTGACATAGGCGATATACCCTTCCTACTCTCGATGCCCATAAGATACGAGCTACACACAACGTCAGTAGAAGATCTGATAGCAGCCTTACAGAGGCTAATAGAGGAGATCACAACCCGAACCGAACCCGAGCGACCAAAACCTGTAAGTAGAGAACCAGCGTTTGAAATCGACCAATTCATAAACCGACTTAGAGAGAGCCTTGAGCCATTTAAGGCTTCGCTGCTAGAGATGCTAAAGAGCGGGCCTATCCTCTTCTCGACACTGATTAAAGGTAAGGATCTTGTCGAGGCGGCTAGGGTATTCATCTTCCTACTCTTTCTGGCGTCTGATGGCGTAGTCTTTTTAGAACAGCTTGAGGAAGACCTTTTGATCACCGGTGCACAAGGGTTTGTCTGACGAGGTTGAAGCTAAGGCTAGGATAGAAGCGGCGCTCTATGTGTCTGGTAGACCTTTATCTGCTGAGGAGCTCGCTAAAGCTGCTGGATTTACTTCGAAGAGGAAGGCGATTAGACTGGCGCGCTCCCTTATGCAGTCTTATAATTCCCCTGAGCACGCTATACAGATAGTTGAGTACTCGGGGAACAGATTTGCGATGCAGCTGAAGCCCCAGTTTGCTAAGATTGCTAAGCGCTTCTCTATGAAACCGCTTCTCTCGCAGTCAGTCCTAAAGACGCTTTCATACATAGCCTTCTTCCAACCGATCACGTCACAGGATCTTGCTGAGAAGCGTGGACCACAGGTCTATCAGCATATAAAGCAGCTCGAGCAGATGGGGTTCATAGAAGGAGAACCGTCGGGGAAGACGAAGGTCTACCGAACCACACCAGCCTTCGCAGAATACTTCGGTCTAAGCCCAGATGTGGAGCAGCTTAAGAAAGAACTGCAAGCGAAGGCTATGAAGCTGATATAGCTGGAATCCTACAACCTTTTATATCCTAAATTAGGAGAGTCTTGTCTGCTGTGGGAGGAGCATGGTGAAGGCGGTAGAGAACCTACTTAAGAGGAAGATTACAGGCGGTAGAAGGAAACCAGCGCGCTCAAGGAGAGCATACGAGCGAGACCGATATCCAGCAGAGACCACAATAGGTGAAGACGAAATTGTGATCCGCCGCGTCAGGGGTGGGAATATTAAGGTTGCTGCGAAGAAGGTCCAGTATGCTAATGTTGTTGATGAGTCGAATAAGGTTGTGCGTGTGAAGATACTTGGTGTGGTTAAGAACCTAGCTAACAAGGACTATGAGCGTAGGCAAGTGATAACCAAGGGCACAATCATAAAGACTGAACTGGGGTTGGCTAGGGTTACATCTAGACCCGGTCAAGACGGTGTAGTAAACGCTGTGCTTGTGAAAAGTTGAAAGAATACGATCACCTAATAATATGGTTGGATTATTTCAACTCAACATTATCTAGGTCTGAGGGCAGGAGAGTGCCCCTAGATAAGGCGGTGAAGTCACCAACCTTAGATGAACTCTGCCAAGCAGCCTCTCTCCTTGGCTATACGCCTAAGCCTTTTCAAGCCCGCCATCCTAAGAGGAGCCACATCCAATCTGGGTATATAGCGATAGAGAAGAAGACGAATAAGACCAGAGTGATCTATGAGTTAGCAGAAGCCCTCCGCAGAGTAAGAGGGGGGCAGCAACCTAAACCAAGTGGGTAGTGGTCTAAAAGAGGGTGGAAGATCGGTTGGTCTCTGGTGCTGAGGTGGTGGAGGTTAAAGAAGGCGACACGATAATCTTAGCCCCAAAAATGAGCGTATTCGGCAAGATCCCAGTAAAAATCCCCGCATTCTATAATCCTGCGGCTAAGCTGAGTAGAGATGTTTCGCTAAGGATCTACAGTGCCTATGCTAGTTTAGTAGGTGCGGATGTAACCTTCGCTGACGTGCTTTCTGGTGTTGGTGCAAGAGGGCTTCGAGTGGCTAAAGAATGCCGCAAAATCGCTTTAGTCTACCTTAATGATCTGAACCCTACGGCGATTGAGCTCGCTAGAAAGGCGGCGGAGTTGAACGGTGTGTCTGATAAGTGCGTCTTTTCAACCAAAGATGCGCTGGTCTTTTTGGCTGAGCATTCAACACCGGGAAAACGTTTCGATATAGTAGATATAGACCCCTTTGGCTCCCCCCTACCCTATCTACCATTTGCTCTAAGGGCTGTTAAGCGGGGCGGCTTGATCTCCCTCACAGCAACAGACACAGCAGTATTATGTGGAGTATACCCTAAAGTGGCGTTAAGGAAATATGGTGGGTTGTCTATGCGATGTGAATACGGTAATGAGGTCGGGGCTAGGCTTCTCCTCAGCGCAGCAGCAAAGCAAGCCATGAGTATTAATGCTGGTATAACACCTGTTTTTGCACACGCAAGCAGACACTACATAAGAGTGTACCTTACGTTAGAAAACGGCGCCTTAAAAGCGGATGAAAACTTAGAGAAGATAGGGTACATAAACCAATGTAGCGGCTGCGGTCACAGAGAGAGTGGAGAGCGAAGAGAACTCTGTCCAACCTGCGGGGCGAAGATGCTGAGCGCTGGTCCTCTTTGGATTGGCCCACTCTTCTCAAGGAGTGTTCTTGAAGCAGCTTTGACGCTTAGATTAGAGCACCTTAAGGTTGAGGATAAGATCTTCACCACAGCGTTGGATGAGTGTGACCTTCCACCGACCTACTATACTGTAGATGAGTTAGCCGAGTTGTTGAAGGTGGTGACACCATCTGTTAAAGATGTTATAGGCTCTCTTAGGGCTAGAGGATTTAGGGCTGCTAGAACCGTATTTAACCCAAAGGGTGTGAGGACTGATGCGCCAAAGAGGGAGGTTGAGGGGGCTGTTTTAAGTCTGAAATAGGTCTTGCTCAGGCTTGTAGCCTCTACATACGAAGTAAAGTTCGCTGCTCTGCCCTCTGCTTGCTGGTGGCTTCGTTATATCCACCCTCTCGAAGATCTTCTTTAACTGAGACCTTACGATCTGAAGCTCCTCTCCGTCAAAGACCTTTAACACGGCTGAGCCAGAAGGCTTTAATAATTGTGGTAGGAGTGAGATCACCCTTCTTGTCAACTCTATCTGCTTAATATGGTCAAGATCCCAGATGCCAGACACATTAGGTGAGAGGTCTGAGAGCACAACATCGACTAAACCCTTAGTATAGTATTTAACCGCATCGACGAGGTCTTCGCTGAACACATCCATCTTTAGAGTCACAACATTTTTAGCAACAGGCTGGATGCCCTTCAGATCTACACCGACCACAAACCCCTTTACACCAACCCGTTCAGAAGCCACTTGAAGCCAGCCGCCTGGTGCTGATCCTAGGTCTAAGACTTTGTCACCTTCTTGGAAGATGTGGTAGCGTTTATCTATCTGTATGAGCTTGAATGCTGCTCTACTCCTGTAGCCTTGTTCCACAGCGAGACGCCGATATAGGTCTTTCTTGGCTTCTCTTAACCTCAAGACTCGATAAACACCTTCTACTGGTTCGCAGCGTTGCCTTTTGTGCTGGCTATGTAATCTTGCCTAACCCACTCTATAAGCTTATCACAAGTGTATGGTGTGACTACGCCGTTAGGTGCGCATTTACTCTCTGAACCACAGGTTATGCAAGGCGCCTGCTCTATCGATTTTATCTGAATCGGTAGGCGTAGGGGTGTCAGTTTATATGTCCATCTCCCGTTATCAAGAACACGCTCCCTCTTTACAAGCCCCCTCTTTTCAAGCCTTATCGCTAACCTTGACCCGTCTCTGCTAGTCAAGTTAAGTTTCTTCCATAGCTCGCTCTGAAGAATCCCCTCCTTACCGTGCTCTACGACCAGCTTGTATACTCTGGAGGTAAGGTCAAGTCCCTTCTCTTCTTTGCCGTCTGTTTGCTGCTGCATAGCACACACCATTTTTCTCTTATTATTTTAGAGTAGGTGAGTGGTTTTATATCAACTTTTTTCTACAGATTTCGTTCACAGCATCCAAGGTCTTAAGAATGTCCTCCCTACTTATACCTCGATGCGTGACCATACGGACGACGTTACCTCTTAGCGTAAGAGCCTTCACACCATAATTTAAGAGCATCTCTACAAATTCTCTGCCAGTTAAGCCTAGGTCTGATACGTCAAACATAACTATGTTGGTTTGAACTCTTCTAAGATCTATCTTTATACCATCAATCTTAGCCAAACCTTCGGCTAGCAGACGCGCATTAGCATGATCTTCTCTAAGCCTATCAACCATCTTTTCAAGCGCGACTATGCCAGCGGCGGCTATAATCCCGGCTTGCCTCATCCCTCCGCCCAGCATCTTTCGCATCCTACGAGCTTCCTCTATGAAGGAGCTAGAGCCCACTACTAGTGAACCTATAGGTGCGCTAAGACCCTTCGAGAGGCAGAACATAACTGAATCTACAGGGGCAACAAGCTCCTTAACGTCTACACCAAGCGCTATCGCAGCGTTAAATATGCGTGCACCATCAAGATGCACCTTAAGCCCGTGTTTCGTAGCCACATCACGGAGCTTACGGGTCTGTGAAGGAGTTATACAGGTGCCTCCAGCTAAATTATGTGTATTCTCCAAACACAAGAGGGTGGTTTTGGGTAAGTCGGGGTCCGGAGGGCGAATGGCTTCCTCGACATCTTCAGGCGCTGGGACACCCATCTCACCTTTGACGAGCCTCGGCAGAACACCCGCTATGGCAGAGAGACCTCCGAGCTCATAATGGTAGATGTGTGCATCAGCCTCTAATATCACTTCATCACCACGCTCCGTGTGAGAAAGTATAGAAACTAGGTTTCCCTGCGTTCCACTTGTAACTAGTAAAGCGTCTTCTTTACCCATCTTTTTAGCGGCTAGGGCTTCTAGTTCGTTGACTGTAGGGTCTTCTCTAAACACATCGTCACCTAGAGCAGCGTTTCTTATTGCTTCAAGCATCTCTTCAGTCGGTAGGGTTACTGTATCGCTTCTTAGATCGATTATCTTCCTCAAAAGGGGTTTACAACTCGCCTAGGCGGCGTCCTTTAAGGGTTTAAGCGTCTGCTTAATAACAAAGTTTTCGAGTATCTCTCGGTACCTATGCCTAATCGTAACATCGGTTATGTCGGCTACTGCTGCTACTTCACGTTGAGGAATGTTTTCGCTGTTCATAACAGAAGCTATGTAGATGTATGCGGCTGCCAGACCGCTAGGTGACTTACCGTCTTGGATAGTTGCAGACTTCGTCGCTTTATAGAGCCACAGCGCTAACCTTTCGGTTTTTGCACTAACCTTCATAAGATTTGCGAGTCTCGCTATCTGCTTTTCAACAGTAGGTAGAGGCGGGTGATCTACCGGTGCCTCTGAAGCGATCAACCTGTAGTATTTGTTGACCGCCTTCATATCCACACCAGCAGCTTCAGAAACCTCCTTAACACTTCTTTCAATACCGTGAACCTTTGCGGAGAAATAGACTATAGCTGCTGTCACCTTCGCCACACACTTGCTCTTTACAACACCTTTCTTTAGCAGCTGCCGATAGGTGCGCGCAGCTGTTTCAGCAACAACGATAGGCATCTTTAAACATTCACATAGATCGTTGATCTTGGACAACGCTTGCGCTAGGTTTCTCTCCGCTGACGTAGATGTTCTTAGACGCTTCTGCCAGACTCTAAGTGATTCTTTTGTCTGCTCATAATTCTGGGTTTGCTCGATTTCGCTACCTAACCCGTAGTCGTGGAACCTTGGTGTTATAGGTGATCCTACCCTCACCTTCTTCTCCTTCTCTTCATAATCTATCGCCTTCCATTCAGGGCCTAAGTCTACAAGCCGCTCATCCAAGACAGAGCCGCAGACTGAGCAGAAGGCTTCACCACGCTCTAAATCACCAATTAACCTTCCACCACAAATCTTACATCTCAAAGAGTCATCTAAACCGCTACTCATCTCTCTCCCTCGGTTAGATGAATATATACTTCTTGCCCCTCGAGCTTCTTAACCCTATCGGTCAGCGGAATACAAGAAAGATATGGTTCTTTAACAGGCCCGAAGACCTCCGCTACCTTCGCAACCCTCTTCCCTTTCATGTCGTAGAGTAACGTACCAACTTTAATATCTGTTACACTAGCTTTGACTATCAGTCTGCCGCTCTTAGCGAGGTGCAAAACTACGCCGACTTTCTGCATCTCAGACCGAAACTCGGGTCACTGATATTCGTAGAAACCCCTTTTACTCTTTCTGCCGAGCCTACCCGCAGCGACCATCTTACGGAGTATGTGAACGGGCTTCGGCATCGTATTTCCACCCTGTAAACTTTTGATGCTTTGATCTATGTGGTAGAGCACATCTATTCCTATCAGATCAGCAAGCTCAAACGGACCCATCGGCATACCAGCACCGCTCTTCATAGCAAGATCAATATCTTCCATAGAGGCTACACCTTCCTCATATAAAGCGAAGGCTTCGTTAAGCATAGCCAAAAGGATGCGATTCACAAGGAATCCGGGTATGTCTTTGACGATTATGGGCTGCATATTCGATCTATGATTCTTTATGGATCTGCAGAAGTTCATTACAGTATCAACCGTCTCTCGACTCGTCTCTAACCCAGGGATCACTTCTATTAGGGGTAGTAGGGTGGGTGGGTTGAAGAAGTGGATCCCTATGACTTTATCCGGCCTCTTAGTCGCTGAAGCTATCTCGCTAATCAATATTGAGGATGTGTTAGATGCTAATATAGCGTGAGGGGGCGCGATCCCATCAAGCTTCTTGAACACTTCCTTTTTAACACCAAGCTCCTCAAACACGGATTCTATAACCAAGTCTACGTCATTGAAGTCTTCTAAGTTGAGTGTTGGGTGTATACGTTGATAAATCTGCTCTATAGCCGCTTCATCAAACTGAGGCTTTAGCTTCTCTCTAACCAAAGCCTTCTGGTCTTCTGAAAGCTGTATTCCTAGCGTCTGCTCAGCTCTCTTTATCTCCCTGTCAGCTCTGGTTTTTTGGTATTCGAGCAGTTCGTTCAGAATCTTTCTTATGTTAGATAATGCACGCTGCTTTAATTCTTCTGTTTGCTCCGCTACCTTCACCTCGAAACCATTTAGCGCCATAATTTCGGCGATCTGAGAGCCCATAACTCCTGCTCCAACTACACCAACCTTCTTAATCCCTAAAGACATACCAACCACCATTCTAATCCATAAAGTGGGTTAAAGATGTTTACGGTCTTTCGATTACCATAGCCATGCCTTGGCCGCCACCTATACACATGGTCACAAGACCACGCCTTAGACCCATCCTCTTCATATAATGTAGTATTGTAACTACTTGTCTAGTTCCTGTGGCGCCTATTGGATGACCTAGAGCGATGCCGCTACCAACAGGGTTAGTCTTCTCAAGATCGAAGTTGAGCTCTCTTATGCAGGCTATAGCTTGCGCTGCGAATGCCTCATTCAACTCTATCACATCAAGATCCTTGACCTCAAGCCCAGCCTTAAGTAAAGCCTTCTTGACAGCGGGTATAGGTCCTAAACCCATGTAGGCTGGATCTACACCGCCTGAGGCGTAAGATCTTATAACCCCTAAGATCGGCTGACCTAGCTCCTCAGCCTTCTCCCGCTTCATCAGCACAACAGCAGCGGCGGCATCGTTTATGCCAGACGCGTTACCAGCGGTCACCGTTCCATCCTTCTTGAACACAGGCGGTAGTGCAGCCATCTTCTCTAGGGTGGTGTCCATAGGGCGCTCGTCTGTGTCAAATATGATTGGAGGACCTTTCTTTTGGGGTATTTCTACTGGTACGATCTCTTCTTTAAATAACCCTGCTTTTATAGCCGCTCTTGCCCTCTGGTGGCTCAAAAAGCCTAGCTTATCCTGCTCTTCCCTAGTTATACCATATTTTTCAACTATGTTCTCAGCTGTCATTCCCATGTGATATCCGTAAAAGATCTCCCACAACCCATCGTAGACCATAAGATCCAGAATCTGACCGTAGGCGTTTATGTCCATCCTATACCCCCACCTAGCCTTAGGTAGAGCGTATGGGGCACTGCTCATGTTTTCAAACCCACCTGCTACGACGATCTCAGCTTCACCGGCGGCGATCGCTTGAGCCGCTAGTGCGATCGACTTTAAACCAGAGGCGCAGACCTTATTTACAGTGAATGCTGGTGTTTCTTTGGGTATACCTGCGTAGATTGCAGCCTGCCTTGCTGGGTTCTGACCTTGGCCAGCTTGGAGCACGTTCCCCATGATCACCTCGTCGATCTGGACTGGTATGCTGTCTTCGCTCCACTGATAATACTGCTTCTCTAGATCTGTTAAGCCAGCACCTCTAAAGACGCTTGGAGCCAGAGATTGGATACTTTCGCTCACCACCGGTCTAAGATTGGCCCTCCTCAAGGCTTCGTGAACCACTATAGCGCCTAACCGACTTAGAGGCACATCTTTCAAGGAGCCGCCGAAGTTACCTATAGCTGTTCTAACAGCACTGGTAATAACTACTTCAACCAAACCATCCACCAGAGGTGGCTATTTTAGGTGTTTTATAAAAGTTGAGCTGAAAAAGGGAAGTCATATGGAGCTTAGAATGCTATAAAGTAACATAATTCGATGCAAATAAAAATAGGTGGGTGGGAGAGCGTGGATCTTACGCTCTCTACCTAAGGTTCTTTTCTCTACTCCAAAGAACCCACTGTTTCAACGCCTCGTTTACTATCTGGCTGAAGGAAGGGATCTTTTCGCCCTTTTCATTCGCTTCTTTAACCCTCTTACGCCAGATCTCCTCTAACACTTCTGCGACATCGCTGTCAACGCTGAAAGGACCTATCTTGCTTTTGGTGGGGGGCGTAGTCCCTACACCCCTTTTTTAGGCTGAGGTTATCTTCCCAATAGCTAGAGGGTCTATCGTAGCGTAGTTCCATCTAGCGGTTGCGGGTAAATGTACTAGATCATTTATAGCATCGTCAACCTCTTCGATTGTGTAGTCTCTGCGCACAAAGAGCACACCAGCGAACCTTGTAGCAACCATAAGTGCTGTCCCCTGAGGCACCAATGAGGAAACCAAGATCTTTAAGCCGGGTAGATAGGCTATCGGATTCCCCGGTCTAAATTCTTGCGCAGAGAAGGCTATGAGATTCTGTACAGCAGGGTCCTTCAGAAGGTCAGCGTATTCAGAGGGGTTGACCGCTAACACATCTGGTTCCCTGTCGTTAGCTGCCATCGTGCTCCACATAAAGGCTATGTCGCTGAATTTTAGCTGCCCGCTCGTTTGAGCGTTAGCTTGGTTCCCTGCGTCTTCGATGAGTTTTGATATTATGTATCCGCTTTCAAATTTCGCCAGTGCTCTACCTAGCTCAGCCAGCTGCCTATCTATCACATCCCACTCAGCATCTTCCACCATATCTCTGGTTATCACAGCCCTGCCGCCACTCTTTCTAGCGGTTATTGTTACAAAGCTATAGCGCTCTTCAGTTATGGGTAGCTCACCAGACTCTGCGACCCAGTCTACTGTTGCAGCCGTAGCCTTCGGCACCTTTATGGTAGGCGCATCCTTTGTTACTACGACGCAGAGCTGCCTTCCTATTAGATTCGGTATCGCAGCATCCCAGACCTGCGCAAGCACACTAGCCGTTACGGCTATGTCGCTTGAGAATACGGTTTCGCTTAATTTTAACGTGCCAATCTTTTCTCGCAGATCCTTTAACATCTCTGTGCATAGTCTCCCTCCTCTTATGATCGGTTTGTCTGCACTGAGGGTTTCGTTCAGCCTTTTTAGAGCTGGTGAGTCGATGTCCTTACCTTTCAACCAAGAAACCTTCTCCAAACTACCTTCACCTCAGCAAAATTAGGATCTGGTCACCTTCTACCGCTGACTGCAGCGCTATACCAGCACGCTTAGCATAGTAGATAGTGTAGGTGCTCGTCCCCCCTTCATTCACTTCTTGATCTGGTAATGCTACCGCCCTACCGCTATCATCTGAGCACACAGCTTCCCCAGCAGCTATAGTGCCCCCCGCTTCAACCTTCACTATCCCAGCTATCGCTACAGGCACCATGCTACCTTCTTCAGCGTCGCTCAAAGCGACACCTATCACACCGTAGTCTACCGAAGTGGCTTGCTGCACCTGAGGCGGAGGACCGTCTGCCGCTAACTTGACGAAGAGGTTCTTCGATATTCGGGAGGCTGCTTTGAATATCGAGGCTATAGCAGAGCCGCCGAAGTCGTGTATGATGCCGCTTCCACCAGGCCATTTATCCACCAACCGTAACTTCACCTCACCACATTCTCCTCCTTACCCAACTACATCAGTCTCCGAGGAGGACGCGGAGACTTGGGATGCCGGAGGTTTGTCCGCTCTGCGCCTCGCTGGGTGAGGCTACTATCCCCTTACCTCGCTGCTCTGGACTAGTCTTGCTGTCTTTAAGGATGCGTTCTAACCTCTCAATGCGCTCCGCGATCTGGCTCAGCTGCTGACCCCAGCTGTCAGCATCCTTCTTCTCCGCCGATCCGGCTACTCCGGATTTGCCGGATGGTTGGGGGTTTGAGGATTCTTCTTGCTCTCTCACCTCCCTTTTTGGGGTAGGCTTGCTTAACCCCCCAAGGTCTGCGTGACCTTGGGTCTGGGTTAGTGCGTTTTCTTGCAGCTTTTCGAGTATCGTTACTGAGGTGTTTGGGTCTCCTGGTTGGACGCCTTTGGGTAGTAGTAGGATGCCTTCGAAGACCAGCCCTTTCGGCTCGAGAAAGTTGTTTGAGGCTTCGTTGTAGAGGTAGTTTGCTTCTATGCTGCTGTGTAAGATTTCACCGTTTTTGACGAGGTTGTATGTTTCTTCGTTGACCGAAGCTAAGCATTCAACACGCCTATCTTCGTATTCAGCCCATTCTACGGCGCCCACTTGGATCTTCGAGGCTGGGTCGTGTGATGGGCCGTACCAGACCGGCTTTCCTATGAGGGTTCTGGCTGCTTTCATAAGCTCCTCATCTAAGTAGAGGTTTCTGTTCAGCGTCGAGCCTGCGTTTAGGGCTACGATCTTGATGTATCTTGAGTTGTTTAGAGGTTCTAAGGCTTGGAGCCAGCTGAATGATTCTTTCAATAAGCCTTTGAGCCCACTCCGCTTCCTCTCTTCGACCCACTTGGCTGCTTTACCGTCAGTCCAACCTTTGTGTACGTCAAATAAATAGGAGGCTATTTTAAATCGCGGTGAGTCTTTGTCTTTACAGACCAGCACCTTAACCCCTAACCTCTCATTAAGATCGAGTAGCTTCTGGTCGCTGGTTCTGTCTTCACCGCCTTCTTCTACATCCACCTTCACGTATTCTTCGCTCATTAAGGCTGCACCTCCTCACTCAGCGGGAACCCTAGACTGGCTAACAGTCGTCTAACCTCATCGACTCTAAGGAAGCCGAGCTCGCCAGCACGAAGCACGTGGTCGAACTTTATCTCAGGCGGCTCAACTTGACCCCAGTTGAGTCGCACAGAAGCTTTTGCAGGATCAAAGCCAGCTTGAGCAACTATTGGTCTGAAGATCTTCTTCTCTACTACTCGTTTTATGTATCTTTGGAGCGAGCGTATAAGCCTCTCGAACTGCTCCTGCACTACTCTAGCCGACGCTTCTGTATATCCCGGTGTTGTGAAGAGCTTTGTGATCGGGGTCTGGAGGGCCTTTAAGTAGGCGTTTTCGAAGTATTGTATGATGAACTCGAGGCGCCCTCTTATATCCAAAGTTTCCTCCACGATCTTGACATCCTTGTTTACTGCGATGCGTTCACCAGCATCGAGCTTCCCGATGAGCGCGGCTTGAGCCTGTATCCAAGCATCGCTTGCGTCTGCGAAGACCCAAGCTGAGCGTGGTATGTAGTGGTGTAGAATTTTGCGGAGATCATCTCTAACCATAGCCTTAATCTTATAGAGAGGTGGGACTACTCTCGTTACAGACGAGCCGTCACTAAACTTGAGCGTGTAGGTTAGAGTTTCAGCAAGTGTATGTAGGAGACCTCTGCCGTAGGACTCTGCGCTAACACCGCCCCAACGCCAGTGTATAATTTCTTCCGGTCTAAACTCTACTCTACTATTATGTTTATGCTGCTCTATCTTCAGAACCGTACCATCTCTGCTTCGATGGATGCGCCAGCCGCTGTCGATAGGTAGGATTCTTAGATCTTTAAGATCTAGGGGTGTAATGAGCTCGGTGAACGAGTTCCCATACGCCACTATTTCTTTAGCAACCTCTAATAGAAAGCTGTCTAGGTCAACTTCTTCAGCAAAAAGGTCTACAGCCCCTTTGGCTTCTTCATATCCTTCGGCGCAAGATGTGTGGAAGCCTGAGCCTACGATGGCTTGGGCGTAGAAGTCTACTGCCGCTCTCGCATCTTCGTCTTTCTTGTAGATTTCGACTAGTGTGGCGAATGCTGGTTCTGGTGTTTCTGGTATTGAGGGTGCGGCTATGGTCTTGAGTATGCCTTTCTCCCATAGCTTAAGTAGGTTGTTGACCTTCTCCTTTATGACCGCTATCTGACCGCTCATTTACCGTCGCATGATGGTAGGTAAACCTACTATTTAAAGGTTGCTTTTAGACCTCTTTCAATAGGTCAATAAACCATCAAAGAGTAAGGTATATATCTACTCCAGTATTAACCTATAACCGGTCAAGATGCCAGCCAAAGGTAGAAAAGGCATAACAATATACGAGGAGACCTTCGAGCTATTCAACAGATTCTACGAGGAGCATAGGGAAGAGCTTAGAGCGAGAAACATACCTTCGGTAAGCGCCCTCATAATAGAGTGTGCCTTGAACGGGTTAGATAAGCTCAAAGAGGTTCTTGAAGGTAAGAAGGCATCTTAATCCTTAGCCTACTCTACCTATCTCTATTATCCTCGACTCCTAGGCTTAGGCAGATAAGTTTCTTTACTTCTTCTTCGCTTAAGCCGGTTTGTTGGCTTATTACTTTGACGATGATCTTGGCCGCCGCATCCTCTAACCTCTTCACTCTGGCGTGTAGCATCTTGATCTCTTCGTTCATCTCTCGCAGCCTTAGCTCAACCATATCTCTAAGCGTTAGGAGCTCCCCATTTATCCTTCTTAACTCCTCATCTAACGCCTCTGGATACATAAGGTGGATTAAAGAATGTGGTTAAAGAAAAGATTAACGGTCTTCGAAGAAGGGCTTTACCTTCCTACAGAGCACCTCAGGCGCTTCAAAAACTTCGTTAGAGTTTAAGAGGAGAGGTAGGCTCCAGATATCGTTCAGATAGATCGGCTTAACTCCTGGTCTAGACGCCATCTCTAAACCAGCCCAAAAGTATCTTGGGTCTTCTCCTTGGGCTGAGTAGAGGCAGAGGTTAAAAGCACCGACACCTTGGCTGCTGTAGAATCTTAGTGCTCTCACTATTCCTTCTGCGAAGTGGTTTATGTCGTCTTCACTCAGATCGTTTATGCTGGATTTCCAAGGGATTGTTGCTCTTATTTCGTTCTGTCTTAGCGGTGCGTATGGTAGGTACCATTCTACCGAGCCTAATCTGGTTAGGTATCTTTCACCCCTCTCCTTCTCAACTTCTACGAGGGAGTGCCAGTAGCATCTACCTTGCTCCTCAAAATACCTTCTGCTCTTTGAGATCAGCAGCTGTAGGCGATTAAAGGGTATAGTTGAAGCTAGGAGTTGGGCGTGAGGATGAGCGACAGAAGACCCTGCTGGTGGTAGGTAGTTGATCACGAAAGCCGCATATTTCACATCCGGGTCGACTTCACATATTCTACGCAGCACAACCTTTGCTGCAGATATAGCTTGGCTCAAAATGGAGCGGTTAAATTCACTCAGCCTAAGGGCGTGCTGCTTACCAAGCACGATCACAGCATTATACTCTGAGTGGGCGAAGAGGCTTGGAAACGCTACAACCTCGCCTAACTTGACCACACCCTCTTCGATAAGATCTGAGGGGAAGCGAGCTGCCTTTGCCCATAGATTCTCTTCACAGAAGGGGCAGCTGGCTCTACTCTCCTCAAAGAAGCGCCGCAGCGCCTCCTCATCCTCGACAAAGTACTTCTTCACATACTCAGCTCTACCGGGTGTAATGAGGGTGCTTTCACCAGTCAAGGGGTCTAACCTATATTCGATCTGCTGCTCCTCTAGCTCAAAGTTCTTCATCGGGTTATGCAGCCTAGCTCTCTTCGCTACTGATGTGAAGAGCATATTCATCAGCTCTCCCCCTTTACTACTGCTTTAAGCGTTCCGCTCACCACTATCTTTACTACTAAAATAAAAAACTCGTTTCGACTTTTACCAATAGAATAATATAAAGGCATACTAGGGCCTTTTGCAGATGATAATAGGTGTAGTATCGCTAACAGTAGTTAATGGGCTCTCGAGATTTCTAACGAGAAGTCTGTAAGTGAGAGCGATGCGCCGCATTTTCTACACTTAAGTACCTCATCCTTTGCTTTCAAGAGTTCTCGGGTAGATTTTAATTCAAAGCCAGAGTATAAGCAGGCGCCACACGCTCCGCATCTTATTTCGAGAACCAACTTATAATCAAAGATATAGATTTAAGCGGTTAGATATAAAGTGTTGTTTCTTTTTGGGATAAACATCTTATGAAAACACACTCGTCGCTTCCGATAACAAGATCTTCTTTTTCGACCGCTCTGTCTATTATAGTCAAGCCGCTGCCTCTAACGATCACAACAGGTATGCTTTCGCTTGTCTCACCCATAAGTAGGTTAGCTCCAGCACTTATATCGTCAGCCAAAGCCCGCCTCGTAACCCTCATTACGTTGCCAAAGAGATCCATCTTACCCCGCTCATCGCTCACAGCCTCGAAACCAGCTGCAGCAACCGCTATCCCTGTTGTGCCGATTCTAGTAGGCATAAGTCTACTATCCGTAACAACTACACCAACCCTCTTCCCTAGGTCTACAAGTATCTGAAGGCGAAGCCTTTCAGCACTAGCAACTGGATCCTTTGGGTAGAGGATGGCTGCACCATGCTCCACATTCGATCGATCTATGCCAGCATTTGGCACCACCATACCATGCTTGATGGCTAAGACGAAGCCAGGTAGTGTTGAGTAGATTCTGTCAGCTTCCCTTATGATGAGCTCGGCTAGGCTGCTTGGTATATGCGCTGCAGCAGAGAGCTTAACCGCCTCTGCGCAAGGTTTAACCGATTGTAGGTCGATGACCCGCCCTTCGGACATCGCTATGAACTTACTTGAAACCGCTAAGATGTCGCCATCTAAGATCTCCTCACCCTGCTCTTCAACAGCCTCCTTTATCGTCTGATATAGGTTGAACCTACCTCGCTTCACAGGAACCTTTATGGGTATGTACGTCACTTGCTTCAACGATCTCTAGGGAGCGGTGCATCGCTATTTAACCAGATATCTTACTGTAGTAGGGAATGCACAAAATATGTGAAGTAGGCGTCATTAACTCTTTAATAGCTTGTTGTGGTGGTGTAATTGGATTTGGCTAGGGTGATACTCTTCTCCTACACACCCAATCTAGAGAGGGTTTGTGCTGCTGCTATGCGCTCCTGTTACTCACCCCACCCAGCGTATTCGCTCTACTCAAACACCCCAGATTCGGGTGAGATATTGGAGGGGGAGAAGACCTACTTTGACGATGAAAGGGTGAGATATTTTATAAGGAAGGCGAAGGAGATGGGGCACCTAGATATCTTAGAGCACGGCTCCCTAACCTACGATATCCAGGGTGTAAGCAGAACCTTAACACATCAGTTAGTGAGGCATAGGCTTGCATCTTTTTCACAACAGAGTCAAAGATACGTTAAGGTTACGAGAAGCTTCGGCTACGTCAAACCTCCTAAGATAGGAGACGCTAAGGTTGAGGTAGATGTACGCGGCACTAAACTAAATCTGAGCTTTGAGGATGTAGTGGATATATGTAGACAGGTCGAGGAGGGTTACCTGAAACTTGGGATATCTGCCGAAGACGCTAGGTTCGTAAGAATAGGTGGCGCAGTAACTAACATAGTGATAACAGCCAACCCAAGAGAATACCTTCACATATTCAGCCTAAGATGTGCTAGAGATGCGCAGTGGGAGATTCAAGATGTCTGCTACGCTATGTTGAGCCTAGCCAAGCTTGTGGCACCAACGATCTTCGAAAGTCTACCTGAAAGTAATGGAGACGCATATATTAGAGAAAAGATGGAGAAGATAGATAGGATTTTAGAGCCTATTAGGATAAGGTTCAATGAAGCCAAACGTGGCGAACTCATAGGAGTGCCCCTAGATACATTACCATTACACCACCCAGTAGAAGCATACATCAGAAAGATTTTGTGAAAGAAGACGCTCTATTGACTTCTTACACGTAAGGCTTTCAAGCATTATAGTAAGTTCTTTAATATTGTAAGGGAGAGTGTATGTAGTTCAGCCCCAGAGGTCTTTTGCGACGTCCTGTAAGCCGAGTTGTAGGAGCTTCTCCCTTGTCGGCTTGCTGGTATTCTTATCCCAGCCTCTGACCTCATAGTATTCTTCAAGCGTCTTTGATAGGTCTACTACAGTTCCAGCCCTACCCTTCTCCTCAAGAAGCCTCTTAGGTAGCTTATCGTCCGCTCTACTCGCACCGTGTTTCACGTTAAATGCCTTTCTAATATTGAATATTCTCTCACCCGCTAACAAGGCGTCTTTTAGTGTCAAGTTTAAGCCTGTTACTGCGTTGAACGCTTTGACAAAGTTTTCCTCTGGTAGGTAGGCTGCAAAGAGATCTGCGAATATGCACCAACCCGCAGATGCGATAAACGCAGTCCAGTCTTCTGTAATCTTCGCGGCGAGACCTCTTCCCTCTAATGAAGCAGAGAGCTTAGGTATACCAAGAGTTTCTCTAGATCTGCCGAGGAGCTCCACTTCTAGGGTTATCCCTTCGGTATGCCTACCTCCTGTTATACAGCAAGCATAGTGTGGTCCTCCTCCTTGGAATACCCTCGGATCGTGCGCTGCTATTTCAACACCTTTTACGTGTATAGCGTAGTCTTCAGCGCCTCCGCCTATGATTCTAGCAGCCCTCCTTGAGCCCTCTGCAAGTATGTCTCCGAAACCACGCCTAAACGCTATCATCTCTATCATCTTAATCATCGCATCAGCGTTGCCGAAGGTAAGCTCTAAGCCTCCCGTATCCTCTTTAGTTATCAAGCCTCGCTCGAAGCACTCCATCGCAAAAGCTATCGTACCACCTGTGGATATTGTATCTAGACCGTAGAGGTTGCATAAGTCGTTGGCTTTAGCGACCGCCTTCACATCAGTTACACCGCAGTTTGACCCCAGCATGCCTAATGTTTCATATTCAGGCCCCTCTACATTAGGCTCAAAGGCGTATGCCCCATCTTTCACAGCCGCTATTCTCCTACAACCCACCGGGCAGAGGTAGCAGCTCCTGTTTCCTAAGAGTATCGCTTCGTAGCCACCTGGCCAAGACAGCGCCTCCGGGTTGAGTTGCCTTGCTGTCCAGTTGAAGCCCGGTGTGTCTCCTAGCTGCCATAGCGGTCCGAAGAGCATCGGTGTTCCTCCCTTAGAGAACGTCTGGAGAGTCTGCCCTTCTCTCACATTTTTTATAACTTCCTGCGTTATTTTTCTAAATTCTTCTTCGTTAGCCACCGGAACCCTACCGGAACCTCTGACAGCTACGGCCTTCAACTTCTTAGAGCCCATAACAGCACCTAAGCCGCAGCGGGCAGCAATCCTACCCGCCTCATCGGTCAATATTCCAGCGAATCTGACGAGGTTTTCGCCAGCTTGCCCTATGTTAGAGACCTGTATCTTGGAGTCTCCTAGATCCTTCCTCAGCATCCTCTCAGATTCTCTGGCATCGAGGCCCCAGTAGGGTGTAGCATCACCAAATCTAACCTCACTATCTCTGATGAATATGTAGGTGGGTTTCTCTGCCCTACCTGATATAACAACCAGATCGTAGCCTGCTGCTTTAAGCTCAGCACCCCAGAAACCTCCTGCATTAGCGTCTCCAAAAAAGCCAGTTAAGGGTGATTTAGCAACTACAGTATGTCTACCAGCGACAGGTGTTGGTGTGCCATTAACAGGGCCTGTGCTGAAGATAAGGAGGTTCTCTGGATCGAAAGCGCTGACCCACGGTGGGACTTCGTCGTAAAGGATTCTTCCGCCTGTCCCGTAGCCTCCTATGTAGTTGTAGGCTAATTCAGCTGGTAGGGGTTGAGTTACACACCTTCTTCGTGTTAGATCTATTCGGAGAATCTTACCAACATACCCTCCTCTAAAACCGCTCATAACTTATGCTAACTTAACATGCCATATTTTAGTATTATGATGACGAAGAACGTTACGTGATGTTTTGTTTGGTGATTCGTAGAGAGGGTCCATAAGATTCAACAAACTATTGATTTTGTGACAGTAGCGTTCGATGAAGTATAAACAGATAAATGTTGAAGTTTTGTCGAATATAATCTCAATGAAGATTGTGTTCGTATATAATGTTCCACTTGTCAGCTTGCTTTAAAAGACAAGGTGACCTTTGGTGCGGACTTGATGTATTTCTTCCTTGAATGGAGTTCTAACATACCAACTAAATGATGCTAAAAAGATTTTTGCTTACATAGATAGTCGCTACACTACCCTGCCCTCTTTTGGGTAAGAGGGTAGGAGCGTTAAGCAACCACCAAGGCTTGTAGTAGATTACTCGCCAGGCGCTAAAAGCTCGGCTTCTTTCAGCTGGGAGACGATCTGCATAATCGGCTCCCTTACTTCGCTTGGATCACGCCCAATAACCGCAGCAACCTCTTGCACAACTTCCTCTGGTGTGTTACCTTCAAAGGAGCTCCAGATCGCGATTACAGGGTCGCTGACAAGGTAAGCCATGCCTTTATCGTTGACGAGTAGTTTTTCACCTTGAGGGGTTTCGCCCAACTGACCCCTCCTAAACAGCTTTTCTGCAGCCATGGCTGAAGAGGCTTTACCGCATTATATATTCCTTATGCTTTACCATTTTTACTCTATACGATCTTGATACTATAGACTATAAGAATATTAGAGAATACGAATAATCTAATATTGATGGGAAATGGGAGAAAAATTGAGTATGATTGTATTTTCCGGTACAGTAGATAAACTCTATCCAGTTGGCATCCTAGCTTCTGGCGCGGTAGCTATGGGGATGGATGTAGAGATCTTCATAACGTTCTGGGGATTAAACGCCTTCCGCAAAGATCAGATCAAACAGAATACGAAGATAAGCAAAGACTTTGAAGAAATGGGTGAGGCTATGATGAAGATGATGCAGGCTAAGAATGTACCGTCTTGGTATGATATCTTAAAGCAAGCAAAAAGTGTTGGTAATGTTAAGATACATGCCTGCTCAATGACCATGGATCTGATGGGGATGACCAAGGAGCATCTAGACGACATCGTTGATGACGTGGTAGGAGTAGGCAGCTTCATAGACATAGCCAAGGACTCCAAAATAACTCTCTTCATCTAAGAGGCGAAGAAGATGGCTGAAATAAAGGTAAGCAGAACCATAGATGCGAGAGGCAGCTTCTGTCCAGGTCCTCTAATGGAGCTCATCAGAGCAATCAGAGAGGCGCAGATAGGAGAAGTTATAGAAGTCCTTTCATCAGACCAAGGATCTAAGCGAGACATACCTCTTTGGGTTTCAAAGGCTGGGCACATTCTTCTCAGCATCACTGAAAAAGAAGGCTACACTTCATTCTTAGTGAAGAAAGCTAAGTAACAATTAACAAGTGGTTTACCATTGAAGAAAATTTTGGTTTTAGGGGGCGGAGTTGGAGGCACAATAGTAGCTAACATCGTAGCACGGAGATTAAAAGAGAACGCAGAAGTCACAGTGGTAGATAAGTCTGGGAAGCACGTTTATCAACCCGGATTTGTATATGTTGCTTTCGGCGACGAGCGGATCAATAATATTGTTAAAGACGAGAGAAGTCTTCTAAACAAGAATGTTAAGCTGATTACCAAAGAGGCTGTTAAGATAGATCCGAAGGAGCGTAAAGTGCTTTTAGCCGATAGTGAACACTTATACTATGACTACTTGGTGATAGCAACTGGTTCACGTATTGTTCCCGAGGAGGTTAATGGTTTGAAAGAAGGTGCACATCACTTCTATGAGGCTGATGCGGCTGAAAAACTTCGTCAAGCATTAAAGACCTTTAACGGAGGGAAGGTTGTTGTCGGTGTAGGTGGTTTGCCTTATAAGTGTCCGCCAGCACCAGCAGAAGCTGCTTGTCAACTCGATTACTACTTTACAAAAAGAGGTATACGTGATAAAGTGCAGATCGAATTTCTCTCTCCACTACCTAGAGTCTTCCCATTGGAATCGGTCAACCCATTTGTGACGAAGATCTTTGAGGAGAAGCAGATAGCATACCGAACCTTTTTCAATGTGGATTACGTTGATCCACAAGCAAAGAAAGTGTATTCTCTGGAGGGCGATTCTGTGGACTACGATCTGTTGATCCTTGTGCCTCCACATAGAGGGGCTAAGGTTATTGAAGATTCTGGTTTAGGTGATCGAGGAGGCTGGGTTCCAACTGATAAGTACACGCTTAAAGCAAAAGGTTTTGATGATATTTATGTTGTAGGGGATGCGACTGATATTCCTATTTCAAAAGCAGGGGCAACAGCCCACTATGAAGCGAAGGTGGTTGCCGAAAACATCGTTGCACAGATAAAGGGTTATGGTGATCTTAGAGTGTATGACGGTAAGGTTCGCTGCTTCTGTGACGCTGGGTTTAAAAAAGGAATCTCCCTATCATTTGACTACACACACCCACCTAAGCCCCCCTCAACTCTAACTCGAAGCGCCTACCTAGGAAAGGTAATACTTAACAAGCTCTATTGGTGGACCGTTCCCTCGGGTCGGTTCTAAAAATGGAGAATACGCTCAACAAGCAAATCTACCATATGCAAGCAGAGATATGTAAAGCTCTCGCAAATCCTATCAGGATTGAAATTCTTAACTTACTTAAAAGTGGTGAAAAGACCGTTACAGAACTTGCAAACCTCGTCGGGGTCAATCAAACAAATCTATCTCAGCATTTGACAATATTGAGAAGCAAGAAGATTGTAGAAGCTAAAAGAGTTGGTAACAATGTCTACTATTCATTAGCCAACCCGAGAATAATCGAGGCCTGCAACCTCCTGCGGCAGATCTTACAAGAACAGTTAGAAGCAGAAAGTAAACTCATCTCATTTAAACAGTAACCTGGTAGACTCATCTTTCGACTAGAAAGATTAAACCTTTTTCGGCTAAGTTTAAGATTAATTAGATATAATGCAAGGCTGACGAAGAATAATAGTTTCTATACTTAGTGTAAAATGACTGAGGCGTTGTTAAGCATGTCTGAAGATTTTGGATGAAGGAGCCTAACGAGAATATAGAAAAATTTGCTGTGTGAACATCACGGAAGTACCGCTATGGCTGCGATCTCTATCTCCATACCCTTCCGACCTAGCGCCGTTACCCCTACTAGATCTGATGGTATATCAGATGGGTCGATACCATTCTCTCTGAAGAATTCGTCCCTCACTTTTGCCATCTGTTTATACTTCTCAGAGGCCACGATGCCGTCGGGGAATTCTCCAACGATATAGTATGTTAGCTTTACAATATTAGAGAGCGAAGAGCCCATCTCCTCCAGTCTTTGCTTGATCTTCTCCAATGCCAACCTAGTCTGCGCCTTTATACCTTCAACAGGCGTCAATGTTTCTGGATCGATTCCTTCGGTTCCTGCGAGGAAAATAAAACCGCCAGCGACAGCACCTTTCGCCCAATGCATACGCCGCCCAGCGTAATAAAGAGGGTACCTCTTTATTTCCACCAATTCAATCACACATAATCAGAGCATTCTTATTAAATTTTTCTTGCAACGAGCTGATGAGAGTAGGATTGTGGCAAAGATGTATTTTATGTAGATGGTTATAGTTTTGCTACTTTGCGTGTAGTTCTCGCTTTAAAATTGCCCTTTACCTCTTACAGGAACAGACGCTGGTTCTTTAGATGTTCAAACAAGCATATTGGACAATAAAAATATCTTGACATCATCCAGCGCGTATGTTGCAAACTTAAAAAGGTTGGTGTTCCTACACAGAAGAACGTAGGATGATGTTTAAGCGACAGTGGCGCACCTTTAAGCTTATCTTGACCGTAATTCCGCTTATGCTCGGTCATCAGCTTTATGCTGCTGACCAGATAATTCTAGGTATAGTTCTTGTGGATATTATGAAGGAGATCACGCTTTCTATATTCTGGAGCGGGTTAATCACCACCTTTTTTGGAGTAGGCATTCTCATCGGCTCGATGTTGGCAGCTTATGTTGTTCGGCGAAAAGGTCTTAAGTTTACAATATCCGTCGGACTATTAGGTTTCTCCCTCTTCACTTTTTTAACCGGATTTTCGCTATGTATATGGGATTTGTTGTTCTACCGAATCAGCATGGGAATAGGCGAAGGTATATGGAATGTTGCGTATTATTCAGTCATTGGAACGTTCTTTGCTAAAAAGCGAGGTTTTGCAAATGCAATCGCAGGAAATATGTATCTCCTCGGCCTCCTCTGGGCTTATCCCTTTTCAGGCATAATTCTGGTTAGCTCAGGAAGCTGGAGGTTACCCCTACATATTTTTGGACTGCTGGGATTCTTTGTCCTGCTGTTGCTTCTTTTAACATTGAGATCAGACGCTTGGACGACGACCCCGCCTCAAACAGAAGCCAACAGTGAAAGGCTCCTATTTGTCCTAAAAAACAGAAACGTAAACTCAGGTTGCCTCATGGGCATTTTCAACGCGTTACTCTTCTTTTCAGTCGCAGGCTTCTACCCCACTTACTCAATGTTGATGCTCGGCTTTGATTCCTTTCAGTCCAGCGTATTGATGTCGGTGCAAAGTTGGTTAATGTTTGTCACATCACCAATAATCCTTTTCCTAAGCGATAGATATGGCAGAAGGCTATTTCTCTATTTTACAAGCTTATTATCAGCTATTGCCGTCTACTTCATGTTCAACTTGCCGAGGGGTAACTTCGCTCTCGCAGCCATGGCTAGCTTGTTTTATGGTGTGGCAAGCGCTGGAGGCTTTCCTCTCTTACTTGCTTTTGTGCAAGACTCTGTTACAGGAGCATCTATCGTTCCAGCCACAAGCCTATTCACGGTCGCCTTTTATATTGGGACTATAACTGCGGGTCCAGTGACAGGTTATATCATCTCATCGCTGGGTTGGGAACACGCCAGCCTCTGGTTGGCCTTGTGCTGCTTTATGTGGTTCTTAATTGCAGTTCTAACCAAGCCCACCCAAACTCACCAGCGGCTTAACCATTCGGAGACGAGCGCATAATATTCACGTAATATCTGCTTTGTTGTAAAATTGGATCTTCTCCTCGAAGATATCTAAACGTACTGCAGGTTTAGACCACAAGAACATCAAAACACACTTAAATGTAGTCAGCTCGTTAACTTTAAAGAAGACGAATTCCTTTGTAAGGCCGCAAACGATCCAAGAGACATCTCAGCTTACGGGAAGACGGTTTCGAGTACATCTGCGAAATCGATGAAACTCTTCAGAAAACATAAATGAAAAGAAACATCTGTCACGTGTTGATCTATAGGTGCCGAGGGCAGGATTTGAACCTGCGACAGCCCGGTCTTCAGCCGGGTGCTGGAGGCTTGGCCTCTCTCCTTAGCCCGCCTTGTCAGGCTGAGCTACCTCGGCACAACATAAGGTTCTTGGCTTAACCGCTATAAGACTTTCTGAAAGCTGATTCAACA
>Ga0071330_1070247_pt1 | contig 52498 bp, 62 predicted proteins | sample GBScel77sediment_FD_63802 | JGI IMG/M metagenome (GOLD analysis project Ga0071330, IMG submission 63802) | Hot spring sediment microbial communities from Great Boiling Spring, Nevada - Cellulolytic enrichment Sediment 77C v2 (version 2) | ecosystem: Environmental > Aquatic > Thermal springs >...
CCGTAACCCATTCACAATCCTAATTGAACCCGTCGTCACCGAAAAGAGTTTAAGGTTAGCGAGGCTTTACAACAAATACACCTTCAAGGTCAGGCTTGATGCTACCAAACCCGAAATTCGGGAGGCTGTGGAAAAAATCTTTGGCGTCAAAGTGACCAAGGTCAACACAATGATCGTCAAGCCCAAGAAACGGGGCGAACGGTGGAGGCACATCCGCCCTGTCGGGCACACGCCCCGTTGGAAGAAAGCCATTGTCACCGTTGCAAAAGGTCAAACCTTGCCTGTCTACGAGGGATTGCTCTAACACTGACCATTTGGAAGGGAGTGAACCAAAATGGGCATTAAAAAGCCAAAACCTGTGACGCCGGGATTGAGACATGCGACATTTTACGATTTTGAGGAAATCACCAAAGACGAACCGGAAAAGTCGTTGGTCAAGCCATTGAAAAAGCATGCTGGAAGGAACAATCAGGGCAAAATAACGGTTCGTTTCCGTGGCGGCAGTGCTAAGCGCCTTTACCGTATCATTGACTTTAAGCGGGACAAGGACGGTATCCCGGCAAAAGTCATCGCTATTGAATACGACCCAAACCGTTCTGCTCGCATCGCTTTGTTAGAATACGCTGACGGGGAGCGACGATACATCCTTTGGCCTGAAGGCTTGCAAGTTGGCGATACAGTCATGTCAGGTCCAGATGCTGATATCAAGGTTGGCAACTGTTTACCGTTGGAGAAGATTCCTGACGGCACAATCATTCACAACATTGAACTGACACCGGGGAAAGGTGGTCAACTGGTAAGGGCGGCAGGAACTTTTGCTGTCTTGTTGGCTAAGGAAGGTAAGTATGCTACGGTTAAGATGCCTTCAGGCGAAATTCGGCTCATTAACATAAAGTGCCGAGCCACCATCGGACGAGTAGGGTTGGCGGAACACGAACTGATAAAACTGGGTAAAGCGGGAAGGGCTCGGCATCTTGGTCGCCGACCCCATGTTCGCGGTTCTGCGATGAATGTTGATGACCATCCCCACGGAGGTGGCGAGGGTAAAGCGCCAATTGGAATGCCAGCACCCAAGTCTCCGTGGGGTTGGATAACTATCGGTCGTAAGACAAGGAAACCGCGAAGACCTTCCGACAAATTCATCATAAAGCGCCGTCGTATTGGCTACGGTGACAAGATGGTTTAGTGAGGTGAGAAGGCATGGGAAGGTCACTGAAAAAGGGACCTTACTGTGACCCGAAATTGCTGAGAAAGATCCAAGAGATGAACCGAACGGGTGAAAAGCAGGTCATCAAAACATGGTCGCGTCGCTCAACCATTTTCCCCGAAATGGTTGGGCATACCATCGCTGTTTATAACGGACGGCGTCATGTGCCCGTCTATATCACCGAAGCAATGGTCGGACACAAGTTAGGTGAATTTGCGCCCACCCGCACATTCCGGGGTCACGGCGAAGCGAAGGAAAGAGTGGTGCGAGTGAAGTAAGTTGAACGAGATGAGTCGCATTGCAATTTGAAGGAGGCCGGTAATTTCCAGATTGCAACTAAGGGGTGAAAGGTATGACAGAACAAGTGACAGGGGCAATTCAGATTGTGGCTCGCAGAAAATATGTCCGAGTATCACCGAGAAAGGCACGAAGGGTCGCTCAACTCATCAAAGGCAAGCCTGCTTTACAGGCTTTAAATATGTTGCTGTTGATGCCTCAAAAGCCAGCAAGGTATTACGCCAAACTCTTGAAGCAAGCCATAGGCAACGCTGTCAACGATTACGAATTGGACGAAGAGAGTTTGGTCGTGGTTAATGCGTTGGCAGATAACGGACCGATGCTCAAAAGGTATCGCCCGAGAGCGCGCGGGCGCGTTTACATGGTGCGCAAAAGGACAGCGCACCTAACCGTTATAGTCGCTCCAAAGGAGGCAGAGTGAGATGGGACAAAAGGTTAACCCAATTGGGCTTCGCATCGGCATCGTCAAGGATTGGCCGAGTAAGTGGTTTTCTTCACGGCATTACACTGAATGGGTTTTGGAAGACATTAAAATCCGAGACCACATCAAAAGCAGGTTCAAGCAAGCAGGAATCCCAAGGATCGAAATTGAAAGAAAGGCAAACACCGTTATCATCACAGTTTACGCTGCTCGTCCAGGTATGCTGATCGGTTTGCGGGGTCGGACAATTGAGCAATTACGACAGCAACTGCAGGAAATCACGAAGGGCAAGGAAGTCTACATCCATGTCCGAGAGGTTGAAAAGCCAGAACTTGAGGCTCAACTGTTAGCGGAGAGCATAGTTCAGCAAATTGAGCGTAGGGTTTCTCACAAACGGGCGATGAGGCAAGCGGCATTGAGGGCGCTTAATGCTGGTGCTTTGGGTGTAAAAATCATCGTTGCCGGAAGGTTGGGCGGTGCTGAGTTGGCGAGGGATGAAAAATTGCACATAGGGCGTGTTCCCCTTAACACACTCAGAGCGGACATAGATTACGGCTTCGACGAAGCATGGACAAAGTGGGGACGAATTGGCGTCCATGTCTGGCTTTACAAGGGTGACATTTTGGAGAAGGGCAAAGAACGAGTTGTGCTCGCCCAGCAAAGGCAACCTGCACAGGTAGTCGCTGTCTCTTCAGAAGAAGAGGAACTGGAAGAAGAGGAAGGAGGCGAATAGTGATGTTAATGCCGCGCCGAAGAAAGTTCCGGAAGGAACAAAGGGGACGAACAAAAGGCAAAGCAACTCGGTGCAATACCGTCGTTTTGGGCGAAGTTGGTTTGCAAGCGTTAGAGCCTGGCTGGATTACTAACCGGCAGATAGAGGCTGCGCGCATAGCAATCGCTAACTATGTCCGCCGGGCTGCGCGAATTCACATTCGAATCTTTCCTCACAAGCCAGTGACCAAAAAGCCTTTGGAGTCGAGAATGGGCGGCGGGAAAGGAGATCCTGAGTTTTATGTCGCTGTCGTCAAGCCCGGGACTATCCTGTTCGAAATCGGTGGCGTCGCCAGAGATATAGCGATTGAAGCTCTTCACCGAGCCTCTTACAAATTGCCCATCAAAACCAGGATAGTCACGAAGGAGGGGACGGTTGTTCATGTCTAAAAGAACGGAGCAACTCGCCCGGCTCAGACAGATGAGCGATGCTGAACTGGTTCAGGAGTTGGAGAATGCCTACAGGGAACTTTTCAACCTCAATCAACAGAAAGCCTTGGGGAAAGGGGTCGTTGAACGACCTCACCGAATCCGTGAACTCAAGAAGACGATAGCCCGCATCAAAACCATTTTGAGAGAACGAGAACTCTTGAGGGTTGGATACTGAGAGGCATGAACAGGGGTGACTAACATGAGCCAGACTCGTGGAAAGCGAAAAGTCTTCGTTGGGGTAGTCGTCAGCGATAAAATGGACAAAACGGTAGTCGTCGCTGTTGATAGACTTGTCCGCCATCCCCTTTACAAGAAGGTCATCCGCAAGACAAGCAAGTTCTACGCCCACGACGAAAACAATGAGTGTCGAGTTGGGGACATCGTTGAAATCATGGAAACGAGACCCCTCTCTAAACTGAAGCGATGGAGGGTTGTTCGGATCATCCAGCGTGCGAAAGTGCCTTTGCCCGTAGCCCGAGAGGAAGTCGCTGAGGAGACAGAGGAACAGTTGCTCGAAGAGGTCCTCGGCGCACCTGTGGAAACCCAAGCGCAACCGGAAGAAGTCAGTGCGGAGGCACAGAATTTGTCTCAACAACCAACTGAGCAACAAACCGAGCAACAAACTAACGAAACTTGACGGAAAGCCCGAAATTAAGCACGATGACTGCTTCAGATCTATGCCAAGTTTTTGGGGATTGCGGTGGAATAATTGCGAAGCAAGGAGGCGATAAGGATGATTGCTTTGACACCAACTCAAATTCGGAATGTCGCAATTCTCGGAGGACCCGGGTCTGGAAAGACCAGTTTGGCTGACACTTTCCTTTGGTTGGCAGGCGCAGTTTCACGAAGGGGTTCAGTTGATCAAGGGAACAGCGTTTTTGATCACGAAGAAGAAGCGAAAAGCCGCCACCACAGTGTCAGCCTATCCCTCGGTCATTGCACATGGAACGGTCACTGGGTCAACATCATAGACACCCCTGGACTGCTTGACTTCTTTGGAGACGCCTACGCTGCGGTCCGGGTAGTTGAGGGTGCAATTTTGGTCATTGATGCCACTGTCGGCGTAGAGGCTCAAGTTGAGAGAAGTTTCAGACTCATTCGCCGTCATAACTTACCGTGCATCGCTTTCGTCAATAAAGTGGAAGACGAGAGGGCGAGTTTTGAAAAAGTTTTGACCGAGATAGAAACCAACCTGCAAGTCCGCCCCATTCCCCTTTGGGTTCCAGACCAAGGAAGTGGGGCGAAAGCAGTCGTTAATGTGCTTACTGGTGCTTTGGACAATGGGGAACAAATCGTCCCTGAGGGTAATGCCGCTGTCGCTGAGGAGTTAAAGGAGAGAGTCGTTGAGGCTGTTGCCGAAACGAGCGATGAATTGTTGGAAAAGTATCTTTCCGAGGGAATCCTCTCCGACGAAGAAATCAGTAAGGGGCTGAAGCAGGTTGTAACTTCAAGTTCGCAGAACCTTTTGCTGTTTGCAGGCTCTGCTAACAAGGGTATGGGCGTTCGAGCCGTGTTGGACGCCATTGTGAACCTTTTCCCTTCACCGTTAGAAATAACTGTGCCGATCCAGACAGACGGAAAAGAAGGGAACCTGAAACCTGACCCAAACAGCCCGGGCGTTGCTTTTGTCTTCAAGTTATTCGCCGACCCTTATGTGGGGCGAGTGAGCGTTTTCCGCGTCTTTTCCGGAACTATCAGGAGCGATTCAACGGTTGTCAATGTCACAACGGGGAGGAAGGAACGGATTGGGCAATTGATGGTTGCTCAAGGGAAAACTTATGAGCCGATAGGAGAGGCTCCAACCGGCGCAATTGCTCTAGTCGGTAAACTTGAGAGCACCCGAATAGGTCACACCCTTTGTTCTGAAGGGATAAGTGTCCAAATTCCGCCGATCGAGTTTCCGCAGGGTTATATGGAACTGGCGGTCTATCCGAAGACGCAAGGCGATGAGGAAAAGATTCTCTCAAGCATCCAAAGGCTCGCGGAGGAAGACGGCGTATTCCGCTGGTATCGCCACCCTGAAACGGGTGAAACGATTATCGTCGGAATGGGTGATCAACACTTGGATGTCATCGTTGAAAAGATGAAGCGCAAGTTCGGGGCAGAGGTCATCACCAAGTTGCCCAAAATCCCATACAAGGAGACAATCCGAAAACCTGGTGAAGGAGAGGGGCGATACATCAAGCAAACGGGAGGTCGCGGGCAATACGGCGTTGCGAGAATTCGTGTCGAGCCCCTTGAGAGGGGCGCCGGTTTCGAGTTTGTAAACCAAATTACCGGAGGCGTAATCCCGTCGAAGTTCATCCCGTCCGTTGAAAAAGGCGTCAGAGAAGCGATGCAGAAGGGTATCTTGGCTGGTTACCCAATGGTCGATCTCCGTGTTATCCTTTTCGATGGAAAGCACCACGAAGTTGACTCATCGGACTTTGCTTTCCAGATGGCTGGGCTTTTAGCACTTCGAAATGCCGCAGAAAAGTGTGACCCATATCTCCTTGAACCCATCATGAAACTGGAAGTCATTGTCCCAGAAGAGTTTGTGGGAGATGTCATCGGCGACTTGAATGGCAAGCGGGGACATGTTTTGGGTATCGAACCGGAGGATGGGATGAGGAAAATTACCGCTTTGGTTCCGTTGGCAGAAATTCAACGGTATGCCGCTGATTTGAGATCGCTCACGAAAGGGCGTGGCACTTATCGAGTTGAGTTCTCCCACTACGAGGAGGTCCCACCTCATCTGGCAGCGCAAATTATTGCTCAGGCAAAGGCTGAGCAAGAAAAGGAGAAAGAACGATAAACCCAACGAGAGAACTGAGAACGGAGGGGAAACATCATGGTGCAGCCAATGTCCAAATTGAAGGTTGCTGATAACTCTGGCGCTCGCGTCATTCAATGCATTCGGGTTTTGCGCGGGAACGCTCGCTACGGAAACATTGGTGATGTGATCGTTGCTTCCGTTAAGGACGCTATTCCCGGTGCTTCAGTTGAAAAGGGGCAAGTGGTTCGGGCAGTGATCGTCCGAACTGTTAGGGGAATTCGGCGCCCCGATGGGAGTTATGTTCGTTTTGACGAGAACGCCGCCGTCCTCATCGATAAAAACAACAACCCGATTGGCACTCGGGTTTTCGGTCCAGTGGCTCGCGAACTGCGAGCCGAATTTCTCAAAATCCTGTCGCTGGCTCCGGAGGTAGTCTGAGATGGCGAAGAAAGCGAAAGAACAAACTCGGTGGAAGATGAACATCAAGAGAGGGGACATCGTCCAAGTCATCTCTGGAAGTGCCTTATGGCGAGGAAAGAGGGGCAGGGTGATCAAAGTTTTGCCGAAGGAGAACAAGGTCATCGTTGAGGGCATCTATCTGGTTTGGAAGCACCAGCGTCCAATGGGGCGGTTGATGCAAGGTGGACGAATCCAAAAACCCGCGCCCATTCACCGCTCCAAGGTTATGCTTGTCTGCCCTCACTGTGATAAACCGACGAGAATCAAGATGAAATTCCTTGAAGACGGGCGAAAAGTGAGGGCATGCAAGCGTTGCGGTGAAATTGTGGACACCATCTGACCAAACTGCGATGGGGTGAACGATCATGGCTCGGAAGGATGCAGAAAGCAAAACAGCCACACAGACCAAACCAGATGAAGGTCAAAAGTATGTGCCGCGATTAAAGGAACGCTACCTGAAAGAAGTTGTGCCCAAATTGATGGAGAGGTTCGGTTACAAGAATGTCATGCAAGTCCCGAGGATCACAAAAGTGGTCATCAATGTGGGTGTCGGTGAAGGGAAGGAAGATGCCCGTGCAATTGACTCGGCAATTAGAGAACTTTCTCTCATCACCGGTCAAAGACCCGTCGTGAAACGGGCAAAGCGAGCAATTGCTGGGTTTAGGTTGAGGAAAGGTCAACCCATCGCTGTTATGGTGACCTTGCGACGCGATAGGATGTGGGACTTTTTGGATAGGTTGATTAACGCAGCCCTTCCCCGCATCCGTGACTTCAAGGGTCTGTCTCCCAACGCTTTTGACGGGCACGGAAACTACAACTTGGGCATCACCGAACAGTTGATTTTTCCGGAACTCACTTACGACGACATTTACAAGGTCAGGGGGATGAACATCACAATCGTCACGACAGCAGAAACGGACGAGGAGGCTGCAGCCTTGCTGAAGGAACTTGGTTTCCCACTTCGGGACGAAAGTTAGCAAGTCGGGTTTAAGGAGGTTGAAAAGATGCCGAGGAAATGCCACATTGTCAAAGCCTTTATGAAAGAGCCAAAATTCAAAGTCCGCAAAAAGAACAGGTGCCACCGTTGCGGACGCGGGCGAGCATACATCCGCAGGTTTGGCTTATGCAGGATTTGCTTCAGAGAATTGGCAAGCAGAGGGTTGATCGCTGGCGTCCGCAAAGCGAGTTGGTGAAAGACAAGGAGAAGCAACACCTTAGGGGGGATAAGGAAGATGCCGGTAGTCAATGACCCAATTGGTGACATGTTAACGCGAATCCGAAACGCTTATCAGGCTGGACATGAGGAAGTTTGGATGCCTTCATCTAAGTTCAAACTCGCTGTCGCTGATGTCTTGAAGCGGGAAGGATACATCAATGACTATCGGGTCATCACCGAACAGGAACTTGCGAAGGGGTTGCAAGTTTTAGACCAAGCATTGGAGAAGAAAGCCATCTTCCCTGCCTTCCTCAAAAGCCGGGATTTTGACTTGGTTGATGCTTTAAGGAAGCGGGGTTTCAACCTGACTCGAGATGTTGAAAGGGCTTTGCGCACGATCAAGCGTTTATTTGACGAGAGGCTCATAGAACACCCTAAGAAGCGTGGCGTCCTGAAGCAGGGAATCTTGGTCATCAAGTTGCGTTACCTTGAAGGTCGTCCACCAAGACCAGCGATAACTGGCATCAAGAGGGTAAGCAAGCCAGGACGACATCTCTATGCTCGCAAGAACCAAATCCCGCGAGTTATGGCGGGTTTGGGAATTGCCATCCTTTCAACCAGTCAAGGCGTAATGAGCGATAGTGAAGCCCGCCGAAGAGGTATAGGCGGGGAAATTTTGGCATATGTCTGGTAGGCAACTGTTTAGTTCAAGCAACGGAGGCGAGCCAGTATGTCGCGGATAGGAAGGAAACCAATCCCGATCCCTGAAGGTGTCACCGTCAGACTTGAAGACCACACGGTGGTCGTCAAAGGTCCAAAGGGCGAATTGCGCCAGCCCATTCACCCGCAAATGAGTGTGAAAATTGAAAACGGTCAGGTTATCGTTGAACGCCCTAACGACCATCGTCAATTCCGTGCCCTGCACGGTCTCTATCGTTCCTTGATTGCTAACATGGTCGAAGGTGTGACCAAGGGATTTGAGAAAGTGCTTGAGGTTAGAGGGATGGGCTACAGGGTTGAGCAAAAGTCACCCACCCAGATTATCTTGAATGTCGGCTACTCCCATCCGGTCGTTTTTGAAGCGCCTGAAGGCATAACCCTTGAAGTCCAACCTCAGACTGCAAGCCCGCAGAACGATTACCTGTGTGCTCGGATTATCGTTCGCGGGATCGATAAAGCCTTGGTCGGCAATATCGCAGCCAAAATTCGCGCTATCCGCCCACCTGATGCTTACAAGGGCAAAGGGATTCGCTATGCTGACGAAATTGTCAGGCTTAAGCCAGGGAAAGCAGCCAAAGGACGGAAGTAGCCTGAACGAGATAACGGAAGCGGAGGGAAAGGGAGCATGGCTGTCAAGTATAGAACGAGGCAAGAAAGAAGATTGCGAAGGCACTGGAGGATCAGGAAGCGCATTTTTGGCACACCTGAGCGCCCAAGACTTTCCGTCTTTCGCAGTTTGAAACACATCTACGCCCAAATCATTGACGACACAACGGGGCGAACTTTGTGCGCTGCATCTACTTTGGACAAGGAGTTGCGCGGGAAATTACAAGGGCTAACCAAGACCCAACAAGCAGCAGAAGTGGGTAGGTTGATTGCCAAACGCGCCTTAGCGCTTGGAATCACAAAGGTAGCCTTTGATAGGGGCGGACATAAGTATCACGGGCGGGTTAAAGCCCTCGCTGAGGCAGCGCGCGAGGCGGGATTGGAGTTTTAACGGGAGGCGATTTAGCGTGGGCTTGATTGCAAAGAGAATCAAACTTGTCGGCTCAAGAGGAGAACACGAAACGGAAGGGTTGTTTGACAGTGGTGCAAGTTACTCGTTCATCCGAAGGGACATCGCCGAACGGTTAGAAATTCTTCTACCGCTACCACAACCTATGTCCTTTGAAATGGCGCAACAAGGTGCAACACTGGTGGTCAGGGAGAGGGTTGTTCTGGACTTTTGGATTGACGGCTATCGATTCTCCGACGAGTTCTTTGTCGTGGACAACCTTGCCGACGAACTCATCATAGGTGCAACTACAATGCAAAAATGGCGACTGAAGTTGGACATGGAAAGGGAAGACATCATTATTGACCCTTCAGTGACGAGGTTGCGATTTGTCTGACGATCAAAGGAGGGCATGAAGATGGAACTGCGAGAACACGAAACCTTTGAAGAGCGAACAATTGAAATTCGGAGAGTTTCGCGGGTCATGGAAGGCGGGAAACGAATGTCCTTTCGTGCTTTAGTTGTCGTCGGGGATGGACGCAGTAGGGTTGGTGCTGCCATCGGAAAAGCGTTGGGAGTTCCGGAGGCAATTCGGAAAGCGGCGGAGCGGGCAAAGAGGGAATTGATTACTGTTCCCAAACTTGGCGACACAATCCCGCACGAAGTTTGGGGCGAAATGAAAGCAACAAGGGTTCTGCTTAAACCTGCAGCACCGGGAACAGGTGTTATCGCAAGTGGACCTGTTCGTGCTGTTCTGGAATTGGCTGGAATACGAAATGTGCTGACCAAAGTCTTCGGCTCTCGTAACCCCATTAATGTCGTCCAAGCAACTTTGGATGCTCTTCGCCGTTTGCGAACCCCTGAAGAGATCGCCAAAATGCGAAACAAACGCGTTAGCGATTTGCCCATTCCAAAGAAACTCCGGAGGTGGCTTGAGCAAGATGCCAGCCAAAAAACTTCTCCAAGTGACATTGGTTAGAAGTCCGATCGGTTGCCCGAAAGACCAAAAAGCCACAGTCAAAGCGATGGGGCTGAACAAAATCGGTAAAACTGTCACACTGCCCGATAACCCTTCGGTGCGGGGCATGATTCGCAAAGTCGCACACCTTGTCCGTTGGCAAGAAGTGACAGTGGAAGGAGGGCAGAACTGAGATGGTTATGATCCACGAGTTGAAACCGGCACCAGGTTCAAAACACCGCAAAAAGAGGGTCGGACGAGGAATCGCTGCAGGACAAGGGAAAACTGCCGGAAGGGGAACGAAGGGTCAGAAGGCGAGGGAAAATGTTTCCCCTTGGTTTGAGGGGGGACAAACACCGCTATACAAGCGTGTCCCCAAACTGCGCGGGGAGAGCAAAAAGGCGATGCCTGTCGAGCCCTTCCGAAAACACTACGCCATCGTCAATGTCAAGCAACTGGAGGCGAAGTTTGAGCCGGGTGAAGTTGTGACGCCAGAGGAGTTGGTGAAAAGGCGAATTATTGACGACATTGAAGACGGTGTTAGGATTTTGGGCGAAGGTGAGTTAACGAAGCCCTTGGTAGTATACGCCCACCACTTCAGTGCGTCCGCCAAAGCAAAAATTGAGGCGGCGGGCGGAAAAGCAGTGGTGATCTCATCATGATGGTTAGACCAGACAGAGGAAGCAACCTAATCCAGAACGCTTTGACGGCGCTAAAAGTCCCAGACCTGCAGCGCCGTTTCAAGTTCCTACTCTTCGCATTGGCTGTTTACGCCTTCGGTTCACACATCCCAGTCCCTGGCGTAGACACGAGCGGCATTGAACTCTTCTTCACCCAAGGCGCGGGGGCGGGACCGTTTTTCGGTCTCATCAACATGTTCACAGGTGGTGCCTTGAGGAAGTTCTCAATTTTTGCTCTGGGCGTCATTCCATACATCAACGGGAGCATCATCGTCCAATTGCTAACGGCAGCCTTTCCTCAACTTGAGGAGTGGCGAAAGGAGGGTGAGTGGGGTCGCAGGAAACTCGCTCGCTTGACTCGTTATTTGACGCTTCTTTCCGCTGCCCTACAAGGTTTCGGTTACTTGCACTTGTTCATGAACACTCCGTTGCCCGGCGGTGGAACTGTCTTGCCACAGGATTTGAGCATTTGGCAACAGATATGGGCAATTCTGTCAATGATTGCGGGGACGGCATTTTTGATGTGGCTTGGCGAACTTATCACAGAACGGGGCATTGGAAACGGAATTTCCATCATCATCTTTGCTGGCATAGTTTTGAGGCTTCCCGGAGAATTGGCTGGCGTTATAGGCAGTGCTATTTCCGGCGGCGTCCCTTGGGGCAGCGTCCTGTTGCTTTTCGCTTTGTTTGGCTTTACCCTCGTCTTCATCGTGTATGTCCAGCAATCCCAGCGACGCATCCCTGTTACTTACACCCGCCGGATGGTCGGTAACAGGATAGGCAGCGTCACGAGTTACCTTCCCGTTCCTGTCAACATCGGCGGTGTTATCCCCATCATCTTCGCTTTGGCTGTCGTCAGTTTCCCAGTCACGCTCGTTTCGTTCTTCCCGGTCAAGTTCACCGTTCCCTTCGTCGGTTGGACGATTGACATGATACAAGTCCGCTCGGTCATTCAACACTGGTTCACACCAGGAGGCAGTTGGTTCGGTTTGCTCCTTTACGGCATCATGGTTATCGTCTTCACCTACTTCTACGCTGCCATCATCTATCGCCCCGACGAGATTGCGGATAACTTGCGCAAATGGGGCGGTGTGATTCCCGGAATAAGACCTGGGCAGCAAACTGTGGAATACATTGACAGGGTGGCAACCAGAATAACTTTCGCTGGTGCGATATTCCTTGCCATCGTGGCAGTGTTAGAGTTCCTCGTTCCCGCGTGGACGCGCATCCCGGAAACACAATTTAGCCTCGTTGGCGGCACATCAATCCTGATAGCCGTAAGCGTTGCCCTTGAAACTATGAAGCAACTTGAGGCGCAACTTCTGCTGAGGCAATACGAAACCTTCATCAAGTGAAGGCAGCAACTCTACTTGCCTGCAATTCCTTGCATTCAAACTGTCACGGAGGGGATACCAATGTCCTCAAGGAAGGAAATCATCGTTTTGTTGGGACCACCTGGAGCAGGGAAGGGGACGCACGGTCAAAGGTGGGCGGAGGAAAATGGATGGCGATACGCTGCGACTGGTGACTTGCTAAGGGAGGCAGTTCAAAAGCAAACGCCCGTAGGAATTCAAGCGAAAGCCTACATGGACAAAGGACTTCTCGTCCCGGACGAAGTGATGCATGGGATTGTTGAGGAAGTTTTGTCAAATTTGGACCGACCTTTGGTGTTGGACGGTTACCCACGCACCCTCGCACAGGCTCAGGTTTTGGATGAAATGGCACAAAGGTTGGGATGGCAGGTGAAGATGGCAGTCTTGCTAAACTTGAGTGACGACGAGATTATTGAACGGTTGTCAGCCCGGCGGGTCTGTCCCAACTGCCAAGCAATCTACAACCTCAAATCCAAACCCCCGCGCAACGATGAAGTTTGCGATGAGTGCGGAACAAAATTGATTCAAAGGGACGACGATAAGCCCGAAGTCATCAGGAAGCGCTTGGCTGTCTATCGCGAGCAAACAGCACCCGTTGTGGATTACTACCGCGCAAAAGGGATTTTAGTCGAAGTTTGTTCCTCTGGAACTCCCGACGAGGTTTACGAGAGGCTGAGAAAGGTGATAGTTCCATGACAAAGGGGGCAACGAAGACCCAGCAAAAACCCAAACTCATCCTGAAAACGCCCGACGAAATCGCTCGGATGAGGGAAGCGGGAATTATCGCCTATCACGCTTTGAAAGCAGCGAAGGAAGCAGTGCAGCCGGGAGTCACTCCGAAAGAATTGGACGCCATTGCTGAATCGGTAATCCGCAAGATGGGAGCCATACCCTCGTTTAAGGGCTACCGAAACTATCCAGCCGCGACATGTATTGCCGTCAACGATGCGGTTGTCCACGCAATCCCAACCGACAGGAAATTGCAGGAGGGCGACATCGTTGGGATTGACTTGGGTGTGTTTTACAAGGGAGTCCATGTCGACACAGGAATAACGGTTGGGGTTGGGCGCATAAGTCCTTTGGCTCGCAAACTTTTGAAGGTCACCTCTGAAGCGCTATACAAGGGCATCGAGCAGGCAAGGGCTGGAAACACTGTTTGGGATATTGCCGCTGCTATTCAGGATTGGGTTGAAGGTCATGGATTTTCTGTGGTGCGGGAACTCGTCGGGCACGGAGTGGGTAGGTATCTTCACGAAGCGCCAGAAATACCAAACTTTACCGAACCTCGCCTGAAACGAATTGTTCTGGTGCCTGGTATGACTTTCGCCATAGAACCGATGGTGACAGCAGGCGATTTTCGTGTTAAAGTTTTGGCGGATAAATGGACAGTGGTGACGCAGGACGGAAGTTTGGCAGCGCAGTTTGAACACACGGTCGCAATCTCTTTTGACGGCGAACCACTTATACTGACGCTTGGTCCCAATGGAGAAGACGATCTTTGGCGAGTTGAACTTTGAACAAAACAAGCGGAGGGGATGTTGGCGAAGATGCCGAAAGAGCAAGCAATTGAAGTTGAAGGGACAGTCAAAGAGGCGTTGCCCAACGCAACTTTTAAAGTCGTTTTGGACAACGGGCAAACTGTCATCGCTCATGTCTCGGGGCGAATGCGGGTCAATTTCATCCGTATCGTCCCGGGGGATAGGGTCAAAGTTGAACTGTCCCCCTACGACCCAACACGGGGACGAATCGTGTATCGGATAAAATGATGCCCGAAACAGAAGTGATTCCTACCCAAGGGGGGACCGAAAAGTGAAGGTGAGACCGTCTGTCAAAAAAATGTGCGACAAGTGTAAAATTGTCAGAAGAAGAGGACGCATCTATGTCATCTGCGAGCGCCCGAAGCACAAGCAAAGACAAGGTAAGTGAGGTGAACGGTATATGGCGCGAATTGCAGGAGTGGAGATTCCTGATAACAAGCGTTTGTTCGTCGGGTTGACCTACATCTATGGGGTTGGGCGAACTTTGGCAATCAAAGCATGTGAGGCTGTCGGTATTGACCCGATGAAAAAGTTGAGCGAGTTGACCGATGAAGAACTGGCGAGATTGAGGGATTATATTGAGCGCAACTACAAGGTTGAAGGAGACTTGAGGCGCGAGATCGCTGAGAACATTAAGCGGCTTATCGACATCGGTTGTTACAGAGGAAGACGCCATTTGGCGGGGCTGCCTGTCCGCGGGCAACGAACTCGCTCTAACGCCAGGACCCGTAAGGGTCCGAGGAAAACTGTCGGAACCAAGAAAGGCAAACGCTCAAAGAAGAAGGGTTAAACTTAAACGAACCCACAAAGCGGCTTTCAGCCGTTGTCTAACTGCATGGTTTAGTTTCTTCGTCGGAGGTGCTTGAAGGATGGCTCAAAAGCGGACGGCAAGAAGGGCGCAGAGAAAGCGAAGGGAAAGGCGGGTAATCACTCATGCCGTCGCTCACATTCAGTCAACTTACAACAACACGATCGTGACCATAACCGACCTGCAAGGCAACACATTGGTTTGGGCAAGCGGGGGGACCGTCGGGTTTAAAGGGACCAAGAAGGGGACTCCTTATGCAGCCCAACTGGCTGCTCAGACGGCAGGGAAACGGGCGATGGATATGGGGGTCAAAAAGTTGGACATACTCGTCAAAGGACCAGGTCCCGGACGCGACACAGCCGTTCGGGCTTTACAGGCTTTGGGCTTCGAGATTGGCACGATCAAGGATATCACCCCTACGCCCCATAACGGTTGCCGACCTGCAGGTCGGAGAAGAGTTTGAAGACACAAGGAGGCGAAAGTTGTCATGGGACGCTACATCGGTCCTGTTTGTCGTTTGTGCCGGAGAGAGGGAGTGAAACTCTTCTTGAAAGGCGAAAAGTGCATCACGAAATGCATTCTAGACAGGCGAAGGAAACCTCCCGGACAGCACGGTGAACTGCGAAGGAAGCAAACCGAATACGGCAAGCGGTTGAGGGAAAAGCAGAAATTGAGGCGCATCTACAATGTCCGCGAAGAGCAGTTCGTTCGCTACTTTGAGATGGCAACTAAGATGCCCGGAAACACGGGGGAGAACTTCCTGCAACTGTTGGAACGCAGACTTGACAATGTAGTCTACCGGTTAGGCTTTGCCCTTTCCCGCAACCACGCTCGTCAATTGATCGTCCACGGTCACATCACCGTAAATGGGCGAACGGTCGACATCCCGTCTTACCTTGTCGATGTCGGTGATGTTATCAGCGTCAAGGAAGACATGAGGGACAATCCCGATGTCCAAAGGGCATTAGAGGTTCGGGGCGAGTGGACTGTTCCGAAGTGGCTGAGTCGGGATACCGAAACTCTTACTGGGCGGGTTCTGAGTCTCCCAACTCGTGACCAAATTGATGTCCCCGTAGACGAAAACTTGGTCGTTGAGTTCTATTCCCGCTAATGAGATTCGCCAATTACAAGCCGGCTGCGAGGTGTATTGCCTGCAGCACCGGCTTGATGACCGAGAGACGGAGGCGATTTGACCATGCTGGCGATGGAAAGACTGTTAGTAATGCCACAAATCAAGGAACTGGTTCGCGAGGCTCGTTACGCTAAATACGAAATTGCGCCTTTGGAGCCAGGGTTAGGAACGACCATTGGCAATGCTTTGAGGAGGACACTGCTAAACGACATCATGGGCGCTGCCATTACTGAGGTCTGGATTGAAGGTGTGCCTCACGAATACACGACCATCCCCGGCGTCAAGGAAGATGTTTTGGAGATCATCCTCAACCTCAAGGAGGTTGCTATCCGTCCGTTGCCGACCGTTAACCCGAGAATCCCCTACACAGCGAGGATTCAAGTTAGAGGAGAAGGAGAAGTGACCGGCGCTGACATCCAAATGCCCTACGGCTTTGAGGTCGCTAATCCAGAAGTCCACATAGCCACTTTGACCGACAGCAAGGCTTCGTTGGACATGCAATTGACCATCAGGGTGGGCAAAGGATACTTGCCTTTGGAGAGAATTGACAGGTCCAAACTGCCTCTGGGGACCATTCCTGTCGACGCTATCTTCTCGCCCGTCAAGAAGGTCAACTTCATAGTCGAACCGATGCGTGTTGGGATACGAAGCGATTACGACAGGCTAATCTTGGAACTCTGGACCAACGGTGCTATTGAGCCTGATCAGGCGATTGTTGAAGCGGCTCAGTTGCTCATTGAGCACTTGAGGTTATTCTTGCCTCTAGGCATGGCACGCCAGTTCGTGTTACAGGAGTTAGGCGTGGAAGAGGAAGGACCGATTCCGTCTTCTGGGGAACCTATAGAGCGATTGGGGCTTCCAACCCGGATCACTAATGTTTTGCGCCGAAACGGGATAACCACGATCCAAGAACTCATCAGTTACACCCGCGAGGAACTTCTGGAACGAGTTTCTGGGCTCGGCGAACAATCACTGCAGCAGATAGAAGAGCGCTTGCGTGAACTGGGCTACTACTTCCGAGAGGAATGGGGTGACTGAGAATGCGTCACAAAAAGGACTACAAACTTTTAGGGCGTTTCCCCTCTCACAGGAAGTCAATGCTGAGGAACTTGGTGGCTTCGCTCTTTCTCCACGAAAAAATTGAGACAACATACACTCGGGCAAAAGCGGCTCAAAGGCTCGCAGAGAAGTTGATCACTATCGCAAAAGAAGACACAGTTGCCGCTCGCAGATTGGTCGCTGAGTATATCCCTAACCCGCTGCGCCGACAAGTCATTACCAAACTCTTCCGTGAAATTGCACCGAGATATAAGGACAGAAACGGTGGCTACACCCGCGTCATTAAAGCGGGTATTCGAAGGGGAGACGCCGCACAAGAGGCTGTGCTAATGCTCGTAGAGTGACGCAGTGAGCCAAGGAAATGAGGCACATCAAGTTGGTCATCGGTTATGATGGCACCGACTTTCACGGATTCCAAAGGCAAAAGGGTCTGAGAACCGTTCAGGAGGAGTTAGAACGCACCTTGACAAGTTTGTTGGGACATCCCGTCAGCGTTAAAGCGGCAGGAAGAACTGATGCGGGGGTGCACGCTGAAGGTCAAGTGGTAAGTTTCTGGACGAGTTGCCCTATTCCCGTGGAACGATTGCCCATCGCCCTAAACGGGCTTTTGCCGCCAGATATAGTGGCGAAGGAAGCAAAGGAAGTGAGCCCAGATTTCCATCCACGGTTTGACGCTACCAGCCGAGTCTATCGTTACCTAATCGACAACCGTCCAGTTCCGGCAGCATTGCTTCGTCGGTATGCTTGGCATATCCCGGAACCTTTGGATGTAGAGGCAATGAGAAGTGCATCCCAATACCTTATCGGAGTGCACGATTTCGCGTCATTCCACGCTAGTGGCAGCGATTTGGGATCAACTGTTCGCGAGATGAAACGGATTGTCATCTCAAAACGCAACGGCATAATTTCAATAACGCTGGAAGCCAACTCGTTCCTATACCACATGGCGCGCATCATTGTTGGGACATTGGTTGAAATCGGCTTGGGTAAGCGGCATCCCGACGAGATGAGAGAAATTCTGATGGTCCGGGACCGTTCAGCAGCAGGTAAAACTGCACCGCCGCACGGTTTATGTCTGATGCAGGTAAAATACGGGCGGCGGAGGTCTTACGAACATGGCGAAATCCAAAACGAAAGCGAATGAAGAGGCAAAAAGGTCGGAGAAGGGAAATCCGATCGGCATCGTGGCAGGATTTCAGCAAATCGTCCAAGACCTTTTGGTTCCCGAATTAAAAGCCATTCAGGTCACTTTGCAGCATCACGGGGAACTCATCCAGGGTCTGCAACGGCAAATGGAAGCAATGCAGCGGCAAATGGACGAGCGGTTTACCGCTATGCAGCAGCAAAATGCTGAAGAATTCGTAAAAGTTTGGAAAGCCATCACAGAGTTACTTGAAGCCCAGCAACACAACCAAATCGTCTTGCAACGGATCTCGGACCGATTGGATGTGACGGAAATGGTTCGGGAAACGCAAACCCGTCAGAAGGTTATTGAGGCTCAAACAGAGCAGTTGAGGGAAGAAGTCGCTCATCTCCGCCGTCTTTTAGAAATGGCAATGCAACAAAGGGGAATCTAACCGACGACACAATAAAAAGGAGGCGTCTCTTTATGGCGAACAAAACGACATGGATTGACCCTAAAACCGTTGAACGCAAGTGGTGGGTCGTTGATGCTGAAGGTCAGATTTTGGGGCGACTTGCTAGTGAGATTGCCCGAATCTTGATGGGCAAGCACAAACCGCAATGGCAGCCTAACCTTGATATCGGCGACTTTGTTATTGTCGTCAACGCCGAAAAGGTTCGGTTGACAGGCAAGAAATTGGACCAAAAGTTCCATTACCGTCACTCGGGGCGTCCCGGAAACTTGAAGGCTTACAGTTACCGGTGGATGCTCGAACATCGCCCTGAGCGAGTCATTGAACTTGCAGTCTCAAAGATGTTGCCTAAGAACAGGCTGCGGGCTCGGATGTTGAAGCGGTTGAGGATTTATCGAGGACCTAACCATCCACACCAAGCCCAAAAACCTCAACCGCTTTCCCTTACACCGACGAGAGTTCCTGTGCCTGCTGAGTAAGGCGTCTAAGCGAAGCACAACATTGCAGGAGGTGTCGGAAGGACATGGAACAACAAGTTCCCATCATGCCAGAAGGCGAATCTACGGGTGAACCGGCAAAAATCGAGTTGGGATCTTCGCAAGAGGTGGAGCAACAGGCTTTAGAAGGACAAGAGGCACAAACAACTCTTGCTGAATCAGTTTCTACACTCGTTGAGGGAACAGGTCAAGGGCTTCTTTCACCTGTTGCCTTGCCTACCCAGCCTATCAAGAAACGGGAAGGCAAGGTTGACATTACTCCTAAGGGCGAAATTCGCTTTTACGCCACTGGGCGGCGGAAGGAAGCTGTCGCCCGTGTTTGGTTGATTCCCGGAGGAACAGGGCAAATCATTGTCAACGATCGTCCCTTGCTGGAATACTTGACCCGCATTTCGCTTTACGAAGAGGTCATCGAGCCCTTTAAGGTGACAAACACTTTGGGCATGTTTGATGTGAAGGCGACGGCTAAAGGTGGCGGGTTGCACGGTCAAGCAGGAGCACTTCGTCACGGCATCGCTCGCGCCCTTGTCGTTTGGAACGAGGAGTTGCGTCCCATCCTGCGACGACATGGCTTGCTCACTCGCGACCCAAGGGCGAAGGAACGAAAGAAATACGGGCGCAAGCGGGCGAGGAGAGGCTTCCAGTTCCGGAAGCGTTAACCTTGTGGCAGCAAAAATTTTGGCAAAGGTGGGCTAAGGATGGCGGTGAGGCTCATCTTTTCCTTTGACAGTGAAGACTACATAACGCCTGCCGCTGCCGAAGCGGAGAAGTGGTGGGCGGAAACGATGACCAAGCACGGTATCACTGCGTGCATAGCAATCGTTGGGGAACTTGTGCGAACCCTTCAAAAGCGAAGCAGGAAAGATGTCCTTTCTGCGATGTCCGTTCACGAAATCGCTTACCACTCGGACTTCCACTCCTTACCCCCGACTTGGGCGGAAATCCTGGACGAATGTGGTTGGCAGGACGGGATAGAACGCATCCTTTTGACCGAATTAAAAGGCATCAATGATGTCGGGGAGGCATTAGGTCAACATCCGTCAGCCTGGTGCAAACCTGGCAATAGTTGGGGCGCTCAAGTTGCTGCGGCGATGTCATTGTTGGATATCCCGGTTTTTTGCGATTCGCCTTTTGCCATTCAACGCGGTCAACCTTTTTGGTTTGCCAACTCTTTGATGCTCCAATACCACACATCCTTTGACCGCTACTTTGATGTCCCAACAGGTGAACGGCTTAAGAAAATGCAGGACGACTTCCTCAAACTTTGTGACGCTCACGATGGCGGCTACATCATCATGTTCACTCACCCTGCTCGATTAGTTACCACAGACTTTTGGGACGCGGTGAACTTTCGTGGCGGCAGAAAACCTCCCCGCGACCACTGGAAACCAGCCCCCTTGAGAGCGGCAAAGGAAGTCGACGAACTGAAACAGGACTTTGACAGTTTCCTCGCATGGGTTGTCAAACAGCCGCAAGTGGAATTGACGACTTATAGGAAACTGTTCGCCGAGTATAGACAACCGAGGATGCGATGGATAAGCAGTGAGGCTGTCCTGCAACTTTCGGAAAAAGTCACTGAACTCACTTACCAACAAGTGGAAGATGATTTCCTTTCGCCAGCGGAGTTGTTCGGTGTATTTGTTCGCACAGTGGCATTTCTGGCAACGGAAAAGAAATTGCCAGAAGCGGTTCCTGTGCGATCCTTGTTCGGTCCACCACAGATGCCACCTACCCAAATTCCAAAAGGGAACGCAGCGTTGAGCGATTTTCTGAGCGCGGTTGCTTTTGCCGATGAATTTTGCACTCATACGAAATGCGTTCCTGACCGCATTCTCGTCGGACAAAACAGCATTGGACCAAATGCCTTCATGCAGGCTGCCGCGTGGCTGCTAAGGGAATGGCGAACCTCTGGTTCGCTGCCTGCGTCTATTCCTTTGAACCCAGTCCCTGAATTGCCCAAGATTGCAGACGAACCGCAATTTCGCAACTACCGCTTCAAGGGAACTTGGGTGGTCTTTCCGCCCGAATTTGAAGGGGTGAGGACGCTGGAGCACATACGACTGCAAACCTGGACAGTAAAGCCCGCAGTGCCGGTCTGCAGGGCGAAATTCCGAAACAACGGCTCAGCAGGTCGGTGATGACGAAAATGAAAGCGCTAACATTTCTCCTTGCGATTTTGTGTCTCATCCCAGCAATGGTGCCAGGACAAACGAGCATCACTTATCGGCTATACACGGCGAAGGCGGGGGAACTTCCCGAAGAAATCGCTAAGAGATTCAATGTCAGCCTTCAAGACATCCTTCGAGCCAATCCCAACATGGTGGCTGATCAACCACTTCACCAAGGCGAAGTCGTCTTAGTGCCGATGAAGGAATCAAGCCACAGAGCATCAACTTCAAGCAAGCCAAAACTGGGCACGACTCAAAAACCCAAATCATCGCCCACCCCAGAATCTCGCTCTTTCGCCCGCGCCTATTGGGTTTACACAGTGCAAGTTGGCGACACCTTAGAGAGCATCGCGCAGAGGTTTGGAATTCCCGTTAGCGCTCTTGCGTATGCGAATAATCTCCCAACCAACGCTCCCTTAGTTCCGGGACAAGTCTTGATGGTTCCCGTTCTGGAACAAAGGGTTGAATCCAAGCCCTCTGTTTCGGTAAAAGCGCCCTCTCAAACCACACAAACCCAAACGGTTTCCCTGCGTCGTCCTCCCGTCTTGCCGGCGCCCCGCATTTTCGGCTATGTCGGAACAGTGATTGCAGCAATAGCGAGCATCCGTAGCGCCCCCAAAGACACTGCTCCGATTTGGAGTCGGGTTGTAAGGGGGACGCAAGTTATTATCACAACGGAGCGTCCCGGCTGGTATGGAGTTTTGATGATCAACGGGTCAACAGGATGGGTAAGTCAGAACGCCTTGAAGAAAGAGCCAAGAGCCATTTTCTGGGACGATATAATGAGGGCATTTGGCGGACATCCCGGTCGGGACAATAGTGCCATCGTCGCAGAAGCGATGAAATACTTGGGTGTCCCATACAAGTATGGGGGGACATCACCCGTTAGAGGTCTTGATTGCTCGGCTTTCGTCCAAAGGGTCTTCGCTGCCCGCGGAATTCGTTTGCCGAGGACTGCCGCAGAACAGGCAAAAGTGGGGATTCCTGTCCACCCTTCAGATTTGCGTCCCGGTGACCGTCTCTATTTCGCTGTCAAGGGAAATCGCATTGACCACTGCGGGATATACATCGGCAACGGCTTATTCATTCACGCCTCAGGCAGACACGATGCCGTCGTCATCAGCAGTCTCTACGAACCCATCTACGCCCGCTCCCTCGTAGCCATCAGGCGTTGAACTTCCTAACCGCCTCCGAACTCATCCGCTTGGGGGAGACAAAAATTTTTGGCTGGGGCGCCTGGCTTCGAACCAGGGACCTCGGGATCCAGAGTCCCGCGTGCTACCAACTGCACCACGCCCCAGCCATCTTCCGCCGCTGCACAATTATAGCAACGGTAACGGCAAAAGTGAAGATGAGCGCTTAGGCAAGGTGACGAACTTTGCAGGAGGAAAAGTGGCTTTTCTTCGGGCTCGCAGTTTTGCTTCTGCTCCTCATAGCAGCGTGGCGAACGGCAATCACTCTGAACGAGGGAAAGCGAGTCGCTTCCCGTCGCGCAACCGTTGTAAATCGCAATGGCAAGGGAAGCAGTGTCCAGATTACTAGCGGGCAACTGGTTGCCGAAATTCCTGAACGAGGTGAGAGGTGGGTATTGAGGTTTGCAGTCAGCCATTATGACACTGAAAAGCAAATTGCCGCGACTAAAGACAGCATCTGTCAAGTCTTTCGCAACAACCGGGTTATCACTGTCTTCCATGCCCCAACCATTGTCGTCCGATTCAAGGACCGAGAAATGGAGATGAGGGGCGGAGTCAAAATTGTAGCGATGCTGCCGCGTTTAAAAGTTCGGTTGGAGACTTTGAAATGGCACTGGGAAACAGGACAACTGATCGGGAGAGGGAAGGTCAAAATTGAAGGGGAACGAATTAGCGCAATCGCTGATGGATTGGAAGGCGATACTACCCTGCAGCGGATTTCGTTGGTGGGCAACATCCATTTGAATTGGGACACCAAAAGCGGTGATCGGGAATGAACCCGACGGCAACTTTGGAAGGAAGAGATTTGAGAAAACGCTACGGGCAAAGATGGGTCGTAAATGGCGTGACCATTTATGTTCGCCAAGGCGAAGTTGTGGGACTGCTTGGTCCAAACGGTGCTGGCAAGACTACAACTTTTTACATGCTCACCGGATTCATCCTCCCGAACAGCGGTCATGTGTTTCTTGAGGGACAAGAAATAACCTACCTGCCCATGTATCGCCGTGCACGGATGGGAATAAGTTACTTGCCGCAAGAACCTTCGGTTTTCAGGAAACTGACCGTTGAGGAGAACATTCTGCTGGTGCTTGAGATGCAGGGCGTTCCGCCAAAACAGCGGCGCGAGATTGCGGAAAGGTTGCTGGAGGAAATGAATTTGACAAAAGTTCGGCGCAATTTGGGACAATCCCTTTCCGGTGGTGAGAGGCGACGGGTTGAGATTGCGAGGGCATTGGCGACAAACCCAAAATTTCTGCTCCTTGACGAGCCTTTCACCGGCGTTGACCCTCTTGCCGTTGAGGACTTGCAGCGAATCATTGCCCAATTGAAGCAACGGGGGATCGGAATTCTCATCACCGACCACAATGTCCGAGAAACCCTCAAGATAACTGACCGAAGTTACATCATCTCGGAAGGCATCATCAGGACGCATGGAACGCCCCAAGAAATCGTCAACGACCCAATCGCCAGGCGATACTACTTGGGTGAGAGTTTTGAGTTGTAGTTTAACGAGACATTGGAGGGTTGACAGGGTAATGACCATCCTTGACCGTTACCTGCTGAGGGAACTTGCGGGAGCGTGGTTGATTGGTCTGGCTGTTTTTGTTGGCTTCCTCTTGGTCGGCGAGGTGCTTCGTAAAAGCATTGAGTTGCTCTTCTCCCTCCAAGCACCCCCCAGAGATGTCCTCCGTTGGGTCTTGTTAGCGCTGCCTTACTTGGTCGCTTGGAGTATCCCAATCTCGACTCTCTTCTCGGTCGTCATGACCATCGGGCGCATGAGCCACGATTTGGAGATAACAGCCTTGTTAGCAGCCGGGGTGAGTTTCCTTAGACTACTCGTGCCTATAGGCGGATTAGCGTTGCTGGTTTCGTTCCTCTCTTTCTGGCTCAATGCCTTTGTCGTTCCCCCAACTTATGGCGCTGCCGATGCGCTGTTGTGGCGTTACAGAGAACGGGGAGGTGCCACAACAGGGCTTTTCATTGTTGACCCGCCAAAGGCTCCAAGGTTGATACTAAACGCCAGCCAATTCGATCCCGCAAAGGGAGAGATGAAAAATTTGTGGCTGCTTGAGACGACGAAGAAGGGGGAAAGGGTATATCTGGAAGCCCAAAAGGCGCGTTGGGTTGGAAACCGATGGGAGTTCTACAACGGGTTCGTTCAGATCATCGCTTCAGACAAGCCAATGGTCCGTGAGCAATTTGAGCGCCTTTCCCGCCCGACTGCATTGAGACCACCGTCTGAACTGAGCATCGACAAGAAAAGGCTTGCCCCTAACCGCTTAACCCTAACAGCCCTCTCAGCGGAAATCAAAAGGATGCGACAGTGGAAAGTCCCTTATGAAGTGATTGCCGAGTATGTCGTTGAGTGGCACAACAGGTTCGCTATGTCCCTGAGTTGTTTTGTTTTGGCTATGTTGGGAGCACCCATTGCTCTCAAGTTGCGCAGGGGAGGAGGCATTGCCGTGGGTGTCAGTGTTGTGCTTTTTTTGCTTTACTACCTCGTTTGGAACATCGGCTGCCAGTTGGGGGAAGCAGGGCAAATTCCTGCCTCAATTGGCAGCCATCTACCCAACCTGATCGGGCTTGCTTTCGTGGCAGCGATATTGCCAAGGCTGAAATGATTCACCCTACCTCACACTTTTGATGGGACTTGCCCGGTTGCTTTAACATCAGATGCTGTTCGGCGAACTTTGATGACATTTCCTCTCATCGCCCTGTGCGGGATAACGATTTGAACCCCGTCGTTGCTCCTCAGATGAACGGCGAACCAACTAATCCGTTCCACAACCCCTTCGCCCAATGGCGAAGAAATTTGATCCCCTTCAGCCAAAGCATCGTCCAAGACCAAAGAGTAGCCAGCGACCAAATCCGAGAGCAAATGCCTTATGCACCAAAGGGTTGCTGCGATAACAATTGTCAAGCCCCAAAGAACAATTTCGCGAGGAACTCCGAAGCGTTCGGCAATCATCCAGCCCGCTATGAGGGAAAGCGTAACCCGTGTCAAAAACCTGGGAAGCGAAAGGATGCGAACTTGTCGCCAAACAGACTGGCTTGCGCTCCTTTCGCGGGAGGAGATGAGGGCTGGACGGAGCCATTTGTGCCACATCCCGTCAAACCAACGGGAAAGCAAGTAGGCAATGAATATGATGACCGCTGCGGACAAAACTCGGGGCAAAAACCAAAACCGAAACCACCCAACGATGTTTAGCAACAAAGGTTGCAGCATTGACTGTAAATCAAGCGCCATGATTCAACCTCCCACTTCGGCAGGAATGCGAGCACTAAGTTATGCGCATTTCGCCGCCCTGTTCCTGAGCCAGTTGTTGCAATTTTCGGATGAACGAAGGCATACCTTCAAATCCAGTCTCAACCAACATGCCTTCTCCATCGTTGATGCGGACAGTGCGAATCCCTGTATCGTGCTCGCTCCCTCTCATTTTCACGACGGTCATGACCTTTCGGACATGGTCATGGACGAGCATGTATCTGAGCATCAAGATGCAATCCAAACCTCGCGCCAAGTCTGGGTCAATGGGTGAATGTTCGGCGCTGTTGGCAGCGGTAACGCTGAGGGTGAAAACGGAAGTGACGCCGTGCAAAGTGAACAACTCAACGAAGGCTTGCAAGTATTGGGGCAAATAAGTTGGGTCGGGGAAAGTTGCAGCCAAGTCAGATAAACTGTCAATGGCTGCCCGCTTTATTGGGCGACCCTCTTTCTCCCTTTCCTCAAGCAGTGTCTTGACCTCCCAGAAGAGTTTGTAGGCATCAATGTCGCCAGTGACATGGTGGATGATGAGGTTCCCTTCGTTCAGTGCGGGCGTCAAGTCAATTCCGATAGTTCGGGCACTTTGAAGAATCCTCTGTGGGTCTTCCCTCAAACTGACATAAAGCCCGCTCTCACCGTTTAAAACACCGTGAGCGATGAACTGACGGACCAAAGTTGATTTCCCAGTTCCTGTCTCGCCAGCCACCAAGGTGGCAAAGCCTTCAAAGAAGCCGCCACCAAGCATCCTGTCCAAGCCGGGAACTCCAGTGGCTACCCTGCGCATGCTGAGTTCCCGTTCGTGACCTCGGGGGAGAGGGATGGGGTAGACTTTGATGCCCTCTTTGGTGATTTCCATGCTGTGTCGTCCCGGCTGGAAAGATTGACCGCGAGCCTTGAGGACTTCAATGAACCTTCGGCGTTGAACCTTATTGACAGGCTCAAAGAAAAGTTGCACGACCGCATCAACAGCATATTGCTCCAACGAAACTTCGCCTTCGCTCCACCTGATCTCTTGGGTCAGAAGGGCAGTTGTTTGAGATTGCCTCAAGCGATTGAGAAGGCTGTTCAAAATCTCCCGCAGTTCAACTGGGTCATTGGTCAGGCGTTGGAAGTGGCTGAGGCTGTCAATGAGAACCCTTCGGATTTTCCCCTCGCTCAGGAGTTGGTTCAGTTCGCTGTTTGGGTCGCGAATCTGTTGGTAGAAAGTCTGGGGGGATGTGGCGATGATTTTGACCCTGCCATCCTTAACCAGCGGTTCAAAGTCCCAACCGAAATTCAAGGCGTCGCGGAGCATCTGAGTTGGGAACTCCTCAAAACTGACGATCAAGCCTGATTCCTCGCATTGCGTCGCGCCGTAGTAAACGAACTGGAGCCCCAAAGTGGTTTTACCTGCGCCCGGTAAACCTTGAACCAGCACAGTGGCACCGCGAAGGAAACCTCCATCCAACACGATATCCAAACCGACAATGCCCGTTTTCACCCGCTCAGGGAGCATGACTTCCCACCTCTTCGCCTTTGAGAGTTTGGCACTTTTACGGTTGTCACAGTTTCAAGTCAATGACAGCCGAAACGCCGACACCATAAACCCTTTGCATCTCGGTTACATTGAGGCTGACATTGTCAACGGGGATCAAGACTTTCGCCCTCGCTCGTCCAGGCAGGTTCAATTCAAGTTGGGCGACTGCTTCAACTTTCTTCACTGCTTCCTCATCGCCGATGACCTGAGCCGCGCCCACATAAGCGCCGCTGCCGATGCTGACAATCGGGACAACCTTTGTAGCCTGCTTGTGTTCCCATTTGCGGTTCATCAAGGCAGTGTTGATGCCTTCGTTGATTTGCTTGCCGAACTGTTTGACGAGCAATACGATAGTGCCCCCCTTCAAAATCCTCCCCAATTGAGCGTGGAGTGAAACGGAAGCGAAACCGACAACGGCAGTGACGAGTCCTACCAAAGCGAGTTTGCGCATCGCAAACACCTCCTTGAAAATTTTGCAGCCTCATTAAGATAGACACGCAAAATCCCGAAAGGTTCACTCATATCGCAAGCATTCAACTGGCTCCAACTTTGCCGCTCGGATTGCTGGGTAAATGCCGAAAACCAGACCGACCATCAAAGCGAAACTGAAAGCCAGTAAGACTGTCCAGATTGGGACATAAGTTGGGAGCCGCTCCTTCATCACGAACCCAACGAGCCAACTCAAACTCCAACCAAATCCCATCCCGAACAAGCCCCCAACACCACTTAAGGTCACGGACTCAACAAGGAACTGATGCAAAATGTCTCGGTTCTTTGCCCCTATGGCTTTCCGAACCCCGATCTCCCTAATCCTTTCGGTCACTGAGACGAGCATTATGTTCATGATCCCGATGCCACCCACCAGAAGAGCCAAAGCGCCGATGCCGCCGAGGACGATGGAGAAAACAGCGAGGATTCGTCCAATTGACTGCAAAATGTTTCGTTGGGTGTCAACCCTTAAGCCTCTCAAATCGCCGTATCGGTTCTTTAAAGCCACCCAAATTTCGTCAGCAGCCTGCTCAATTTCCTCAGGTGACTCTGCCTTTGCAAGGATTGCATGAATGTAACGGTTTCCCATCAAATACTGCTGCACTACAGGCAACGGCACATAAACGAAATCGTCCCTTTGCTCTCCCAAAACTCGTCCCATCTTGGACAAAACCCCGATAACTGTCAAGCGAAGCCTTTGGACGCGGATTTCTTTGCCTAACGGGTCTTCGCCAGGGAACAACTTCTCTGCGACCTTCCAACCGATAATGCAAACTCTACGCCATTGCAAGACATCGCTTTCCGTCAACAACCGGCCCCGCGCCAAATCAAAGTTGAGCACGAGGTTGGCTTCATGGGTTATGCCGACGAGTTGGATTGTTTTTTCCTCGCCCATCCGATAAGCCTTCGCCGGCAAGCGAACCTCAGGAGACACATGAGCGACTGACGGACAATATCGCTTGATGGCTGCCACATCATCAAACTTGAAAGCGACGAAATACTCCTGACGCTTCCCTTCCTCTTGCGCCTTGCTTCGGTCGTAAATGACGAAAATGAGGTTGGAGCCAATCTGCTCAAATTCGCGAATCACTCGGTGCCTCGCTCCTTCAATGATTGAAACCATGACGATGACCGACCCGACACCGATGGTCACCCCCAGAACGCTCAGAAACGAACGCAGTTTATGGCTGCGAATGTTCATAAAGGCTTCGCGAATGCTCTCCCACAGCATTCACAACACCCACCCTCGCAAGGATTGAAGGGGGAGTTTGTCTCATCGGTTGTCTCCAATGTCAAAAGGTTTGGCAATCCCATACCGCTGGCATACAGATGCCAATTCGTTATCGGCGACCTTTAAGGCTGCATCAATCTGCTTTTGTATCGTCAAACCAGCCAAAGCAGCGCCAGCCATGTCTTTGAGGAGGATTCTCTGCTTGAGCGAACCGATTGCATTGATGTGGGCGAGCAAGGCTCGGTCGTAGGCTTGATGCAATTGTTGGCATTCTGGAGGCGGGCGCAATTGATGAAGCCATTGGCGGAGCATCATAAAGCGCTGCATGTAAGCGTCGTAAGTTTGCAAAGTTTTCTGCGGGTTGTATTCGGGTGCATCCAAAATGTCGCCAGTTGAAGCAACGCCTTGTAGCGCTTTGACTAAATCTTCAAGCGCTTGCAGCGCAATCCAATAGTTGCTTGCCTCCCTCTTCCGCTGCATCTCAATTCGTCTTAATTGCTCCAAGTAGTCCAGCAACCCGGGAGGGATTGTTGGTTTTTGGGGCTGAATGGGTGGTTGCTGTATCGGCATAGGTTGAGGTTGTTGAGGCGGTCTTGGTTGCTCCAAAAGCGATTGGGCTGGGACACCTTGTTGAACTTGCTGGACAGGCAAAGGTGTAGGCGGAGGAGGTGGTGCTTGGACAAGCCCAGTTGAAGGTGCTTCATGCTGTTGTGGAACCTGTGCGATGTTAATGCTCGGTTGAGGTTGGGTCTCAAGGGTCTGAGCGAGTCCGATCGCGGGTTTTTCTTGAACCGTCGGCAACTGAGCAAGTCCCTGCTGATACTTCTGCATGAGCAGGAAAGCAACTCCGCCTCCAGCCAGAAGCAAAAGAAGTGCGATGACCCCGATAGTGATTGCTAACTTTTGGCGAGCCTTCATCACTTCCAGTTCGGTTTCCGGCGCAACAATGAACCGTCGCTCCTTACCTTCTTTAGGCAATTGCCTTTCAGGCTTTCTCTGTTCCACCATAGCCTATCGCCTCGCTTTCTCGTTCGCCCCAACTCAGTTTGCCATCTTCCAGGGTCAAAGGCAAGCAGGTGCTATTGGTTGCTTTATCGCTCGGAATTCAACCTACGCCAGAAGGTAACGATGCCAGCCTGCGTCCAGTCGGGGGAACCGTATCGTTTCGTCGCTTTGAAAATTTCGTGAACGAGCATGGTCAGCGGAATAGCGATTTCGTGTTCGTGAGCCAAGTCAACGATGTAGCCCAAGTCCTTGTAGTGCAAAGCGAGTTGACCGCCACCAGAAAAGTTTTCTCCGAGGATGCTCTCAGGCATGGGCAATTCAAGGGCATCGCAAATAAGTTTCGGGTCAAACCCCAAACCTTTAGCGAACTCGGCTGCTTCGCTCCAAACTGCCAGTTGACATGCACCGATAAGTTGATTGACCGCTTTCAACTTTTGACCATAGCCCACAGGACCGACATGAACGACTTTGTAGCCAATGATGTCAAGGATGGGCTTAGCGCGAGCAAAATTTTCAGCCGTTCCACCAACCATGACGATTAGACCTTGCTGCCTCCAAGTCACTGGAGCGTCAACATATCCTGAACCCCTAAGCGAACATTCTCGCTCGTAGCGGATGTCTGTGCTTGGATGAGTTGTGCTTGTGTTGATGACGAGTTGACCTGAAGTCAAGCCACTTAGAACTCCGTCATCTCCCTCCATCACCGCTTCAACTTCCTTGCTCCCCGGGACGGCAAGCAAAATGGCTTCGGATTTTTGAGCCAGTTCTTTCGGAGACGGGGCAACTGACGCTCCAAGGGATTTCGCCCATTCAACCCTTTTGGGGTCAATGTCCAAAACGGTGAGTGAAAATCCAGTCTCCAGTAACCGTTGGGCGTAAAACCGTCCCATGTTGCCCAAGCCTATCAATCCAACCCGCTTCATCTGCTTCAACCTCCTTTGCTGTATCCTCGCACACACCGAAAATTTTGGCAAGAGTGTTCTCATGGACGGGACACGGGACATGGGGCAAGGAAGGGAGAAAGGGAGAAACGGTGAAACGGCGAAGCAGAGAAGTTGACCATATCAGCACCCTGTTCTTCGTATAAATGCACCAAGACCTAACTATCGCTGCGGGCGCGAAACTGATTGCTGACCAAATACCTGTCAAGAGAAGTCCCCAACCCACCGAACGCCTCAAAGCACCAACTAAGGAACGAAAATAAACGGTTTCTCCCAACACCTGGAAAAAATTTGGGCAGGAGACCGAAAAGGAATCGGGCAACCACAATCGCTATTGTGAAGAGCGCTAATATGAGAGCGGAGACGAGTAAGTCGGGTAAGGCACGGCGAATTCCTGAAAGTGGCTCAAGCAATTAAGTTCATCTCCCCAATCTCACCCTCGTTAGCCCCTGTTCTTCAAGGAACTGGTGAGCAACTTCTTTAGGGGACATCTTTTCTTCGTCCACCATGTAATTCAACCGCTGCATCGTTTCATCGTCAAGTTTTCCTGCCAACAAACCCAGAACATCGCCCACTATGGGATAGTTTTGAAGAACTTCCATCCGAACGACAGGGGCTGCGTGATAAGGTGGGAAGAATTTTCGGTCGTCTTGAAGTGCCACCAAGTTATAAGCAGGGATGCGCCCATCGGTCGCAAAAGCACATATGACATCTACCTTGCCTCGCGCCAATGCCTGATACATCAACGCAGGGTCCATGTCTACGACACGCCCGAAACCGAACCCGTAGGCTTTCTGCAGACCAGGATAACCATCAGGTCGCTCCCGAAACTCAGGGGTGAAGCCCGCCCGCAGCCGCAAAGCCATCGGACGAAGGTCGCTGATTTTTCGCCACCCATATCTTTCAGCATCTTGCCGACGAACAGCAATGGCATAAGTGTTGTTGAAACCGAAAGGTTCAAGCCACTGACAACGAAACTTTTGCCTGTAAGCCTGCCGAACGATGGCAAGAACTTTTTCGGGGTCAGTTATCGTTTCCCGTCGCAAGATCGCCGTTAACGCAGTTCCCGTGTATTCGGGATAAAGGTCAATGTCGCCACGAACCAAGGCTTGGTGACAGATGACTGTGCCGCCCAGATTGAACTTACGCTCTACTCGTAAATCGGTGTGGGCTTCAATCAGTTGTGCCATCAACTCGCCCAAAATCAACTGCTCGGTGAAGTTTTTGGTTCCGATGCGGACGACGCCGATACCCTTCCGAGACGCTTGTCGCCTGACCTGGCTTGACCAGATACCGCCAAAGAACACTATCGCCAGTAAACTGACAAACAAAGCCGTTCGCCAGCGAAGCGCTGTCGGTTTTCTACCAGGACGCAGCCAATCTTCCAGCAAGCCCAGCGAAAAGTCCACCAACAACGCCAACAAGGCGGCTGGCACCGCTCCCAGTAAAACCAGTTGCGTGTTATTCAGCGCCAATCCTCGGTTGATGAAATCGCCTAACCCCCCAGCACCAATGAACGCCGAAAGGGTAGCGATGCCGACGCCAATGACGGCAGCCGTTCGGATGCCTGCCAAGATGACGGGCAACGCTAATGGGATTTCCACCAGCCAAAGCCGTTGCCAACGGGTAAAGCCTAAGCCGTCAGCGGCTTCTAAGACGGCAGGCGACAAATTGCTCAAACCCGTGTAAGTGTTGCGGACGATGGGCAACAAGGCGTAAAGGGTCAAAGCGACCAAAGCAGGTTTGACGCCGATGCCAAAGAAGGGGAGCAAAAACGCCAACATGGCAAGGCTGGGAATGGTTTGAACGGCGTTGGCGAAACTCAAGACAATGTTCCGCAGCAACACCCATCTCAGGATGAGCACGCCCAAAGGCAACCCAATAGCAACAGCAACGGCTGTGGAGATGCCTGTTAAGATTAAGTGCTCCACTAACTTTTGCTGCAACTCTGGTAACCGTTGCCAAACGAAATTTGCCCATTCAACCATTCCCTCTTTCACCACTCTGCTCCACGCCTGAAGGGTGAAGGGCGGGTCCGTGAAAGGACGCTAAATGTTTGAGCGGCTTTGCCAAAAGTTCGCGAACGAAATCGGTAGCAGGTTGATGCAACAGTTGCTCTTTCGTCCCAACTTGCTCTATGCGACCTTGATGCATCACGGCGATTCGGTCGGCTAACAAAAAGGCTTCAAAGATGTCGTGGGTGACGAAAACGATGGTCTTGCGCAGTTGCTCTTTGAGTCTCAAGAGTTCCTGCTGCAAGATGTCACGGGTGACGGCATCAAGGGCGCCGAAGGGTTCGTCCATAAGCAGATAGTCTGGGTCGGCAGCCAAGGCTCTGGCAACGCCTACCCGTTGTTGTTGCCCGCCAGAGAGTTCGTCGGGGTAACGGTCCGCAAAGATTTTGGGTTCTAAGCCCACCAACGCCAGCAACTCTTCGGCTCTTCTGCGCCGTTCACTTTTGGGGCGTCCCAAAACCCTCAACACAATGCTGACATTTTCGGCAACCGTTAAGTGAGGGAACAAACCGATGCCTTGAAAGACATAGCCGATGGAACGACGCAGTGCTATAGGGTCTAAATCCTGCACATTGCGCCCATCTATCTCAATCGTGCCCTTCGTTGGTTCAATCAAGCGGTTGATCATCTTAAGGACGGTCGTCTTGCCCGATCCCGACGAACCCAGAAGGACGAGGGTTTCACCTTTGTTAACTTTCAGCGTCACGCCCTTGACAGCATAAGTCCTCCCGCCATCAAAAGATTTCCAGACATCTTGAAGGACGATCATGAGGCACCGCCTCTCGTTCATGGTTTGCGGAACTCGTAAAAAGCCAGCAGGCTATGCCCGCAGCCTAAACCTTGTTGTAACGATTGCTCCAATTGGCGCAGGGCGTAAGCCAATTGAGGTTCCACGAAGTTGGCGATGGGGTCATCAAAGCAGAAAAGGTGGCTGTGACGGATGCTGGTCCGAACCATATGGATGGCTTGGTGGACGGGTTCGGGTAAGGGTTCTAAGGCGCTTTCAACGCCCAACCATGCAGTGTAGTGGGAGCAATGCAACTCGTCCAAGGCTGCCGCCACCACAGCGTTCCAAGCCAACTGAAACCGCTCAAAGAAATTGTTGAGGTCGGGGTGAAGGGGGTGAGGTCGGTAATCAAAAAGAAGTTGGGTCAAGTCGGTGCGGCGATTGGGTTCAAAGAGGGAATTGACAACGGAGCGGATAGGCTGAGCGTAAGGGTTGAACTCACCCGTGTCCATATGGCGACCGACAAGAATGGATCGGTCACGCAATTCCTTGCGGACTATTTTCACGCCACAGTGCTCCACCGTTTCCGTGATGAATCGGTCTAACTCCTCTCCTCCCCAAAAGCGTATAGGAAAGCGTTCCGTCATTTGCTCCCGCAACTCTGGCGGATAGAGGTAAGACATGGAGTAAGTTCGCATCCTTTGCCCGTCCTCTGGTTCATCCCAGTAACACTGCCACTCGTAGGAGAACCGACCCAACACATCAGCGACGAAGACGGCTCGCTCACCCATGTGAGCGCATATTTCGCCCAACAACCGTCGCAAAGATTCGTCAGGTAAATGAGATAGCGAACCGTAGGACGAAAAGTAAAGGTCGTAAGGGGGCTCATGGTCGTCAAGGGGCAAGCCATCGTTGAGGTCAGCGATAACGAAGCAACACTTGGGGTTGCCTTGATAGCGCTCTTGGGCTTTGGCGATCATGTCGGGGCTAATGTCCACACCCTTGTAAACGCTGATCATTGCCTCGTCAAAGACGATGGGACCGCCTCGGTGTGGGCTTGTCAATAAGTCGTAACCAGCACCGGGACCGCATCCAAGGTCAATGATGCGAAGGCGCGAAAACTGAGAGCGTTTGTAGTGCAGGAACGGTTTCAGGAAGTCCCTAAGAGACTTTCTCAAAACAGCGTCTTCCCAAAAGCGGCGGACATTGTCAAACTTGCCGAACAAACCATCTGGCGGTCGGTCATACGCTCCGATAAGGACGGCTTTTTGGTAATTCCGCAACACCTCGTCAAAGTGGTTCACCAAAGTCATACCGCTCGCCCTCCTTTCGGCAAATTTAGATTTGCCGAATCCCGAGGGCGCGGAGGGCGGTCGCCAAAAGAGGCTTTGGGAGATCACGGCTGTGACGCTCCCACACCGCCAAAGCGGTGCGCCTCTGTTGACGCCTACGGGGTTAGCTGACGGGCTAGGAGCCAGAGGTGCCCCTCCTTGTGGTCACGGCTTTTTAAAGCCGCCCCCACAAGGTTCGCCCCGAAAAAATTGGTTCCCCCGCTCTCTCCGCGCATGGAGAGATTCGGCGTGCCATCACAGCCCTCGTCCTTAAGGACAAAGGCTATTCTGCTGTGTAGTTTAGCGCGGTAAAGAGTTCCTGTCAAGTTAACGACCTTCAAAGTTCAGCACTGTTCAAATGCTCACTAAGCAACCATAATTTGAGGCGGGTGGAAATGGCATGGGGAAAGGTGTCCGACGGTTGGGATTAACTATCTTGCTTGGGGCAGTGGTTGGTTTATCGGTTAGTTTGGGCAGTTGGATTGGTGCTAACGATGAGCCTGAATGGGTTGAGGCGATGCGAAGGGTTCACCAGAAGTTTTCAGGGCAAAAAGGGACATTCGCTCAATTCGGCGACTCAATCACTGTGACGATGGCTTTTTGGGCTCCCTTGCCTCATGCCCGAAAGAACGCGCCACCGGAGATGGAACGAGCCTTCCAAATTGTCAATGCCTACATGCGACCCGAATGCTGGAGATGGAAAGGTCCTGAGTTTGGAAACGAGGGAGGTAAAACCGTCAAGTGGGCTCTTGAGCATGTTGACGAGTGGCTGAAAAGGCTCAACCCCGAAGTCGTCATCATCATGTTCGGGACAAACGATTTGACCCATGTCTCAGTTGACGAGTATCGCTCCCAATTGAAATCGCTCGTCCAAAAGTGCCTTGACAATGGGACAATCATCATCCTCAGCACAATTCCTCCTCGCAGCGGGTTCGTTGAGAAATCTGCTGCTTTCGCGGAAGCGGCTCGGCAAGTCGCAACTGAACTGAAAGTCCCACTCGTTGATTACTACGCTGAAATCCTCAAGCGCCGACCCGACGATTGGGACGGAAGTTCGGAGAAGTTCAAGGGCTATGAGGGATATGATGTGCCGACCCTCATTTCCCGTGACGGCGTTCACCCAAGCCACCCAGCAAAGTATCGCGACGATTACTCCGAGGAAGCGCTCAGGTGCAACGGATACTCGCTCCGTAACTATCTCGTGTTGCTGAAATATGCCGAGGTGATTGAAAAGGTGCTGATGGCAAAGGACAAAAGAAGTGACGAGTCCATGAAGCCATCCGACTTGGCTTTTCAAGACTGGTTACCGAAAGCCCCGCCACTGCCCGCTCCGAAGGGCGAAATCATCAGGGTCAGTTCCGTGAGCGAACTTTTTGAAGCGGTTGAAAAGGCGAAACCCGGAGCAACGATTTTGATCGCCGACGGGCATTACTTCCTGCCACGAAGGCTTGAAATCCGAAAAGATGGGCTCACGCTGAGGGGAGAAAGCGGGAGACCGGAAAAAGTGATTTTGGATGGCGGCAAACACCAACTCGGCGAGTTGATTGCGGTAACTGGTTGCTCAGATGTCACCATCGCTCACCTGACCGTCCAAAATGTCCGCTGGAATGGAATCAAACTTGACACCGACATAGGGGTTCATCGCGTTACGATCTACAACTGCATCATCCGCAATGTTTGGCAGCGAGGGGTTAAGGGTGTTCGTGTCCCGCTTAATGTCCCGCGCCCGACAGGTTGCAAGGTTCAGTTCTGCATTTTCGTCAACGACCGCCCGAAGACTTTTGATGATGACCCAACCGATAACCCGCAAACTTTCAACGGCAATTACATCGGCGGAATAGATGTCATGTTCGCCCAAGGTTGGGTCATAAGCGACAATGTGTTCGTGGGGATACAGGGGCGAACTCGTGAGGGTAGAGGCGCTATCTTCCTTTGGCACGACAGTAGGGACTGCATCGTTGAACGCAACATCATCATTGACTGCGATGTCGGCATTGCCCTCGGCAACTCTTGGAAGCCACCAGACATTGATGTCCACTGCACTCGCGTTATTGTCCGAAACAACTTCATCGTCCGTTGCCCAGAATCTGGCATCGTCGCCGACTACACGCAGGATTGCCTCATCGCCCACAACACCATTCACGACCCAGCAAATAAACTCGGCAGGCTGATAAGGCTCGTTCACGACAATGAAGGCTTGAGAGTTGTCAACAACCTGCTCAGTGGTCCACCCATCAAAAACGAGTCGCCGAGCAAGATGTTGCTGCTTAACAACTTGGCCGTGCCAGATTACAGTTTCGCTTTCGCGGACGCAAAATCGGGCAATTTGCGCTTAACAGCAAAGGCAGTTGAAGCCATTGACAAAGCAATCCCTTTACCCGAAGTTACGAGCGACATAGATGGCAAGCCGCGTGGTCCGAAGCCAGACATAGGCGCTCATGAGTTTCGTTAGGCTATGCAGCCTTGACGACCTTTCCCTTTTTGAGGCAAGAAGTGCAAACTTTCATCCGCCTGACACCGCCGTTCACGCGGACGCGGACTTTCTGGATGTTTGCCCTCAGCCAAACTTTCGTGTGCTTGTTTGAGTGGCTCACTCTGTAACTGTTCATCCCGCTTTTACCGCAGATCTCGCAACGCCACATGGCTCGTTTGACCTCCTTCAACGGGTTTGCAGTTTTCCAAGTTCAGCCTAAGTGGTTTCCTGATTGTGCGAGGGGACAAGTCCCATAGCCAAAGGGCGCTGCAAAATTTTAGCGCAAATTACTGTCACTGCAACAGCAGTTGCTTCAAAATTGTTAATGCCCGTTGAGCACTTGGTTGCGTCCAAATTTAGTGCCGAAAAGTTTCGCAAAGGTGATGAAAGAAGATGCGAGTTGGAGACATAACTCGTCCTTGCCCGTTCGTTCAAGTAACGGATTCGGTTGGAAAGGCAGCGGAGGCGATGAGGAAATCCGGTTGCCCGATACTACCTGTCCTCCAAGACGGCATGGTCGTCGGCATGATTGACGAAGATACCCTTCTATCTGTTTCCCTCAATTCGCACCGCGAGTTGAAAGTGGGAGATTTGATGAGTCCGACCGTTCAACCGATTGCTCCAGACACGCCTGTCTCTTACGCTGCTTGGCTGATGAAAACACAAGGATTGCAAGCGCTGCCTGTGGTCGGGATGGACGGAAGGCTGCAGGGGATGGTGACTAAGGCTGATGTCGTGGGCGTCTTGCTGAGAGGGTTGAGACCGCAACGAATAGGAGGGATGGCAACTCCTTTCGGCGTTTACCTCACGACAGGCAACCATCGTGGTGGCGTAGGTGACTTGGCACTTGTCGCAACGGGAATCGCTATGGCGCTTTGTTTGATTGCGGCAAGGGTTCTGGTTTTGGCGGGTTTGTATTTGACCGATGCTTTCTTGCGACCGATTTTTGGAAGCGCTTACGGCGCAGGTCTCTTCATCCCATACCTGACAGGCTTCGGAGGCACACCGTTTATGTGGTTGCTGGATACTTTGCCTTGGGTTGAAATCTTGCTGTTTTTCGTTCTGCTGAAATTGCTTCCTCTGACAGGTTATCACGGCGCCGAACACCAAGTCGTCCACGCCATTGAGCAAGGCGAGGATTTAACTCCTGAAGCAGTTTCGCGGATGCCTTTGGAACACCCACGCTGTGGGACGAACTTAGCGGCGTTAGTGATTTTGGTCAGCACTGTCTTGCTCAGCAACATTTCGCCGTCCGTCAAAATCGCTTTGGTCGTCTTGGCTGCCTTTTTCTGGAGGCAGTTGGGCATGTGGCTTCAGCGAATTTTCACCGTTAAGCGCCCCAAACCCCACCAACTCAGAAGCGGTCTGAAAGCAGGAGAGGAACTGCTTGCTCGCTTTCAGCATCAACCTTTCCGAACGCTTCCTTTGATCGGGCAAATGTGGAACATGGGATTTTTGCAGGTTTTGGCTGGTGCATGGCTTACCCTTTGGGGCGTTAACCTTATAGCCAACGCCTTCGGTCTCCCTCGGTTCATCTTCTAATCCACAAACCTTGACGGCGAGGTGACCCAAATTGAGGCAAGTCAGGGAACAACTTTTTGCTTTGGTGAAACAGGCTATTGCCAATGCGATGAAGAGTGGTGATTTGCCCGAGTTGGGCGAGTTGCCCAATTTCATGGTTGAGCCGCCACCTCAGGAGGAATTTGGTGATTTCGCAACTAACATCGCAATGGTATTGGCGCGACCGATGAAGCGAAACCCAATGGAAATCGCAAACACAATTGTCCGACATTTACCGCCGAATGACCTCGTTCGGAAGGCTGAAGTCGCACATCCTGGTTTCATCAACTTCCTCCTGACCGATGATTGGCTTCATGAGGTTGTGAGGGAAGCGATTGAAAGGGACGAGAAGTTCGGGCATTGGGACATCGGTGAAGGCAAAAAAGTTCAGGTGGAATTCGTCAGTGCTAACCCGACAGGTCCACTCCAAATCGGGAACGCAAGGGGTGGCGCATTGGGTGACGCTATCGCTAATTTGCTCTCAGCCATCGGCTACAAAGTTGAGCGCGAATACTACATCAACGATGTCACCATGTCAACTCAGGTTCAGAACTTCGGCGAATCGCTGGAAGCCCGATACTTGCAATTGCTCGGCTACGATGTCCCGTTCCCGGAGGAAGGCTACAAGGGCGAGTATGTGATTGAACTTGCCCGTGAAATTGTCAACGAATATGGCGACGCTTTCGTGAACTTGCCACCAGAAGAAAGAAGGCGCAAATTCTTTGACTTGGCGAGGGAGAAAATTGTCGCCCAGCACAAGTCAGTCCTTGAACGGTTCGGAATCCTTTACGACAACTGGGTTAGTGAGCAATGGCTTTACGATTCAGGTCGCGTCGTTCAAACCATTGAGTTGCTCAAGCAGAAAGGCTTGACTTACGAGGATGAAGGCGCTCTTTGGATGCGGACGACTGACTTCGGCGACCAAAAGGATGAAGTCCTTGTCAGGCGAACGGGCGCACCAACTTACTTTGCCTCAGACATTGCCTATCACATCTACAAGCACGAACGGGGTTACGCTTTCGTCGTTGATGTTTGGGGCGCTGACCATTACGGGCATGTTCCGAGAATGCACGCTGCTTTAAAGGCTTTGGGAATTGAGAGGGAAGATGAAGATTGGCTGAAAATCGTGATTTACCAACTCGTCCGACTGGTTAAAGGTGGCGAGACCGTCAGGCTGAGCAAAAGGGCTGGCGAAATCGTTTCCCTTGACGACTTGCTTGACTGGATCGGGAAAGACGCAGCCCGTTTCTTCCTCCTCATGAGGAGCGCCGACACCCACTTGGACATTGACCTTGACCTCGCTGTCAAACAATCGCAGGAAAACCCTGTCTACTATGTCCAGTATGCCCATGCCAGATGTTGCAGCATCTTCCGAGAAGCGGAAAAGCGAAATCATCCTGCTTTGGGCGAATACAGGGATGCTGACTTGAAATTGCTCAGCGATGAAATGGAGAGGCGGTTGATGAAAGCAATTGCTCGCTTCCCAGAGATCGTTAGAGAAGCCGCCGAAAAGTTTTCGCCTCACTTGGTCACCCAGTTCACCCTTCAGGTAGCCGACAGGTTCCATGACTTCTACGAACGCTGCCGCGTTCTCGGCGAAGATGTGAAACTCAGTGCAGCGAGGTTGGCACTTGTCAAGGCAACGCAGGTGACAATCCGCAACGCACTGAGTCTCCTCGGCGTGAGTGCCCCTGAAGAGATGTGAGTTTCAATCCCACAATGGTGCGATTGCTGCAAGGCAAAATTTTGGGGCTTGGGGCAAAATGAAGCGAAACAACAAACGGGTTACAGTCGACCTTCGGTTGTCTGAAAAAACCTGAGGAGGTCGACAGCAAGTGAGCCTTCAAAATTGCGTCATTTTTGGAGAAATTGCCTCCTAACCTCTATTTTGCTTTCAAGGTGCTCAAAACTGCTTAGGTTGATGGCAAGCATGACGCATTTGGAGGGTAAAGGCAAGAAGGCGTTGTATGATTTCTTGTTTTTGGCGTGGAGTGTTCAGAAAGCCCATGTGTTTATTGCGACTGGTGTTATTGCATGATAAAGATAGCGTCGGGGCTTGCCCCTGACGGAGTTATCCTTTTGGACGACCGTCGCCCACAAGGGGCGACGCTACAAACGGTTTTCCCTTTCAACTGCAGATTGACCATTGCCAATCTCCGAGCAGACCGAGAAAGATTGGGCAAGAAGGTGCAAATGCCTCATTGTCTGGGGAAAACGGTTGATAACGGATTTTTGTTCGGTATTGGGCAGGTGAACCTTAATCCGTCCCAGTGGTAAAATGTTTGCTGGCAGCGAACCAACGGGTGAACTGCGATGAAGGAATCGGGATGGAAAGGTGTTGCCCAAAGCCTAAAACGGCTATCGGTGGTCGGTAAGCAAAAATTTTTGAAACTCAAGTTTTGGTGGCAAGATTTCGTCTCCCGTGCGAAAGAGTTGCTGATGGTAGAGGGAGGAACATCCTTGATTTTTGTTCCGTTTTTCCTGTTCTTTGCCTTTTCGGAAAAATTACCCCTTTTCTCACTGCCATTCCTGTTCGTGTTTTTCCTCGGTCTGGGACTTTTGGTGATGTCTAACTACCGATTTAGAAAGATTTCTTTGCGCTCTTTGTCGCTCAAATCCTTTGAAGCCTTCAAGTGGGATAAGGTTTTCAACCAAATGCTATTAGAGGGCGAAAAGGCTGTCCCAAACCTTTTGCAAATCCTTCAAGCCAGATTAAAATTTCACTTATCCCTTTCTCCAGACCCTGTATCTTTGCTGGCAATCTTTGGGCTTGGTAGGTTGAAGGCACAGGACACTGTTGAACATCTCGTTGAGTTCATCAAAACCAAGCAAGTTCCAGTTGCTGAGCATGTTGCTGCAATCTGGGCTTTGGGTGAAATTGGAGACCAAAAGGCAATCCCAGCACTCATTCCGTTTTTGGGCGACTTTCGCTCAGTCTTGTTCGGTTTCTACGAAACCAAAATGGCGTTCATGAAAGGGATAGGGCTTACAAAAGAGGAGTTTAGGGAACGGTGTCGGTGGCAAGTCTGCGATTGGGCAGAAGAAGCGTTGATGAAACTGAGCCCAAAAATCGTCACCCTCTTCAGGAAAGTTGTGGAAGAGCAAGACAGAGATGCCCTTTTTGAACTGGCGAAGGAGTATCGGTCAGAGACGATTGCAGCGCTCACAGGTTTGTTGGACGGAAGGCAAAAGGAATGGGTCTTCAACGCAGTTTGGGCTTTAAGGGAGTTGAAGGCGGTTGATGCCTTGCCGAAGTTGAGGAGGCTTGCGAGGAGGGCGAGTTCGCCTCTGAGAGAGTATTGCCAAAAAGTCATTGCCGAACTTGAAGAGTTTTCAAGGTTGCCTCGTGCCGTTGGTGTTGGTGAAATTGAATTGGCTAATTTGCCTGCAATCCCTGACCCAAGTGCAGTTCCAACAGAAAACTTGCCTCGCCCAGCAACGCCAGAAAAAAGGTCAGATTAGGCAAACCGCTGTAGGGGATTCAAACTTAAACTCTCAACTCTGAACCCGCAACTCTCAACTTGCTTCCTCAACAATTCGCATGAAAGCGCTAACTGGGTCATCGGCTTCGGTAACGGCTCGCCCTATGACGAGGAAATCTGCGCCCCGTTTCATCGCTTCCGCTGGCGTGATGACTCTCTTTTGGTCGTGTCTTTCTGCCCACGAAGGTCGGACTCCGGGGACGACAACGATGAAATCTTCGCCGCAACTTTCCTTTATGCGCTCAATTTCGTTGCCTGACGCAACGACACCGTCGCAACCACAAAAGCGGGCGATTCGGGCAAGGTGAACCGCAAAATCTTCAGCAGAGTAGGGCACAAGCAACTCGTTTTGGACTGCAGCGTCGTCCAAACTGGTCAAAACTGTCACGCACCAAAGTTGAGGGCGATGGGCAAGGTTCTGGACTGCTTGAACCGCTGCTTTGAGCATAGCGCTTCCACCAGATGCGTGAAGGGAAATTGAGCCGACCCTGTAAGCAGCCAAGTTGCGAACTGCACCTGCGACCGTCGCAGGGATGTCATGGAGTTTCATGTCGCAAAAAATCCATTTGCCCCTCTGAACTAACTCGCTCAAAATTTCAAAGCCAGCAGTGGTCAAGAGTCTGTAGCCGACTTTGTAGCGAGTAACTAAATCGCCCAACTTGTCCACAAGCCTCAAAGCGCTATCTCGGTCATCAAAGTCCAAAGCGACGATGAACCTTTCTGCAGGTTCCATTTCGTCATCCCCTCGCTTTCCTTTTGTCCGTTTGGGAGGGCGAACCTTCTGGTGAGCCCAAAATTTCGTTACTGTTCGCTAATCGCCACTCGCCGTTCACCGTTCGTCGTCTTTGGCTCGGCAGGAACCTCACCCTCTCAAAACTTCTATTCGTTGCCGTCTCACCAGTCGCCAATCAACAGTCACTATTTGCCGTCATCTCGTTCGCCCACCGACTGAAGTCGGTGTCTGCGAAGACAAAGCCTGCTAAAGCAGGCTGACTTTGAAAAGGTTGCGAGTTTCGGGTTGAGCGTTCAAAGAAAACCCTAACCTACAACCCTTAACCCGCAACCCTCAACCTAAATAGCAGGCTTTAGCCTGCTTTGAACTTGTAGCCGCCCACCTCGGGTGGATGGTCAAGTTTTTGAACCTTGACTTTCCCGAAAATTTCGTGGAGCGTTTTGATGTCAATGTAGCCAGGACCGTCAATGAGGGTGTTCGCCGTTCCAGTTGCGACGGCGAACTTCAGTGCTTCGTCAAAGGGAAGTCCTTTCACCAAAGCGAAAATCAGACCTGCCAAAAGAGCATCGCCCGAACCGACAGTGTTTACGACTTGAACAGGCGGTGGCGTTGCTTTTAGCAAACTTTCTCCGTCACTGCCGATAGCGCCATCTTTGCCGAGTGAGACGACAACAGTTTTGATGCCGATTTGGTGAAGCCTGAAAATTGCGGCGAACAACTTTTCGTCGCTGTCCACTTGTTCACCGACTAAATCCGCCAACTCTTGCCTGTTGGGCTTGATGAGTTCAGGGACTGCTTCGACACCTTTGCGAAGGGCATCGCCGCTGGAGTCAAGGGCGCAGGGAACGCTATGCTTGTGAGCGAGTTGGATAAGTTGGGCGTAACTATCGGTAGGTGCTCCCGGCGGGAGTGAGCCGCACAAGGCAACCCAACTTGCACCTTTCAAGTGTCGCTCATAAGTCTCCACGAAACGCAGCCAATCCTTTTCGCTTATGCGAGAACCCGGTTCAACCAAATGAACTTCCAGACCCGTTTTGGGGTCGCGAATTGTTGTGTTAATGCGGGTTTCGTCAGCGACAGTTGTGAAATCGTGTTCAATGCCTTCACGAGAGAGCCCATCAGCCAAAAACGATCCCGCGTAACCGCCGATGAAACCGAGGCAAATTGCTTGAACCCCAAGCCTGACCAGAACCCTTGCGACATTAATTCCTTTGCCTGATGGGTAGATGAAGACTTCGCTAACGCGAACGACCCTTTCAAGTCGGAAGTTTGGGACGATGAGGGTTTTGTCAACTGCTGGATTGAGAGTCACCGTCACGACCTTCATTTCCCCATCTACCTCTTATGGTGTCCCGTGTCCCATGTCCCGTGTCCCGTGTCCCCTCACGGCAGCGATGCAATCAACCTGTCAAGGGCTTTGACAGCCTCCCCAACTTCCGCTTTTGCAACACTACTCTTTTGCCGTTCCAATGCCTCCATTGCATTGAGCAAGCAAACCCTTGCTTGGGTCAATGCTTCTGCTTGTTCGGAAGCCTTCAGGCGATTAGCGGCATCTCTCAGCGCCGCTGCTGCACCTTTCCAATCTCCCGTTTTCAACGCTGCTTCAGCGTTTGCCAAAGCCGTAAGACCGACCTTTTGCTCGGTCAAGATTGCCCTTGCCCTTGCAATCCAAGCCCTTGCGGATGCGACATCGGGGTAAGGTGCTTTGCTCGTGACCTCAAGCCTCAAAGCGGTTCGCCAAAGGACGAGTGCAGGCGACCTAACTTCAAGTTCACTGACGGCTTGGTTAAGGAGCAACAACCTTGACCGAATTTCACCAACGGGGAGACGGTCAAATTGGCTGTGAAGGGTGTCAGCACTTGCCCGAACGCTTCTCGCTTCATCGGCAAAATTAACCGCTGCAACTTCAGCGGCTGTCGGCGCTGGCGGTTGTGTGACCTCAGGCTTAGGTGCAGGTTGAGGTGTAGTGGGTTGAGGAGTCGGTTGAGTTGGAGTTGGTTGGGTAGTCGCAAGTTGAGTTGCTTCAGGCGCTGTCGGCTGAGGTGCAGCAGTTTCGGGAGCAGCAGTTTCAGGTGCTGCAGCCTCTGGCACAGTCGGTTGCTGTGCGACTTCGGCTTGAGGCTGTTCTGCCTTTTTCGGCTTGACTCTCGGTTTCGGCACTTTGACAACCTCAGCAGGTTGAACAGCGACCTCGCCCCGCTTTACCCTTTCGCACCCCACAACGAACAAAAGCGGAAGAACCCAAAGGCAAATTAGCCCTCTCACTTTTCGCATCCCTCCTTCTCGCTCAACGCAAAATTGCGACCGCTCCATATCCGACGACCTGAGCCAAATCGCCAGTAATACTCCCTGAAGTGCTGTAACCCAACAATTTCCCTTCCTTTGCACCAAGTTGCTTGCAAGCCTCAATCATCGGAATCGCAACCAAAACATCAGATTGGCTTGGGTAGCGCTTGATAGTTTGCCACAGTCCTTCGCTGTCAAGGGCGACTATCTTGTTCAGTGCCTCACGGTCATGAACTTCAGCGAGTGCATTGGGCTCGTAGTGGGTGAAGTCGCAACTGGCGATGATGACGGCATCTCGTTGAAGTCTTGCGATTGCCTCGGCGAGTTTTTTGCCTGCGTTGCAAAGTTGGCTGAAATTGTGGCTTGAAACGCAGATGGGGACGATTGAGGGTGCTCGGTCGCCGAAAACGAACTTAAGGAAGGGGAGTTGGACTTCAATGGAATGCTCGCCGTAACCGAAGCCACCTAAGTGAGGTTCAAAATCTTCCCTAAAGCCATTGCCTGCTTTTGCCAACTCAGTGGCAAGTTCCTCGTCAACGGTCAGTGCTCCGAGAGGCGTTTCCCATTGCCCCCTTGTCCAAACAGCGAAAGGTGCACCGGGACTGTAATGGGCTGGCGCGAGTATAACTGCAACTTGTGGGATGCCATCTTCAGCGAGGGCAGCATACGCCCTTGCAGCGGTCATCCCCGAATACATGTAACCTGCATGGGGTGCGACCAAGCCGATTATCCGCCGTTGACCTTGTTCGTTGGGCGTTGGAATTGAGCCTGGACCGAGGCGATGGGTGAAACATTCCTGCAGTTGCCTTTTCAACCCGTTAGGGTCACGAGCGTAAAACATGCCAGCAACTAAAGCCTTTCGCACCATTCCAATCACCGCCCTTTCAATCTTGGGCGTCCTTCCAAAAACTTTTTGCGCCTCATGGCATTACGCATCACGAATTACGCATTACAACAGCCTCGGATTGACAGCCGTTCCTGTTCGGGCAGCAATCATTCCTGCTTCCAAAATCGCTTGGACTCCGACATTGAATTCGGGGGAAACGGTTTCGTGCAGCGGCGTCCCTTCAAGCAAGGCGGAGAGGAAGTGGGAAACGCCACTTTGAAAGTGAGGTGGCAAAGGGTCAGCAGGGATGAATTCCTCTTTACCGTTGCGGGTCAGCAAAACTCCCGATTGCCCTTCCCGCTGAGTGATTGTCATTGCCCCTTCAGTTCCGACCACAAGCGGACCTCCGGGAACTGCTCCCCCTTGACTCCAAGACGCTTCCAAGACAGCGAAAGCGTTAGGGTAACGGGCGACGAGGACTGCGTTATCTTCTGCGTCGCCAAAAGGCTTAGCAAGTCTATCCGCAACTCCGATAACGCTCAAGGGCATTTGCCCAAACCACCAAAGGGAGATATTCGCTCCGTAGCAACAAAAGTCAAGGAGTGCTCCGCCTCCCAAAAGCCGTTGATGCCACCAAGATTTCGCTTGCTGGTCGGGTGGCAGACCCGCTAAAGGACCGCGATGTCCTGCCCTCCAACGAAAGTAAACTGGCTGACCAATTGCACCGTCGTCAAGGAGTTGCTTGACCTTGTGGAGTGCAGGGTTCCAAGTGCTGGGGTAGTTGACCATCAAAATGGTGCCAGATTTTTGCGCGGCTAAAAGCATCCTGCGAGCGTCGGCGACTGTCGCGCTCATCGGCTTTTCAACGAGCAATGGTAAACCTTTGCCCAAAACGAGTTCGGCAATTGCAGCGTGTTTCGCGTTGGCTGCACAACACAAAACTGCATCTAACGGTTCTTTGTCAAGCATCGTCTCCACGCTCAAGTAAACGCGCGGGATTCGCATTTGCTCAGAGACCCTTTGGGCTTCTTCCAAATCTTCGTGGGCGATAGCAACGACTTCAGCCTTCGGGTGTTCTTGAAAAGCGCGAATTAGCCCTGGCGCATGGACATGCTCCAAACTCACTACTCCCACACGCACTTTTCGCTCCGCCATCTTTCAATCTGCCTCCTTTCCAAAAAGCGCTGTCGTAATTGTGCCGTAAACCGTTTGGAGACGAAATAGAGTGGGGAATTTGGGAGGGCGAGACTCCTGCCGAGCCAAAGACACAGCAAATGGCGATTGGCGAATAGCGAGTGGCGAGTAGCGAATAGCCGAAGATTCTCCGTTCGCGGCTAACGCCGCTTCTACAGACAGACCCATTGTCGTAACTGCTTGTGAGAGCCCCGTAAGGGGCGAAATTCTTTTAACGCTTTCCCCATTCCCGTGACCATCGCCCAATTGACAAAATGCCCTTAAGCCCGTCCTTCAAAAACCGCTCATTTGCGACCAAGTAATCGTAGGGCTGTCCAATGTCCATCGGGATTCGCATCAACAATCGCAACGCTTCGTCGGTCATCCCAGCGTTGATCAGAAGGTAAACTTGAGGGTTAGAGGGGTTGGGCAATAAAACGCGAACGGCTATGTCTTTGCCACTAAAGCGCTGCTTGCCAAGAAAAACACCATCCCGCCCAAAAGCAATCTCGCTATATCGTGTTCCCGCCGAAACCTTTCGGAACACAATCAAGTGCTCATCCGCTGACGCCATCAACTTGCGAAGTTCCTCCCCGTTGCGGAATGGGATAAGTTTGCAAACGCCGAGGGCGTAGTTTTGCCACCAATGTTGCAATTGCTTTGCTGCCAAATTTGCACCCTCACTTGTGGCATCAAAAGCGACAGTGAAGGGAGCCGTGAAGACATCGGTTGCAGGACCGCACCTTTGAGGCGTTTTGAGCGATTTTCGTGGCTTTTCTGAGGTCACATGAGTTGCAACACCGTCCCTTTGCCATTGCCAAAAGCGAGAACTTTCGTTTTCGCTGACGAGCACGCCAATCAACGGGTCTTGGAACCTCAAACGCACACTGCCATTGGTTGACTTTTGCGTCACAACGGCTTTGCACCCGTTCCAATCAGCGAGCAAAGGAAGTTGCTTTAGCGCTTCAGGTGCATCCTCCAATCGCAACTTTACCTCCCTCACATTTTCCGTCTTCAAAATCAACCTTGCCCCGTGTCCCTTGTCCCATGTCACCTGCGCTTCTACGCTTGCCGGTTTCGTGTAGTCGTCAAAATCGGCAATTTCCAGCCAATACGCTCGGTTTGCTCTTGGGTCGTTTGTCCAGAAGACGATTCGGTCGGGCGATTTTGTTTTGCGATGTTGAGCGAAAAAGGTGAACATTTCTGGGAAGTCAACTCCCCACCAGTGAGGTTTGCCTTCAACTTCCTCGTAGCGGAAGTTGTAGCCGAGTTGGCGGATATAGTTCGCCGCTTCACGAGCCATTTGAACGGGCACAACTTCGTCCTCACTGCCGTGATAAAACAGGGTCGGGATGTGAAGCAGGTTGCGGAGCCACTCAAAAGGTCTCGCCCCAGCCGAAGCCATCGGCGCAATCGCAGCCCAAAGGTGAGGGTAGCGAACAGCCAATCGGAAAGTTCCACCGCCTCCCATTGAGTGACCTGTCAGGTAAATTCGGTCTTCGTCAATCCTGTAGCGGCGCTTCACTTCTTCCATCGCCTCAAAAACATCAACTTCACCGAAGTCCCGATAGCCTGTTTGACCTCGCCCGTGAGGTGCGACGATGATGAAATCAGGCTTGACAGAAAAAGCGTGACCTATTAAGCATCCCTTTGACCCGTGCAACGCAACGACCAAAGGGTAAGAGCACTGCGGGTTGTAGTCAGGCGGGACAAGCAAAGTCATTGGTTGAACAGAGCCATCAATGCGTGAACGGTGTGTGGTGAAAAACGGTTCGTCTCTTTGCCGCACTGTCACTGGCAAATCAAATTCCTGCTGCTCACCAGTTGTCCTGATGACCAGATACAGGCGTGGACTTTCGTCAGGCTTGATCGGGCGCTTTGGTGCGATGAGGAAAGGCAATTGAGAACTTTCTCCCGAAGTCAACCCACCAATTTGCTCGCTCGTTTCGGCAAACCATTCGTTCTCTCGGACTTGCGCAGCCACAAACGGCAAGGTTTGCTCGCTCATATTCACGACGGTCAGACAGCCCCAAACTGGAACGGTTTCGCCTTCACGGATTTCAGGGACAAACATGTTGCCATCCGGCGGGCAAGGGCTGTAGCGTTCAGTCTTGACGAAAAGTTTGCGGTTGATGGGCATCACGATTTTCGCCGAGACGCCCCAACCACCAGCGATGCGGGCAACTTTGACAAGCAAGCGATTTGTGCCCTTGCGCAAATTGACCAAGACAGCGTCTTTGTCTTGGACAAGGTGGCGGTAAACGAAACTTTCGTGCACCAATTCGCCGTTGAGCCAAACAGAAAGCCAATCCTCGCTGCCGAGTAGCAAAAGAGCCCTTTGAGGTCGTTCGCTTTGGATTTCGGTGTAGGCGTAAGCGAGCCCGTATCTCAGTTGCCAAAACTTCGGTCGCTCTTCACCAACTTGCTTTGCCATTAGTGTCACAAAATCCAAAACTCCGTCGGGCGCACGATGTCGCTGCCAACTCACTTTGCCCAAACCTTTGACCGAGTGGGTCATGCCTTCTTTTGGTCGGATGTTCACCTCGCCGCCATGTTCAGTAAGTTGGTCAGCCAGAAATTGGGGCAAGCCGCGCTCAAAAGGGAAGGGACCACAAACAAGCCAGTCAGTGATGGGCTTAGCACTTTGAGATGAAGCGAAACTCACTACCACAGCGACAACAACTAACACTACTTCCAACCTCACGAAGACCTTCATCATGGCATTTCACCTCAGCCACAGGGTCTCATTAAAGCCCCAGAGGTTTCAGCCCAAGTCATTTTGTCACGAGGATTTCACGATGAGGCTCGGATAAAGAGGCGGGGTTGGACAACTGTGTCCATTTCTCGCGGCGTCGTTCCCCTATCCAAGCGCTCAATAAGCAATTTCGCTGCTCTGCGCCCCAACTCGTCAGGGGCAATATGCAGAGCCGTTACAGGCGGCAGTAATTTCTCAGCGATGCCCAAATCGTTTAGCGAGATGACTGCCAAGTCCTCAGGAACTCGCAATCGTTTTTCTGCAGCCACTTGCAAAACTGCGCCCGCAACAAAATCATCAGCAACACACAAAGCCGTTGGTCGTTGGGCGATCTTCAACCACTGGGTTACTTCCTTACGGATAGCAGCGACATCAGTGCTGATAAGGACGGAGCGAATGTCAAGGGATGGGTCAAAAGCGATGCCAGATTCATTGAGCAACTTTTGGAAGTTGGGCAGAAAGTCTTCTTCAAAGACGGAACGCAAAACGGGCTTTTTAGGGTGAGGCGGAATGCCACGAGCCCACAAAACTCCAACTTCCTTCACCGACCGTTGTCGCAAATGTTCGGCAATCAATTGAGCCCCTAAGCGGTAATCGGCATGAACAGAGGGCATTGCGTTGTCGGGGAAACGAAATTGCACCAAGACGACAGGGACTTGTCGTTGCACCCGCGCTAAGTCGTCAGGAAGGATGCTGCGCCGCGTCGTGATGATAAGCCCATCGGTCATGGTCAAAATGCGATGGTCGCGTGATAAAGCGCCACGCCATTGTTCGGTCGGGATGAGAGTGACATGGTAGCCATGTTGGTGGGCGACTTCCAAAGCACCTTGGACGATGGCAGCGGTGTAGGGATGAGTCAATTGAGTGGGGCTCAACAGCACTAAGCCTAAAATGTGAGTGCGGCGGGTGCTGAGGGCTTGGGCGATGGGATTAGGTTGATAGCCCAACTTCGCCGCTGCCTCCAACACCCGCCTTTGAACTTCCTCGCTTACAGGGCGTGGGTTGTAAGCACCACGCAAAACCCGTGATACCGTCGTCGGCGAGACACCTGCTAACTTGGCGACATCGGCAAGGGTAACTTGCCGTCGGCGTTGACTCACAAAACATTGCTCCTTTCGCTTACTGACCTTTTGGCGGTGCCGGCGGCACGACTTTCATGCCTTCAGGAATTTTACCTTGCCCAAAGGCTTCTTGCATTCGCTTCTGAAGGAGTTGTTGCTGCTCCCCAGTCACTTGGGTCGTCGGCGTCTGCATAAAGTGACGGTAGTAGACTAATGCAATGGCTAGTATCACCAAACCAAGCACGATAGCAACTAACCAAACGGGCATTTCTTGACGCATCGTTCCTCACCTCTCTACCAGCGTTGTAATTGATAGCCGCGAGTATTGTGAGCGAACCACATCGTTGGGTTGGAGCGTCCCAACCCTAACCACTTGGCGTGACCATCCATGAACTGATAGTTAGCACCCTTAGTGTGGCGGACACCAATTAAACCTGCCTGTGGACCGTTCGGACCACTCTCTCTGTAAGCAGCAGCACAAGCATAGTCATGTCCCCAATCCTGGGCATATCCGCTCGTTTCATCTACAAGGCAAGGCATGATATCTGGAGGCGTCGGCGGGGTCGTGTCTGCAACTGAGGGCCAACCTTCTATGAACACTTGGAAGAACCAAGCAGCGTCTACTTGAACAATGTAATTGGCTGGTTCTTGGTAGGAAGCCAAATTGTGCCCGTGGGAACCGATATAGCGGATAGTAGTGTCGCCGCAAAGGTTAGGGTGACAAGGGGCACAGCGTTGTGTCTGGTTCACTGCATAGGACCACGCCATTCGTCGATAACCAGGTCCCTCACCTTCAGGAAAGCCATAGTTTGCTCGCGAGTTATAAAAAAGCCCGCCAGGGGTTCCATAGACGATTTTCCTTGACGGGCAAACCCAGATACCAGCATTTTTGGTGTAGGGGTGAAGCAAGTCTGGCAGCAGGCTGTAATAGGGAGTGCATTGAGGGATGTCAGGACGGGTAGGAAGTGTCCCGTGAGGATAACACCAACCGAAGGGCACAACTTCGTCGTAGTCCTGAATATACATGCCGTAAGCCAACCCCATCTGGCGGGTATTAGACAAGCAAGAGACTTGCCGAGCCTTCTCGCGAGCCTGGCTGAAGACGGGGAACAGGATGGCAGCCAGGATCGCGATTATCGCGATCACCACGAGCAACTCAATGAGGGTGAAGCCTCCACGGAAAATGACGCCCTTAGCAGTTGACTTCCTAACGACACCGAAGCGCTGCAACATCTTGCATCCCTCCTTGCTTGATTTTTGTGCAATCGTTTGCACACGACATTTTAGCGCAACACGGTCGCCGTGTAAAGAGGCTGGGAAGTGGTGTCGGAAAGACCTTCCGTTTTTGCGAATTCAAGCAATGCTACTCTTTGGTTTGCGTCCTACCACTCCTTGAACTCCCTTCGTCTTAGACCT
>Ga0071330_1069760_pt1 | contig 52081 bp, 51 predicted proteins | sample GBScel77sediment_FD_63802 | JGI IMG/M metagenome (GOLD analysis project Ga0071330, IMG submission 63802) | Hot spring sediment microbial communities from Great Boiling Spring, Nevada - Cellulolytic enrichment Sediment 77C v2 (version 2) | ecosystem: Environmental > Aquatic > Thermal springs >...
TCTTGACTCTTAGCGGCTCGAGGACACCTCTCTCTCTCATGTCGACGACTTTACCGCTGAAGACGTCAACTCCTGCGTATGCGTTGCCCTGCTCGTGAGCTCTTCTCAGCTCTACGAGTATGTCTATAGGATCTAGACCTGCGTTCTCCGCAAGTGCTCTTGGAATGACTTCAAGGGCTGATGCGAATGCCTCGGCAGCGAGCTGCTCTCTTCCACCGAGAGATGGAGCCCACTCCCTGACCCTCAGGCTTACCTCGATCTCCGGAGCTCCACCGCCAGCTACAATTTTACCATCTTCTAAGGCGACGGCTACAGCTCTTGTTGCATCTTCGATACCTCTTGCAACTTCATCAACTATGTGCTCGGTTCCACCTCTGACTAGGATTGTTACAGCCTTCGGATTCTTGCATCCCGTGATGAACACCATCTTTTCCTCACCGATCTTCCTCTCCTCAACGAGTTCAGCCTCACCCAAATCCTCACTGCTCAGATCTCTGAGATCCGTTAGTATCTTAGCACCAGTAGCCTTTGCAATCTTCTCTATATCACTCTTCTTAACCCTTCTAACGGCGAGGATTCCAGCCTTGGCTAGGTAGTACTGGGCGAGATCATCAATACCCTTCTGGCAGAAGACAACGTTCGCTCCCACTGAAGCAATCTTGTCCACCATATCCTTGATCATCCTCTCCTCTTGTTCTATGAACTTCTGGAGCTGCTCCGGATCCGTTATGTTTATCTTAGCATCGGTTTCCGTTTCTTTCACCTCTAAGGCACCGTTGAAGACTAAAATCTTTGCGTTTTTGACCCTCTTTGGCATTCCAGGGTGGACTACCTCTTTATCGAGGACTATACCTTCGACAAGTTCGGTGTCTTCAACACTTGCTCCAGTTCTCTTTTCAACTTTGATGTTATCCGTGTCCACCTCTATCTTTCCGTCTACTTCTTCAGCAACGATCTTTACGGCTTTCACCACGATTTCTGATAGTTTGTTTATGGCAACTTCAGCACCCTTTCCAGTCATCGCTGTTGCTGCAATTTTCTTCAGAAGATCGTCATCATCTTTTTTGACTTCAATTGCAATATTGTTAAGAACCTTCATAGCTTTTTCGGCGGCTAATCTGTAACCGTTTGCGATTATGGTTGGGTGGATCTCGTTGTCGAGGAGCTCTTCAGCCTTTTTGAGCAGTTCACCAGCGATGACAACAGCGGTTGTTGTTCCGTCACCGACTTCGTTCTCCTGAGTCTTTGCAATCTCTACTATCATCTTCGCTGCTGGATGTTCTACGTCGATTTCTTTCAGAATTGTAACACCATCATTTGTGATAACGACATCTCCCAAGCTGTCAACAAGCATCTTATCCATTCCCTTTGGGCCGAGAGTTGTTCTGACAGCCTCGGCAATTACTCGTGCAGCCATTATGTTCAATCTTTGAGCGTCCCTCCCAACCGTCCTCTGTGTCCCCTCCTTCAAAATTAATACAGGTGTGCCTTGTAGCACAGCCATCCTCTCACCTCGCTGATATTAGTGGGATGTAACTTCTATATAAACTTTTCGGTGAGGGTGATAAAACTAGACGTTTCCTCCCTTTTTCTCCACAATTAGATTGCAGAAGTCCTTTGCATTAGATACGCAGCTTAATTCTTCCTTCATTAAGATTACTACATTATCGTCTTTTACTTTTACTTTCCTTTCAACGATGTATGTAGCCATTGTGGAAATTATCCTGCTTATTTTTCCGATTAATTCCACTCTTTTTGGAATCACCCTTACCTGTCTTATACCTGTTAAAACCGGAACGTCGTCAGCCATCGAAATTGCGTCAAATGGTGCGTGTTTGACCGTTACAACATCAATACCAATGCACTGCAGTTGTGTGAGAATCTCAGATTCGTTTTCTTTGAAATCTTTTTCTTGTTCAATCTCCTCTGGATTCAGGTCAATATCTTTAATGAAGTTCAATACATCGATTTCCTTAATAACTCTTTCTCCGAGTATTTCTTCCAATTTTATTGCATTTTCGATATTAGTGTCTATACCATCCTCGTAAAGCTTTACAGTTCTTCGAGAAACACCCAATAACTTTGCAAGATCTCCAGTGGACATTCCTAAGTTTTCTCTTGCTTTCTTTATCTTCTCGCTATCGAGTTTGACGTAGTATCCGCCGGGTGCCGAATAAACAAGAGGAGAGATATTATCCACTACGAGGTCGTAGAATGTTGCCGTATTTATCACTGGGACGTTGTAGCGGGTGTAAACGACACCCCTTTCGAGATAGTCTGACTTGTATCGCTCACCAATCACAATCGGACTTGCATTAAGCATCTTCGCAATAATTATCATTTCCTTAGCCATTTCTGGCTTGAAGGAATCTATATTGTATAGAACCTTAAGAAGAAGGGTTTGTTCACCCTTTCTTGCAACAATATCAAAACATCGAGGCTTAGTCTCAACTAAGTCCGTGACAATGTAACCAGCTTTATCCAATATTTTCATAATATTCGTTATCAGCAGGTTCTGCATAATTTGTAATGCTAATGTATACTCCTGAATATATAAATTTTATCTTGTCTCTTACGACTTCACGTATGCGTAGCCTTAATTTTGAGGCTCCACATGCTTGGTTATTCCGGCCAGAACAACTTGGCAGACTTTAGATTAGATCGAAGAAGCAGTAAAGAAGTATTTAATTTTCTTTAGAGCATATTCTCTTTCACGTATTCAAGCATCCCCGTTATCGAGTTCTTTATGAAATAGTCCTCCCTTTCTTTAATATCATCCTCAAGGTGCTTGTAATTCGAAAATCTTGCATCTTTTTCAAGCAGACGCTTCTTAACGTTCTCCGTTATCTTTTCGGGGTCGTCCACACCACCACTAACTTCGTCGAAGATCGTTTGAACCCACATTCTTAACTGCTTCTTTGCATACTTTGCAATATTTAGGCTGTCCTTATACATCCCGAAATGCCCAAAACAGACCTTTTTCTTTCCCAAACCTTCGAGTTTTTCTATAGAGCGTTCGGCAATTTCGAGAATGAACTTTGGTGGAGTTGCAGGTCTTTGATAAAGCTCGTTCCTGACTTCATGAAAAACTCCGAAAGTTTCTCCCGCAAACAGATAATCCCCTATAACGTAGCTTGAATGGTGGGGGGCATGTCCGGGGGTGTCTATCCTGTCTATTCCTTCGATTTTATCTACGAAAGCACTTTCAGGGACCGGAACTATCTCGCCGTAAGCTTTTGCGATGTCTCCCAAAACTTTCAGACTACCCTCCCATAATTTCTGCGGGTTAATGAGATGATCTTTACCCTTATCGTGAACAATTACTTTTGCATCAAAGTGTTTTAAAAACTCCCCTACACCTCCCGCGTGATCAATATGAATGTGGGTAAGCAAGACGTAATCAATTTTATTGATTCTGAGTTTTTTTATTGCTTCTACGAGGGTGTTTATCGTAGATTTTGGGCCGACATCAACGACCACATTGAATTCTCCTGTATATACCCAAGAGCTTATGAATTTTCTGAATCCTCTTAATTTCTGGGGTAGATCTATGAGGTAGAGATGATCCTCGATCTCGTAAATTTTCATAGGAATTACGTTAAAGAGAATTTTGAAAAACTTTGCGGTTTTGACAGTAAACGATTTATTTAATGATAAGATTATCTAAATTGTGAACGTTAAGATAACGAAAAGCGAAGTTAATGGAGAGATCGAGGCACCTCCCTCCAAGAGTTACACTCATAGGGCATTCATAGCTGCAGCTCTCTCCAAAAAATCCCTTGTGAAGTCTCCCCTGATTGCGGAGGACACGGTCGCAACACTGAACGCATGCAAAAAGATGGGCGCAAAATTCCTAAGAAAATCAGATGAATTTCGATTTTGGGGATTGGATACGATAGCGCCTGGATACTATTATGCGGCGAATTCTGGAACGACACTCAGAATCCTCATGGGTCTCTTAAGCCTGTCTCACGGGTTTTCGATCCTTGATGGGGACGAATCACTCAGGAAGAGACCGAACAGAGAACTCGCAAAAACTCTGATTGAGCTTGGTGCAACCGTTATCGGAGATGAAAGCTTCAGACCGCCTCTAAGGATAAGAGGCGTGATAGGGAGCGGAGAAATTGAGATGGAAGCTCCAAGTTCACAGTTCGTTACATCCCTTCTTTTCGCATTACCTCTGACTGAAGGGGAGTCCATACTAACGGTTAAGAAAATGAAATCGAAACCTTACATCGACATTACTCTACATGTTCTTGAAATTAGTGGAGTCAGAATTCAGAGGGATGGAGATACGTTCTACACCAAGCCATCAGAATTCAATCTACGGAGATTCACAGTCCCCCCAGATTTCTCTTCTATGAGCTATCTTATAGCCGCTGGAATCCTCGGAGGCAGGGTAGTGATAAACAATGCCGTTGATTCGAAGCAAGGTGACAAAGTATTCATCGATATCGTGAAAGAGATGGGCGGCAAAATCTCTTGGAAGGGTGAGAGGATAACGGCAGAGAAATCCGAACTCAGTGGAATAGATTTTGATGCGTCCGATACCCCAGACATCGTCCCTACAGTGGCTGTTTTAGCGGCCACCGCCAACGGAATCACCAAGATTTATAACGCCGAGCATTTAAGGATAAAAGAAATAGATAGGATTAAAGGTATCGTCATGAATCTCAGGTCTTTGGGAGTTGATGTAAAAGAGCTTAGAGATGGCTTGGTGATTAAGGGTGGAAATATCAGGGGTGGGACTGTTGACAGTTTTGGGGATCACAGGATGGCAATGGCTTTTTCGCTTTTAGGAATCGTGAGCGAGGTGACCGTGAAAAACGCCGAGGTAGTGAGGATCTCCTATCCGGGATTTTTCGAGGATTTAAGAAAAATCGGAGTGAGGGTTGAAAGATGTTAGGGAATACGTTCGGTGTTTTATTCAGGGTTACAAGTTTCGGGGAGAGTCACGGAAAAGCTGTGGGATGCGTTGTGGATGGATGCCCCGCGGGTCTTGAGCTTTCCGAAGAGGACATCAATAAGGAGCTCAGAAGAAGAAGGCCCGGTGGTAGATTTGCCTCTCAAAGGAAGGAGAAGGACGAGGTCAAGATCTTATCTGGAGTCTTTAATGGAATCACCCTCGGAACACCGATTGCGATGATCGTGGAGAACAGAGATGTGGATTCGAGCGCCTATGAGAAAATAAAAGATATCCCGAGACCTGGACATGCAGATTACACGTATTACGCAAAGTTCGGTGTTAGAGATTGGAGAGGTGGTGGAAGAGCTTCCGGAAGAGAGACTGTAGCAAGAGTAGCTGCTGGAGCAATCGCCAAAAAGATTCTGGAAAAATACGGTGTGAAGATTTACGGCTATGCAAAGGAAATCGCGGGGATAAAAGCCAAAATAGAGGGGGATGTGGAAGAGATATTCGAAAAAGCCGAAAAGAGTGATCTCAGAATTCCTGATGAAGAAGCTGAGAAAAAAATCATAGAAAAAATCAACGAGGCAAGAAGAGAGGGCGACAGTGTCGGCGGCATTGTGGAAATCGTGGCAAAGGGTGTTCCAACTGGTCTCGGAGAGCCGGTTTTTCTGAAAGCAGACGCCTATCTCTCTTACGCTCTTATGAGCATTCCCGCGGTGAAAGGAGTCGAGATCGGGGCGGGATTTAACGCCGCAAGGATGAGAGGAAGTGAGATGAACGACGAAATGTTCATTGAAAGGGGCAAGATAGGATTCTACACAAACAACGCTGGGGGGATATTGGGCGGAATAACAACGGGGCAGGACATTGTCGTTAGGATTGCGATAAAACCGACTCCGAGCATATCAAAACCTCAGAGAAGTGTGAATTTAAAAACATTTGAAAACACGGAAATAAGCGTAAAAGGAAGACACGATCCGTGTATAGTCCCGAGAGCTGTGCCGGTTGCCGAAGCGATGGTTGCTTTAGTGATAACAGACTTGATGATAATGCAGGGATTGATACCCCGTTTTCTTAGATAGCTTTAACCCTCTTTTTGAGGGCTGGGGGCTTAGGTTTCATCACAATACGACTTCCGCATCTTGTGCACTGGATCAGGTTTCTTTCCAAATCGACATCAACTTCGGCACCGCAAAAAACACAAATGAAAACACTCATGATCTCCTCCTACTTATCGCCTGTTCCATTATCTTTGCGGCTGGAGAAACGGGGATGTAGGCTCCGCCGGCGAATTTGTATCCACAGCTCTTGCACTCCCAGATTGCTGTTCCCACTCTTTTAACAGCTTTCTTCCCACACTTTTTGCATATATATCTCTGTCTCTGCTGAGATTCTATTTCAATGATAGCCCTTCTTACTCTGATACCGCAACGGGGTCCGAATCTTCCAGCCATCTTCACTTTTTTCGTCCTTGGCATGATTACACCTCTTTTAGTAATTTTCTAATTTCTCTCGCTTTTTCAATACTTAAGTCGATGACTTCATAAAATTTTTCCTCAGTGAGCAGATAACTACCGCTTTTTTGGATCGCAACTATGTTGTCGTTACTGTCGGTCGTTATTGTTATAAAGTTTTTCGATGCATTCTCCTCGTCTTTACACGGATCCACAATTACCTTATCCTCTATGATCAGAGAGGTCACGGCAACTGGTAGATCTCTCACCGGCAGCGGGTAATCATCCCCCAATCCGAATTTTTCAGCTGGGACTCTTGTGTTGAGCAAAGCAGAGATTGCGGCTAATGCTGAGGCATCCATCAGATTACCGTCATCATCTATTGCGTGGATGTCTATGAAGACAAGCCAGACTTTCTTGCCCTCCTCTATACAGAGTTTGTTTAGATCTATGGCTTCACTTTCTCTAATCCCCCTGTCAACGACTCTTGCGAGTTCAATAGAATTCTCATCTGGCGGCCCGGGCTCGAATGTGGGTGAGGCGAGAGGAACGAGCTCGGCGTTCGTGATTATTACCCCTTTGTCGGGTGTGTCGGGGAAGGGCTCACCCGGCTGCATCTTAATACCCACAATAACCTGAGTATTCCCGATCTTCACTAGAGCAGATCCTTCTGCTTTCTCTATCAACCCTGTTCGAATCTCAATGGGTCTGTATTCATTGAATTTTCTCCCGTCTATTCTTTCCCCTTCTCTCAGTTTGCTTAAAACGTAATCTTTGCGAATATCTAACACGATGTCTTCACTCATTCTCATCAGCCTCTTCGATAATATATCTCGATTTTATAGCTTCCTTTTGCATCCTGTATATTTCGAGGGCTCCCTTTTTTGCCATTTGTAATGCTTCCATTAATTCACTTTTGGTAACTCTTCCATCCATTTGCAGTAGAGCTATGGATTCTATCTTGTCGTTTCTTATAAAGAACGCAAATGGTATATCTGCTTCACCGTAAAAGTCTTCCTCCTTTGTCGGGTCTAATACAAGGTGCCCCTCAACTTTCGCTACAGCAACGCTTGAGATCATACCTCTCATCGGAACTCCAGCATCAACAAGGGCAACGCTTGCAGCGTTCAAACACGCAGTTCTGCTTCCAGCGTCTGCTTGTAGAACCTCGACAAACACATCTATCCCGCATCTCGGAAAGAGCTCCTTCATTATAACAGCTTCCAAAGCCTCCCGACTGACCTTGGAGATCTCAATACTCCTCCTATCTGGACCCGGTCTTTTCCTCTCCTCAACGCTGAACGGAGCCATATTGTATCTGTATCTTACAACCGCCTTTATAGGATCCTGAAGATGTCTCGGATGAACCTCTCTCGGTCCATAGACCGCTGCAACTACCTTGTTCTTTCCCATTTCCAGATAGCAGGATCCGTCAGCTCTTTTAAGAACTCCAGCCTCAATCTTTATCGGTCTAAGCTCGTCAAAGGCCCTACCGTCAAGTCTCTTTCCATCTACGATGAGCTTGATCTCCCCTTTAAGTCTTTTGACGTCCTCACTGGCCATTTAGTTCACCTTTTCTCTTCTTTATGAATTCTGTTATCCTATCCGTCAGACCCTCAGTGTGAGCTTCCGCTTCTATGATGTATATAGCTTCTTCCGCTATGTTGACCTTCCTTCTGTCACCGCTGATCCATATCAGCCCGTTTTTCCCAACAATGATTTGAACACCTAATTCGGACTTTAAGAGTTTGATCATGCTTCCCTTTTTCCCAATGACGCGTGGAACTCTTGCGGGATTTATCGCCACAACCCTACCGAATCTGATGGCTCTGCACATCTTATCCTTCATAGTGAGGGTTACCTTCATCTTTGGGTCTATGTTGATTATCTTGGTGATAATTATGTCATCAATATCAAGGACTTCGTTCGGCTTTTTATCTGGTTTCATCTCGGGGTTCTCTTGAATTGGAAGAAATCCCTGATAGGGGGAATTTATATCAACCACCCATCCGTTCGCTGTGATTTCTCGGACGATTCCTATGACTATGTCACCGATTGAGGGTATGTAGCGCCCCCTTAATGGGATTACCCTTACGGATGTGTCGGTTTTGTCAAGCAACCCAAGGACTTTTGCGTAAACTTTACCATTTTCAACGTAGGTGCCACTTCCGGCAACTTTTGGATTCGTTGCAAGTAACTCGCCCGGTAACACGATCGACCTCATGATTCACCCCCTTTTAAGAACTTTTATTAGAGCTTCACCCTTAGCAACCTTTCCAAGCAGATCCATCAGATCCCCCTGCATCCCGGCAGGTATCCTCATGACGCAGATCCAACTCCCGTCTCTCTGCCATTCCTCTTTCAGTATTGTTCCAAAGTTGTAAAGTGCAGATATAGCCCTTCCTGTATGCTCTGGGGGGATTTTTATCGCAATATCTATCTCCTCAAATTTTAGAGGTAGGATGTGCTTTATCGCTTTCACTATATCCTTGACTTGGGCTTCAACCGGTTTGAATATGTCTATGTGCACTTTGGCCTCTTCTATCGCCGCCTCGATCCTTGCGTAAGTGTGAGGAGCCCCTGTCCTCGGGTCAATTGCGTTTCTTCTTATGTATTCAATTATCTGCCTCTTCTTCTGTTCAAGCATTTCCTTTCTCTGCTCTGCAGTTATCTGCACTTCTCCTTCGATGATAATTCTCTTTATGATCTCTCTTAAATCTCTCGTTTTGAAGACTTTCTCAAGATCCTCTATTGAGGCACGACTGCCCTTTTTCGAATCATGAAAGACCTCTTCAACTGCGACGAGGGCTTCAAAATCTACTTCTTTACCCTCTTTCAAATCTCTTGCTAAGTAAGGATCAACAAGAACTTCGAAAACCTCCCCCCCTTTCTTTAACCTCGCAATTACGGCTTTCTCCAAGGAAACCATACTCTTCCCTCTACTTTAACTGCTGACGGATAATCTCGTTAGCTTTACTGATGTATTTTTCTTTCTCTTCATTTTCAAGTAATCTGAACTTTTTATCCTCTACTCTAACAACGCCCATTTCAATTCCTTCGAGAGTGAGCTCACTTTCAATTGCCTTTCCCATAGCCACAAGTCCCAAGATTATTGCGTCTTCGAATCCGATATCTTCTCTGTATTCCTTCTCGAAAAACTCCATTACGGTGTTTCTACCGGCACCGATTGCGGTCGCCTTGTACTCTAACAGCGCTCCACTTGGATCCGTTTCGAACAGTTTAGGTTCCTTGTCAACTCCGGCAATTAGAAGGGAGACGCCGAAAGGTCTGACACCGCCAAATTGAGTAAATTGTTGTTTGAAGTCACAGATTTTTTTCGCAAGCTCCTTAATGCTTATCGGCTCATCGTAAGTCAGTCTGTTGATCTGAGCTTCAAGTCTCGCTCTGTCAATTAAAACCCTTGCATCTGCAACAAGACCAGATGTGGCGGCACAAATATGCTCGTCGATCTTGTATATCTTTTCGATAGTACTCGCCTCAAGAAGTCTGCTACCAACTCTTCTATCTGCGATAAGAATAACACCCTCCTTTGTTTTAATTCCTATCGCGGTGGCTCCCCTTTTTACGGCTTCCCTTGCGTATTCGACTTGGAACAACCTACCATCGGGACTGAATACTGTTATCGCTCTATCATATCCCATTTGTGGAATTTGCATCTTTTAACACCTCCGAGTATTTTTTTCTGCATCTTTTTAATGTCCCACTAACTCCCAAGATTATTGGGAGTGTTCTTATCTCACCAACCCTATCTATTAGGGTTAATGCAATTTTTAACTTATTTAAATTTCTATGACAGCATGCCACTATACCGATATTATTTTCAAAATGAATGAGCTTAAATACTTCACCATCAAATTCACCAAAAAGAGAGAGCATCAAGCTCCACAGCGCTTTGACAAAATCCTCCTTTGCTACATCCCTTTCTGAAATGAGTTTAAACGCCACGTATCTTTTTCTTTTCCTAAGGGACGGGGGTAAATTTCTCATAAAATTTCAAGACCGTCCATAATGTATTTTTCATCAAACAACCTTCTGTAAAGCCTTTCAGCCCAGTAATCTGATCTTTTTACGTCGGCACCCAAATACTCGAAGACTTCGTGTATTTGCTTTTTTTGCCTGAGTTGATAGAAGTCTTTGGCGCCGCTTGTGAGGATGAATGGTGTGTCGAACTTTTTTATCACTTTGAACAGTGTCCTGAGCTCCTTAACGAGCATCGCTCTCTTTATCCCCTTAACAGATAGCAGATTTGATAAAGCGATTTCTATCATCACGTCTTTTTCCTTTGCGAGTTTTACCGTCACGTAATCGAGCCTCCTCTCTGGGAAATCCAGTAGGATATCAACTTTTTTCCTCATAACGGCGTATTTGTTTACTTCCTCCTTACAACTTATAACACCTACAAGTCCTTTTGCCTTTCTGAGCTTTTCTCTAAGTTCTTTTGTAGTTTCCGCATAGATTAGGCATCCTTGAATGTTTTTTTTCGTTATCTCACCGAAGACAACATACTTTTGAAACCCGAGATCGATCGAATTATCGTAATCGAATCTGATAAAGTCGATCATAAACCCTTGGACAGAATCTCTCTAGCGAATTCAATCAACTTCTCCCTCTTAGAGGGGAAGGTCACAAGCTTGGCTTTTACAACGATGCAGTCTCCGCCGAAGGCTAACTCTACTTTGCCGAGATAAGCTTGCTGCTTATCTATCCTAATGTGAAGTACTCCGTTCTCGTCAATTAGCCGATCTAAAAACTCGATGAGGATAGTCCGCTGCTCTCCTAACAGTTTTATAAGGTGGTTCCAGAACTCTTTGATCTCTCTTTTCTTTTTTATTTCAACCTCTAAAAACATTATCGGATTTCCGTAGTGTCCAGTAGCATGGCTAACTTGAATCTCGAATTCGAATGGGAAGAGGGTTGCTATGGCTTCCCCAACCTTCTCGGGATCCTCCGTAGAGTAAACTATGGCCGATACCGTGATGTTATCAATTTTCATAAAAATTTAAATAAAAAGATTATTTTCTGAAGTTAGCCCTGTAGCTCGGTCTTACCTTTTCGGCACCTCTGCCCTTCCTTCTTAGTCCTCTTGATTTCCTCCCAGCTGACGTTAGACCACGGAATACCCTACCTCTCTGCTTTGCGATTCCTGAGAGTTGAGGATCGTTCAGGATGGCTGGGTGGGCTCTGTCTACCAAGATCACTTCGAACCACTTGTATCTTCCATCTTCTCCGACCCAGTAGGAATTAAGCACCTCCATGTTTGGGTATTTTCTTGCTGCTCTCTCTTCAGCAATCCACTGGAGACTCTTTTTTGGAGTTTTCTTGTTTACCATAAGGTTTTTCGTTTTTCGACCCTTATTCGGTCGGGTAGCTCTTCTTCCCCCCCTTCTTACTCTGACTCTGACTACGATCACACCTTTCTTTGCTTTGTAGCCTAAGGCTCTTGCCCTGTCCAGTCTGGTCGGTCTTTCAATTCTGACGACTGCTGGCTCTCTTCTCCATTTCTGCAATCTCTCCCACATCAGTCTTCCAACGTATCCTTCCCAAGGCCTTTTCCAAGCCTCTCTGATATATGCATAGGCTGATTTCATCTTAATACCCCCATTAGCGTGATGCTCCTTAGATTCCCTTCTTGCTTAATAAACGTTTCTGCTCAACTGAATACAGCTTCAGCTTTCTTTAAACTCTCCTCATCGTAGATAACTAACAAAACTTCTTTGACACTGCTTGCTTTACCTGAGAAATCTCTGACGGCTTCTATAAATGTTTTTACAACCTCTTCAAGGGGACATCCATAAATCCCAGCACTTACAGCTGGAAATGCTACTGAGGTCAGTCTCATCTCCTCCGCCTTCTCTAAAGGCCCTATAAATGCTTTGTATAATTTCTCTTTCAGACTGTCGTCCCACTTACCTCCGCAAATCGGACCCACAGTATGGATAACATATTTGATCCCATATTCTCCCAGTTTCATACTGGGTGTGACAACGACCTCCCCGTGCTCTATATAGTCTCGACCGATCTGCTCCCTCATGGCTTCCTTACTGATTCTGGTGTATTCCGCGGCATCACCAGTGCACGCTTTTGCTATTGCATAGGCGACGCCGCCTCCATGTTCTAAATGCTTGTTAGCTGCATTGACGATCGCTTCCGCACCGCTCTTTGTTATATCCCCATGAGCAAGCTTTAGAGTGAGGCCGTTTATTTTTACCTCCTTAACGACTTTCATAGTCTTAAGTAGTCATATGGAAAGATAACGTTTTTCCTATATCTTACAGTAGGAAACTGCAAAAATTTTTAAGCTCAAAAAAATTCAAATGATATGGATTTTTTGAAAGAGAAAATCCAGCTAATCACAGCGTTCATGCTCACAATCCCTTGGATAATTTCTTTTTTCCTTAAAATTCATTACCCTCCACAAATTGAGGCGTTGATTTCTGGATTTGCCGTCGTCGGTGCAGCTTTCCTTCTCTCTTGGGCATCTGAAACTGCTGAAATGGATGTTCCAAGAAGCTTGAGCTTAGCAGTTGTCGCTTTGTTGGCTGTTCTACCGGAATACGCCGTTGATGCCTATTTCACATGGATGGCAGGAAAGGTAGGGGGAGAATACATCCACTACGCGACTGCAAACATGACGGGAGCTAACAGATTACTTATAGGTATCGGATGGAGTATTGTTATGTTTATAGCTATTTTTAAGAGCAAAAAAAGATATGTAGAACTCGATGACAGCCTGAACCTTGAGATATTCTTTCTTTTCATTGCCACCCTTTACTCCTTTATCTTACCGATCAAGGATTCTATATCTCTGATGGATAGTTTTGTTTTTGTTTCTCTTTACATCCTTTACGTCTTTTTGGCTTATAAAGCAGAACACGAAGAATTCGAACCTGAGGGGGTTCCAAAATTCATCTGCCAACTGGAAACTCGTGCAAGAAGGTTTATTGTTATGTTCCTGATGATATTCGCGGCGTTCGTTATTTTCATAAGTGTCGAAGCTTTCAGTGAGGGGTTGCTCGGAACTGCAAAGATGTGGGGTATCGACGAGTTTCTTGTCGTTCAGTGGATTGCACCGCTTGCGAGCGAGTCCGCCGAATTCATAGTGGCAATATATCTCGTCAAAAAGATGAGGGTATCTGCAGGTTTGAACGCCCTGATTTCATCAAAGGTCAACCAATGGACACTGCTTATAGGAACATTAGCTGTAGTTTACAGCATCTCCTTAATGGAGATTGCAGCTCTTCCATTGGATGTTAGGCAGAGGGGAGAGATCTTTCTCACGGCAGCTCAGTCCCTTTTTGCGACCGCGCTGATTTTGGACAAAAGGGTAACACTTTGGGAAGCCTTCTCACTTTTCTTCTTATTCTTAGTTCAAATAGCGTTTCCATCTGTGGAGGTCAGATATCTGATAAGCCTAATCTATCTTATTCTCGCTATTTTCGTCCTAATGAAAAACAAAAAGTATATTCCGATAACTTTCGAATACGTTAAGACCTTAGCGACGCGTTAGCAGCTATGAATTCGAGAATTAGTTTTGCTGCAAGAGTCTGCGTAATCTTCATCTCGTCTGGGACGACCTCTACGACATCGAAGGCTATTACTCTGTCGGATACCTCTTCAAGCACCCTCAAAAAATCTAAAGGGGATATGCCGAACGGTTCTGGAGCGGAGACACCGGGAGCAAATGATGGATCAAAAACGTCCATATCTAAGGAGAGGTATATGCTGTCTTTACCTTCAAGGTTATCGAGTAGATCGTCAAATCCATAGTCTATAAGATCCCAGGAGTAATAAACCTCCAAGCCAACATTTTCGGCGAATTCTCTTTCTTCTTTTGTCCCGCTGCGGACACCCACGATTATCACGTCATTAGCGAGTTCCATAATCCTTCGGGTTGTGCAGGCGTGATTGAACGGATTCGAGTCGAAACTATCCCTTAAGTCGAAATGGGCATCAAAGACAAGATAAACAAAGTCTTCAAGGTTTCTTGCAACCATGTAGCTTACGGAATGCTCCCCTCCGATTGCAATTGGGATACCTCTAACGTTTTCAAGGAATTTAGATACCCTTTCGGATATCTCCTCGAAACTCCCGTCGCAGTTCACGTTCCCTCCATCTGCAACCCTTACAAAATCGAGATCGTAATCGAAGTAAAGAGAATAGCTCTCAAGGTTCCAACTAGCCTCCCTTATCGCATTAGGGGCGAATTTCGATCCCACTTTAAAGGATTGGGTGGCGTCGTACGGAATTCCGAAAATGACGTAATCCGCTTCACTAACAGAAGAATTGGATAGAGCAAAAAAATTATCTATGTGCATAATTACTTTTCAGCAATCTTTCTCTTTCCAAGGGACTCAATATAGACTATTTCAGCACCCGGTTGGACTTTATTCGCCACTTCCTCTCCGAATTCGATTTCAAACGTCTCGTATGTTTCCAAATCCATTAGCTGTGCTACGTTCCCCGTTACGCTGATGACCTGTGCCCTTTTCCTCTCGACTATCGGAACGTATACCTTAGCCGTCACGGGCTGGACAATGCTCCTCTTCTGCTTATCGAAAATGCCGATGGCATCAATCCTTGCTTTAGCGGCACCATGCTTTCCCGGTTTGCTTACCGAGATGCTGACGATTTCACACGGTTCCTCATCGATGATAATGTAACCTCCCTCTCTAAGTTGCCTAACTTCAACCTGCTGCTTCATGGAATTTGGATGGTAGCGTGATAAATATAATTTTTCCGATTGCCAACTACTCTATCCAGTTTTCTGTTATGATCGCTTTCTTTTTGAAAAGTTCTATGTTGTCTGCGCTAAAAGTTTTACAAGTTTTCATTCTATCGTTCTGGATGTTGTATTTTACTCTGCACTGTAAATTCAGAATCCTTTTTAGCATGGATATTTTAGCCTGTAACCCTTTGGTATTCCTAATGTCGTCAGTTAAATTTCTAATCTATCTCCGTAATTAGCTTTACCAAATTTTGAGTGTTCACAAAATTTGTTCTTTAGGATTTCTGCAAATCCTTCCGTTCCAACCAGAATCGTGCCATGCTACTAAAACCGTTAAGTGTTCAAGGTTTTTATCCCTAATCACAGACAAAAACCCTCGTCATCAATCCTCCATACCTGACGTTAAACTTTCTGATATCGAAAAATTCCTTAGCATACTTTTCGAAGATTTTTGTCTCAGCTGTTATCGCTACAACTCTTTCTCTAACAATCTTCGATGCCGCTTTTAAAAACGAACTATAAAGCCTCTCTATGATCTTTTTCCTTCCTATCCTAAGTCCATAGGGCGGATTAGTGATTATGTAATCTATCTCGTTGAAGTATTCGTCTATTCTTTCCGCCTCCCCCTGCATAAATCTAACGTCCATGTTAATGAATTCGGCAATCTTCTCCGCACCTTCCACGTGCTTTCTAAACTTTTCAACACCGTAGAGATTCAGCTCTACTTCCCTTTCTTTAAATTCGCAATCTCCGTTAATAAACTTCTTAAACGCAAAATCTCTACGAAATCTACATATCGGAGTGTTGCGGGCGATCATTCCCGCCTCGAAAAGAATTGTTCCGCTACCGCACATCGGATCAAGAAGTGATCTTTCATGAGTCCATCCCGAGAGATAAACAAGAGCTGCCGCAATAGTGGGATTGAGAGGAGCGGGATGCTGATAGACTCGGTAATTCCTTTTGTGAAGTCCTTCGTCCCCCGTTGTGTCCAGACCAACGATGAAATCATCATCAACGAGATCACACCTTATTATCACATCCGGCTCGTCAAGATTTACTCTAAGCCTTACCCCTCTGCTCTTCTTGTAGCTATCTATTACAGCACTCCCAGCAACCCTCGAAATATCGATTGACGTGAAGTTATGCTCTCCCACCCTGTTGGATCTTATCGCAAAGCTCCATTTGGGATTGATGAAGGAGAAGTCGATCTCTTTAACAATCCTGTAAACATCTTCGAGGGTTTCAACCCTACCTCGTCCTAAGATTAAAACTATCCTTTCCACACTCCTTAAAAAATAATTTAACAGGGGAATTCTGTTAAAATCCGATTTATAAAATACCCTTCCTTTACCCTCTCTAATCTCGATGACTTTCCCGAGCCTTTTGTTTTTGATCTCATCTGCGGCTACAAACTCTAATCCCGGTACAATTGTCGAGTAAAATATCATTTTCTTATCTTCTCAAGAATCTCCTTTGCTTTATCGATTCTTATAACTCCCTCCTTAAGCATCCCCTCAACAACCCTATCGATTTCGTCGCCAACAGCCCCTGCCATTATCGCCACGTTCCTCGCATGGAGTTCCATGTGTCCCCTCTGTATCCCTTCGGTAACTAAAGCCCTCAGGGCGGCGAAGTTCTGTGCTAATCCGACGGCAGCGATTATCCTTGCGAGTTGCTCTGCCCTCTCAACTCCCAAAATCTTTAAACTCAGCTTTGCAAGAGGATTCACCTTTGTAGCTCCTCCTATCGTCCCAACGGCTAACGGAAGTTCTATCGTCCCTACTAGATCTCCATTTTCATTAACTTCGTAAGTCGTTAAAGGCTTGTATCCTCTTAGAGCTGCATAGCTATGGGCTCCCGCTTCAACTGCTCTGAAATCGTTTCCCGTTGCAATAACAACTGCAGATATCCCGTTCATAATCCCTTTGTTATGGGTAGCGCACCTGAAAGGATCTGCTTCTGCAAAGGCGTAAGCTTCCATAATCCCTTCGACGACTTCCTCGCCACCTATCACATCTTTTTTGAATACAGCCTTAGCCCTTGCAAGCCTATAAACTGCGAGATTCGATATAATCCTCAGGTAAACTTTGCCACCCGTTATCGATTGGATTAGAGGAGCAACCTTCTCACACATCGTGTTCACAGCGTTTGCTCCCATTGCATCCTTTACATCGACGATGAGGTGAACTATCAGCATCTTACCTCTAATCGTGTCGATAACTCTTGCTTCCACGTCTTTGCATCCGCCTCCGAGCTTTACGAGGATGGGATCACATTCGTTTGCCCTTTCGATGATTTCATCCTTATTTCTGAGAACCTCGAACTTCGCTGCATAGGGATCCTTAAGCCTTGTAACCTGAATCTGACCGATCATAATGTCTCCGGTGTAGTCCGTAAAGAAGCCTCCACCTTCCCTTGCCATTTTCGCCGCGTTGCTTGCTGCTGCCACAACACTTGGCTCTTCAATCACCATCGGGATCAGATGGTCCTTTCCATCGATTAGAAAGTTTGTGGCAATCCCGAACGGGAGCTCGAACGTCCCTATAACGTTTTCAATCATCCTGTCCGCAATCTCTAAGGGAAGTCCTCTTTCAAGTAGAAGCTTCTTATCCTCTTCACTTAATCCACAAAACTCAGCTACCTTTTTAATCCTCTCTTCAACACTTAGTTTGTAAAATCCAGGGATTCTTGAAGATCGCATGAAACAATGTAAAGTTTATAATTATAAAATCTTAATGGCTTGTATGAATTTCAGAGATGCGATGAATATCGTCGATTACAGGGTTTACGATGAAGAGATAAGACATGATGAAATTGTCGATTTTATCAGGAGGAACAAACTGGAAAAAACCCCCGTAATTCTAAATGTTGAAGGGAAGAGGGTTGCGACAAATTTCCTCTCAACAAGAGAGTTACTCTGCAAATATTTGGGGGTAGATGTTAAGGAGCTTGCTAAATATCTATCTCAGGTGATGTATTCTGGAGAGATAGAAATCAAAGAGGGAGATTATCAGAGGCTAAGGGATCTGAATGACCTTCCAATCCCCAAATACTTCAAAGACGATGCAGGAAGATACATCACGTCCGGCATTGTGATCGTTGGAGAAGGCAAAGATTTCGAAAATTACAATGCAAGCTTTCACAGAATGCTACTTCTAGATGAGAAAAGGCTCGCAGCTCGTCTTGTCCCACCGAGGCACACTTATCTCAGATGGAAAGAGGCTGTAGAGAAGGGAGAAGATCTTGAAATAGCCGTAGTCATCACACCGCATCCTCTTTTCATGCTCGCAGCCGCCACGAGAGTTGAATGGGGTAAGGAGTTCAGATACGCCGCATCTCTAATGGGAAAGCTCGAAGTAATAGAATTTGATGGGATTTACTGTCCAGAATCCGAAATCGTCATAAGGGGAAGGATAACGGCAGAAATGGTGGATGAAGGACCATTCGTCGATATAACGGGAACCTACGATATAGTGAGGAAAGCGCCCGTAATAGATATCGATAAGATTTACGCCAAAGAGGATTTCATATTCTACTCGATAACTCCAGCGGGCTACGAGCACCAGATCCTCATGGGCGTGCCGTTCGAACCAGAGATCTACAAAGCCGTTGCAAAGGTGTGCAACGTAAAGAACGTTATCATGACTCTTGGAGGGAGACACTACCTTCATGCGGTAGTTCAGATAGAATCCGTCACAGAAGGAGACGGAAAGAACGCAATCATGGCGGCTTTTGCAGCGCATCCAAGCTTGAAGCACGTTGTCGTTGTCGATGAGGATATAGATATTTACAATCCAGAGGACGTTGAATACGCCATAGCTACAAGATTTCAGGCTGACAGAGATCTTGTGATCGTAACGAACGTTAGGGGAAGCAGTTTAGACCCCTCAGCGAGGGACAACATCACGGCAAAAATGGGAATAGATGCAACGATAAAGGGAGATAAAAAAAGATACCGCCGAGTTTAATCACATTTTTATCACTGGAACTCTTCTTAGCCATCCGATGTCGGGAATGTAAAGTCTTCTCAAATCTTTCATTCCCAGTCTGAGCATGGCCAGCCTTCCGATTCCTAAACCCCAAGCTAAAACTTTCCCCTTAATTCCAAGGGGCTCTGTGACCTCTTTCCTGAAGATTCCGGCTCCTCCAAGCTCTATCCAACCCAATCCCTCTACATACACTTCAGGCTCCACGCTTGGCTCTGTGTAGGGGAAATATCCGGGTCTGAATCTGACGTTCTCAAAGCCCATTTTTACGAAGAACTCTTTCAGCAGACCCAAAAGGTGACGGAAACCCACATCCCTGTCGAGGACGACACCTTCGAGTTGATCGAACTCAGGGAGATGAGTGGCGTCAATGGCCTCCCTTCTGTAAACTCTGTCGATACAGAAAGCCTTTACTGGAGGCTCCGGGTTAAGGGCAAGGTAATGGATCGTTATGGCTGTGGTGTGTGTCCTTAGAACAAGTTGTTTAGCCTTCTGGATATCCCATTTTCCGCCCCATCCCTTTGATCCTGTTATCCAACCGTTTTCATGGGTTTGCTTAACCCTTTCGACAAATTCGTTATCGAGATCGACGTATCTGTCAAGATAGAATGTATCTTGCATCTCCCTTGCAGGATGATCCTGAGGCTGGAAGAGGGCGTCAAAATTCCAGAAGGCGGACTGAACGTAATGCCCCTTGATTTCGGTGAAACCCATTTCAAGGAAGATCTTGCGGCATTCTCTTATTATCCTCTCGTAGGGATGGATTTTTGCCGTAAACAGTTCCTTAGAGGGAATTCTTATATCGTATTCGAGGAATTCCTTATCCTTCCATGAGCCGCTCAAAAGGATTTCGGGAGTAAGATCAGATATTTTTTCTCTTAACTCTACTTCAGGCTTTCGTATAATTTGAATTTTAATTTTTTTGAGCTCTTCAACTCTAATGAGCTTTCTTTTTACAAGTTCTTTTAAAATCTTCTCATCGATTTTTGCTTTCTTATCTTCGGCGATCTTCTTTAAGACTTCTTTTTCAGGAAATTCCGGTATCTTTATTAGTTCTATTTTTCCCTTTTCGATTTTTATGACGCCCTTTCTCCTGAGATTGCCAATTGCTATGTCTATTGTCCTCTTTCCGAAAATCTTTTCGAGCTCTTCAATTGAAGTGATTCCTTCCTTCAACTTTTCAACTACCCGTTCTTCCGGTAGTCCTTTTTTCAGATATTCATTTCCCTCTTCAGTGAGTTCGTATTCATTCCAAGTGATCTCCCTGACTTTAGCGAATCCCTTTTCCTGCAGGAGATAGGCAGCCTTAATCACGGCATCTCTTTTCAATCCAGAGATTTCGGCAGCTTCATCGAGGGAGTATTTTTTTCCCTCCTCAAGAGATTTAAGTAACTTTATTTCGAAGGGTGATAGCATGTAGTTTGGATGAGAGGAAAGTTAAAAATAATTTTCCTTAAAATTCTAAGTCTCTAATTTTATCCTTCTCTTCTGTCTTGTCTCTCACTATAATAGAATTCGAAAGCAAATGTTGTTCGTATTTTCTTGGAATCTCACCTAAGGCTGTGATGTCTTTAGAAACTTCTACTGGCTCCTTATGTTCTTTTATCTTAGCTTCGATTTGCTCTCTTCTCGTTAAAATTCCTACATACCTGTTCTCGAAATATCTTGGCAAAAACGCATCGGGATGTGCGTAAATTTCCAAATCAAAAGCCCTAACGAAGGGAAGAATTCCTCCTGTATGATCGTAATGCCCATGGCTTAAGACCAATTTCGAGGGCGCATTTCTTCTTAAAATCATAAAATTCTCAAAAGCCACTCCGGTTTGCCCTGTGTCAAATAGAATATTTTCCTTATCTAATATCAGGGCTGAAAACCCCCATTCCGCTTTTAGTCCTTGAGGTCTTAAAGTTGTAACTTTGTTGTCAGCGAGAATAATAACCTCCATGATTTTTAGTCGAAGTCGAGTCTAAAAATCTTAATTTCTTATTAAGAGTAAGATCTAAGAAAACTTATTAAATCTTCCTAAGATTTATAGAATCATCAGCAAGAATAAGCATGTTTAATCGTTTAAAATATTTCGAAATGCTTATATAATTTCTTGGAAAAAATACTCATACTATAAAGGAGGTGTAAAGGGTGCCAATGATTAAGATGCCACCACCTCACGGTGGAGAACTTGTTTATAGAGTTGTGAAAAAAAGAGATCTTGCCGAAAAAATGGCTGCCGGTTGCGTAGAGTATGAACTCAAACCTACAACCGATCCTAAGGGGGTTCCGATAAGACATGTCTATAGAGAGATAATGTCCGTTTGCTACGGATTCTTCAGCCCCGTTGAAGGTTCAATGGTTCAAGAAGAACTTGAAAGGGTTCTCAAAGAGAGGAGACTTCTGAGCGAATGGATATTCCCGTATCCGATCCTCTTTGATATAAGTGACGAAGATCTGAAAGCTCTCGATGTTAAAGAGGGAGACAGGCTTTTATTAAAGCTCAAAGGTCAACCGTTTGCAGTAATGGACATTGAAGAGATTTATAAGATCAACCCAGAGGAAGTGGCAACAAGAACCTTCGGAACTCCTGAGAACAATCCAGAAGTTGTTAGAGTTCCGTTCGATGAGAAGCATCCGGGATGGATGATTTACAGATGTATGCATCCAAACGTTATTGCCGGCAAATGGACCATAATTAACGAACCTGTCTTCAAGCCACCATATGACAGATTCTGGTTCCCACCAGCAGAATGTAGAACAATAATCAAAAACGTGAAGAAGTGGAGGACTTGCATAGCCCACCAGACGAGAAATGTTCCGCATGTCGGTCACGAAATGTTAATGAAATGTGCTGCCTTTGCGGGAGATGTGGAGCCTGCTCACGGCATCCTCGTCAACGCAATCATCGGCGCCAAAAGAAGAGGTGACTATCCAGATGAAGCCATCCTCGAAGGTCATGAAGCTGTTAACAAGTATGGCTATATAAAACCTGAGAGGCACATGGTCACACTTACTCTCTGGGATATGAGATACGGTAATCCGATCGAGTCTCTCCTTCATGGCATCATCAGACAAAATATGGGATGTACACACCATATGTTTGGAAGAGATCATGCCGCCGTTGGAGACTATTACGACATGTATGCAACCCAGATTCTTTGGACTAAGGGTATTCCGAGCTTTGGATTTGACGCTCCTCCGAATGAAGTCGATTACGGTCTGAAGATATTGCCGCAAAATATGGCTGAGTTCTGGTATTGTCCAGTCTGTGGTGAAATCGCTTACAGTGAGAGTTGTGGACACACCAACGCAAGACAGAAGTTCAGCGGTTCCTTTATCAGAGGAATTATCGCCGAGGGTATATTCCCACCCAAGGTGATTTTCAGACCTGAAGTCTATAAAGTCATCGTAAAGTGGTGGAAAGAGTTCGGTTATCCCTTCGTGAACAACAAATACCTCGAAATCAAGAACAGGGAGCTTGAGGTTGATTTGCCACCAATGGAACTCCCAAAGGGGTGATCGAGGATGGTCTACTATTTGGGTATAATTTTGGACGATAAAAGATACGAGCAGATAAAGGGAACACCGATCGAAGAGAAGGTTCAGTATCTCTTCGGTGGAACACTCAGAATGATACCCCTTGAAATCCCAGATGACAAAGCTCAGCAAATCCTCAAAGCCTTTGAAAAAGCAAGAATCGACTCAAGAGGTTTCATAGAGGATGTCCCAGTAGCTCTCAAGAGGGTAGTGTTTGAAGAGATTGCAAAGTCAAAGTCACTGGATGTCATAGATAAAGTTCTCGAGAGACTACCCGAAATACAGGAGGCTGCCAGGAAGGAGGATGAGTATATTCCACCACCTGAGATCGAATAAAATGGAAAAGTTTTTATTAAATTTTTTGGTTACAAAAAAGGAGGTGTTGTGAAATGCCAAGTTTCGTAAACCCGGACAAGTGTGATGGGTGTAAGGCCCTAGAAAGGACGGCTTGTGAATACATCTGCCCGAACGACTTGATGACCCTTGATAAGGAGAAAATGAAAGCCTACAACAGAGAACCCGACATGTGCTGGGAGTGCTACAGCTGTGTTAAGATGTGCCCACAGGGCGCCGTTGACGTCAGAGGCTATGTTGACTACTCACCTCTCGGTGGAAGTTGCGTCCCAATGAGAGGTACTGCAGACATCATGTGGACAATCAAATACAGAAACGGCAAGATCCTGAGATTCAAGTTCCCAATCAGAACAACTCCTTGGGGCTCGATAAATCCATACGAAGGGTTCCCTGAGCCAACTGAGGAGGCTCTCAAAACTCAGCAGCTTGCGGGAGAGCCCGATATATTGGGTTTGAGTGAGTTTCCGCAGGTTAAGAAGAAGGCGTGAGGTGGTTTGAATGGTGTATGTTCCGAAAAAGATTGAAACGTATAAGGCAGACGAAGTGCCGACAGAGGTAGTCGAGACAGACATCTTAATAATCGGCGGTGGTTTCTCGGGATGTGGTGCCGCCTACGAGGCTGCCTACTGGGCAAAGCTCGCGGGTCTGAAGGTAACGCTCGTCGAGAAAGCTGCTATTGAAAGAAGTGGTGCAGTTGCTCAGGGTCTTTCCGCTATCAATACATATATTGATCTTAGTGGCAGAAGTGAGAGACAGAACACGCTCGAAGACTACGTCAGATATGTCACTCTTGACATGATAGGTCTCGCCAGAGAAGATTTGGTCGCCGACTACGCAAGACATGTTGACGGGACAGTTCACCTTTTCGAGAAATGGGGTCTGCCAATCTGGAAGACTCCCGATGGCAAATACGTCAGAGAAGGTCAGTGGCAGATAATGATCCACGGCGAGAGCTACAAGCCGATCATTGCTGAAGCCGCAAAGATGGCCATTGGTGAGGGAAACGTTTATGAAAGAGTGTTCATCTTCGAACTGCTCAAGGATAAGAACGACCCGAACAGGGTAGCCGGAGCAGTCGGTTTCAGCGTAAGACAGCCCAAGTTCTACGTGTTCAAGGCAAAGGCTGTGATCCTTGCCACCGGAGGTGCAACGCTCCTCTTCAGACCGAGAAGTGTCGGAGAAGCTGCTGGAAGAACGTGGTACGCGATCTTCGATACCGGTAGTGGTTACTATATGGGAATAAAGGCTGGTGCGATGCTCACGCAGTTCGAGCACCGCTTCATACCGTTCAGGTTTAAGGACGGTTACGGACCAGTTGGAGCATGGTTCCTGTTCTTCAAGTGCAAGGCGAGGAACGCGTACGGTGAGGAATACATCCAGACAAGAGCTGCGGAGCTTGAGAAGTACAAGCCGTATGGTATAGCCACTCCGACGCCGACACCGCTGAGAAACCATCAGGTCATGCTCGAGATCATGGAAGGCAAGCACCCGATCTACATGCACACCGATGAGGCCCTTGCAGAGCTGGCTGGAGGAGACAAGAAGAAGCTCAAGAAGATCTACGAAGAAGCCTTCGAGGACTTCCTTGACATGACAGTCTCACAGGCGCTGCTCTGGGCCTGCCAGAACATCGATCCGCAGGAGCAACCGAGCGAAGCAATGCCGGCTGAGCCGTACATTATGGGTTCACACAGCGGTGAAGCTGGGTTCTGGGTCTGTGGTCCAGAGGATCTAATGCTCGAGGAATACGCCCAGTTCTTCCCGCTCAGATACAACAGAATGACAACGGTGAAGGGTCTCTTCGCAGTCGGTGACTGTGCTGGAGCGAACCCGCACAAGTTCTCAAGTGGATCATTCACTGAGGGAAGAATCGCCGGAAAAGCTGCAGTCAAGTATGTTATCGAGCAGAAGCCCGAACCAGAGATCGACGAGGCTGTTGTGCAGGAGTTCAAGAAGAAGGCTTTCGCTCCGATGGAGAGATACGAGCAGTACAAGAATCTGACAACGGATGATAGTGTCAACCCAGAGTATATCCTTCCATGGCAGGGCCTCGTAAGACTCCAGAAGATCATGGATGAATATGCCGCTGGTATCGCTACGATGTACAAGACGAATGAGAAGCTTCTCCAAAGAGCTCTCGAGCTGTTGCAGTTCCTCAAAGAGGACCTTGAAAAGCTGGCAGCAAGAGACCTCCATGAGCTAATGAGAGCTTGGGAGCTGATCCACAGAGTCTGGACTGCTGAGGCACACGTCAGACACATGCTCTTCAGAAAGGAGACAAGATGGCCAGGATACTACTACAGAACCGACTATCCAGAGCTCAATGACGAGGAGTGGAAGTGCTTCGTCTGCAGCAAATACGATGCAGAAAAGAACGAGTGGACTTTCGAAAAGGTTCCATACAAACAAGTCATCGAATGGTCCTTCTAAACTTTTTTAAATTTTTAGAAATTCTAGAGAAAAATCAGTACTCAGTTGAGAGTTTCGAGTCTTGCTTGGAATTCTCTGAACTTCTCCCTTGATCTCTCGTAATACTTCTGAGCTTTCTCGTAATCCTTCATTTCTCTGTATAAATCACCGAGATGCTTCAGTGTTGTAGCTACGAATTGTGTAAAGTCTTTATCTTTCTTTTCAAGATCCTCCATGATCTCTAAGGACTCCGTTAACATCTTTTCAGCCTCTTTGTAGTCACCTCTCATTTTTCTTAACATGCTGAAGTTGCTTAAGGTTATTGCGAGATTAAAGGCGGCACTTTTATCAATCTCCATAAGAGATCTGTATATTCTTTCGGCTTCTTTGAAGCATTTTTCGGACATTTCAAAGTCGCCTACCTTTTTATATATCTCTCCAGCATTCATGAGGGTTTCCGCGAGTTCCTCATCACTGGCTAAAGCTATTTTTATTCTCAAAGCGTTCTCAATCTTGTCTAAAGCTTCTTCGTATCTCCCAAGTTCGAATAGAAGTGTCGCAAAATCATTTTCAACTCTCGCAAATTCCAATTTATCGGAATTTTCCGCAATCTTTTCGGCTTCGAGATACATCTTTTCTGCTTCGTCTTTCATTCCCATTAAGATTAGAGCTCTTGCAGCATTTCTTAGGAATTTTGGAATCAAATAATTAATACCAAAAGCATTACAAAGCTTTACGGCATTTATTGAAGAAACAACACAGGAAACGAGAGATTGATTGTCGTTTCTCTCTGATGTAAATTTCGAAACATAAGCGAAATACACTAGCGAGACCATTTGTCTCCAAGGTTCTTCGAGTTTTTTAATACTCAGGGGGTTATTGAAAATGTTTTCAATAATTTCTTTAACATCGTCTGGTGCTTCTCTTTTCAAGTATTCTAAAGCTTCAAGGGTCTTGTCCTCTCTGAGTAGTCTGCAAATTTCGTCTAACTCTGCCATTTTTAGTGGTCGGACTTTAAACTTAAAAAGCTTTTGCTTCGTTCCGAATAATTTCACAAAAGAAAACATTTTTATCTTAATACAATCTACAACGCAATATGGAAATCGAAATTGACTGTCCTATCTGTAATGATAGGAAAAAACACGTTGCGGAAGTCTTAAAAGTTTTCGAAGGTAAGTTCAGAAGAAGATCCGCCGAGTTTGATGCCATTATTATGATCGTCAAGTGTAAAGATTGCAAAACTATTGGAATCTACAGAAGGGTGGACTCAATCAACATGGAGAATTACGAATTCCCCTATGAAGGTGAAATTTGACGACAATATTGGAACAGACACGATAGAATGCTGGGGGATTACAGTCCATCTTCTGAAAAGCATCTTATTTGGTAAAACCAAAGAGGAAAGGAAGAAAAGAATAAAAGAAATCATCTCAGAAAAACTCCTTGAAATTATTCCAAAAATAGAAGAAAAATACGGATATATCGAGGAAGTCCACGTATCCCTTGCATCCGCATGGACTCGTTATTACGTCTTTAGGCTTGAATGTTTCGGAGAAAACAAAAATGTATTCGCCTTAAATCTTCTATCTCCGAATTCACACTTAAAATCTTTCAAAAATTTCGAAGAAACGATTAAAGATATCCTTAAGAAGTTCCCCGATAATATTGCGAAACCCCTTTACATCTCGGACGATATCATGTTACAAGAATGGGTCGAAGGAAAACTGCTCTCGGATTTCAAAGATGGGGACATCCTGATTGATGAGGAGGAAGCGAAAAGGTGCATTCCTCTTACATCTTCTTTCCTCTACGAATTGAAAAAAGAGGGCTACGTCTACACCCCTTGGGATGATTATGAAGTCGTTCTTAGGGATAACAAAATAATTCTGCTCGATTTGACAAGATTCGTAAAAAGGGATTTGAAAGAAGAGGAATTCTTTGAATTCTACTATGGAGTCCCCTTCACACCTCCTGAGATAATAAAACCGCACCCAGAAAATCCAGCTCATCGGCTCTACTGGAGAGGTGTAAGTGATAAAGATTATTTCGGCACGGACAGAAAAGAATACCGCAGACTATTTTTATTAGGTGTTGCTAGGGAATGCGAATCATTTGAGGAATTTAAAAGGGTGTGCGGGAATGTAATTAAAGATGCTGAGAAATTATGGCGTGAAGCATTTCGAAAATTTCGATAATTTTATTAATACCCTTCCCTTCACTTAACCAAAATAAAAGGCGAGGTAAAACTATGGCTGGCGAAATACTTGTTATTGGCGGAGGTATTGCTGGGCTAACAGCTGCAATAGAAGTTGCTGAAACCGGTTACGACGTGATCCTTGTCGAAAAAAATCCTTATCTTGGTGGAAGGGTTGCACAGTTGAATAAATACTTTCCAAAGCTCTGCCCGCCATTCTGTGGATTAGAAATCTTCTTCAAGAGAATCAAAAGTAACCCAAAGGTCAAATTCTTCACAAACGCCGAAGTCATTAAAGTGGAGGGTGAAGCAGGGAACTTTACGGTGACTGTAAAGCTGAAACCAAGATACGTGAACGAGAATTGCACGGCGTGCGGAGAATGTGCGAAAGTCTGCCCCATTGAACGACCTAACGAATTTAACTTGGGTCTCGACAAGACCAAGGCTATCTATCTTCCAAACGAGATTGCAATGCCTTTTATGTACGTGATAAATGATAGATACTGCGACAAATGCGGAAAGTGCGTTGAAGTGTGTAAATACAACGCAATCGACTTAAACGAAACGGAGAAGGAGATGACCCTAAACGTCTCTGCGATCGTAGTAGCCACGGGATGGAAGCCATATGATGCAAAGAAGCTTGAGAACTTGGGGTACGGAAAGTACAAAGACGTGATAACGAATATGGAGCTTGAAAGAATGGCTTCGATAAACGGCCCCACCGAGGGTAAGATCACGATCTCAGACGGAAGACCGATAGAGAGTGTCGCTTTCGTCCAGTGTGCCGGAAGTCGTGACGAAAATCATTTGCCCTTCTGCTCTGCAGTGTGCTGTCTTGCAAGTATGAAGGAAGCCACATACATAAGGGAACAGTATCCCGATGCGAAGATTTACATCTTTTACATCGATATTAGAGCGTTTGGTAGATACGAGGACTTTTACAACAAGATAAAAGAGGACGATAAAATCCAATTCATCAAGGGTAAAGTTGCGAAAATTGAGAAAGATGTCGAAAAGCTCATCGTTATAGCAGAAGATACAATAAGCGGGAGAAAGATCGAAGTCCCCGTTGATCTGGTCGTCCTCGCTACGGGAATGCAACCATCATCAGCCGACTACAAGATACCCGGCATCGAATACGATGAATACGGGTTTGTTAAAGAGAAGGAGGGAATATATCCAGCTGGCGTTGCAGCAAAGCCATTAGAAGTAGCTGGAGCTAACGAAAGTGCTACGGCAGCAGCTCTAAAGGCGATTCAGATTGTAAGGAGGTGAAATTATGAATAAGGTTAGTGTTTATATTTGCACAGGATGTGGCATAGACAAACTCGACATTGAGAGGCTAAAAAAGGTCTCACAAGAAGAATACGGAATCGAACCCGTCGTTCATCCTCACTTATGTTCAAAAGAAGGAGCCGAGATTGTAAGAAACGACGAAGCTGACGGCATTGTAATAGCAGCTTGCTCACCAAGAGTGAAGACTAACGTCTTCGATATTGAAGGGAAATACGTGGAAAGAGTCAATCTCAGAGAAGGAGTAGTCTGGAGCCACGATATTGATGAGCACGCTCAGGAACTTGCCGAAGATTATCTCAGAATGGGAATCGTTAAAGCTCAGAAAGCCCAGATACCCGAGCCTTATCTCCAAGAAACATCTAAGGATATCTTAGTTGTCGGTGGCGGTGTCACTGGGCTTACGGCTGCGCTTGAGATAGCAAAGGCAGGATACAAAGCGTATCTTGTTGAAAAAGAACCAAATCTCGGAGGATGGCTTGCTAAAAACTACAAGGCGCTACCTACGGCACCACCCTACAACAGATTCGAAGAACCCATAGTTTACAGGCTCATTGAAGAGGTTACCTCCAACGGCAACATAACGGTTTACACATCATCCACTATCGAATCGATATCTGGACAGCCGGGAATGTTTGATGTAACTATTAATCAAAACGGGAATCAAGTCCAGTTCAGAGTCGGTGCGATCGTAGTAGCCACGGGATGGAAGCCATATGATGCAAAGAAGCTTGAGAACTTGGGGTACGGAAAGTATAAAGACGTGATAACAAACCTCGAACTGGAACAGATGGCTAAAGAGGGCAAGATTATTAGACCCTCTGACGGTAAGGAGGCTAAGGATGTTGTTTTCATCCAGTGTGCTGGACAGAGAGATCCAAATCATCTCCCATACTGTTCATCCGTTTGCTGTCTTGTCAGTCTAAAGCAAGCGAAGTACGTCAGAGAACTGAGCAACGGTCACGCTTTCATAATCTATAAAGACATGAGGACGGTCGGAATTTGGGAGGAGTTCTACAAAGAAATGCAGCAGGATGAAGGGATATTCCTCACGAAAGGTGAAGTCACCTCAATATACGAAGAGGACAGAAAGATCGTTGTCGAGGTGACTGATACACTTTTGGGAGAAGATCTTAAAATAAAAGCGGATTTAGTTGTCCTTGCCACAGGAATGGAGTCAACTCTCAAGGGGTTGTACACCGTAAAAGAAGAGTTTCCCGACGAGAAGACTGTCCCATACAAGCACATATACGAACTGCATCCGATCAAGAGTGAAGAAGAGGTCGAAGAACTGAAAAAGATAGGACACATACTTAATCTCAAATACAGACAGGGCCCCGAGCTTCCAACGCTTAGATACGGATTCTCCGATTCGAATTACATCTGCTTCCCATACGAGAGCAGAAGACTCGGAATTTACGCCGCAGGTTGTGTTAGGGCACCGATGGATGCCGCTGCTTGCATTGAAGATGCAAGGGGCGCCGTTCTAAAAGCTATCCAAGCTGTGGAGCTTGTTGCTGAAGGTAAGACCACGTTCCCGAGGACGGGGGATATAGACTACCCGCAGTTCTTCCTCCAGAGGTGCACACAGTGTAAGAGATGCACTGAAGAATGCCCATTTGGAGCCTTAGACGAGGACGAGAAGGGAACACCGCAACCGAATCCGCTCAGATGCAGAAGATGTGGAATATGCTTTGGAGCATGTCCAGAGAGAATCATCAGCTTCAGGCAATACAGCATTGACCAGATATCCTCTGCGATCAGAGCGATACACGTTCCAGATCCCAGCTGGGAGGAGGGAGCTGAAGAGAAATTCCGTTTCATCGTTTTTGCATGCGAAAACGATGCGTATCCAGCTCTTGACATGGCGGCTCTAAACGGTCTGAAATACAGTCCCCTCGTCAGGGTAATACCGGTCCGTTGCCTTGGATCGGTAAACACCGTGTTCATAGCCGATGCCCTTTCAAGCGGTATTGACGGGATTTTGCTTCTAGGGTGCAAGTTCGGTCAGGACTATCAGTGCCACTTCATCAGAGGTAGCGAACTCGCGAACAGAAGAATGGAGAACGTTCAGGAAACTCTTCAGAGGCTTGTGCTTGAGTCCGAGAGAGTTAAAGTCATCGAAGTCTCGATTACCGATTGGGACAAAGTTCCGAAGATCATTAACGAGTTTGTCGATAATGTGAAGCAATTAGGAGCCAATCCGTATAAAGGATTCTGAGGTGATATCGATGGAGGTGGACGTTAAATTCACAAAGGAAATCCAAGAGCTTGGCGGAAGAGATCTAAAGAAATGCTTCCAGTGTGCAACGTGCAGCGTCATTTGCCCTCTAAGTCCCGAAGATAGACCTTTCCCAAGGAAGGAAATGATATGGGCGCAGTGGGGCCTTAAAGAAAAGCTCCTGAATGATCCAGATGTTTGGCTCTGCCACCAGTGCAATGATTGCAGCGATTACTGTCCGAGAGGCGCAAAACCTGGAGAGGTCTTAGCTGCACTGAGAGCAAGACAAGTTCAGGAGTATACCTTCCCATCATTTTTAGCAAAGCTCTTTGCAAAGCCCATCGGATTGATCGTATATTTTGCGGTTCCGATTATCCTAACGTTAATATACTTCGCAACCTTTAACCCTCAGATTCCTGAACATGAAATCGTAATTGGCAAATTCATACCGCACACCCATATAGAGTATGCCGGATTTGCCGTAGGAGCATGGGTGATCATAGTTGCAGTCATAAGCGTTTGGAGATACTGGAATTACGTGATTTTAAATAACATCCCGAGATACGGGGAAGGAGCAGCAAGGAGTTTCTTCGACGGCTTGATTCAGACCATCGTAGATATAATCTATCATTCGAAGTTCAAAGAGTGTGGCAAAGCTTCTTACAGATACTACGCTCACTTCATGATCTTCTGGGGATTCATTATTTTAGGGATCGCAACAATTGGAGACATCATCTACATCTACGTCTTAGGCGTTAAAGAGCTTGCACTCCCAATATGGGATCCTGTGAAGATCTTAGGTAATATAGGAGCATTCCTTCTCTTCGTGGGATCTGCATGGGCGATAGTCCAGAGGCTTTCCGATGAAAAGATCGGGGCTGGGAACTACTTCGACTGGCTATTTCTTCTGACACTTTTTGGCGTTGCAATAACGGGAATCACAATAGAGTTACTCAGATACGCCGGAAACATAGGTGCTTACTATGCCTACATCGTTCACCTGATCTTAGTTTTCGCCCTGATAGCTTTCGCACCCTACACAAAGTTTGCCCACCTCCTCTACAGAACCTTAGCATACATCTGGGCTAAAAACGTCGGAAGAGAAGTCAAAAAGTAATCTTTTCTATTTTTTCGTCAATCTTGTATAATTCGATTCCTAACTTTTTCGCTTTCTTCAGGATGTTTTCATCGAAATCAAAAACACCGAAGACAAATCTAACTCTTCTGTTCGTGAATATCGGATTTGACAAAATTTTATCATAATTTTTATGGATTTTTTCAAATTTTTTAAGAATTCTCCTTTTTTCGGTTTCTACCTCTAAGATTATCGCTTCATCATCTTTTATTAGGATTGCATCCGGTCTGTATCCATCTTTAGTCAAACCAGTTCCCTCAGATTCGTAATAGCAACAACCGCCAAATAGCTCTACGAGCTTTTTCTTCGCTGCGTAGTGGGCAAAGCTTTCGGATCCCTTCAGATCCCCTTCTTCGTTTAAGGCGATTTTAATGTAATCTATCGCCTTACTCAGAGCCTTGCTTTTTATCTCCCTATTTATGCCTTCAAGCTCGTTCAAAATTTCCCTTAGTCTCTTAATATTTCTCGACATTTTCTCACTATTTTATCGAGCTCTACTAGAGCCTGAACGGGCGTAAGCGAATTCACATCTATTTTTGCTATTTCCTTTACGATTTCCGCATCTTTACCGTTGAGACTGAATCTTTTCATAATCTCATAGGCTCTCTTTGTGATCTCCTTGGGGATTTTTACAAACTCCGCAATCTTTATCCCGTAACTATCAGAGGCAGCCCCTCTCTTAATCTTCCTATCGAATTCGAGTTTGTCATCTTCCAAAATCCCGAAATGATAGTTTTTAACTCCCTCAAGCTCGTTTTCGAGTTCCGATAGCTCATGATAATGGGTTGCAAACAGAGTTTTTGCTCTTATTTTGTGAAGGTATTCAACAATAGCCCATGCTAAACTGAAACCCTCTTTCGTTCCAGTGCTTTTTCCGACCTCGTCAAGGAGAACGAGGCTCCTTTTTGTTGCGTTTCTTAGAATTTTGCTTACTTCGAGCATTTCAACCATGAATGTGCTGTAACCCTTTGTTATGTCGTCTACAGATCCTATCCGAGTGAATATCCTATCAACAACACCTATTACGGCGTAACTTGCTGGGACGAAACAACCTATCTGAGCCATTATCGTAATCAGGGCTGCCATTCTCAGATACGTGGATTTTCCCGCCATGTTTGGACCCGTTATGATCAGAACATGACTATTTTCATCCATTGTTACATCGTTCGGAACAAATTTTGTGCAAAGCTCAACAGTTGGATGTCTCCCATCTCTTATAAGGATTCCGTATCCGTCGTTGATTTTCGGTCTCGTGTAGTTATAAAGCACTGAAATCTCTGCAAACGTTGACAGAACGTCGATCTCTGCCACTCTTTTAGCAATCTCCTTTATCTCTTCGACCTTTTCAGCAACCTTATCTCTGACTTCCTCGAACAGATCAAGCTCAAGCTTTTTTATCCGTTCTTCGCATGCAAGGAGTTTGTCCTCCCTTTCCTCCATCTCCTTGATTTTGAATCTCTCCGCGTTCACAAGGGTTTGAACTCTTTTGTAATCTGAGGGAACGAATCTGCTCTTGCTCTTAGGGATTTCGATATAGTAACCGATTACGCTATTGTATCCAACTTTTAGTTTTTCTATCCCCGTCCTTTTTCTTTCTCGTTGTTCGAGCATTTTTATGAAGTTGTTCTGTTCCTCTCTGAATCTCCTCAGCACGTCGAGTTCTTCACAGTATCCGTCCTTGATGATCCCTCCATCTTTTACGCTGTGGGGCGGATCTTCGACGATCGCTCTTTCTATCAACTCCACCAAGTCATTGAGATTCGCAATTTCGTTTAAAAGATCCCTCAGCTTCCTTGACTCAAAACAGAATTCCTTAATGTTGTTCACAGCTTTAAGAGAGTTCTTTAGAGCGATCAAATCTCTCGCATTCGCTGTTTTATAACTAACACGGCTGATGATTCTCTCGAGGTCAGCAACTTCTCTTAGGATCTCTCTTAGGCTTAAACGAACGAAAAATTTCTCTTTGAGCTCTTCTACAGCATCCAATCGAAGTTCGATCTCATTAATATCGAGGAGTGGTCTCTCGATCCACTTCTTTAATAGGCGACTGCCCATCGCCGTCACGGTCTTGTCGAGAACTTCGAAGAGTGTCCCTTTCCTGCTCCCGTCGATTAAATTACGGAAGATCTCCAAATTCCGTAGGGTGGTCGAATCAAGTATCATGTAATTTCTTTGAGTGTACTTTTGAAGTCTTATTACAAGGTTTTTTATCAAAAGAGAATCTCGGACGTATCTTATTGCGGCACTGCTTGCTCTAAGACACTCTTCTTCGAATTCGTTGATATCCACATTCTCCTTTATTGTATCATCCAGTGTGAAGTATTCGCCGCTTACCGTGTGAACTGTTTTTACATGCTTCTTAAGCTCTTCCAAAAGCTCCTCCTCGAAGTCCGGTGGGACAATACATTCCGAAGGAGTGAATTTCAGCGTCTCCACTATCACTTCATCAAAGCTTTCAAGAGCGATTGTAAGGAATTCGCTCGTCGAGATATCTATGAACGCCAAACCGAAGAGCTTTCCCTTATAGACAGACATTAAGTAATTGTTTTCCTTTGTCAGTAATTCCTCTTCAATCAGCGTTCCGGGGGTGATTACTCTCACGACCTCCCTTTTCACGAGACCCTTCGCCTTTGATGGATCCTCAACTTGTTCGCATATTGCCACCTTGTAACCTTTATCGATTAGTCTTTTGATGTAGGGGAAAACGGCATGGTGAGGGACCCCTGCCATGAAGTGCCTTTTATCTCTCGTCGTTAGGACTAATCCAAGTTCTTGAGAAGCTATTTTTGCATCTTCATCGAAAAGCTCGTAGAAATCTCCGACCCTGAAGAATAAAAGCGAATCCTTATACTTTTCCTTAATCCTGTAGTATTGCTTCATCATTGGGGTGAGCTCTTCCACTTTATATTGTTGAGCAGGAGATATTTAAAGGCTGTGCTCTGTATCGAAAACTTTAAGCTTTACCAGCTGAAAAAAACAATATGGAACTCAAACCGAGTCAATTCACAAGGCTTCTCGTCAGACCAGTCGTCGTGATAACAACAATATCGGAAGATGGGAAGGTGAATGCGGCTCCTTTCAGCTTCAACACTCCAGTCAGCTTTGATCCTCCGCTATATGCTTTCGCCTCCGATCCTGAGCATGACACCTGGATCAACATCAAGAAAACTGGAGAGTTCGTGGCGAATGTTGCCGGAAAAGATATGGGAGATGTTATGCACATCCTTGAGACTGACTATCCATACGGTGTGAATGAACTCGAAAAGGCAGGACTGACAGAGGAACCTGCGAAAAAGGTAAAACCCCCAAGAGTGAAGGAGGCTCTTGGCTGGATCGAATGCAAGGTCGAAAAGACGTTCGAAGTTGGAGATCACGTGCTGATCGTCGGCAGAGTTCTGTGTGTCGAAGTCAAAGATGAATTCTACAAAGACGTGATCGATGTTGGGAGCGTTCTCTGCCATGTGAGCGGAAAGTTCTTCGCTCAAGACATGAAATTAGCGAAATACAAGAGAGCCTACGGATAGTAAACGAAATCCGCGTATTCTTCGTATCTCGATGTGTCAAGTTTTCTTCTCTCTTTTCGTATTTTTTCTATTACATTAAGGGCACCGATTCTGTTGAGGGGTTTGTTGTTGTTTCCGCATCTGTAGCTGAATGTGCATTTCGGACATCCGTCAACCCTTTTACAATCACAGCTTTCAAGGACATCCTTCGCAATCTCAAGGGCTTTTTCAATCCTCTCGAAGAGGAGTCTGCTTAATCCATTCCCACCTTCGGTAGCATCGTAGACGAATATGTATCCGTCCGGTGTCGAAATGCCTCCGAGATATTGACTTCCGCTTCCAGTGAGCACATCGCTTGCCTCTATAAGAATGTGCTCAAGAGCGTGGAATGATCCCGCGTAATAGTCTTCATAATTGAGATAGTCTGGATAGGGACAAACAAAGACGAATCCCTTGGTTTTGAATGTGTAGCTTATAGGTTTTTCAAGATATCTAACATCCACGGTTTTCTCATCGAAATCCTTTACCACATACCCGTCAACAAACATCGTAATTTCCACATCGCAGTAAGCCGAGTCGATCGGGTCGCTTTTCGTCTCGATAACTCTCTTTATCACAGGTATAGAAGTGTATAGGGGCATTGTCCAGTGGATTGTGTCGAATTTCTCCACTTTTGCCGTTAATTCCTCCATGTCAAGCTCCAAAACTCTGTATTTCTCTCCGTTGTGGATTAAAATTGCCCCAGGATGCAGTTCTTTCAAGGCAATCGGAAGATTTCGCTCTCCAATAACTCTGTCCTCTTCCAAGATCTTTATACTTTTACCGATTCCCCTTAAGCTGAAGTGGTAGTCGGTAACGCTGGAGATGTAGAAGTCTCCCATATCGATTAGAAGACAATCTTTAACGAGCTTCTCGATTATTTCGTCTTTGATCTCACCCTTCATTAACGGTTTCTCCCTAGCCATCGAAATTATGTGGTGTTTTTTTATCAGCTCGTTATCCTTCTCAACGTAACAGAACAGCTGATCCTCAAAATATCTCTCCGGATGCCTTCTGTAGTAGTTGCTTATTGTGTCCTCTTCCCTCAAGATTAGAACGGCTAAGCTCTCTTGACCCTTTCTTCCGGCTCTTCCAGCTCTCTGGATGAATTGGGGATAACTCACGATCTCGCTTACGACTACATCGACATCTCCTACATCTATTCCAAGTTCGAGAGTGGGTGTTGACACGATTAGATTGAGGTATCCTTGTCTGAATTCTCTTTCCACCCTTTCCCTAACTTCTTTAGGAAGTCCTGCCTTGTGGATGGCTACATTAAGCCCCTCCTTTTTTAGTATCCAAGTGATTGTCTCGGCACTTTTGTAGCTGTTCGCGAAGAATAGGACTTTTCTATCCCTAAGCTTTAACGCAAGTTCCTTCGCTATCGAGTAAAGGTTGCCGTAAATCATTATCAAATGCATTTTTCTGTTGCTCTCTTTCGAGATTATGAGGTCGAATTTTCTCTCGAAAAGCATCTCGGCAAAATCCTTTGGATTTGCAATAGTTGCCGCTGATACAATTATCTGGGGTTCCGTAAATCTCTCGATCCTTTTCATGAGCCAGTGGATATTGGATCCGAGTAAAGATGTGTAGCTGTGAAGTTCGTCAAAAACTATGAATGCTACGTTTTCGATAAGTCTTCTGAACTCTGGTGTATTTCTCAGGTGATAGTCAACCATATCGGGATTCGTCAGGACTATGTCGGCTCTGTTGCTTAAAACAAGTCTTCTCTCTATGTAATCGGAATCCCCATCAAATCTGACGACTTTGGCTCCGACAAAGGATGCGTAGTGTTTGATTTTCCTTTCCTGATCTTTTGCGAGAGCTTTTGTTGGATAAATTATCAGGGCTTTTCCCTCTCTAATTCGCTCAAGTATCGGGATGAGAAAAGCTTCTGTCTTTCCCATTCCAGTCGGTGCGACTATTACAACATCCCGACCTTTCCGAATTGTTTCGAACGCTTTGACCTGAAAATCGTATAGCTTTTTTATTCCTCTCGAAATTAGAGCTTTCTTTAGTCTTCGATCTATATCCAATCCCTCAATGCTTACAGATGATTCCGAGAATTCGGATATCCTTTTGTAGTAGACAATCTCGTTGTCAGTTTCAAATATCTTCCTAAGCCAGTCGATTCTGCAAACTCTCTCGAATAGCTCCAAATTCTTCTGCTTGATCGTTTTTTTCCTACATATGCACTTACTTTTTAATCTCCCGCATGTCTCACAAAAGAACTCGTTAATGTCCATTTACTCTACTTTACTGAAAAGACTGATTTAATCTTTTGCTCAGTAAGAATTTAATATCAGTTCGAGAATTCATAAGACATGGAGAACATCTTGAAGAAAATTACAGACTATAAGTGGGTGCTTTCAAAAGGTTACAAGCCAGGGATGAGGGTCCCTGCTTACTTTTACATAAACAGAAAGCTAATGGAGATTCTCGAAAGGGATGCAGTTGAACAAGCGGCTAATGTTGCAACAATGCCTGGCATTCAGCTCGCCTCATTGGTCATGCCCGATGTTCACGTAGGCTACGGATTTCCGATCGGCGGTGTTGCCGGATTCGACGTCGAGGATGGTGTAGTCAGTCCTGGAGGTGTAGGCTTCGACATAAACTGCTTGTCGCCGAATTCGAAAATCTTAACGGAGCATGGATACTGGGTGAAAATTGAGGAGCTTCCGAGGAATGCAGAAAATTTAAAGGTCTTCGACATCGAGGAAGGTCACAACGATTCTAGTGAGATAGCATTCATCTCAGCAAGGAAAGCAGATGAAAGAGCTGTAAGAATCCACACGGAATTAGGCAGGGTATTGGAAGGGAGCTTTGATCATCCAGTCCTGACGAAAGATGGATATAAGCCGCTTGGAGAACTCAGAGAGGGTGACAATGTCGTCATCTACCCGTTTGAAGGCGTCGATTATGAACGATTCGAAGGGGTGGTCTTAGACGAAACGGATTTCGATAATTGTAACACTCAAATCGTAAGATATCTTAAAGAAAGAGGGCTGATCCCGCTGAGATACGATGATCCGAAGATCGGAACGATAGCAAGGCTGTTGGGTTTCGCATTCGGAGATGAATGCTTAGTCAGAATGGGGAATAAATTAACTTTAGAGTTCTACGGGGAATCGGAAACTCTTGAAGAAATCACTAATAACCTCGAAAGTTTGGGCGTAAAAGCTTCGAAAGTATATTCAAGAAGGAATCGCACAGACAATCGGATAAAAGTTACCGCAAGATCCTTCGCGGTTCTTATGCACAAACTCGGATTACCAATTGGTAGGAAAACGGAACAAGCATATAGAGTTCCAGAGTGGATTAGAAAAGCCCCCCTATGGATTAAGAGGAACTTCTTAGCGGGTTTATTCGGTGCGGAAGGTAGCAAAGTCGTCTTCAGAGGCTACACACCTCTGCCAATAAATCTCACACAGTCGAAATCGATCGAGCTCGAATCGAATCTCAGAGAATTCATGAAAGATGTTAAAGAACTTCTCACGGAATTCGGAATAGAAAGCATTGTATACGAAGTTAAATCTTTCGAGGGAAAGATTACCCTCAGACTCGCGATAGTTGGTGAAGAGAACATAAGAAAATTCTTAGCCAAGATCGGATACGAATTCTCGAAGGAGAAAAAGGAAGTGGGATTGATCGCACTTGAATATCTGAAAAGAAAGAATTCTGTTAAGAGGCTGAGAAGCAAGGTGGCAAGGGAAATCCAAGAGAAGACAGGAAGTCTCAAAATGGCGTGCGTTGTCTGTGGAGAATACGTGAACGAGAGATTTGTCGAGAGAACTCTGTACGAAAACCCAGCAGATGTCAGGGTTTTCCCAACGTTTAAGGAGTTTGCTAAAAAATTCGGGGTTACCGGAGGATTCGTTTACGATAAAGTCGTAAAGGTTGAAATAGTCAAGCCTGAATGTGATCTGTTCTACGACATCGGAGTGATGCACAAAGCACACAACTTCATAGCGAACGGTATTGTCGTTCACAACTGCGGCGTCAGGCTGATCAAATCGAATCTAACTGTTGATGATGTCAAGCCAAAGATAAAGGAGCTTATTGACGAGCTTTTCGTAGCAGTCCCTTCAGGAGTGGGTAGTGAGGGAAGACTTAGGGTCAAGGATAGCGAGCTCGATGAGATTCTTGTGTCGGGAGCGAACTGGGCGATCGAAAATGGATACGGTTACGAGAGAGATCTGATCCACTGCGAGGAGAACGGTGCCCTAAAGGGTGCTAAGCCAGAGGTCGTCAGCAAAAAGGCAAGAGAGAGAGGAAGACCTCAACTCGGAACTCTCGGTAGCGGAAATCACTTCTTAGAAGTGCAATACGTCGACAAAATCTTCGATGAGGAAGCTGCAAAGGTTATGGGATTGAAGGAAGGAATGGTCACAGTAATGGTTCACTGCGGTAGCCGTGGCCTCGGTCATCAAGTGTGTTCGGATTTCTTAGTCGTACTTGACAGAGCCGTGAAGAAATATGGTATCAACCTCCCAGACAGACAGCTTGCATGTGCTCCCATAAAGAGCAAGGAGGGTGAAGACTACTTCGGAGGAATGGCAGCTTCAGCCAACTATGCATGGTGCAATCGCCAGATAATCACACACTGGATTAGAGAAACGTTCCAGAAAGTGTTTAAGATGAGTGAGGAGGATTTGGGAATGGAACTGATATACGATGTCGCCCACAACATTGCAAAGTTCGAGACTCACAAGATTAACGGGAGAAAAATGAAGCTCTGCGTTCACAGAAAAGGAGCTACAAGAGCTTTTGGTCCCGGTCATCCCGAAATTCCAAAAGATTACCGTGATATCGGCCAGCCTGTTCTCATACCGGGTTCGATGGGAACACCAAGCTACATCCTTGTTGGAACCGAAAAGGCTATGGAGGAGACATTCGGATCAACATGCCATGGAAGTGGGAGAGTGTTAAGCAGAGCCGCCGCAAAAAGAAAGCTCAGAGGAGACAAGGTCAAAGCCGAACTTATGAAAGAAGGAATTTACGTCAGAGCTACTCACGGTGCCCTGCTGGCTGAGGAAGCTCCCGAAGCCTACAAGAGAAGTGACGATGTGGTCGAAGTTGTTCACAGGGCTGGAATATCAAGGATCGTGGCGAGACTAAGACCGTTGGGAGTAGCAAAGGGATGATTCGAAGCTTAAAAATTTCGAAGAATCAAAAAGTCTCGGAGCTGGTCGAGCATTTAGTGGACACAGCATTTAACGCAAGAAGGCTTGGAGAAGCCGCCCGGATCTACTCAGAAATGATCGAAAATGATGCCTTCATTTTTTTCACATTCGCTGGTGCAATGATTCCCGCCGGGATGAGAGAAATCGTGGATGGGATTATAAGAAACGGATTTGCAAACGCCCTTGTGACAACGGGAGCTAACATCACTCATGAGATTGCGGAAGCCATCGGATGCAGACACAAGAAAGGTAATGAAAGTGCAGACGATGTCGATCTAAGTCGTAGTAACATCAGTAGGATATACGACGTGTTTATAGATAACGAAGCTTTCGAAAGGATCGAACAATTCGTTTCTGAGATCTTCCAAGACCTCGAAGGCGAATTCGCAAGCTACGAAATACTGTGGGAAATCGGGAAGGGATTGGAGAAGTCCTTTCTAAAAACGGCATACGACAGAAAAATTCCGATATTTTGTCCAACTCTCCACGACTCGATTCTGGGTCTTCACCTCTACATTTACGGGAGGCGTATCAAATACAATCCAATCAAAGATATCGAAAAGATAGTCGATCTCTGCTTTCAGGATAGGAAGATGGGTGTAGTCATTGTAGGAGGGGGTGTGCCCAAGAACTTTACCTTGCAGGCAATGCTTCTGGCAAAGGGATTTGATTACGCTATACAGATTACAACAGACTCACCTCAGTGGGGCGGATTAAGCGGTGCCACCTTAAGCGAGGCGAAAAGTTGGTGCAAGCTGAAGGAAAATGCTAAGACCGTGACCGTCTATTGTGACGCCACAATAGCCCTTCCACTCATTTACGCATACATTCTCGACAGAAATAGGTAATCTATTTAAAGCTGATAAAATATTTTTCCGTAGATGATCGAGCATTGGGAGGAGTTCAGGATAATAGAAAATGCCCTAAAAAACCTTGTGGATTCTTTGAATACTCTTCCGAGGATTAAAAAAGCTTTAACACATCTTATAAAAGCCGGTGGTAAAAGAACTCGTCCTATCATCGTTTTGCTGAGTGGAAAGCTCGCCGGTGGCGACTATAAAGATATCTTGGATATGGCCTTAGCTGTCGAGCTTATTCATACTGCGAGCCTCGCTCACGATGATATAATCGACAGAGGTGTTGTTAGGAGGAATGTGGAGACTCTTAACGTTAAATACGACCCCTCTTTGGCAATGCTCGTCGGAGACTGGCTTATATCGAAATCGGTCGAACTTACATCGAAATATGGGGAAGAAATCATAAGAAATTTCGCAAAGACCGGGATGCTAATGAGTGAAGGTGAAATTATCGATGTCTACAGCGTTAGAGATGATATAGACGAAAAGGAATATTTCAGATGTATTGAAGGGAAAACGGCGTCTCTATTCGCTTATGCGGCGAGAAATGCATACAAATACGTTTCGGGTGATAATAAGAAAGCCGAAAGGCTTTTTGAATACGGATTTAATCTTGGAGTAGCTTATCAATTAGTTGATGATCTTCTCGAATATCTCGAAATATTCGAAGATAAGAAAAGTGAATTTGAATCCTTAACGTTGCCGCTGATCCTCGAAAGGAAATTCGGTTTTAAGGAAGCCGTAAACACAGTATTAAATCATATCAAAGGATTCGCAAGAAAAAGCAAAAGCGCTCTGGAAATCTTTCCAAAATCGGAGGCTAAGTCGAAGTTACTTTATCTGGTCGATTACATGACTTTTAACCTTATAAGGAACTACGTAACAAAAAATAGGGAGATTTTATCCCTTCTTGAAAGCAATCTTAAATGAATTTTTAAAAACCCTTTCTGGGTTGTCTATTCCCGCACCTTTTAGAACCTTTTCAGCAAAATCCTTTGTTACGAAGTCGGAGGGAGAATGGGAATCCGTATTCAGAACGAATTCACATCCGAATTTCTCGCCAACCTTGACCACGTGACCATTCGTTAGACAGTGACCTTTTCTTGTTGTGATTTCAAGATAAACTCCGTTTTCAGATGCTAATTCAGCAGTTTTCTCATCGATAAGACCGGGATGTGCTAAAATATCGATTTCCTCTTGAACTGCATGGAAGTTTGTTCCTTCCTTGACAGGTTCTACAATTGTTTCTCCGTGGACAATTACGATTTCGGCACCCAAATTTTTCGCCATCTTTACGGCTTTCCCAATCAGCCTCGGCGGGATATGAGTGAGCTCAACGCCTACAAGGATTTTCAGTTCGTATTCTTCAAGAAAATCCCCGATCTTTAAGAGATTTGATAGAATGAACTCGATATTCGAGAAGTCGGCATGATCTGTTATTGCAAAAGCCCTGTAGTTCATTGTGGATAGTCTTCTTGCGATCTCAGAGGGTATTAGCTCACCATCGCTGAAAATCGAGTGAATATGAAGATCTATCATGGACTTGGGAAACGCAAAAGTGTTAAATAAATTTATTGCCTTAATAATCTCGTGGCAGGAATAAGGCGACTCGTATTAGATGTTTTGAAACCCCATGAACCAAATAACATACTACTCGCTAAAGTCTTAAGTGAACTTGAATTTGTAGACGGCGTAAATTTAAGCCTTTACGAGATAGACCAGAATACGGAGAACGTAAAGATTACCATCGTCGGGGATGATATGGATTTTGAAGAGATAAAGAGGACAATAGAGAGTTTAGGTGGCGTAATACACAGCATAGATGAGGTCGTAGCCGGAAAAAGGATAGTCGAAACCGTAATGACTGAACAAGATAGATAACGGCAAAGATTTTTATTGCCAGCGGTCTTATCGAATAGTATGTCTCTAATCGAAATGGCAAAAAAAGGGGATTATCCCGAATGGCTTAAAGAAGTTGAAAAGTATGAAGGTATAGGATTGGAGAAACTTGTTAAGCTCATTGCTGATGGTAAGGTAATCGTCCCCCGAAATGTTCTTAAAGATGATAACTTCAAACCAAGAGCTATAGGCAAGCTCGTTTCCACCAAAATCAATGCGAATATAGGGACATCCGCCGATTATATCAATCTTGAAGAGGAGATTGAAAAGGCAAAGATTGCTCAGAAATACGGTGCCGACGCGATTATGGATCTAAGCAGCAGTGGTAACCTCGATTACATCAGAAAGAAAATCATGGAAGTTGTCGAAGTCCCATTTGGAACAGTTCCGATCTACCAGCTTGCGAGGGAAAAGAACATCTACGATGCTGATGAAGACGACTTTTTCAAAGTTGTTGAAAAGCATGCAAAGGATGGCGTGGATTTCATGACAATTCACGCCGGCGTTAACTGGGTTACCGTTGAAAGGCTTGAAAAGAGCAAAAGGCTACTCGGTGTAGTCAGCAGAGGGGGATCTCTGACGATCGCGTGGATGAAGCACAACGAAAGAGAAAATCCATATTATAAAGATTTCGATTATCTTCTTGAAATCCTAAAGGAATATGACGTCACAATCAGCCTCGGTGATGCATTCCGTCCTGGTTGCATAGAAGACGCAAGCGATAGAGTGAAATTCACCGAGTTCGTTATTTTAGGAGAACTTGTTGAGATATGCAGAGAAAAAGGCGTTCAAGCAATGGTTGAAGGCCCAGGACACGTTCCGCTTGACGAGATAGAGACAAGCGTCAAGGCTATGAAGTTTGTTACAAAGGAGGCACCCCTTTATCTGTTAGGTCCCTTAGTGACGGACATAGCGGCTGGATACGATCACATTGCGGCGGCAATCGGTGCGGCGATAGCTGGAATGCACGGTGCAGACTTCATATGTTACGTGACCCCAGCGGAGCACCTTGCCCTCCCTACGGTTGAAGATGTCAAAGAAGGTGTGATCGCGGCGAAAATTGCTGCTCACGCCATCGATCTCGTGAAGGAGGGGCAGAGGGAGAGAGCAAGAAAAATTGATTACGAAATGAGCCTTGCAAGGAGGAATTTCGACTGGCTCACGCAATTTAAACTTGCGATAGATCCTGAAAAAGCCGTTAAGATCCATTCGAGGAGAAAATCTGGAACAAAAGCCTGTAGCATGTGCGGGGACTTATGCGCTATCAAGATTATGAACGAAGTGTTGGGAAGAAGCCCACAGTCCTGAACCAGAAAAATTTTATTACAGTTCGTTAATGATACCTCAAAGCGGGGGTTGCCGAGTGGACAAAGGCGGCGGATTTAGGGTCCGCTCCCGTAGGGGTTCGTGGGTTCGAATCCCACCCCCCGCACTCTGTTAAAACGAATCTAGTTTACAAGCCACTTTTATTAGAACACTTGCTGTTCAATTAAACAGTTCCTTATGCATAAAACTCAAAACAAAAGTGCCCCGGCCGGGACTTGAACCCGGGTCCGGGAGTCCGCAGCCCCCGAGGATATCCGCTACCCTACCGGGGCTTATGTCAACTTTGCGAAGGGAAAATAAATACCTTATGGGGTTCAGCTTATGCCTTGGAACTTGTATGAGTTTTCTTGCATTTTCCACAACTTTCTTGTACTTGTGCGATCTCATTCCCTTTCTATCGCATAGCGTTTTAAACTCTTTATTTCCGATTCTGGAACTCTCCCCACATCTTGTCCTAATATAACTTCCAAAAGCTTCGATGCTTCTTTCATCATGTAAAACCGTTTTACCTACCGAATGTGACATTATGCCTATCAAAGATTTAACAGTTTCGCAAGGCGTCATTTAGATAAAATATATAACCCCTTTAGGAGGTATATAGTCGGATGAGCATCGATTTAGAGAAGCTATTTTTGCACGAAAAAGCTGTGAACATTCTTGTAAAAATTTACGAATACGAAATGTCTGGCAAAGATGCCTATCCGCTTTGCATTTCAAGGGAAGTTCATTCCCCTTACAGTTACATATCCAAAGTTCTTGGAATCTTCGAAAAAGCTGCCATAATTGAAAGCAAATTTGAAGGTAGGATAAGAAGAATAAAACTAACTGAGGATGGTAGAGAACTTGCAAGACAATTTTTACAAATAAAAAATTTACTTAATAGAGATTTTTTAGCAAGAAAAAAGCTAAGAATACTTGAATCTACCTTGAAAGATCTTAACGACAACGATCCCACTCAGCTGTTGCCGATTAAAGCTGAACTCGAAAACATAAAAACGCAAGATAATGACGTCATCAAAAAGGTAGAGGAACTAAAAAAAAAGGTAGAGGAGATGTTAAATGGATATCCTTAAAAAGATAGAAGATTTCAGAGACTACGCTATCGAAATTCTTTCAAAACTCATAGAAATAAGGGCACTCTCACCGGAAAACGGTGGCGAAGGCGAATGGGACAAGGCGGAGTTCATTCAATCGCTTCTTGATTTTGCAGATAATGTAAAAAGATACGACTCAAAAGATGAACGAGCAAAAAATGGTGTCCGCCCGAACATAGTCGCAAAAATCAAAGGAGAGCAGAAAAGAACCCTTTGGATAATCACCCATATGGATGTTGTTCCTCCCGGAGACCTGAACCTCTGGGAGAGCGATCCGTTTAAAGCCAAGGTGGTCGGAGACAAAATCTACGGTAGAGGAGCCGAGGACAATGGACAGGCTATTGTATCCACAATACTCGCTGGAAAATTGCTGAGCGAATCGAATCCGAAACTGACGTTTGGCATGGTTTTCGTCTCAGATGAGGAGACCGGAAGCAAACACGGGATAAGATATCTGCTCAACCAAAATATTTTCAAAAAAGATGATCTTTTCATTGTTCCGGATGCTGGAAGCCCTGACGGAAGTCAGATTGAAGTAGCTGAAAAAAATATCCTATGGATACAGATAAAGATTTATGGAAAACAGGGACACGCCTCAAGACCTGATCTTTTTTATAACGCAAACAGAAGAGCAATGAAAATCTTATTGGAACTCGATAAAGCCCTTCACGATAAATTCAATAAAAGAAATAATCTCTTCAATCCACCCTACTCAACGTTCGAACCCACTAAAAGAGAGGAGAACGTAGAGAACATCAACACAATCCCCGGGTTGGATATCAGTTATTTTGACTGTCGAATCATACCGGAATATAATAACGAAGATGTAATCAATTTTGTTAAAGATTTTCTTGAAAGGAAACAATCAGAAGATGGATATAAAATCGAAATGTCTGTTATCCAAAACGAAAGCAGTCCGCCGACAGATGAAAATAGTGAGATAGTCCGGAGACTAAAGGAGGCCTTAAAGGTTCTACGAAATATCGATGCAAGACCGATCGGAATCGGTGGGAATACGTGTGCCTCCTTTTTCAGAAGAGCAGGATTCGAAACGGCGGTATGGAGCACAATAGACGGGAAAGCTCACGAACCCAACGAATACGCAAAAATATCGAATGTAATTGAGGACGCAAAAGTTTTTGCATATCTTTCTCTAGCTTAGGAAGTTGATGGAAAGCAATATATTTAGAAAGGGTCTGTCGTAAAAACATGCTAGCATATGGCAGGTTTATCTTTCAAGATGAAATATTTGAAGGAAATTTCGAAATTCGGGGCGGGTTGATAATCTATGATGGTTTGAAATTTAATATCAACGAAGTGAAATTCCTTCCCCCCGTCAAACCCGAGAAAATTATCGGTGTTGGTCTCAATTACAGAGACCATGCCGAAGAGCTTATGATGGAAGTTCCTCCAGAGCCGATTCTGTTCATGAAATCTCCCTCTTCCATTATAGGTGATAAGGATACGATAATCCTTCCGGATGTTGGAAGAGTAGACTACGAAGGGGAATTAGCCGTTGTGATATCGAGGAAGTGCAAAAACGTGAGCAGAGAAGAAGCAGCCGAATACATAGCCGGATACACGTGTTTTAACGATGTAACTGCAAGAGATTTGCAGAAAAAATGGCAGTGGTGCATAGTAAAATCCTTTGATACTTTCTCGCCAATAGGTCCTTATATCGTGAAAACAAATCCATCTAATCTGAGGATAAGGACGTATCTTAACGGGAGGATTGTTCAAGAGTCCACCACAGCCAACCTCATTTTCGATGTTTTCGATTTAGTATCTTTCACGTCCTCTATAATGACTCTAAAAAAAGATGATGTCATCGCAACGGGAACTCCCGCGGGCGTTGGTCGTCTTCATCCCGGTGATGTTGTTACAGTAGAAATCGAAAATATAGGTAAACTTACAAATTACGTGAGGTGATATCATGGAAAAGGAATATAATGCTCAAAAGGTCGAAGAGAAATGGGTCGCAAACTGGAAAGACGAAATGTATTACTTCGACTGGAACTCGAAAAAACCCCACTATATAATAGATACGCCTCCACCCTATCCCACGGGATCTTTTCACATAGGAAACGCATTAAACTGGTGTTACATCGATTTTATAGCGAGATATAAAAGAATGAAAGGATATGAGGTCATGTTCCCTCAAGGTTGGGACTGTCACGGACTGCCAACTGAGGTCAAGGTCGAGGAGATCTACGGGATAAAGAAAAACGATGTCCCAAGAGAAAAATTCAGAGAGCTTTGCGTGAAGTTTACCGAAGAAAATATAGAAAAAATGAAAAGAACGATGAGACGCCTCGGATTCAGCATTGACTGGAGCAAGGAATACATTACGATGTATCCCGAATACTACACTAGGACCCAGCTCAGCTTTGTTAAAATGTGCAAGAAGGGGCTAATTTACAGAGCGGAACACCCAGTCATCCACTGTCCGAGATGTGAAACAACGATTGCTCTTGCGGAAATTGAATATCAAGAGGGGAAGACGAAGCTAAATTACATAAAGTTCGACGAAAACGTGATCATTGCCACAACGCGTCCCGAACTGATCCCCTCCTGTGTTGCGATCGCCGTTAATCCGGAAGATGAGAGATATCGAGATCTAATCGGGAAGACTATTATAGTCCCCGTGACAAATCACGAAGTGAAGATTATAGCTGATGAAGAGGTTGATCCGAACTACGGAACCGGAATCGTGATGATTTGTACCTTCGGTGACAGACAGGATGTCAAATGGTGGAAAAAGCACAAGCTCGAATTAAGAGATATTCTCACGAGGGATGGGAGGTTAAACGAAAAAGCTGGAAAATACAGAGGCTTAACTATCAAGGAAGCGAGAGAGAAGATTCTCGAAGATTTAAAGAAAGAGAACAGATTGCTGAAGCAGAAGGAAGTCACTCACAATGTTGGAGTATGTTGGAGATGCAAAACTCCAATAGAGATAGTTCCAGAAAAGCAGTGGTTCGTTAAAATTGATAAGGAGAATATACTCAGAGAAGCTAAAAAAATCAAATGGGTTCCGGAGCACATGTATTCGAGGCTCGAAGGATGGGTTAGAAGCATGGAATGGGACTGGGTTATAAGCAGACAGCGTGTTTTCGCAACCCCTATCCCCGTATGGTATTGTAAGAACTGCGGTGAGATCATTGTGGCAAAAGAGGAATGGCTTCCAGTCGATCCCACAAAGGATACGCCGAGGGAGCCGTGTCCGAAGTGCGGTAGCACCGAATTCATCGGAGAGGATGATGTCCTTGACACATGGATGGATTCCTCGATCACACCCCTCGTGATAACGGGATGGCCGGAAATAAAGGAGTACCCGACCCATCTCAGGCCTCAGGGTCATGACATCATTAGGACATGGGCTTTCTACACGATTTTGAGGAGTCTGGCACTTGTTAACGAACTACCTTGGAGAGAAATTGTGATCAACGGGATGGTTTTGGGAGAAGATGGAAGGAAAATGAGCAAGAGTCTCGGAAACATAATCTCTCCGGAGGAGGTTATCGAGAAATACGGCGCCGACGCCCTAAGACAGTGGGCGGCAATCGGAGGTGTTGTTGGAAGCGACATCATTTTCAGCTGGAAAGAGATAGTAGCTGCTTCGAGATTTCAGCAGAAGTTCTGGAGCATCCTCAGATTTGCGATGCCACATCTGAGAGATTACAAGCCCAACGAGAAAGACAGAGAATTCCTGAGGGATACAGACAGGTGGATTCTCTCCAAGCTGAACAGGCTGATAGAGACCGTTGATAGGGCGATGGATAATTACAGCTTTGATGAAGCTTTAAAGGCTATAAGGAGCTTCACTTGGTATGAACTCGCCGATAACTACCTAGAACTCGTCAAGAACCGTCTTTACTCTGGAAATGAAAAAGAGAAGAAAGCCGCAAAATACACGCTCTACAAGATCTTAGACGCACTTATAAGGCTTTTGGCACCGATAACACCCTTCCTATCAGAGGAGTGCTGGAGTATATTCTCTGGAGAAGGTAGCGTCCATCAGCAGAGCTATCCAGTTGCGGATAAATCATTAATCGATGAGGAAGCCGAAAAGAGAGGTGAGCTTATAAAGAGGATTGTTGGAGAGATTAGAAAATTCAAACATGACAACGGATTGGCTCTGAACGCACCCCTAAAGAAAGTCTTGATATACACGTCCGAGAAGATAGATACGAGGGACATTGCGGGAGCTGTTAATGCGGAGGTTGAGCTTCTCGATAAACTCCCAGAGATTAAGACGAAAATCAAAGAAATTAAGCCGAAGTTCAACATTCTCGGTCCTATGTTCAAGAGCAAAGTGAAGGACATAATTAGTATCGTAAACAACCTTTCAGAGGAAGAAAAATCCAAATTCGTTAGAGATGAGAGAATTATCATTAGCTTGGATGGAAAAGAAATAGAGCTACTCATAGACTGGTTTGATATAATAACCGAAAACGTCGTGGAAGGGAAAAACGTCGAAGTGCTCGAAACTGAGAACACGGTGATCTTAGTGGAGCCTTGAATATAGATCTTTCAGCATTAGAGCATCCTCCTCCAAATTTGGACTTTCGGAGATCACTCTACCGTCCGCATTGAAATCCCGTAATGCTTTAAGAAAATCAGTATAGTTAAAATCGCTATTTTTTAAATTTAAGTGCCTTTTTTCACCTTTTAAATCGTATTCAATCCCACTAATATGAACGTGCATATCTTTTATTGCATCGTTGCCCAATCTGCTTTCTATGTGTTCTAAGAGGCTGATGAATTCATCATAGCTGTTATATGCCAGTGTTCTCGCATGAATGTGACTTATGTCGAGACATGGCATGACTTTATCGAGTTCTTCTGAAAGTCTCACAACCTCCTCAATCTCTCCAAACTGATTCCGTTTCCCAGTGGTTTCCACCCTTAATATGACATCGCATTCAATCATATCCATGAGCATTTTCAGTGACTCTTTCACTCTCCTGTAGGCATTTTCCCTTGACGATCTCATGTAGTAACCAGCATGAAAGACGATATTCCTCGCATTTAAAAGAATACCAATTCTAATCGAATCAAACAATCTCTGAATGCTTTGCCTGATCTTGATTTCGCTTTCAGCATTCAAATTAACATAGTAGGGAGCATGGATGCTTAATACAACATTCAAAGATTTGGCAAGCTTTCCAACTTCTATCGCCTTTTTTTCACTTATTTTGACTCCTCTGACGAACTGAACCTCCATACAATCGAGATTTAGTTCTCGAATTCTTTTAATGCCTCCGAAAGTTGATCTGTCTTTTGATGAGTTGGGAACTCCTGCGGTTCCGAAGAGCATTGTAAAAATTTAAAGATTTTAGAATAAAAACTTACCTGTCTTTTGAGTGCAACGGCCACTTAAAGCAAATCTTCTGGCATTTTTTACTCAAGCGGCAGATACATATCATATTCGTATTCAGGATTAACAACTCTAAATCCCAACTTTTTGTAAACGTGGATTGCTCTCCTGTTAGATCTCTCTGTAATCAGTGTGATTCCCTTAAATCCAACACTCCTAGCATATTCAATAATGTTTTTCAGTAATTCCTGTCCTATCCCCCTATCCTGATAGTCCTGATGAACAAAGATTGAGAGATCAGCAATGCTGCCATCTTCCGTCGGCACGATAACACAATGTCCCGCAATCCTTCCATCGATTTCGGCAACTATTGCGAAACCTCTTTCTGCAAGAAAGTCGACCCAGTTTTCTATCGCAATCCTCGTTGACGGTGGCAAACCCAAACATCTATTTTCCGGGCTGAAGGTTTCATACATTTTAATTAGATTTTCCCTATCCTTTGAATGATCATACTGTCTTATAAGGACGACCTCTCCTTTACGGTCTTTAAAAACGACTGGTTTGAATTTCGGGAATTGGATCTGCACAATATATCTTTTAACTTCCACATTTATATTATTTACTAAAAATTATT
>Ga0071330_1071426_pt2 | contig 51489 bp, 46 predicted proteins | sample GBScel77sediment_FD_63802 | JGI IMG/M metagenome (GOLD analysis project Ga0071330, IMG submission 63802) | Hot spring sediment microbial communities from Great Boiling Spring, Nevada - Cellulolytic enrichment Sediment 77C v2 (version 2) | ecosystem: Environmental > Aquatic > Thermal springs >...
GAAGCATATCCACCTTTTCTAGAAGGTTTTTTATAACTCCAATCTTATCTGAGACCTTTGCTCCTCCTAATACAGCAACAAATGGTCTTTCGGGAGATTCCAAGACCTTAGAGAAGAACTTGATCTCTTTTTCCATAAGGAATCCTGCTACAGCAGGAAGTAGTCTGGCTACACCCTCTGTGGACGCATGAGCTCTGTGAGCAGTTCCGAAGGCATCATTAACATATATATCAGCCAGGCTGGCTAACTCCTGAGCAAACTTAGGATCGTTCTTCTCTTCCTCAGGATAAAACCTTATATTTTCCAGAAGAATTACATCCCCTTCTTTCATCTCCGCTACAGCTTTTTTTACTTCCTCACCTATACAATCATTCAGTTTCTTTACAGGGACACCAAGTTCACTAAGCCTGAGAGCTACAGGGTCTAATCTCAAGCTCTCTGTAACTCCCTTAGGTCTTCCCAGGTGTGTAACAAGGATAACCTTTGCCCCCCTCTCTCTCATATAGTTTACTGTGGGAAGAGCAGCCCTTATCCTCGTATCATCTGCTACTCTACCATCAGCCAAAGGCACATTAAAATCTACCCTAGTTAGGACTCTCTTCCCTTTTAGGTCTATATCTCTAATTGTGAGTTTATCCATATCCTTTCTCCCTTTAGATTCCTTTGTCTCTTACAAAAGCTACAAGATCAGCAACTCTGCAGGAGTAACCCCACTCATTATCATACCAGGCTAGAACCTTTACCAGATTTCCAATAGCCATAGTAGAAAGTCCATCCACTACCGTAGAGTATGTGGTACCCTTGAAGTCCATAGAAACGAGAGGTTCATACGTTATATCCAGAATCCCCTTCATTGGTCCAGCAGCAGCCTCTTCGAACGCCTTATTTACCTCTTCAACTGTTACCTCTCTACTCACTACACATACCAGGTCAGTAATCGAGACAGTAGGAGTAGGAACTCTCAGAGCTATACCATTCATCTTACCCTTCAGTTCAGGGATTACTGCCCCGATAGCCTTAGCAGCACCCGTAGTTGTGGGGATGATATTTAAAGCTGCTGCCCTAGCCCTTCTTAGATCCTTATGAGGTAAATCAAGAACTCTCTGATCGTTAGTATAAGAGTGTGTGGTAGTCATCAATCCACTTATTATTCCAAACTTATCATTCAAGACCTTAGAAACTGGGGCAAGGCTATTGGTGGTGCAGGATGCATTGGAGATTATATGGTGTTTACTTGGGTCATACTGATTCTCATTTACCCCAAGGACTATAGTTATATCTTCCCCTTTAGCAGGAGCAGTGATTATTACCTTCTTAGCTCCAGCTTTTATATGAGCAGAAGCCTTATCAGCATCGGTAAATATCCCGGTAGACTCTACCACAAGGTCCACGCCGAGATCCTTCCATGGAAGATTTATCGGATCTTTTTCTGCAAATACCTTTATACGTCTGGAGTTTACTACCATATCATTTCCGTCTATCTTTACTTCACCTGGAAATCTACCATAATTAGAGTCATACTTGAGAAGATGTACGTTTGTTACTATATCTGTGATATCGTTTATAGCTACTACCTCTATATCAGGATACTTCTCTATCAGCGCTTTAAATACCTGTCTTCCTATTCTTCCGAAACCATTAATACCTACTTTCATCTTTATACCTCCTTCTGAGAAATTAATAATTTTCCGATCTCTCTATACTGATTATCCAATCTTAGTCTAGATAATTCTATAAACCTTATCTCCTTTACATTTTTTACAGGCGTTTCTATCAAAAAATTAACACCAGTTCTATCTATTATTCTACCTAACCCCATAAATCGACCATTCTTATCTCTAAGTCCAACGATTAAGCCGATAAGTTCCTCTTCTCTAACAGCACATTTATATTTTACCATATCAGTCAAACATTCTTTCAGAGACAATAAGGGATAGGGAAAATAAAAAAGATATACACCGGTAGAAAAAAGTGTAAGATTAGTGGAGAAGTACTGTTTAAAGAGAGACTCCCTCCTTTCCTTTCTAGTATGGAAGTCTCTTCTTTTTGCATTCGGTAATGGACTTAGAAGAGTCTTTTCTCCTGGTATATACGAGGCGAATTTTTTAGCCCAAGATTCATCTGAAATGACAATTGAAAATGGATTCTCGATATTTTCTATTATGCATCTTTTATAACCCAGAGCTTTTGGAGAATTTACATAACCACAGGTATCCACAACCAATTTTACTCCATTCCTAGGAACCAGGGAGAGAAGTTTGAGAGATCTGGCAATAATAAGAGGTTCTAATCCCTCTGGAGTGTTGTTACCTATAAATTCAGAAGCTATTATCTCGATAATTAGAGAATCTTCTTTATCTGACATCACTTTCCCAAGGGATATGGTCATAGGAAGCCCTATAGTTGACTGCCCCAAATCCAGGTCTAAAAATAAGACATTATATCCTCTTCTTACAAGAATGGCGGAAAGACTAACAGCAAAAGATGTCTTTCCTACATCAACCCCACCAATAGCTATATAATTCCAGGAGTCAGGGAATTCTCTGACCCTTTCCTCTGTATAGGAGTATGCATCAGGATTTATCTTCAATACCACCATCTGCCAATTCTTCCAGTTTCCTCAGATAATAAGCGATAGTACTCTTACTGACTGGAGGTTGGGATAACTGTGCCAATTCTTTCAGTGTAGCCTGAGGATACCTTAATCTCAGCTGTGCAACCTGTCTGTATCTCTCAGGCAATTTATTATTTAATGTCAGTATCTTTATAGCCTCTATCTCTCTTTCGGCTGAACGTAGAGTCTTCTCTATGTTAGACTCCTGAAAATTTATCCTTCTATTGGTATCTTCTTTGATGGATTTTAAGGTCCTTATCTCTTCAAGTTTTATAAGCCCCTGCTGAACCCCTATTAAATTCAAGAGTTTTTCTATACTTGAGAATCCAACTACAGATACCTTTTTCATATATACGCTATGCCTTATCCCCAAGAGATTCAATGCCTTAGTTATTTGATTGACAAAATCTTTCTCAATAGGTAATAACTCTATCCTATAATCTCTTTCCGGATCTGAGATAAAACCACAAGCGAGGAATACACCTCTTAAAAAATATTCCGGCAATTCGCCATTCCACACTAAAGACCTGTAATATTCATTGTCTAACTTTATGAAAAATCGGTACCCTCTTCTATATCTCTTTATATCCATAATAAGAGAAGAATTAAATACCATCTTCCAGAGCAGAGTAACTCTATTGGCTACGTTCATCCTATCAGTATATATAAGATCTCTTTCTACCCTCTTTCTGGAACCAATAATACCCTGTAATTCTACAAGAGCTTCCTGAACATTATGGGGCATTTTCTTACAGAGTTCAAACCTTAGAGACTCAGAATACCCTTTCACTGCTCTATTCTGCTTCTATATCCCTATGATGCACCACTACCTTATATCCTCTCTCCTCTAATCTCTCCTTTAAGACTTCTACAATGGCTGGAGATCTGTGTCTCCCACCCGTACAGCCAACGGCGATTGTTATCTGATACTTACCCAGTTTTGCATATTGAGGGATGAGAAATTCTATAAAATCTTCAACCTTTTCTAAGAACTTCTTTGCCGAGGGGTCCTCCATCACATAATCCCTTACCTCTTTGTCCAAACCACTCTTTAATCTCAGCTCCGGTTCATAGAATGGATTATTCAGAAACCTCACATCTAATAACAGGTCTGCATCCAGTGGCAAGCCAAATTTATATCCGAAAGATTCAAGATTGAAGACAATGGTATCCTTTGCCTTGAAGAGTGAAAGCTTCTGCAATACGTCCTTTAATTGAGCTGGAGGAGTTCTTGATGTATCTATAACGTAATCAGCGATCTCTTTAATTGGCTCCAGTATCCTCTTCTCTTCCCTGATACTCTCTACCAGAGATCCAAATTCACTCAGGGGATGCGGTCTACGTGTCTCTTTATATCTCTTTATGAGAACTTCCTCTGAAGCTTCTAGAAATATGATCTTTTCCCATACACCCATCTTATGGATAGCGTCCAGAGAGTTTCTCAGTGAGTCGAAAAATTCCTTACCTCTTATATCTATAACCAATGCCACATCCCTTATCTTACCTTCAGACTGAATGCAAAGTTCGACAAGCTTGGGCATTAAAGTAACCGGTAGATTATCTATACAGAAATAACCCATATCCTCAAAACATCTTATAGCAAGAGATTTTCCTGCTCCAGAAAAGCCAGTTATTATTATAAGATTCAGTAACGATTCTTCCATAGTATAAATTCCACCACCTCTCTAAATCCCTCAGGACTATTGGACTCAGTTACATAATCAGCAACATCTTTCAACTCCTGAGGGGAATTTTTAAAAGTAATTCCTATCCCAGCATCCCTTATAAGCTCAAGATCATTAAAACTGTCCCCTAGCCCTGCTATATCTGTTACAGGAATCTTCAGCATCTCAGAGAGAAGCATCAATGCTCTTCCCTTGGAAACTCCACTATTCATAATCTCTAAATATGTGGGGCTACTTGTAGTTATATAAAGATTGCTATCGAATATCCTCTTAAGTTCGATCTGAGTCTCTTCTACAATCTCCGGAGGACCTATACCAAGGACCTTGGTTGTAGGAAGTTTAGGAATCTCATCTGGATCATCTACAAACTTTGCCTGAACTTTGTTCTGTAAAGGATACCTATCACCAAATGTATTTTTCCTGAATATATACAGTTTATCATCGAAGTAGAGGTTAATCTGAAAATCTTTTTTATATAGCATCCTAAATACCTTAAACCATACAGAAAATTCGATCGGCTTATGGTAAAGGATATTTAAATCCTTATCTCCAATCATAGCACCGTTATAAGCTATGATTGGAGTATCTAGATCTAAAATCCTGTAATAATTATAGATAGAACTCAGCATTCTACCACTGGCTATACAGACCTTTACTCCATACATAGAAAGTTTCTCAATTCCTTCCCTTACTATCTGCGGGAAGGAGTCGTTAAACAGTATCGTACCGTCCAAATCAGTAACCAATAACTTAATCATAGCTAGATTATTATACCATTACTTACTTATTCCTTCTACATAATGGTGTAGAAAATACTTTTAAGAACATCTCAAAGGAATTATTAGTCTTTAGTGATACCCGCAACTCCTTAGACTCTTCAATGAAACATATCAGCCAGAAACTGGAAGTAAGTGCAAGTATCATAAGAAAGAGGTACATCCTAGAGATACCAACAATATCTGCTACATAACCAGCCAAAAATGGAGCAAATGCAGAGGCGAATCCTGTTGTCATATTAAACATCCCCTGAGCTGTTCCCCTTTCATCTGGATGGATTATATCATTTATATACGCTATGGGAACTATCGACATAACAGCAAATGTAACACTGTGCATAGTCTGAATACCTATTATATGTACAGGTTTTGATGCTATCCCATACAAAAGCATCCTTAGGGGGAGAGCTATTGAAGCTAACACCAAAAGAGGTCTTCTTCCTATCTTATCTGAAAGGCTCCCCATAATAAACATAAATGGTATCTCTATGCCTGAACTCATAGCATAAGAAAAACTTACCATCCTGTTAGAACCACCCAAGGACTTTACCAGGAGATTAACATTATTCGAGGCTCCGGTAAGGGTTGTATAGTAAAGAAAATAGAAAAATAAAAAACTGAGTAGCTGTTTGTTAGTTATCAATCTCTTGAAACCCTTTACCTGAGGTGCTAGGATATTTGCCTTTCGCTCCGGTTCTTTTATAAACATTACCAGTATGGCAGAGAAGAAGAATATAATGCTCACGGCTATAAAGATGGTTCTGCCATATGTCAATAGAGGTATCGCCCCAGTTAAGAGTATACTTGTCAGAAATCCAATACTCCCCCAGATCCTACTTGAGGCATAACCTCTACCGATCTCTCCTGAGATACTGAGGTCTACCATAAGGACACTAGAAGCAGTTAATATGGTATACGTACATAGCCCAGAGAGAATGTAAAGAAAGATAAACTCCCTATAAACAGTTAATCTTGGAAATAACAAAAGATACAGTAGACTATTTATCAGTAAACCACAGATGATAAAGGGCTTTCTCTTCTTTATCCTGTCTGACAGGCTACCGATAGGAGTCTGTATAAGAGCCCCTATAAAGGCAGAAAGGGCTGAAAGAGAACCTATCTCCCCTATAGAGAAGCCCAGTTCCCTGAGATATATGGGAATAAAGGAAAATACCAGAGCCCAGCCTGAATAATAGGAGAAGAGGAAGGCTCTTACCAGTATGCCATTCCTTTTTCCTTCTCTCATCTAATACCCTAATTCCTCGTTTACCAGGACTACAGTAAAGTCTGTCCTAGATGGCTTATATTCGATTATAGTAGTCACTCTACATATACTTACATTACTGGCACAATTCGTACAGTAACCCACTTTTGCGCAGGGAGTATTCAACCCCAATCTGTAAGCATTCATAGGAGTAGCAACATTTTTTATCCTCCATATGGCATCATCAATATCCTTTACTATCTTATTTATCCCCACTACCAGGATGACACGTCTGGGTCCAAATATCATCCCAGCAACTCTATTCCCTACCCCATCTGTATTAACTATAACTCCGTCTACAGTAAGGGCGTTGGTGCTACTTAAAAATACATCGGAAGTCATTTCTTCCCTTCTGATCTGGAAGTCTTCCTCAGAAGCAAGTCCTGGTTTCCAATGGTGGATAACTGTATTCCCCCTCTCTATAAGCTCATCTATTATTCCCAGTTCCCTTATAGTTACAGAACCACCTATACCAATCTTGGCAGTTTTAGGGATGATATCTAACAGCTTACTTTTAGCTTCCTCCCTGGTCTTACACCAGAAGGCGTCAAAACCTCTCCTCTTCAGATTTTCCACCACTCTATCTAAGAGTAATCCCTTATACCACTCCTTATTAGTATCCATAGTTTACCTCCTTATAATCCCAGCTCTTTATGGATCTCCTGCATTGCAGAGAGAGATATAGTTATAAATTCCTCTAGGGTAAGACCGAGCTTCTCACATAATTTTATCTCTTCCCTATTCGCTCCTCTGGCAAATGCCTTTTCTTTGAATCTCTTCATTATGAACTTGGTGTCTATAGAACTTAAGCTCTTCTCAGGCTTTATAAGTGCTCCAGCTATTATGAGTCCATTTACAGCATCTGCGGAGCATAAGGCTATATGCATAGGGTTATCATCTACCTCTACTCCTTTCACATGAGCCTTTACCGCATCTATAATTTCTTCCGGGAAATTAGCCTCTTTGAGAATTCCCTCTGCCAATATCCCATGTTTTGATGTGTCTTCACCACATAACTCATAATCTATATCATGTATAAGACCGGCAATCCCCCAGGTATCTTCGTCCTGATTGAATCTTTTAGCTAAAGCCCTCATTATAGCTTCAGTTGCAATCATATGTTTCTTAAGATTATCCGAATTTACATACCTTTCCAACAGAGAAAGAACAAACTCTCTATCCAAAATGATCACCCCTTTTTAATAAACTCTTCTTTATTTCAGTGTAACTGTAGATTTACTTGGTGTGGTAAGCAAATCCCTATTAGTATGCCTATTCATAAGCGTATCCAGGAAAATTGTAACATCTTCTTCTACCTCTTCCGGGCTCATAACTCCTACAGCTATACTATCCGAATCTTTTATGTTATTCAATACAAAGGGGATCCCCTGTTCCGGCATAAGACGTCCAGCAGCCAGAGGCTTGATAATTATTATAGGTTTTGGAAATTCTCTTATCATCTTGGCTATCCAATTGACTTCTAGATTTGATAAGAAACCAATAGAGTTAAATGGCAGTATTACAAATTCTATATCATAGTTACTATTGGCAAGTACAGTTAAAGTCTCGGGACGATGAGTACTTATCCCAGGGATCATTCCCAACTCTCTTATATAGGATAACAGGTCCTCTATATCCTCGATCCTGTTTTTAGATGATACAAGATGGGAATCTACAAAGCTACAGTGTATGGCATGAAGCTTATTTCCCACTTCACTGGCAATTCTCGTCTCCTCCTTAAGTCTTTCCTTCTCCAGCCAACCTAGGGTTGTAGAGATCCAGACCATAGGAGATTTACCCCTCTTCTTAAGTTCTTCCTGAACCTGACAGGTCTTATCATTTATCGGTCCAAGAAGGGATGTTATACCAAACTCCTGACACTTTTCTAATACCTCTATAATCCTCTCTACAGTAAAATATCTCCTTAACCAGACATCTTTTGCCTTAGAGAAGTGAGAATAACCATTGAATGGATTGGTACCGCAGATAAGACGAGAAATCTTAACACCAGCTATCTCTATCTCAGGTATCTTCAGATCTTTATTCATAAAAATTTTACCTCCTCGTACCTGATATAATCGTCTTCTATTATACTACAAACTAGTAGAATTCTTCAAAGACAAGATTTGCCAACAATCTACCTCTCTCAGTCAACTGTATTTTATCCTCTTTTTTATACAACAAGCCATAAGATATAAGTCTCTCTATGTTCTCCGAAAAGATTCTTCCAACATCTATCCCTGTTCTTCTGTAGACATCGCACAGAGATACCCCTTCTCTCAATCTTAATCCCAATATAATCAATTCCTTTGCCTTTTCTAAAGGAGAAAGTCTCTCTTCCCAGACCTTAGGACTTTTGCCTCTGTCCAATAATTCTATATAAGCCTTTATATTCGGGGTATTTGAATATCTAGTATTCCCGAAAAGTGAATGGGCTGAAGGTCCAAAACCCAAATAATCTTCTCCTCTCCAGTATGTCAGATTATGTCTGCATTCATAACCATCTTTTGCATAGTTAGATATCTCATACCATCCGAGACCGTATGTACTTAAAATCTCTTGAGTTGCTTTAAATATCTCAATCTCAAGATCTTCAGACATTGGCTTTATCTTATTCCTAATAAGCGCCTTATACAGCGGAGTCCCTGGCTCGTACATAAGACCATATACAGACATATGAGTAGGATTCCTTTTTAGCACCTCTTGTAGAGTATATCTCCAACTTTCTAAGGTTTGATTCGGAATCCCATATATCAGGTCCACATTTATATTTGTAAAACCTACATTTATAGCTGTATCTAAAGCCTCCAGTGCTTCCTTACCTGAGTGAATCCTACCCAGGATTTTCAACTCTTCCTCCTTAAGGGATTGAATTCCGATACTTATCCGGTTTATCCCAAGAGTCTTATATAACCTTAACTTTTCCTCATTTACAGTTCCCGGATTCACCTCTATGGTAAATTCAAGATTGTCATCCAGCTTGAAGGACCCGTATATCGTTCGAACTATTTCTTCCAGGGCTTCTACTGGAAGAATACTAGGAGTCCCTCCTCCAAGATATATGGTCTTTACCGAATAATCAGTGCTCAGGAAGAGTTTCAGTTCCTTGATCAGAGCCTGAGTGTACCGATGGATAAGAGATAAATCGAATCTGAAAGAGTGGAAATCACAGTATAGACACTTTTTTATACAGAATGGTATATGAATATAAAGGGCTACCCTATTCACTCTTAAGAATAGCCAGGAACGCCTCCTGGGGAACCTCCACCTGTCCTATCTGCTTTAACCTCTTCTTTCCCTCCTTCTGCTTTTCAAGTAACTTTTTCTTTCTTGTTACGTCTCCTCCATAGCACTTCTGTAGTACATTCTTTTTTAAAGGGGGAATATTCTCCCTGGCTATAATCTTACCATTTACTGAAGCCTGAATTGGAATTTCAAAAAGCTGTCTAGGAATAAGGGCCCTTAATTTCTTTACGATCTCTCTACCCCTCTTTTCAGCCTCATCTCTGTGAGTAATAATACTGAGGGCATCTACTGGCTCACCCTTTACAAGTATCTCCAATCTCACCAGATCTGACTCTTTAAAACCTACAGGTTCATAGTCCAGAGATGCATAACCACGAGTTACGGACTTTAACTTATCAAAAAAGTCAAATATCACTTCACTTAGTGGTAATTCATATATGAATACCACTTTCATAGGGTCTATATAATTCATCTCTAAAAGAATCCCTCGTTTTCCAAGGCATAACTCCATCACAGGACCTATAAATTCAGAGGGACTGATAATAGATACCTTAACATAAGGTTCTTCTACCTTTTCTATCAAACCATAATGAGGAAACTGCGAAGGATTATTTATCTCCAGGACCTTTCCATCTTTTGTGTAAACTCTATATACCACGTTAGGTGCTGTAGCTACAAGTTTTACCCCATATTCTCTTTCTAACCTTTCTTCAACTATCTCCATATGGAGAGTTCCTAAGAAGCCACACCTGAAGCCAGGGCCCAACGCATCTGAATTTTCTGGTTCAAATACCAATGCCGAATCGTTTAACTGCAATTTCTCCAGACTTTCCCTAAGATCTTCGTATTGGTTGGACTCTTGAGGAAACAAACCACAATAGACCATAGGTTTTATTCTCTTGAATCCAGGTAAGGGTTTCTCTATAGGAGAATCGGCATCGGTTATCGTATCTCCAACCTGTGCATCCTTTACATTCTTTATATTGGCTATAATATATCCAACCTCTCCTGCTGATAGGGACTCTGTAGGATGCAGTCCAAAAGAGAAGTAACCGACCTCATCTACTTCGTAGATAGCTCCGGTTGACATCATCTTAATCTTCATTCCTCTTCTTACAACCCCATTGAATACCCTGGTATAAACCACTACACCTCTGTATGGGTCGAAGTATGCATCAAATATTAGAGCTTCCAGACTTTTATCTGTATCTCCTCTAGGAGGAGGGATTCTTTCTATAATAGCCTTTAGTAGTTCATCTATTCCTATACCTTCTTTAGCGCTAACCATAAGTATCTCATCCTCTAAGAATCCTAGCAAGTCAATCAACTGTTTTTTTACCCTTTCTATCTCCGCTCCAGGGAGGTCTATCTTATTTATGACAGGTATCAGGGTAAGCCCGTTTTCAAGAGCCAGATTATAATTAGCTAAGGTTTGAGCTTCTATGCCCTGGGTAGCATCAACTACAAGTATTGCCCCTTCACAGGCAGCTAAGCTTCTAGATACCTCATAGGAAAAATCAACATGACCGGGTGTATCAATAAGGTGTAACTCATACTCCCTTCCATTTAATACATAATACATTCTTACAGGATGAGACTTTATTGTAATACCTCTTTCCCTTTCAAGATCCATCTGATCAAGAACCTGTTCTTCCACTACTTTTTTCTTAGGCATAGAGTTAGTCTTTTCAAGGAATCTATCTGCCAAAGTAGATTTTCCATGGTCTATATGTGCTATGATACTGAAATTTCTTATATCTTCTAACTTCATCTATTCACCACCCATACCCAATTTAATAAGAGCGGATCTTGTCTTCTCTAAAAGGTCTTCTTTCTCTAATATAGGTTTCCCAAATCTTACTGTTACTTTGGGCCAGCGTAAGAATCTGCGAAATATCAGGTGAGTATTAAAGGTGTATACCGGTACTACAGGAACATCGGTCTTTTTAGCCAGATATACAAAGCCAGAGTGCAGTTCTCCTAATATCTTAGAAAAGTCTCTGTTTCTAGTACCCTCACCAAATATCAATAATAATTTACCCTCCTTGAGCAGGGTCTCTGCAGTACGAAGCGCATTCCTATCTACCCTTTCTCTCTTTACTGGAAATGCCCCCAGGACACTGATAAGAAAGGCAAATGGTCTAAACCTGAACAATTCCTCTTTAGCCATAAAATAAGTCCTTCTAAAGTGTATACTACAGCCTATAACTATAGGGTCCATCATTGCTCTGTGATTAGCCACTATAATAACCCCACCTGAGCGAGGTACATTCTCTAATCCCTCTATCCTGTATCTACAGAACAGGGTAAGAAATGTTCTAAGTATCACCCAAGCAAACCAGTAGAACATCCCTTATGCTTTCTCTTTCACCACCAATAAAATTTTATCAACTACCTCTTGCACTTTCAAATTGGTAGAGTCTATACAAACAGCGTCAGGAGCTGGTCTAAGTGGTGCTATTGATCTAGTACTGTCTCTAGTATTTCTCTCTATAATCTCGGCGAGTATTGTCTCATACGAAACCCTTTCCCCTATCTTCTGCAGGTCCTTATATCTCCTTCTAGCAAGCTCTTCGTTTGAGGCGGTCAAAAATATCTTGACCTCCGCCTCTGGCAGTACAACCGTTCCTATATCTCTTCCTTCTACAACCATACCTTTTGGCTCTGCAGATGTCCTGGTTATCCTATTCACCACATCTCTTATCTCCTTATGTATAGAGATCCTAGAGGAAAGGTCTGTTATCTCTCTAGAATAGATCTTATCAAAGGGAGGTTCTATACCATTAATAATAACTCTACAAAAACCTGGTTCGCTGCCTGAAATAATCTCCAGCTGGGAAACAAACTGTAATATGTCCGTCCCTTCTTCCCACCCCATAGCGGAGAACCACCAGGCAATACTCCTATATATCATACCAGTATCCAGATAGTCATAGGAGAGTCTAAGAGACAATATCTTACCAACTGTGCTCTTCCCTGCACCTGCAGGTCCATCTAAAGCTATATTTATAAGAGACATCTCAACCTTTCTATCTCCTCTTTGGTTAGGGGTCTTATCTCTCCCTCTTTTAAGTCTCCAAGTTTTATAGGACCAAACTGTGTACGAACCAGATCCAAAACAGGATTTCCTATCTTCTCAAACATTCTTCTAATCATCCTCTTTCTACCTTCATGTAAAGAAACCTCTAAAATACTTCTAGTATCTTCAACACTTATTATCCTTACATCATCAAATCTGGCAGGACCATCTTCCAGTTCCACGCCTCTAAGTAATCTCTCAATCTTACCATTATCTACTCTACCCTTAATCGTTACCCTATATCTCCTCTCTATCTCATATCTGGGATGGAGTAACCTATTTGCCAGGTCACCATCATTAGTAATTATCAGTAGCCCTCTAGTATCCTTATCAAGTCTTCCAACATGGAAAAGGTCTTTTCTATTTAATAAGTCCATAACAGTAATTCTACCCTGCGGATCGTATAATGTAGTTATAGAACCCTTCGGTTTGTTCATTATAAAGTATTCTTTTTTTGCCGGCTTAAGAATAATTCCATCAAGCTCAATCTTATCTGCATCTGGATCTACCTTGTCGCCAATCTTGGCAATATTACCGTTTACCTTTACCCTCCCTGCTTTTATTAGCTCTTCTGCCTTTCTCCTTGAGGCTATTCCACAGCTGGCTAGATACTTCTGAAGCCGTAAGACATCCCCATATGCTCTCTCACCTCTTGGATGGTAGCAGAAGAAACTCTTCTTGCCTTTTCCTGCCCGCTCCTTACTATCTCTTTCACTAAATCAAGATTGGACTGTAAATAATTCCTCTTTTCCCTTATAGGGGCAAAATAGTTAATAAGGTTATTGTATAGCTCATTCTTGCAGGCTACACATCCTCTATCTCCACTTCTACACTCTTTCTCCACTACTTCTATCTCTCTGGTAAAGAACTTGTGAAAAGTAAATATATTACATACCTCTGGATGCCCCTTATCTCTGAGTCTGATCTTCTGAGGATCTGTAACCGTTGCCATAACCTTCTCCTTGACACTTTCAGGGTCTTCAGTTACTCCAATATAGTTATTGTAACTCTTACTCATCTTCCTCCCATCAATACCAGGGAATATTGCTCCTTCAGTAAGCTTAGGCTGGGGTTCGGGGAAGACCTCTCCATAGAGGTAATTAAATCTCCTTGCTATCTCTCTAGCTAATTCCAGATGGGGGATCTGATCCGCTCCAACCGGAACTACAGTTGCTTTATAGAGCAGGATATCAGCAGTCATAAGTACAGGGTAACCCAGGAGTCCATAATTTATACTCTCTCTTATATCAAGATTTCTGACCATATCTTTTAATGTAGGATTTCTCTCTAACCAGCTTATAGGAGTAATCATAGAGAGCAGGATATGGAGTTCCGCATGGTCTGGAGATAGAGACTGTATAAAGAGGGCGCTCTTCTCTGGATCTATACCTATACTAAGAAGATCAAGTATAAGATCCCATACGTCTTGAGATAGCGTCGATATATCTTCATATCTGGTAGTGAGAGCATGCCAGTCTACTATAGGGAAAAAACATTCATACTCATCCTGCATATTTACCCAATTTATAGCAGCTCCAAAATAGTTACCAAGATGCATCTTGCCTGTTGGTCTTATACCACTTAAAACTCTTTCCATATCTCAAGCCTCCATTCCCTAGACTAGACAAATATATTAAATAACCAGTTTACTATAGGAGAAACTATCAAACCTATAAAATTAGTAAACGCTATCAACATCACTATAATTATAAACCCATATTGCTCTAAAAATCCCATAATATAAGTATATTTATATGGCAAGAAGAGCAATAGAAGTTTAGAACCATCTAAAGGAGGAATAGGTATTAGGTTAAAAATAGCTAGAGCTATATTCACATATATACCTATAGATAGAAATGCATTTATAGGTATTATATAAAGTGGCATAACTATCCTTCCTATGAGTGCAAATATTATAGCCAGGAGGAAATTGGCTGACGGTCCGGCAATGGATACCAGCACTGTATCTCGTCTATAATTATAGAAATTATTCGGATTTATAGGGACTGGCTTTGCCCATCCAAATCTAAATATAAGAAGCATAATCGTCCCTATAGGGTCAAGGTGAGCAAGTGGATTCAATGTTAACCTACCATAAAATTTGGGGGTAGGGTCTCCTAGCCTATAAGCCATCCATCCATGAGCATATTCATGGAAGGTAATAGCTATCAGAATAGCTGGTATACTCAGTAACAAATTCAAGATATCAAATCTCATCTCTTAAAGAGATTAGCATAAAGGGGTACAAATTTCAAGGCCTTTATTCTCTTGACGCCTACATCAATAGTATTATACAATTGTTTCAAGGTTTGTTTGATAGGAGGGTCTATTATGGAGACATTTCTAAGCAATTGGAGATTATTTCTTCCAGTATTTGTCTTACAGGTAGGTCTTCAGATCTATGCGCTGGTTGATCTTATCAGACGTCCTGCAGAAGACTTACGAGGACCTAAAATTCTCTGGGGTATAGTTATAGTCGCCTTCCAGATACTGGGAGTAATAGTATATTTCGTCTTTGGAAGAAAGCAATGATTGCGATAAAGACTGAAGGACTCTGTAAATATTTTAAAGATAAAAAGGCACTAGAAAATCTCAATCTGGAGATTTCCAAAGGGGTTATCTTTGGGTATCTCGGACCAAATGGTGCAGGAAAGACAACTACAATAAGGGTTCTTTTAAACCTGGCAAAGCCAACAAAGGGAACAGCATATATACTGGGTGAGGATATAAGAAAGAGTAGAAACTATCTAAGAAGGGTAGGATTTCTTCCGGACGTCCCAAACTTTTATAATTTCTTCACCGCCAGAGAATTCCTCTCTTTCATAGGAGATATAACTGGTATTGAAGATTCTAAGAGAAAGATAGAGGAGACCTTAGAACTGGTGGGGTTGAGAAATGAGAGGGGCAAGATAGGAACTTATTCTAGAGGGATGAAACAGAGACTTGGCATAGCACAGGCACTCTTATCTGACCCAGAGATTCTTATATTGGATGAACCAACCTCCAGTTTAGATCCGCAGGGGAGGAAAGAGATACTGGATTTGATCTATTCACTGAAAGGCAAGAAGACGGTATTCTTTTCTACCCATATACTTACAGATGTAGAGAGGATATGTGATAGGATTGGTATCCTAAAGGAAGGAAGATTACTCCTAGAGGATAGTATAGAAAATATTAAGAGGAGATACTGGAAGAGAAGGATATTGATAGGGGTGGATAATTCAGAAAGACTTCTAAAGAGGTTAAGAGAGAACTTAAAGCCGGTCTTTTTAGATGTAAGGGATAACAACAGTATAATCTTAGAAGTAACTGATATCAACTCTGCTTTAAGAGATATCCCAAGAATAATTGTGCAGGAAGACCTTATACTAGAAAGGTTAGAGCTATTAGAACCGTCTCTTGAGGATATATTCCTGGAGGTAACTAATGGTATTTAAGCTTATAAAAAAGGAGCTTTATGAATATCAAAAGACAGGAAAGCTCATAGCCATAATCATTACATTTTTGCTATTTTCAATTATAAGTCCGATAATTGCCAAAGTGATGCCTGAGATTGTAAAGTCGATCACCCCTGAAGTTACCATTATAGTTCCCCCGCCCACATGGAAGGACGCCTTCTTACAGTTCTTCAAGAATATGAATCAGATGGTATTTTTGATAGTAGTCCTGCTCTTTATAGGGAGTATCGCCGAAGAGAAAAACCGTAGAACTGCAAGTCTTATTGTAAGTAAAGGCGTGGACAGGAGAGAATGGGTTCTGGCAAAATTCATTTTTCAGATATCTTTAGTCACTTTATTGACCCTGGTGTCTTTCTGCCTCTGTTCCTATTACTCTGTTATGCTCTTTCCCGAGACAGAAATCCAAACAGCATTTCAAAGCTGTATACTCTTCCTTATCTATATGGCATTTATTATTTCTTTAACCATATTTGCAAGTTCACTGGGTAATAACACCTTACAGGCTGGTGGTATATTTATCAGTATATTTATAATCCTGGTTCTACTAAATATGTTACCCGGTATAAAGAGCTATAATCCGATATATCTATCTTCTCTAGAGAACCAGTGGATAACAACCGGAGTAAACTGGACTTCTGCTACAAAAACAATAGCAACAACTCTTGCATTATCAATTTTACTGATATCTGCAGGGATAGTCTTATTTAACCTTCAGGAATTAGAGTAAAGACTCACATATACATATATCTCTTTATCTTCTGTGTAGGTGTCTTCTCAAATTCCTTCTCCACTATATTGAAACCTTTAATCTGGGAGAAGGTGGGTAATCTCTGGTTTGTCAGCTTTATAAGATTATCAAAGTACCTTTCAAGTCTTTCCTGTGCCTGTACAGGCTCAATATCAAGGAGTTTGAGTTCCGTATTTAGAAAATCGTAATCTGGATATATATACGCTATCAACTTCCCTTCTTTTTCTAAAACCAGAGCCTCAATTATCCCCCTGTCTTCACACAAAACCTGCTCTATCTCCTCTGGATATATATTTTCCCCATTAGGTCCTAAAATAACATTCTTTAATCTCCCTTTTAAGTACAGGTAGTTATCATTATCTAAATATCCCAAATCTCCAGTCCGCATCCAGCCATCTTCGGTAAATAACTTCTTTGTCTCTTCCTCATTCTTGTAGTAGCCCTTAGTAACCATAGGACCTTTTACCAGAACCTCACCTATACCCGTTATCGGATCTGGCTTATCTATCTTTATCTGTGCTCCTTTTATTGGATATCCACAACTCTGAAATCTCTTTTTATCAGGCATAGCAAATGTGATTAATGGGGCACATTCAGTCATACCATAACCTACTGCACTGGGGAATTCACCTTCCAGGAGAAACAGATCAACATCAGGACTAAGAGGAGCTCCACCAATACATATAAGCCTTATGTTTCCTCCAAAAGCCTCTAAGAGAGACTTACAGGCTTTTTTATAGACAAGCTTTCTAAGAGGTTTGATCCTGGTAGCTCCTTTAAGAAGTATATTGTCTTCCAATTTAGGTAATACATTCTTCTTATATATCTTCTCTATCACCAGTGGGACCATCATAACCATAGATGGCTTTACCTTTTCAAATGCCTTGAGTAAAACCTTAGGGCTTGGCTTCTGTTTGAGATAGTATACGCTAGCACCTCCAACCATAGAAAGGAGTAAGGTAAAGGTACATTCATACGTATGAGATGAGGGTAAAATAGAGAGGAACCTGTCATTGCCGTTAATCTCTATGTAGTCTAATGCAGCTAGGATATTCCAAAATATGTTTTTATGGGTAAGCATAACCCCTTTAGAGCGTCCTGTAGTCCCGGATGTATAGACTATTGCAGCAATATCATCAGCCTTTGGTTTATACTCTTCTATAGTCTTAGACCTTGCCCTATTTATATGCTCAGCGAGGAACTGGTCTATCCTGTTTTTAAACACAAGGATCTTACTCCTTATCTGTGACTTTACCTCTTTAACATCCTGTTTCTCCACCTCTCTAAAATCATCTAACAGATAGATCTTTTCTAGCTGTCTCAGATTACTCTCCTCTACCTTCTCCAATTGTGAAGAGGAAACAAATAAGATCCGAGATTCGGACATATTTATGATATTGGAGATACTGACACTATCGAACTCGTGCAGGATAGGAACGATTATGGCTCCATATGTAACTGCCGCCATATAAACAAGTCCCCAGTTTATAGAGTTTTCTCCCAGAAGAGCCACTTTATCTCCAGGCTCTATCCCATTTTCCTTAAGTAGATTCTTTATCCCCTGAATCCTTTCTTTAGCCTGTCCATAAGTAACAGAATTAATCAATTCATCTTCATCGAGCTCACAGAGAAAGACATTATCCCTGTATCTATCAAGACATACATCTATATAGGTACCCAAAGCATCTATACTGTCGTAAAACATAATTCACCTCTCTTAACTTTGACTGAACCTCCTTAAGATTCTAATCAATGAAAATCTTAACCTTTCTCTTTCCTCGTTCATAATTAACAGTATAATGATACTATAGACCGATATCCCTAACAAGATAAAGATGATTGTTTTCAAGATCTCAACATTAATAAAGTTCAGATGACCTTTAGAATAGTATAAAATACCTCCCATTACAAGAGAGGCTGAGATAATCTTTAAAAAATCAGAAATTAATCTTTTACCCCCTACAGGACCAAGTTTCTTCCTCAGTAGAAATAGTAATAGAATAAAGTAAAACATACTAGATATAGATGTTGCCAGAGCCAGCCCAAGATGAGCCATTATTCTTACCAGTATAGCATTGAGGCATATATTCAGACCTATAGCCAAAAAACTAACTACTACGGGGGTAACCGTATCCTGAAAGGAGTAGAATGTCCTGGCTATTATTGGATTTACTGAAGAGGCAAATAGACTCAGAGAATAGTACCTAAGAGCCCCTGCGGTAAGTATAGTGGCTCTACTATCAAAGGCTCCTCTTTCAAACAGAAGACTAATTATTTCTCTATCTAATACTATAAGACCAATACTTGCAGGAATAACTATGATCCATGTAAATCTTATAGCCTTATTAAGGAGATCTATAATCCTATCATTTCTACCTTCCACCACCAACTCAGATGTCGTAGGATATATGGCTACCGAGATCGAACCGGCAAAGAGTGAAATAGGTAGATCCTTCACCCTTGCTGAAAAATTCAGTGCGGAGATAGAGCCTTCAGTTAATCCAGAGGCAAAGATCCTGTCAATTATTGTATTCAGATAACTAACACTGGTCCCTAAAAGTATAGGAATCATAAGATAGAAGGTCTTCTTAACAGCCGGATGAGAGAAATCTATGTGCCACTTCATATATGGCAGTCTATTCTTTAGATATAAAAATAAAAGAAGGACCTGTAAAAAGACTCCCAAGACGTTACCCAGAGCAAGACTGAGTGGGGGTAAGGTCCTGCCCAGAAGTAATATAGAGAGGATCATACATATATTATAGAGTAGACCGCCTATAGCAGGGATTAGAAATTGCTTATAAGCCTGAGAAAGCCCTGTAAGGATACCCAAAGTACCATGAAATAGGAGAGAGGGAAGGATTAGTCTGGTCAGTAAAATAGCTAATTCAAGCCTGTCTTTTGGAAAACCAGGAGCTATTAACTTTAAGAATGGCTCTGTAAGCAGGTAAGAGAGTATCAGTGATATGATAAGGTATATTACTGAGACACTGAGAACGGTATTTGCAGCATACCAGGCTTTTTCTTCGCCATTTCTTTCTCTTTCTTCCAAAAATACCGGTATAAAGACGGTAGTCAAAGCTCCCCCAACCAGACCAGCCAGAGTAACAGGAAGAACCTGGGCTACCAGATAGGCATCTGTTATTGCTCTAGCCCCGAATGTACTGGCAATAACTACCTCTCTCAAAAATCCTAGGATCCTACTTAGGAATGCAACGGCTGTAAGTATGAATGTTGCCTGTAATATAGACTGTCTGTGTATATTAATCATAGAGAACTTATAACATCCTCGAATGCTTTCTGATATAGTTCCAGCTTTTCCTTAGTTGTTGCCTCAAACCTTAGCACTAAGGCAGGTTGAGTATTGCTTGCCCTTATAAGACTCCAGCCATCTGGAAACTCTATTCTCAATCCGTCGATCGTTATAACCTTTACTATATCCTTCCCTAATTCAGGATACTTATCCTTAAATCTGGGAAGAAATTCTTCCACTATCTGGAACTTCCTTTCCTCTGGACAATCTACTCTTATCTCAGGGGAAACATATACCTCTGGCAGATCCTTCAGGAGGTCTGAGAAGACAAAATCAGGATTACTCAGCTTTTCTCTGGCAACTATCTCTAAAAGTCTTAATGTTGCATATATGGCATCATCATATCCGAAGTATCTATCGTTAAAGAACATATGACCACTCATCTCCCCAGCAAGAAGTGCAGATTCTTCTCTGAGCTTCTTCTTTATCAGAGAATGCCCTACCGGAGAAAGTACAGGTATACCACCTAACTTCTCTATACCGTCAAATAATAGTTTAGATGCCTTAACCTCACTTATTATCTTAGCTCCAGGACTGTTCTTCAATACATCCTTAGCAAATATATATGTAAGCTTATCTCCGTACACAACGTTACCTTTCTCATCCACAACGCCTATTCTGTCGACATCTCCATCGTAAGCTACGCCTAAATCAAGCCTCTTTTCTCTCACTTCTCTTATCAGATCTTCCAGTGTCTCTAGTAATGTAGGGTCCGGATGGTGATTAGGGAACCTACCATCTGGCTCAGAATAAAGTTCAACTAGAGAGACATTTAACTCTCTCAGGATCTGGGGAACTACAAGCCCTGCGCATCCATTCCCACTATCTATACCTAACTTTATCATTTGAGGATTTATTTTCCCCAGAGGCCCATCCTTAAAGCTCTTTATCAGAAACTCTTTGTATACCGATAATATATCAAAAGCCTCTAGGTTTCCTCTTTTAAAATTTATCTCTATCTCTCCATTTTCAACCTTCTTAGCTATATCGTAAAGTTTCTGGATCTCTTCACCAAAAATAGTCTCTCTTCCGACACATACTTTTAAACCGTTAAATTCAGGAGGGTTATGGCTTGCAGTAATCATCAATCCTCCATCTACATCCAGATTAAAAAGAGAAAAATACACAACCGGGGTAGGACAGACTCCGATATCTATTACATCAATTCCGCCTAAATTTAGACCCTCAACTAATCCATCAAAGAGGGCTTTGGAATGTAGTCTCACATCTCTTCCAACAGACACGGTATAATGGTCCTTCTTTATCCTTTCTCTCAGATAAATACTATATGCTTCCCCTATTAACCTCATCACTTCAGGAGTAATATCTTTACCGACTTCACCTCGTATATCATACATACGAAAGATCGTTCTGTCCAACATAAGAAACATCCCTCCTTTCTCTGCAGAGATCAAAAATCTACATATCTAGTATAACATAAAACAAAAAGGGCGAGCGATTTCGCTCGCCCTATAAGAATCCCAGTTACTACTGCTTGAAGAAGAACTGCTCGGGTCTAGCATTCTTAGGTGACCTTAGAGTATCATCCCAGATAATTCCATCGGGAACATTTCTGAAGTTATTCTTTACCACAACTGGCTGAGGCAATTCTCCAACTATCCCTATCATCCATATGTTCCTCTTATGTAGATTGATTATCTCCTTGAAGAATCTATCTCGCTGTTTTTCATCTGCTGTAGCCTTTGCCTTATCCCAGAATTCATAGATCTTTCTGATATCACCTTTAGGTTCTTCTCCACCTTTTCCGCCGGTGGAATACCACTGACCATAGAGTGGAGCCCAGGGTCCATCGGTAACCGTTCCTAGGAGTCTTCCAGGATCGGACATTACAGCAGCATTTCTGTCGAAGTTCCATACCCCGATCTCCAGATCTCCAGCGTTACATCTGGTAACATAGAGAGACCTTTCAACTGGCTGTATAGCGACCTTTACCCCTACTCCTTCCCAGTATTTCTTCACCATCTCAAGTACATCTGACCAGGCACCAAATATGCCACTGGGGAATGTTATAGTCAAAGCCAAAGTCTTGCCATCAGGTCTTAATCTGAATCCATCTCTATCCCTCTTGTTAAGTCCAATCTTATCTAAAAGCTCATTGGCCTTTTTGGGGTCATACTCAGCCCACATCTTCTCCCACTCTGGATCGTAGAAGGCAACTCCACTTATAAGTGAACACTGCCTGGGTTTACCCATCCCGAGATATACTAATTTCCATATCTCGTCCCTATTGATAGCTATAGAAAGAGCCTGTCTGAATCTTCTATCTTCAAAGATCTTTCTGAGTACCGGGTCCTTCACATTTTGATTGAGGCATATCATAACATCGGACCCTACACCCTGCTTCCAGCTAAGAACTCTATAGTTGCCCTTAGCCCTGTTTTCCATAAGCAGTGTATAGTCTGGAAGACTGATATGCCTTGTCTGCATATCTATCTCTCCAGAGACAGCCTTAATTGTAATCACTTCTCTGTTCTCCACAAGCGTATGGGCTATCCTGTCTATGTAAGGTAGCTGATTCCCGGCTGGGTCTATCTTCCAGTAGTAAGGATTCCTTTCAAATATCATTGTGGTAGCTGTTGGAAGTGTAGTATTCTTCCATGGATGTAAAACTGGAAGTTCGGGGTTCTGGAGCCAGGCGTTAGAGTTACTTACCTTTGCGTCAAACAGTTGATACCAGAACTGAAAGCCTGCATCCTTTGCCTTTTTCTCTAGTTCTTCTTTGGGTGTATATTTTATATGGAACTGTTTACCATAATGCTTGGGCAGGAAGAATTGATTCCCTCCAGACTTACATATATTTATCAAAAAGAGAGGATTAGGCTGTTCAAAGGATACTCTAAACGTATAGGTATCCACCTTCTCTATCTTACAGGGCTTACCACCAGCTGTAAGCCAAGTAGCAACCGTTGGTGTAAGTTCTTTATTCATCACCACGTCTTCATACCAAAACATTACATCGTCTGTAGTTAATGGAGTTCCATCTGACCACTTAAGCCCTTCTCTAATTTTAAATGTATAGACCTTGGCGTCTCTAGAAACCTTCCAGCTTTCTGCTATATTTGGCAGGACCTTCGTTCCACCCTTATCAAACATAACCAGATGCTCATGACAGATCTTATTTGGTCCCCACTGGTCAGAGAGTCCAACCCAAGCCCTACGCCATGTTCCACCGTACTGTCCGATCTCTTCCACTGGTGTTACTATAAGAGGATTCTTTGGAAGCCTCTGTTCTAACGATGGAAGCTTACCCTGCTTTACCAGTTCTGCTAACATCGGAGCCTCGTTAAATTTAGAGACCTTCTTACCTGTTAACTTTTCATAATCCGAGAGATTATAGTACTCTCCAGGTATAACCTTCTCCTGGGAGAAGACCAGACTGGAAGTACCTACAAGTAGACTCAAGGTCAGTACTAACACTAAAAAAGTCCTTAAAAATCTCATAATTGTACCTCCTCCTTCCTGACTTTATTTAAATATCCATACTTGACAAATGCCTTACAGGCGATATCCTGCCAGTAAGGTTCAAGACCTAAAGCTTCATTAGACTGATAATATCCGGCAATAAACCCTCCACCAAAACATCCTAATTTTTCTATCATTTCTCTGGCAAACTCCTCTATCAACTTCTCATCCTTTCTAGGAAGTATCTGCTGTATGTCTACAGGGCACCAGAAGTTGACCTTACCTCCAAAGTCTCTAGCCAGATTATCCACCCCATGTAATGCAGGCTGATCAAACTGTAGTACATCTATTCCGACCTCTATTAAATCTGGTATTATTTCATATATATGACCACAGGAATGCATAAAGACATATAAACCAAGTTTGTGGGATTTATTACACAGCTGTATAAAGCCAGGCTTAAATAGTTCTCTCCAAGACTTTGGCGAGACCAGAAGTCTATCCTGTGTTCCCCAGTCTTCGGCAAACATAACCGCATCTGCTCCAGCTCTGGCGAATTTTTCTATTACGATCTCAAGTAGATCTGCAATGATCTTGAGTAATTTAGCTACGTTCTCCTTTTCTGCAGCCACATCTAATAGAAAGTTATCCATTCTCCTCAAATATCTTGCTATACTAAAGGGAAACCCTGGAAGAAATCCTATGTGAAACTTATCTGGTGTCTCCTTAAAAATCTTTCTGGCTGCTTCATATCTTATGTCTAAATCTAGAGGTGGAAACTTATAAGAATCAAGCTGACTCCAATCTTCTATCGCCCCTTTTACCACCTCCCCTTTTGAATATGCCTCAAGTCTAGCCCATGTATTTCCCCATTCATCGACTCTTTCCCATCTGTTATTACCCTTATATACCCATTCTTCGCTCACATAGGGATTCGGTCCTAACCCTACCCCAACTATATCGTTAGGGTAAGGAGGGGGTAAGGTCATAGGAATCCTTTCTGGTCCCTTAAATTCTAGACTCTTTATCACTATCTCTCTACTTGTCATTTCCTCCACCTTTTCCAGATTTGGGGAAGAGGATAAAACCTCTTCCCCTTATATACTACTTTGTCTTGAAGAAGTACTGCTCAGGATAAGTATTACCCTCTGTAAGCTGTAACCAGTCTTGAATAGCATTTTCAGGGACATTTCTAAAGTTATTCTTTACTATCACTATCTGAGGTAATACTCCAACTATACCTATAACCCAGAGATTTTTGGCATTCAGTCTCATAATCTCATGGGCGTAATTTGTCCTTGCCGCTTCATTGGTAGTGCTCTTGGCTTTATCGTAAAGCTGGTAGACTTTCACAATATCCTCAGGTGGCTTCTCTCCCTCTTTACCTCCGGTTCTATACCATCTCCAGTACTCATTTGCATTGTTAGGTGGGGTTCCACTTGGCATTCCGGGTAGCCAGTAGAGAGGTTCCACCAGAGGAGTAAAGCATCTATCCATCGTCCAGATACCAATATCAAGCTCTCCTGCCTGGGCTCTTGTAGTGAATAGGTCTCTACTCTCCTCTTTGAGTAATGTCTTTATACCTACAGATTCCCAGTATTTCTTAACCATTGTGACCACGTCTGTCCATGGTCCAAATATTGGCGCATATTCTATAGTTACCGTCAAAGTTTTTCCATCAGGTCTCAATCTGAATCCATCTTTGTCCCTCTTTGTTAGTCCAATCTTGTCTAAAAGCTGGTTGGCTTTGGTTGGATTATACTCTGCATAAGCCTTTTCATACTCTGGTTTATAGTATGGGCATTGAGGTATAACAGCTGCCTGTCTGGGTTTACCCATTCCCAGATAGGCTATCTGATTTATCTCATCCCTATTTATAGCCAGTGAAAGAGCTCTTCTGAAATCAACATTTTCAAAGAGTTTACGTAGCACTGGATCTTTATGGTTGAGGTTTGGCATAAGAAGGGCATTAGATCCTTCGGCTGATGTCCACTTCAATACCCTATAATTCCCCTTCTCTCTACTCTCCATAAATAGTGTGTAGTTAGTCCAGACTATGTGTCTAAATTGCATATCTATCTCGCCAGCCATAGCTTTCATATTAAGGACTTCCACATTCTCCACTATATCAAATCTTATCTTATCGATATAAGGTAATTGGTTTCCTGCGGTATCGATCTTCCAGTAGTAAGGATTTCTTGTAGCTATGACTATGTTGGACGGAGGGGGAGTAGTTATTACCCAAGCCCATATCCTTGGACAATCAGCATTCTGCCAGCTCTGCTTATTGGAGAATAGCTGATGCCATAACTGAAAACCTGCCTCTTTAGCCATAGCTTCCAGTTTCTCTTTAGGTGTATAGTTGATGTGGAACTGCTTTAGATAGTGGGCAGGATACTGAGTAATACCCAAAGCATTGGGACCTGCCAGTATCTGCATAAATAAACCATAAGGGGCATCAAACTTAAATCTGATTGTATAATCGTCGACTTTCTCAACCTTTCCAGGTTTACCCTCGACTGTAAGCCAGGTGGGGAATGTCGGTGTAAGGTCTTTATTTAATAAAACATCCCTATACCAGAACATTATATCATCTGCTGTAAATGGTTGTCCATCAGACCACTTTATGCCCTTTCTCAGATAGAAGGTAAAAGTCTTTCCCCCATCCTCTATCTTCCATCTAGTAGCCACGTTGGGAACAACCTTCTTACCATCTGCACTCCAACGTACAAGATTCTCATAGGTAATTCTACTATTGATTATTCCAACATCGCCAACTCCAACAGCAGCCCTTCTCCAGGTACCTCCATACTGTCCAATCTCCTCCAGGGGTGCCACCACTAACGGTTCCTGAGGCAATCTCTGTTCTACCGGTGGAAGTTTTCCCTGTTTTACAAGATCCGCCAGCATAGGAGCTTCATTGAATTTATCAATCTTCTTTCCAGTTGCCTTTTGATAATCCTGGATATTGTTATAGACTATGACACTGGTAGCCTTCTGTTGAGCCACCGCCAAATTGATAAAAGCTAAGCTAACCAGACTTAAGATTAATAAAGGTATTAAAAAGTACCTATAAACTCTCACAGTTTTATACCTCCTCCATCTTAGAATAATCTAATTACTATCCTACTTATATACCTCTTACCCACCCTTTTTAAAACCAGTAAGACAAACTCTTATCACTTCCCTGCTATCAGCCTCCTTTCATACTAAAAAACGATTGCAGTATAATTATACCACAGAGATGTACGCTGTCAAGTGTGATAGTGTCAACTGTACACAAAATCTGATAAAATATTACCAAACAAAAAATTACATAGCGGGAGGGTTAAGATGGAAAAAGTATTGAATGATTGGGAAAATCTTAAGGTCTTACAGAGGAATAGACTGAAGAGCAGAGCATATTTTATTCCCTATCCAGATGTGGATTCCGCTCTAACCTTTCAGAGGGAGATAAGTGACAGGATAAAGATCCTAAATGGTAAGTGGAAATTTCACTATGACCCTTCACCTGAGGAAGCCCCCAAAGATTTCTATAGAGAAGATTATGATGTAAGTGGCTGGGACGAGATAAGGGTCCCAAGTAACTGGCAGATGGAAGGATATGGACATCCACACTATACAAATGTTATGTACCCATTTCCCGTAGATCCACCCAGAGTCCCTTCTGAGAACCCGACTGGGTCTTACCGTAGAGAGTTTTATATAGATGAAGATCTAAAAGGTAAGAGAGTAATACTGAGGTTTGAAGGTGTAGACAGCGCCTTCCACGTGTGGGTAAACGGGAATGAGGTAGGTTATAGCCAGGGTAGCAGACTTCCCTCAGAGTTCGACATAACTTTATATGTAAAACCAGGCAAAAATGTACTGGCAGTAAGAGTATATCAGTGGTCAGATGGAAGTTACTTGGAAGATCAGGACATGTGGTGGTTAAGTGGAATATTCAGGGATGTCTATCTCATAATAAGACCCGAGGTATATATAAGAGATTTCTTTATAATTACAGACCTAGATGAGAGATACGAGTCAGGGGTATTGAGGGTAAAATTAGACTTAGTAAATACAGGGGAAGAAAATATAAGTGATCACAGGGTTTCATTTATGTTTCTAGATAACGATTTAAAAACCATAAAAGATAAAAATCTGGCATTCTCTCTGGCTCCTCTAGAAGAAAAGCACATAGAGGTAGAATTTCCTGTGAAAAATCCGAGGAAGTGGTCTGCAGAAGATCCATATCTTTATAATCTCATTATTATTCTAAAGAATGAAGAAGGAGAGATTCTGGAAGTAGTCCCTAATAAGGTAGGATTTAGAAAGGTAGAATTAAAGGGTGGGAATTTCCTAGTAAATGGGGTGCCAATAAAGTTAAAGGGGGTAAATAGACATGAGCATCATCCCGATTTTGGAAGAGCAGTCCCAATAGAATGGGCTGAACAGAGTATAATCCTTATGAAGAGACACAATATAAACACAGTTCGTACATCTCACTATCCCGATGACCCAAGATTTTACGACCTATGCGATAAATATGGGATCTACGTTATAGATGAGACAGATTTGGAGTGTCATGGATTTGCATTTACTGGGGATATAAACCGCATCAGCAATGACCCTGAGTGGCAGTCTGCATATATAGACAGGATAGAAAGGACTGTCCACAGAGATAAGAATCACCCATGTGTGATCTTCTGGTCCTTAGGTAACGAGTCAGGTTTCGGTATAAATCACGAGGCAATGGCAGATTGGTGCCGCAGGAATGATCCGACAAGACTTATCCATTACGAGAGAGATACCTCTGCCAAGGTGGCTGATGTTGTAAGCACTATGTATACGCCAGTTGAAAAGCTGGAAGAACTTGGAAAGTTGGAGGATATGGAGAAACCCCATATACTCTGCGAGTATGCCCACGCTATGGGTAACGGGCCTGGAAATCTAAAAGAATACTGGGAGGTATTCTATAAATACAGAAGGCTTCAGGGGGGTTGTATATGGGAATGGATGGACCATGGAATAAGGAAAAGGACACCGGATGGGAAGGAGTACTTTGCCTACGGAGGAGACTTCGGAGATGAGCCAAATGATGGAAACTTTGTGATAGATGGACTGGTCTTTCCTGACCACACCCCAAGCCCAGGTTTGATTGAGTATAAAAAGATAATAGAGCCTGTAAGGGTAGAGGAGATAGATCTTAAAAAGGGAGAGGTAAAGATAACAAATCTCTACGATTTTATTTCACTCGATCATCTTACTATGTCCTGGAATGTGGTAGTAGACGGAAAACCGGTAGAAGGTGGAGAGATATCTATAAAGGGTATACCAGCCAAGGCAAGCAAGGTAATAAATATACCATACACACTTCCAGAGAATGCTGAACCTGATACTGACTATTGGTTGAACATATACTTTACCCTATCAAAAGATACCTTATGGGCAGAAAGAGGACACGTAGTGGCATGGGCACAGTTTAGACTACCTGTTGAGTCTAGAAAACCAGTAAAAGTGTTAAGTGTTGACTCAATGCCTGAGCTAACCTGTAAGGATTCAGGCAATACCATAGAGATTAATGGCTTAGATTTTTCTCTGATATTTAACAGAGTAAGGGGTACTATCGATAGAATTCTGTATAATGGCATAGATCTGATAAAGATAGGACCAAGACTGAATCTCTGGAGAGCACCGATAGATAATGACAAATACGTAATAGAAAACTGGAAGAGGAAATTTGTACACCTATTAAATCATAGAATCGAGGAAGTAAATACAGAGATAAAGGGAAAGGGCTTGATAGAGATAAAGGTCCTATCCTGTATAGCCCCTCCCGTTGTGAACTGGAAGATAGATACAGAATATACATATCTGATCTATGGGAGTGGAGACATCATAATAAGTGTAAAAGGTAAGCCTCAGGGAGACCTTCCTATGGTATTCCCCAGAATCGGATTAAAAATGGGACTTAATAATGAGTTGGAACAGGTTATGTGGTATGGAAGAGGTCCTGGAGAATCCTATGTGGATAGTAAAGAGGCTAATCCATTTGGCATCTACAGAAAGAGTGTAGATGAATTATATACTCCTTATGTAAGACCACAGGAAAATGGTAACAGGACTGATGTAAGATGGGTGTCTCTAACGGATAAAAAAGGGATAGGGCTACTCTTTGTAGGGATGCCAACTATAAACTTTAGTGCCCATAGATTCGAACCAGAAGACTTTGAAAAGGCTAGACATACATCTGAACTAATACCCAGAGATTATATAGTGCTGAATATAGATTACAAACATAATGGTCTTGGTAGTGCAAGCTGTGGACCAGCTCCACTGGAAAAGTACCTCTTATATCCACAGGATTTTGAATTCTCAGTAAGAGTAAAACCTTTTAATAACTCTTTAACCACACCAATCCATCTTAGTAAATATGTGTTATAATTATGGAAAATTTAAATAAAACTGGAGGTGTCTTGTGCGAAGGGCTAAAAAGAAGCTAAGAGTAGGAATTATTGGAGTAGGAGGTATATCTAGAGTCCACCTTGAGGGCTATGCAAAACTCCCGGACCTAGCAGAAGTTGTGGCATTCTGCGACATTATTCCTGAGAGAGCAAAGAAGGGAGCAGAAATGTATGGAGCCCCGGGAGCAAAGGTATTTACTGATTATAGAGACCTTCTAGCATTGAAGGATCTGGATGCAGTTGATATCTGTACCCCCAATAAGTTACACGCACCTATGACGATAGACGCATTAAAGGCAGGAAAACATGTCTTCTGCGAAAAGCCTATGGCAATAACATCGGAAGAGGCAGACGCAATGGTAAAGACCGCTAAAGAGATGGGACTTAAGTTAAGCGTAGGATATCAATCCAGATACTCAGATGATGCTCAACTTCTAAAGAGGATGATATCCGAAGGTGAATTGGGAAAGATATACTATGCTGAAGCCCTTGCCCTTAGAAGAAGAGGGGTACCGACCTGGGGAGTCTTCCTATCAAAAGAGATGCAGGGAGGAGGACCACTTATAGATATAGGGACTCACTCATTAGATCTAACCCTGTGGCTTATGGGAGATTACTCTAAACCTGTATCTGTCTTGGGTTCTTCGTACAAAGAATTAGCCCCCTTAGGCGGATATAATGCCTGGGGTCCCTGGGACCCGAAGTCCTACGAGGTCGAAGACTCCGCCTTTGGCTTTGTAAAGCTAGAAAGTGGAGCCACAGTAGTAGTTAAGGCCTCCTGGGCATTAAATATAGAAAAGGATGATCACGGCTCTATACTCTGCGGGACAAAGGGAGGAGCTAGATTTGTAAATAATACCCTTACCATAAACAAAGAGGGCAACAATAGGCTTTGGGATATAAATCCTGTCCCCACTAGAAGTTCCGATTCCCTATATGATAGAGAGATAGCCTACTGGGTGGATTGCCTCATAAATAACAAGGAACCTTTAGTAAAGGCGGAAGAGGCAGCGCAGGTAACTAGGATCCTAGAGATGATATATAAATCTTCCGAGGCAGGTAAGTCGGTAGAAGTTTCCAAGAAGAAGTAGCTTTAAATTTCAGGGAAGCCTTAGATATCTAAGGCTTCCCTGAAAGGGATTCTTTCCTTATTTATATGAATAATAGATAAAAAGAGAGGGCTATTTTGATCTATAGAGTAATACCGCTAAGAAGAGTAAAGATATCTATAATTGATATTGGAATAATCTTTTTCCTTTTTGCCTTTATATATGGTATTGTAAGTACAGCTAAAGAGTGGGGAGAGGTCCCCACATATACTCTTAATATATCTCTATCTCCTAGAAACCTTCCGATCTATGCATGGTATTCTATTCTGAGGCAGTTTCTAGCCTACATAATCTCTTTAATATTCTCCGTATCTTATGGTTATATAGCCAGCCATAACAAGACACTTGAACCTTTTATGATAGCTCTTCTGGACGTCTTACAGTCTGTACCTGTCCTGTCTTTTATGCCCGGAGTCATCTTAGGGTTAATAGCTCTATTCCCCTATGGTAGAATTGGAGTAGAACTTGGTAGCATAATACTTATATTCACTGGGCAGGTATGGAATATGGCTTTTAGTGTGTATGGCTCTATGAGTTCCTTACCAAGAGACCTCAGAGAGGCTGCAGAGATCTTCAATCTTACTTCATTTCAGAGATTTTTATATGTAGAATTTCCATACTCAATAATAGGACTTGTATGGAACAGTATGATGTCTGTAGCAGGTGGATGGTTCTTCCTGATGGCTTGTGAAATGTTTACCCTTGGAGAAAGAGACTTTAGACTCCCCGGGTTAGGTTCATACCTTCAGTTAGCAGCTATAAATGGAGACATCAGAGCTATTCTCTTTGGTCTGGGGACTATGATAGCGATAATAATCCTGATTGATCAGCTAGTATGGAGGCCCTTAATAGCCTGGGCTCAAAAGTTCAAAGTAGAATTGACCACTGGTAATATTGTCCCAACATCAGCCGTATTAACAGTATTGCAGAGGTCTACAATTTTAACAAGGATCACCCAATGGATAGACGAGTTTATAGAGAGGATAACATCCAGGTTTTCAAAAAGAGAGAGTATTGAGAAGAAGATTAACCCTTTCCCCGTATTAAAGATCATTCTGATTGGGTTATTACTGATCATAATGGGATACGCCTCTGTAAGGCTAATATTTCTCATATCCAGAGTACCGTTATTTATGTGGGGAGAGATCATAATAAGTGACTTACTCACCCTTTTAAGGGTTACCATCGCTGTAGTCCTTTCTATAGCATGGACACTTCCTTTGGGGGTATATATAGGTATGAATCCCAGGATTTCTCTGGTAATGCAGCCAATAGTACAGATATTAGCTTCTATACCTGCCACAGCGGTATTTCCAATCATACTTATGTGGTTGATAAATCTAAAAGGAGGTTTATCTATAGCCTCTATACTACTTATGCTTTTAGGAACACAGTGGTATATATTATTCAACGTAATAGCAGGAGCTATGTCTATACCTTCGGATCTGAAAGAAGCAGCAGAGGTCTTTCAACTAAAAGGATTAGAAAGGTGGAGGAGACTGATTATACCTGCAGTTCTTCCCTACCTAGTTACAGGGGCTATAACTGCTACCGGTGGCGCATGGAACGCTTCTATAGTATCTGAATATGTACACTTCAGAGGTAGTACTCTAATGGTTAGAGGACTGGGAGCATTAATAAGTAACTCTGCTGATAGAGGGGACCTCAGTGTTTTAGCAGCAAGTACCATAATGATGATTGTGACCGTTACATTAATAAATAGATTCTTCTGGAGAAGATTATACTGGCTAGCTGAAGAGCATTACTCTTTGTGATATAATAAGGCTATGGCTATTATAGAGACAAAAAATTTGACTATAATTTTTGATATGCCAAACAATACTAGGATAACTGTTGTGGAGGATATAAATCTCTCCCTTGAAGAAGGGGAGTTTGTAGCTATCCTGGGTCCATCTGGAGCGGGTAAATCCACCATAGTCAGGGCGATAGCTGGTCTTATAAAACCAACCCATGGAGAAGTCCTGTATAGGGGTAAACTGGTAGAGGGTGTAAATCCTGGAGTCTCTATGGTATTTCAGACAGCAGCACTGTTCCCATGGTTAACAGTCTTAGAGAATGTAGAAATTGGACTCAAGGCTAAAGGTGTTCCCCCGCAAGAACGCAGAGAAAGGGCTCTTAAGATGATAGACCTGATCGGTCTAGATGGATTTGAAAGCGCTTATCCCAAGGAACTCTCAGGAGGGATGAGGCAAAGAGTTGGATTTGCTAGGGCTCTGGTGGTGGAACCAGAAGTGCTTCTTATGGATGAGCCTTTTTCTGGCTTGGATGTACTTACTGCAGAAAACCTCCGTAATGACCTACTGGAACTCTGGATCGAAAAGAGGATTCCAACCAAGACTATCCTTCTTATAACCCACAGCATTGAAGAGGCTGTATATCTGGCAGATAGGGTTATAGTGCTGGATAAGAATCCGGGAAGAATAAAGCAGGAGATATACATAAACATACCCCACTGGAGAGACAGAGAGTCAGAAGAATTTATAAGGCTGGTAGACCGCATCTACAGTATTATGATGGGTAAACCTGTAACTGCTAAACCTCCTAAAACGGAGAGATATGGGACTCCTCTTCCTCATGTAAGAGTAGGAGCCATCGCTGGTTTTGTGGAGCTTGTCGCTGAATTAGAGAGAAAAGAAGATATATATAAGATAGCGGAGGACCTAAATATGGACCTGGCAGACATACAGCCTGTTATAGAGGCAGCAGAACTATTGAAATTTATAGACACCACTGGCGGAGATATATCTGTTACGGAACTAGGGAAGGTCTTTGCGGAAGCAGACGTACTGGAAAAGAAAGAGATATTCAGGAAACAACTACTCGCTAATGTTCCTTTTATTCAACAGATAGTTCAGGTATTACAGAATAAATCCAATCACAGAATGCCTGTAGAGTTCTTTATAGAGTTATTGGAGACAAAATTTAGCACAAGTGAGGCTCAGGCTCAGATGGAGATAGCCATAGATTGGGGAAGGTATGCAGAACTATTTGCCTACGACGAAGACAGTAAAGAGGTATACCTAGAAGAGGAAGTTCTAGAGACTGAGAAGATAGTAGACTAGACGCCAGTACTATGAACTTTATAGATGAGTTAAATCCACAACAGAGAGAAGCAGTCTTATATACCGAAGCTCCACTTCTGGTCCTTGCTGGGGCTGGGAGTGGAAAGACCAGAGTTATAACTTACAAGATTGCCTATCTGATTAAAGAACTGGATATACCAGAGGACAACATACTGGGAGTAACCTTTACCAACAAAGCAGCAGGAGAGATGAAAGCCAGAGTGGCAAAACTATTGAATAAAGAGGCAAGCGATGTCTGGCTGGGGACATTTCACTCTACTGCGGTAAAGATACTAAGAAGGTATGGTCCGTATATAGGAATAAACAACAACTTCTCCATACTTGATGAGGATGATCAGACTTCACTTATGAAGGAAGTAATTACAGAGCTGGACCTGGACATAAAAAGGTACCCTCCCGGAGCTTTTATAGAAAGGATAAGCAGGGCAAAAGAGAGTCTTATAGATCCAGTGACCTATGGTGAGTTTGTAGAAAGCTACTATGAGAGTATTGTGGCTAAGGTTTATCAGAAATACCAGGAAAAATTGATGCAGAATCAGGCATTGGACTTTGATGACCTTCTTATGTATCTGGTGAAACTTTTCAGAGAAAATGAGAAGATCCTATCTTACTATCAGAATAAATTCAGATATATACTTGTTGATGAGTATCAGGACACTAACTATGCACAGTATGTGATAGTGTTTCTACTAGCCCAGGCACATCGAAGGATTACGGTTGTAGGAGACGATGATCAGGCTATATATAGCTGGCGAGGAGCCGATATAAGAAATATCCTAGAATTTGAAAAGGATTTTCCGGGGGCAAAGGTTATCCGTCTGGAGCAGAACTACAGGTCAACCAAAAATATACTGGATGCAGCAAACAGAGTAATAGCTCACAACAAATTCAGAAAGGGTAAAAATCTCTGGACGAACAATGAGACTGGAAATAAGATAAAACTCTACATAGCAAAGGACGAGATAGCAGAGGCAAACTTTGTGGCAAGAGAGATCATCCTTCTACAAAAAAGGGAGGGATTAAACTTTGGAGATTTCGCTGTATTCTACAGGACCCATGCCCAATCCAGAGCCTTAGAAGAGGCTATGATAAAGAATGGAATACCATACAGGATTATCGGTGGGATAAAATTCTATCAGAGAAAGGAAATAAAAGACACCCTTGCATATCTAAGATTTCTCTTGAATCAGTATGATGGGATAAGTCTAAAAAGGATAATAAATACACCAAGAAGAGGGATAGGAGACGCTACTCTTTCTAAGATTATAGAATATGCAAATATAAATGGCATAAGTTATCTGGATTCAATGAAACATCTGATTGAGAGAGGGGAATTAGGGAAGAAGGTAAATAAAGAGGTCGAGAGATTTGTAAACCTGATAGAAGACCTGATAGCTTTCTCTAAATTACACTCTATAGAAGACCTTATCATAGAGGTGCTAGATAGAACAGGATATATAAAAGAATTGGCAGAACTACAGACCGCTACAGCCCAGATGAGAATAGAAAACGTAGAGGAATTGATCTCGGTGGCAAAGGAGTTCTCAAAACAATCAGAGGATGCAAATCTGGAAAGTTTCTTAAACTATATATCTCTAATGTCAGATATAGACACCCTAGAAGAAGAGAACTCCTCTGTAGTGCTTATGACACTCCACAGCGCTAAGGGTTTGGAATTTCCAGTTGTATTTATGACCGGGATGGAGGAAGGGGTATTCCCTCATAGTCTCTCTATGGGGGAGAGAGAAGAGCTCGAAGAAGAGAGAAGGCTCTGTTATGTTGGAATGACCAGGGCAAAGAAATATCTATATCTTACCTCTGCAGAGATAAGGACACTCTATGGTCATACTAATAGTAACGAACTCTCTAGATTTGTAAAGGAGATCCCTGAAGAGTATATAGAACCAGTTACAAAGGTAGAAGTTACATTTGAAAGGGGAGAAAGGGTCTGGCATTCCAGATGGGGTGAAGGTATTGTTCAAGAAGTTCGCCCATTAGAAGACGGGGAGACAGAATTAGTAGTTGTATTTAACGAGATCGGTAAAAAACACCTCCTGGCAAAATATGCAGGATTAGAAAAGCTTTAAATCTATACTCTTACTAGTTCTATCGCCTTTCTTGGACAGACCTCCACACAAAGTCCACAACCTATACAGTTTTCGTTTATATAAAACTTTCGATCATTATGTCTTTCAACAGCTGAAGAATAACAGACCTTATAACAGGTCTCACACTGATTGCATTTTTCTTGATTTATATAGGCTACATAGAGTTTTCTTCTATCGACTTCCCTATAGGATAGAATTTTTCCTACGATCTTACCCCTTATATCATCCAGAGATGTATATCCCTTCTCTTGGAGGAATTCAACTATCTCCCTGTTAATCTTTTCTATCACCTCATAACCCTTAAGAATGACCACTGTACATATCTGAACAGATGTTGCCCCAGCAAATATGCATTTAATAGCATCTTTTCCATCAGTAACCCCACCGCTAGCAGAGATTGGAATATGCAAATAGGGATACATAGCAGATATCCATCTGAGGACATAGTGAATAGCCCAGGCTCCCCCATGCCCTGCATATCCTCCGTGAAGTATAGGTCTTTCTGTATCTAGATCTATATCCAAGCCGGTGAATCTATTAAAAACTACCACGCCATTACCACCGCTCTTCTCTACCTCGTCTGCTTCTATCATCGGATTGCTTGTCTGAGGGCTCAGTTTCACGATTCTAGGGATCTTTACATCTCTGGTTGCATCCAGAGCCTTTCTTATCTCATCCTTTAGTGTTCTACCCTCCATTATATGGATACCATGAGGACAGCTTACATTTAACTCTATCCCATCAGCACCGGCAGATTCAACCAGATGAGCCATTCTATTCCACATCTCAGAAGTTATACAGTTTAAACTGGCAAAGATAGGAATTTTTACTAGACCCTTAGCCTTAGATATCTCTTCTGCGTATTCTTCCGGACCGAGTTCACTGGCTTGTTCATAGGAATACAGAGTAACAGAAGAATTACCATTATAACCTCTTCTTATCAGCTTGAATCTTGGCGTCGGAGCCTTTCTGCACACTTCTTCCTCAAAAAAGGACTTCATTACTACTGCCCCTGCCCCATAGTCCTCTGCCCTTTTGATCTGATGTGCATATCCTACTATACCAGCAGAAGAGACTATAATAGGCGTTTTAAGTTTTAGACCGGCATAGTTTACCTCGATATCTGGCAATTCAATTTTACCTCCTTTTATAGATACTTTACTTTTTCAGAGACGATATCTCTTGTCTCAATAATAGTTGGAATTAATTCTTGAACTCTCTCTTCTGTCAACCTAAATGATGGGATGGAGATACTTATTGCCGATATAGCTCTACCCTTTTTATTAAGTACAGGAACCCCTATACACCTTATACCTGGTTCAAATTCTTCCCTGTCCAGGGCATACCCCTGTTCTCTGACTCTTTTCAATTCTTCAGCCAGTTCCTTTCCTGTCTTTATGGTATTTGGAGTTCTCTGGGGAAGCGTATCCTTAGATGTCCAGTTCCTTATCAGTTCTTCAGGTCCAAATGCAAGCAGACACTTACCAAGTGCAGTACAATAGAGAGGAGCCCTAGCACCGATTCTTGAATACATCCTGATAGTATGTTTACTCTCAACTTTATCTATGTATACTATCTCGTCACCCTCTCTAACAGCTAGGTGTACCGTCTCGTTCGTCTTATCTGCTAACTCTTCCAGGTAAGGGTGAATTATATCTTTTATATCGAGTCGCTCTTTTATAATACTGGAAAGTTCCAGCGGTTTTAGACCAAGGAAATACTTTTCTGTCTCCTCATCCTGATCCACATAACCAAACTGCCTCAATGTACTTACCAGCCTATAAGCAGTACTCTTATGTACGCCTATAAGTCTACCGATCTCTGTAACGCCCATAGGCTTCCCTGAATGGGCTAAGATATCTATAATCTTGAGCGCCCTCTCAAGACTCTGTACATTATCTAAACCTTTATCACTATTCCTTCTTGGTCTCATAAAGACAACCCAGTTCTGTAATATAAGTCTATAAGATTATACCAGTCAGAATCTAATAAATCAAGTCGAATTTAATTCTGAGCTAGCCTCATATAACTTTCTATATATGCCATCTTTGGCGAGAAGCTCAGAGTGTGTCCCTCTCTCTACTATCTCCCCGTTCTCAATTACCAATATGTGGTTAGCCTCTTTAACAAAAGCCAATCGATGAGAGATGATGAATGTAGTTCTTCCCTGCATCAATCTAATAATTGCATCTTTTACCAGCAATTCCGATTCAGAATCCAGAGCAGATGTTGCCTCATCTAATATGAGTATCTTGGGATTATGTAAGAATGCCCTTGCAATAGCTATACGCTGTCTCTGTCCACCTGAAAGTCTTATTCCAGATTCATCTCCTATAACCGTATCATAACCTTTGGGTAACTGCATTATAAACTCATGGGCATTGGCAGACTTGGCAGCCTCTATTACCTCCTGTCTGGTAGCATATGGTGTACCGTATCTTATATTCTCCAGGACAGTATCAGAAAATAGTATGATATCTTGAGGAACTATACTCATCTGTTGTCTGAGAGACTGGAGCTTAAACTCCCTTATGTCAATTCTGTCTATCAGGATAGAACCTTCTTGAGGGTCGTAGAATCTCATAAGTAGATTCACTATTGTTGTCTTACCAGCACCACTTCTACCCACTAAAGCCACTATCTCCCCCGGATTTACATGAAATGAAACATTTTTTATTACAGGGGCATCATTACTGTACCCAAATGTTACATTCCTAAATTCTATCTCACCTTTTATAGAATTTACAGCAATAGCATTTGGTTTTTCTTTAATCAAAGGTTCTACCTTAAAGAGTTCAAATATCCTTCCTATAGCTCCTGCACTTTGACTTATCGTATTAAAGCTACGAGATATAGAATAAATAGGGTCTACCATCATAAGAAGGGCAGTAAAGAACGCCATAAGGCTACCTGGAGTCATACTCTTATTCAGCACCTGAAGACCACCAAACCAGAGGATCCCCAAGAGACCTATAGTTTGAAGTAAAGTGATAATTGGCGTTTGAGTCGCTATAATCTTGGCACTTTTCAGAGAGGCTTCTAAACTCTCTCTGCTTACTTTCTGGAATTTGAATATTTCCGATTCTTCCATACCAAATGATTTTATCAAATGGACCCCACTTATCCTCTCTTCTAGAAGTTTTATCAGTTCAGCAAATCTCTGCTGAACCTGACGGGTAACTCTTACCATCTGATTCCCCAGATACGATACTACAGAAGCTATAAATGGAAGTATAGCCAGAGTAAAGATGGTGAGCTTCCAGTTGAGATATACCATATAACCCAGAGCACCAAGAAGCATAAGACTACTCAGAGGTATGTCTATGAGTATCGAATTGAGCGCCTGAGGTATTAGCGTTATATCATTAGATAAGCGTGATATTATCTCACCGGTGTGCCATCTCTGATAGAACTCCATAGATAGCTTTTGCAGATGAGCATAGACCCTTACCCTGAGGTCATTCATAACCCTCTGAGTTATAACCGACTGAATATATATCTGCCAGTATTGAATTATACTTTGAATGATAGTAATCCCTATTATAACGAGAATAACTGTATGCAGATTTCTTAGAGCTACATTGTAAGGCTTCTCTGTACTGAAGACTTCATCAAATATAAACTTTAATATAGGAGAAAACATCAGTCTGGCTGGAGCCACTAAGATTGTAAGTAGGAAGAGGGCAAAGACAAGAAGCTTATAAGGCTTTACATATATGTATAACTCCTTGTAAGCCTTTATCACAGGACTACTCATTATCAACCCCCTCACAAAATTTATTTAATGGACAACCTGTATGTAAAGGTCTCTTTCTGCAGTATCTTTTACCCAATTCTACTATAAGTGCATGAAATTCGTTGTACAGATATTCATCATTAGGTGTATTATCCATAACAATTTTCTGGATCTCATCATATGTTTCATTCCCCCTTATTATCCCCAATCTGGAAAATAATCGTCTTGTATAGGCATCCACAACAAAGATAGGATAGTTACCGGCATATAATATTATTGAATCTGCGGTCTCTTTACCTATACCCTTTATGCCGAGTAACTCTTCCCTGAGTTTTCTCATAGGCAGATTTAAAAATTCTTCTAAAGAATTATACTCTCTGATCTTATTCATAAGATTTACAAGCCTTTCAGTCTTCACTCTATAGTATCCAACACTCCTTATAAGTTCTGGTAACCTGGATTTATTCTCCAGTATACCCTCGACAGAGAGAACCCCTTCCCTTTTGAGATTAGCTATAGCCCTTTCCACATTCTTCCAGTTGGTATTCTGAGTAAGAACAGCTCCAACTACTATTTCGAACTTGCTCTCTGCTGGCCACCAGTCCTGCGGACCAAAAGTATTATAAAGCGTCGAATATATATCAAGAAGAAACGTACGTAGAGATAAACCTTCTGATCCTTTCCGGTAGCTTACAGTTCTCATCTATTTTACACGATTTTAATTCTTCTTGCTCTAATACTTCCTTTAAAAGACAATCGCCAGTTATCCTATCACCTAAGACCATTATAAACCTGTCACATTTTACTCTAAAACCAACTATCCTCATCTGGTTATAGTCACCTTCTTTAAGAATCTCGGATGATCTGGATCTAGCCCTTTCTCTAAAGCCAGTTTATTGGCAAATACCTGAAATACAGGTGTAAAGAGTAAAGGGCTTAATACCTCATCTATATTATAGGGTATTTTAAAGATATTCTCTTTGCCATCTAAAGCTTCAAAACCAAATATAAATATATCCTTAGTCTTCTCTTTAATGGTTTCTATTACTTCTGCAAGATGTGTATAACTAGGCCCTGCAGGGAGAAAGACAAATACAGGTAATTGATTCGAGATCAAAGCTAGGGGACCATGCAAAAAGTCTGCAGAACTGAATGCCTCAGCAAAGATGTATGATGTCTCTTTGAGTTTTAAAGAAAACTCTATTGCTGTTGGATAGTTAAATCCTCTTCCAATAGAGATGCATCTGTCCATAAAGTGGAACCTTGTTACATCTATCTTAAAAGCTTCTTCTATAATCCTCTCTACATATATAGGCATATCCTTCAATGACCCTAGTATATCCTCTCTTTCAGCTATAATCGAAGAGAAAAGATATAGATTGAAGATTTCAGCTAAATAGGTCTTGGTGGCAGGAACACTCTTTTCCTCACCAGCCAAGCACAGGATAACCTCATCAGCAAGACTTGCCAGAGGGCTATCCGGATTATTTGTTATGGCTATACACAGAGCTCCTTCCTTTTTACCCCACTCAACAACCTCGCATACATCCTCACCTCTTCCGGATTGTGAGATACCTATTACAAGTTTATCCTTCAAAGATGGTGGCCTCTTATATATCGTAAAAAGTGAAGGGGCAGAAGGTGCAGTGATATATCCAGAGATAGACTCCAGAAGATATTTCCCCAGTATTCCTGCATTATCAGAAGTACCTCTAGCAGATATATAGATACCTTCTATCTTCTTTTTATCCAAATACCTTTTAATCCTTTCCAATATTGGTATATTACTCTCTAAAATCCTAGTCAGGACACTGGGTTCCTCTCTTATCTCTTTTTCCATAATTGTAACATAACTCAAATCCCAATCACCTCTTCTTATATTTTCTCCTCTATTTTACCACAACAAAATATGTTATAATAGATAGCATATTATAAAATCTTTAGCCCAATAGGCTATAAAAGAATGGAGGTCTTTAGGATGATTTACAAAAAGGTAATAAGCAGCATAGTTTTGGTCTCAGTTCTCTTTCTGTTATTTACAGTATCCGCATCAGCCCAAGAACTAACTAAAATTTATACTGATTCGGATGTGGGGTTCAGCATCTCCTATCCTGAAGGTTGGGTAGAGGGAGAGTTAGAAGGGGCTTTAGCCTGGATCTACGACGAAGAAACTTCATCTGAACTAATCGTAATAATGGAAGAGATCCCAGAAGGATTTACTGCCAAACAGTATGCAGAAGCGGTTGGAGACTGGCTAGAGGAAAATCTGTCTGACTATAAAGAAGATTCTCTGACGGAATATACCTTAGCAGGAACACCAGGTATGCTAAGGATATATTCATTCACCTTCAAAGGGGAGAATTCTACTATTCCTGTAAAGACAATAGAGGCATATATAGTAAAGGACAATTATGGAGTAGCTGTCCTCTGCGATACAGTATCAGATAGCTTTCAAGCTATGGAAGTCACCTTCAGAAAGATACTCGAAAGCTTCAAGTTCCTAGAATAGAAAGCATCGCTTTAGGAGAAGAAAGTTACCGAGGGAAGGACAGGCAAGATAAGGGGTTACCATTCGATACTATTAGAGCCAGTTGTTTATTTTGAGGATAAAATAAGGGGGGTACCTATAATATAAGACTTCCAGAGGACTTATACAGAAGGCTTAATAACTCTAAAAGATAGCTAAAAGAAAAGCTGGAAGAAAGGAGAGAGATTATGAAGTTATTTGGGATTAATAAAGATGGTAAGTTTATCCCCTATGATGAGTATTCTTTTAAGGAAGAAAATTACGAAAAAGATTTAGAGTCTTGGCTTGAAAGTAACCCAGATTATATCCTAGAAGATGAAAAAGTGCTCATAATTGGTCGTCAGGTAACAACAAATCTTGGTTCAGTGATTGATTTATTGGGCATCGATAGAGAAGGAAATGTAGTAGTGATTGAATTGAAAAGAGACCAAACACCAAAAGAAACTCTAGCACAAATCCTTGAATATGCATCTTTTGTAGAGGATCTTTCGTATGCACAGTTAGAAGAGATTTTTAGAGAATATCTTGGTGAAGAAAACCCTGTTTTAGCAGAACAGCACCGTAGCTATTTCAACCTTCAAGAGGGAGAGGCCGTAGCTTTTAATAAGAATCAGAAGTTAGTTGTAATAGGGCAAAGCGTAACCAAAGAAATTCGGCAGACCGCATCATTTTTAAGGAAAAAGGGAATCGAGGTCTTCTGTATGGAATTTAAATATTTTAAAACCAAATCAGGCGAACAAATTATCTCAAGTGAATTTGTAGTTGGAAAAGACTCTTACACAGTAAAAAAGGTCAGCTCTGGATCGCTTCCGAAGATAAACAAGGAAGATTTTCTTAAGTCTGTAGGGCAATATGGCAGAAGCTTCTTTGAAGCACTACTTGAATTTGCTGAGAAAAATAGTCTACCCATACATTGGGGTTCAAAGGGCTTTTCAATCAATGTTGATCTGGATGGAAATCACATAAATATACTCTATGGCTACCCCCAGAATTCTTCCTATAAGCAAGATGTTATTTATACTGCTTTTGCAGAGATTCAGAGAAAGTTTAGCGATGCGGAGTCAATTATAGAATTCTATAAGGAAGAGTTGAATAAGTTAGGCATATTTATACCTGCGGGTAAAGAGTTAAAGTGCATCCTAACAAAGGATTTAAAGGATGATCAAAGAGATAAGATTTTAGAAACGCTCTCTTCAGTTGCTAAAAAGATAAAAGAAAAAGGTCTAAACGAATAAAATATTCATTTGTGTTATTTTATTTCCCATACACTCCATACTCGAGCGCAGTCTTGTATAACGTCAGGATGTTTTCCACCGATGTATCGGGCTGGATAGAATGGCAAGGAGAAATAATAAATCCTCCGCCAGGAGCCATATATGAGATACGCTCTAAGACTTCAGCCCGTACATCCTCAGGTGTTCCATAAGGAAGAGTCTCCTGTTCGTCTATTGTTCCATAAAAAGTGAGCTTATCTCCGAAATCTTTTTTCAACCCCCTTGGTTCCATCCCAACCGCCTTAGGCTGGACAGGATTCAATATCTCTACCCCTATTTCTATCAGATCTGGGATTATCGCCCTTACTGAGCCACAGGAGTGATACATAATTACCTAGAGCATAACCTTTCTCTTCTTTACAAAACTTCTGCATATGAGCAATTAATAGACTCTCTCCCATTATCAGAATGTATCTTCTCTACTTTTATTGGCATTGGTTTTATTATATCTCTTAATGCCTCCTTAAACCAAATCATTACCCTAGCATTTACTAAGTTTCATTTCTAGACTATAATAAGTGACAGGGGAAGACTATTAAAAATAAGTTGGAGGTATGAATGGATATTGTTAAATCGAGGAACAATGTTCCTATAAGGCTGATGGAAGAACGCTGGTTACATATCGTAGAAAACCACGATGATTTAGCAGGATACTATGATGAGGTATTAAATGTAGTTGAGGACCCTGATTTTGTCATAAAGGGTTATAGAGGAGCGCTAATTGCCCTAAAAAAGATGGAAAATAGATTTTTAGCGGTGATTTATAAGGAATTAAGCAAAGAAGACGGTTTCGTTATAACAGCTTACTTTACAAGTAAGATAAAATTAGAAAAGGAGGAGATAGTATGGCAAAAGAAGTCTTAGAGAAAAACACTATGGATGAATTATTTAAGGTTACCCACTCTCTTTTAAGGCTACCCCAAAAAAAGATGTGGATAGACTATGATGAGGAGGCGGATGTGTTGTATATAAGCTTTAGGAGACCTCAGAAAGCAACTGACACAGAGATGATGGAAGATGGGATACTTCTCAGATATAAAGACGGTGAACTTGTAGGTCTCACTATTTTGGATGCCTCTAAAAGATAGTTAGTATGAAAGTATAAAAGCAAAAGATTACCCTAGAGAGCAGCTAGTAATTAATTGTTTTGATCAGGTTAAGAGCCACTATAATGTGATTCCCTATACACTCCGTACTCGAGCGCAGTCTTGTATAACGTCAGGATGTTTTCCACTCGTCTTCCCCTTCCCTTTTGGGTTGCCAGTAATTGGCTGGAGCGTAACCTACACCTACAATATCAGACTTTTCTGGATTGAAAGCATACCTTAGAGGTATCCTATCAGGACCCTGAAACTTTATAGCCCTTTTAACTCTTTCCTTACTCGTCATAATTTACTCCTTGCAAATTAATAAATCTTTTCTTTATTGCTAATTAAAAAACAAATGAACTAAAGTGTCAATAACCTACTGAAATTAAAATAATATTAGTGTATAATCTTTATAAAATAGAAACAAGGAAGGAGATGCTATATGGACACTAATCTCTGGCATCTGATTCTTTCTGGTTCCTGGCATCTTTATTTTGGACCTCAGGGGGAAGTTAAGAGTATAGATGAGGCTAAAGAAAAGTTTCAGTGCATACCAGCAGTTGTTCCTGGTGATGTCTATCTAGATCTACTAAAGGCAGGGCTTATAGAGGACCCTTTCTTTGGAAGAAATTATCTGGATCTACGTAAGTATGAATTTTACCAGTGGTGGTATGAAAGGGAGTTCAATATTCCAAAAGAGCTTCTTGGCAAGAAGTTCAGGCTTATCTTCTATGGTATAGATACTATTGGTACTATCTGGCTAAATGGAAAGCTCCTTGGCAAAACCAATAATATGTTTGTCGAGCACTCTTTTGATGTAACAGGTCTTTTAAAGGAGAATAATACTCTTGTAGTAAAGATAGATTCCCCTATACTTTGGGCTAAAGAGAAGAGTTATGAGGTAATTAATGTCTCCTGGGAAGGAAGGGACGAAGCCCTCTGGCTTAGAAAGGCTCAGCACTCTTTTGGCTGGGATATAGCACCCAGGATAGTTTCATCTGGAATATGGAAGGAGGTAGAATTAAGAGAGATCAAAGACACAGAGATAGAAGAACTATATTATGCCACTTCTAAGATAGAAGACAATCTTGCGTATCTAGATGTCTTTTTCAAATTCAGAACCAATCTTAAATACTTCGAAGAATTCCTCTTAAGATTTACCTTTACTGACAGAGATAATAATAAGCAGGTATTTGAATTTCCAGTAGAATTTATTACTGGTCATATAAATATAATCTTGAAAGACCCCTTACTCTGGTGGCCTAAAGGATATGGAGAGCCAAACCTCTATGAAGTAAGATGTGAACTTATCCACAATGGGGAGATTCTTGATGAAAAGACAGATAGAATTGGTATAAGAACCGTTCATTTAGAGAGAACAGAATCTGCAGAAGAGGACGGTATCTTCAGATTTATAATAAACGGTATTCCGGTAAGATTAAGGGGTTCTAATTGGGTCCCATTAGACGCATTCCATTCAAGGGATAAAGAACGAACAATACCTGTTCTTGAATTATTCGATGACCTTGGATGTAATATTATAAGGTGTTGGGGTGGAGGGGTCTATGAGTCTGATGAGTTCTTTGACTTCTGCGATAAAAATGGAATAACGGTCTGGCAAGACTTTGCTATGGCCTGCGCCAGATATCCTCAAGAGGGGGCATTCCAGAAAGAGATAGAAGAGGAAGCTAAAAAGGTCATAAAGAGATTGAGGAATCACCCAAGCTTAATATTATGGGCTGGTGATAATGAATGTGACTATGCCTATAATATGGAAAACCTGCTTCCATCTGACAATGTATTAACAAGAAAGGTCTTACCATCAATATGTAAAAGACTCGATCCATATAGACCATATCTACCTTCTTCTCCTTATATATCTGATACGGTAGCAAGATCAAAAGGTAAACTAACCCCACCTGAACAGCATCTATGGGGACCAAGGGATTACTATAAGAGTAGATTCTATACAGAAAATAAGGCATCTTTTATAAGTGAGATAGGCTACCATGGATGTCCAGACCTAGAAAGCCTGAAAAAATTTCTTCCCCAGGAGTATCTATGGCCATTTGATAATGACTACTGGAAGGCTCATTCTGTAGAACACTGGAGGACAAGAAGGAGAAGTTATAACAGGAATGAGCTTATGGCTAACCAGATAAAGGAACTGTTTGGAGTTATCCCGGAGGATATAAATGACTTTATTCTGGCAAGTCAGATTACTCAGGCTGAGGCAAAGAAGTTCTTTATAGAAAGGGCAAGACTCTCAGATAATATCTGGGGGATTATATGGTGGAATGTGATGGACTGCTGGCCTCAAATCTCTGATGCTATAGTGGATTATTATTTCAGTAAGAAGCTTGCCTATTACTACATAAAGAGAGTGCAGGAGCCATTCTGTATAATGATAACAGAACCAGAAAGCTGGTATGTAAAGATAGTTGGGGTAAATGATACCCTTAGAGAAAAGAGAGGGACTTACAGGGCATATGATGCAGATACCAAAGAAGAATTGAGCTCTAGAGCTTTCTCTATATCTCCCTATAGGAAAAAGTTACTTGATAAGATTAGGGTAAGTAGAGGAGAACAGAGGTTATTTATCATAGAATGGGAGATAGATGGTAAGAGATTCTTAAATCACTATTTATTAGGGAATCCACCATTTGATCTAGTAAAATATAAGGAATGGTTAAAGATGCTCATAAAAGAGGTGAATCCAATATAAAGGTGAGGAAGAAGGAGGGAGTATGAGTAAAAAGTATACCTTGCATATGATTGGTAATGCCCATATTGACCCGGTCTGGTTATGGAAGTGGGACGAAGGGTTGGTAACAACAAGGGCAACATTCAGGTCTGCAATTGATAGGATTGAAGAGTATCCTGAATTTATCTTTACTGCATCCAGCGCCTGCCTCTATAAATGGGTAGAGGAGACAGATCCAGAACTTTTTGAAAGGATAAGAGAAAAGGTAAAAGAAGGACGCTGGTGCATCGTAGGGGGATGGTGGATAGAGCCTGACTGTAATATCCCTGGAGGAGAAGCCCTGGTAAGACAGGGACTCTATGGACAGAGATATTTTCTCGAAAAGTTTGGTGTAAAGGCTAAGGTCGGTTATAATCCTGACTCCTTTGGACATAACTGGATGATCCCACAGATTCTAAAGAAGATGGGAATCAACTATTACGTCTTTATGAGGCCAGGGCCACACGAAAAGGACCTGCCTGGAGATATCTTCTGGTGGGAAGGTCCTGATGGTTCAAGGGTATTAACTTATAGGATCCCATTTTCCTATACAACCTGGGGTAAAGAGGTAGAGACACAGGTAAGAAGGGTTGCCGAAAGGTTGAATGATAAGATAGATACCCTTATGTGCTTCTACGGTGTGGGGGATCATGGAGGGGGTCCAACAAAAGAGAACATAGAAAACATAAAAGAGCTAAACAAAAGAGAAGATATACCGGAGCTTATCTTTAGCTCACCCGATAGGTTCTTCGAAGAGATTTCCAGTAGAAACCTGGAATTTCCCATAGTAAAAGACGACTTACAACACCATGCAAGTGGATGCTACTCGGCGTTATCCTGGATAAAGAAGAGTAACAGGAAACTAGAACATCTTCTGTTAAACGGTGAAAAGATTGCAACTTTAACCAGTTTTATAAAAGGTATTCCCTATCCTAAAGAAGACTTTACCTCAAGCTGGCAGAATCTACTCTTTACTCAATTCCACGATATTCTGGCAGGAACAAGTATACCTGAAGCATACGAAGAAATAAAGGCGATGCATAAAGCCATAGAGGATACGATAAGTAAGATAATAGTTTATAGCACTCAGCAGATAGCCAATGATATTAATACCCAGGGAAGAGGAGAACCGATAGTAGTATTCAATATGACCTCATTTGAAAGAAGTGTCCCTATAGAGATAGAAGTCCCATTGAGGGAAGAGAATCTAACTGTTCTAGAAGAAAATACTCCAATAGCTACTCAATGTTCTAAGCCATCTGCCACCACAACGGGTGGAAGAATTAGAGTAACATTCATTGCCAAGCTTCCTCCATATGGATACAGGGTCTACAGGGCGGTTCCAGAGAGATATGATATAAAATTTCCACACACTTTGTCTGTAGAAGAAAATTCTCTAGAGAACGACTGGTTCTATCTAGAGATAGACCCCAGGAGTGGATATATAAAAAGGTTATTTGATAAAGAAAACAATAGGGAGGTCTTTAGAGGGGATTCTGCCATACCTGTAGTGATAGATGACCCAAGCGATACCTGGAGTCATGATGTATTCAGATTCAAGGATGAAATAGGTAGGTTCACAGATGCAGAAATAAAAGTCCTGGAGAAAGGACCTGTGAGAGGGGTCTTGAGGGTAAAAAGCAAATTCGGTAATTCTACCATAATTCAGGATTTCATCATCTACAGGGATTTAAAGTTTGTTGAGGTTCGGGTAAAAGTGGACTGGAATGAACAGTTAAAGATGCTGAAGTTGAAATTCCCGATAAATGTGGAAGAACCAGTAGCCACTTATCAAATTCCATATGGTTTTATCACCAGACCCTGCGATGGGGAAGAAGAGCCAGGGCAGGAGTGGGTAGATGTAACAGACAAGAACTACGGGATGAGTCTGATCAATGATGCCAAGTATAGTTATGATGTAGAAAACAACGTTCTCTCACTCACAGTTTTGAGAAGCCCTGTCTATGCCCATCATAAGCCCAGGATACTTGATCCCAATGAGGATTACAGATATATAGACCAAAAAGAGCAGGATTTCACATATATAATCTATCCCTACAGCGGGAGCTGGAAAGACAACTCCACCGTAAAACTGGCAGAGAGCCTGAATAATCCTCCTATTGCCTTCGTAGAGTATAAACACTCAGGGTCTTTACCATCTGAAAAGAGCTTTATCTCTGTAGATAGAGAAAACATAATAGTTACAGTTATAAAAGAATCAGAGGAAGGGAATGACACCATTCTAAGGGCATACGAAACATCTGGAAGAGAAACAACGGTAAACTTCAGGTTATTTGACAGGGAATGGACCAGTACATTTGGACCCTCTGAGATAAAGAGTTTTATAATTCCAGAAAGGAAGGATCTACCTGTAAAAGAAGTAAACCTACTGGAAGAGTAGTTATAAATCTGTTATACTCTTTAAAAACTGTATACGGAGGCATCAGAGATGTTGTCGGAACTTGATTATGTATTGGATTTGTTACAACCTGACCTAGAAAGGATAGAACTTGGAAGAAGACGTCAGGCAAGTGTATGGAAGGGGGAAGAACCAGACTACATACCAATAATTCCTCCACCTACTTATGTTCCAGAAAAAGAGAGGTTTCCATCTTATAATCTCAAAGAACAGTTCTACGATCCAGAGAAGATGCTGGTTATGCATCTGTGGGAACTTATTGGAAGGGCAAGGCTACCTGGAGATGCTCAGCTTTCTATTAGAGCCAATCTCGGCACAGGATTTGTTCCATCCATCTTTGGACTTAATCAGATTATATTTGATAATATTATGCCCTGGTTAAAAGATCACCTAACAAAAGATCAGATCCTTTCAATAAATCCGGATGAAGTCAACGAAGACTTTGTAAAGAGTAGAGGTCTGGTTCCCACCGCAATCGAATACATAAACTTTTTCAAAGAGAAACTAGACGGAAAGGCTCATATATACCTATCTGATACTCAGGGTCCTCTGGATATAGCGCACCTCATGTATGGGGATACTCTCTTTACAGACATATATGATGACCCGGAATTCGTACATCATCTATTGAAGATCACTACCAATGCTTACATAGGTGTATCAAAGGTTCTTAAAGAAGTAATAGGTGAACCGCTAGATTCTGGTTACCATGGAGTGCTCTATATGGAAAATGGAGGAGTAAGATGCTGTGAGGATACAACCACATTACTCTCACCTAAGACATTCAAGGAGTTTGTAGCTCCTTATATAGCATCTGCTCTAAGACCGTTCGGTGGAGGCTGGGTCCATTTCTGTGGTAGTGGACACCAGTTCCTAGAAGACCTTCTAGCAATGCCAGAAGTAAAGGGTCTGAATTTTGGAAATCCAGAAAGGTATGACTATTATTCCACTATGAATCTAATATTAGACCACAAAAAATTCTACTTTGGAATCTTTCAAAGAGAAGAACAGGAAACATTAGAAGAATATTTTAAAAGGATATTAAGACCCTTTTCCGAAAGAGGAACAAGATGTGGACTTATATTTATGCCATCAAGTACTGATCTCCCAGAATGGTATGAGAATCCTCAAAAAGTCCTAGACCTCTGGTATTCTCTTCAGGATAAGATGATAAAATAGTGGGCTGGCATAAAGCCAGCCTATAATAAATACTCATGTGTCAGTATCAGGAATACACTGGATGTCCATGTATATGCCCTGTCACGAAGTCCTTCACCGGTTAGAGCATCGTAGTTTTCAGCAAAACCACTCTTGGAACACATATTAGCA
>Ga0071330_1079526_pt1 | contig 51331 bp, 53 predicted proteins | sample GBScel77sediment_FD_63802 | JGI IMG/M metagenome (GOLD analysis project Ga0071330, IMG submission 63802) | Hot spring sediment microbial communities from Great Boiling Spring, Nevada - Cellulolytic enrichment Sediment 77C v2 (version 2) | ecosystem: Environmental > Aquatic > Thermal springs >...
TTTTTTATTTCTGGATCTCTTCTTTTCTTAAGATTGAGTTGTTGAAGTTAGCCTCTCTGAACATCAACTGCATTTCTATGTATTTCTTAATAGTCCTGTTTATTTCTGAAACATCTGTAATTTCAGTGTACTTTTCAAAGACAGGAATATTAACAGAGAAGGTATCCTGGAGTTCCATATACTTTCTAAGAATTTCCTGGCTTTTTTGTGGTTCCTTTCTTATAAAATCTATGGCCATGCTTAGAGCTTCAGCAAATCTTCTAACACCTTCTTGGTTCAGTTGGACGTTTACCTTCGAGGTGTATCCCACACCACAAAGGTAAGGTGCCAAGACTCTTCTTTCCAGTATGCCGTCTTCTATCAAATTTACCAGGTTTTTCTTGATTAAATATGTTCTGAATGGTTCGGTGACGAGCAATGCATCCACAAAACGAAGTGACATTGTGTCTTTCATCTCTGCAGGGGTTAGGGCTACGAGGTTATAATTATCTTCTTTGATTTTTTCGTTGGTGAATATGTATCTCAACATATCTGCTTGTCTTGAATCTTTAAGGTACCCGATTTTAATACCTTTTCTTGAAAGGTCTCTAAAACTTTTTACAGGCTTGTTTTTGGGAGCTACAAGAGCAGTTTGAGGATTATCAATGGATGACTTTGTATTGTATATTATTCTGAAAATCTCAGGACTTGCCGATGCTTTTAATGCAAAAATGTCCCAAGATGTGCCCGCACCTGCACCAAAGGCACCTCTACCAACTTTTTCTACCTCGTCTCCAAGCTTTTCCGTTTCTTCGAGAGTTACCTGTAATTTGAGTGAATCAAAGTATCCGTTCTCCATTGCAACGTATAGGGGCAGTGCATTTATGGATCTGTAATGGACAATTTTGATCTCCTTTATTTTAGCAGCTTGAATGCGTGGATAGGAAAGGACGAACACCAATACCGCGAAGAGCACAATATCTAATATTATCCATACCTTCCTCATTTTACCTCCTTATTGTCTAAAATTATAAACCTTTCACTTCTTTCAATCAAAGCTCAAAGATAGTCCCTTCACGAGTATCTTTTATTTTAAGTCCCAATCGTTCAAGTTCACTTCTTATTTTATCAGCAAGTTCAAAATTTTTAGTTTTTCTCAATTCCTGACGAACATCAAGAATTACGCGAACCAATTCAGTTATCTTTTCAGAATCCACTTTCTTCGTAGTAAAATTGGTAGTGCGAAAACCAAGAACTTCCAATATAAAGAGAATCGTAGCGGCTTCGTCGGCAGCACTTTCGCCTTGTTGCAACTTTATGTTTCCCTCTTTTAGCAATTCAAAAATGATACTAACGGCTTGTGGAGTATTTAGATCGTCTTCCATAGCCTTTTCAAATTCCCTTACTTTTTCTTGTATTATCTTACCACCCTCTGCTGGGACTTGATAAAGGAAACTCTTTAGCCTGTTAATTGCTCTTTCAGCTTCTTCAACGTACTCAGGTATGTATTCCGCTGGGGATCGGTAGTGCTTTTGAAGTATAAAGAGTCTTATGGCTTCTGGGGAATACCTTTCCAAGAGGTCACTTATAGCGAAGTATAGTCCAGTAGATTTAGACATCTTTTCTCCCTTAATGAGCATAGGTGCAGAGTGAATCCAGTACTTTACGAATTCACGCTCATAAGCAGCCTCTGACTGAGCTATTTCGTCTTCGTGATGTGGGAATATAAGATCCTGCCCACCCATGTGAATGTCAAAGGGTTGCCCGAGGAAATGGGTTGACATTACTGAGCATTCTATGTGCCAACCGGGTCTGCCTTTTCCCCACGGTGAGTACCAGTAAGGTTCTCCCTCTTTGTAAGCTTTCCAGAGCGCGAAGTCCAACGGATTTTTCTTATTTGGGTCTGGTTCTATTCTAAAGGATTCTTTTAAGTCTTCAATGTTTTTACCCGATAGTTTTCCGTAGCCTTTAAATTTTGCAACCTCAAAGTAAACATTTCCTTTTGATTCGTATGCAATCCCTTTGTTAATAAGAATTGTTATAAGTTCAATGATTTCCTGTATAAATTGTGTTGCTTTCGGATAATAGGTGGCTGGTTTTAGGTTGAGTATATCCGCCGATTTAAGATATTCCTGTTCGTACCTTTCGCCAAGGGCACGCCAGTCGATATTTTCGGCCTTTGACCTCTGAATGATCTTATCGTCAATGTCGGTAAAGTTTTGTATGTAGATGACTTCATAACCTTTATATTCCAGGTACCTCCTTAGTACATCTCCAAAAAGGAAGGTTCGCATATGTCCTAAGTGAGGTCTATCCTGTACGGTCATTCCGCACATGTAGATGCCAACCTTAAAATCAGAAAGGGGAACAAAATCTTCATAACTTTTCTTAAGTGTATTGTAAATCTGCATTGCCATAGGTTGATTTTAAATTTAAAGCGGTGTTCAGTCAAAAGAAGTGTTTAGTAAAATTCGGGTTTAGGTGGCCTGTTGAGGATAGCATTTATTGCTTCTTGAGGAGAGATCTCACCGATTAATATTTTGTGAACATATTCCACTACCGGTACTTCAACACCGACCTTCTTTGCAATTTCTGTAATTACATGTGAAGTCTCAATACCCTCTGCCACCATATCCATTTCTTTTAGCACATCTTCTGGCTTTTTTCCTCTTGCAATGGCTTCACCTACGATTCTGTTCCTTGAGAAAGGAGAGAAGCAGGTTGTTATAAGGTCACCAATACCAGAAAGTCCTGAAAAAGTGAGAGGGTTTGCCCCGAGCCTTTCGCCCAGTCTCATCATTTCCCTCGCACCTCTGACAATCAAGGCACCCTTGGTGTTTGCGCCGAAGCCGAGACCATCAAGAATTCCTGCAGCTATTGCAATTACGTTTTTTACTGCACCTCCAAGTTCACAACCCTTGACATCTGATGAATAGTAAACTCTGAAATATCCAGTGTGAAAGAGATTTTGAATTTCTTTCGCATATTCAGTGTCTTCTGAAGCCACAACGACCGAGGTTGGTATTTTTTTCAATACCTCTCTTGCAATGGATGGTCCAGTTAAAACCGCAATCTTGGATGATGGAAAGTATTCTTTTAGAATTTCAGAAGGTGTCTTGAAAGTTTTAGCTTCGATGCCCTTTATAACGGAAATGATTTTCGAAGGCTTGATTTTACTGGAAATTTTTTTTGCGACGTCCCTAAGATGTTGTGAAGGAATTGCAAAAACAATGTAATCAGAGTCTGCTATTTCATTGGGTTCGATGGTAAAATTAATGGAATTTGGAATTCTAAAATCTCCAAGCCTTTTTGGATCTATTCTTTTTGTTTCCAGTTCGAACTTCTTTTCAATCCTCCGGCAAAGAACAGTTACCAGATAGCCTTTCTCCTGAAGTAACACAGCAAGGGTCAATCCCCAGCTTCCTGAACCGACAATTGCGACTTTATTCATCCTTTTATCTTCAGCTTGTGTTCGGTTTTGCTTAATAGCCTTTTGATGTTGTCCTTGTGCCGGTAAAGGATTATAATGGAGATAATTGCAGGTATTGCCACGAATTCATATTTTTCTCCTTTTATAATTGAGATAACTGCAGGTAAAGTAGAGGCAACCATTGAGCCCAGTGAAACATAACGCCAGATTGCAATAATGAGGATCCAGATAGTGAAAGTTATAAGAGCAGTAAAGGGTTGGAGCGCTAAAAGTCCCCCGAAGAAGGTAGCGACTCCCTTTCCACCTTTGAATTTTAGATACGGCGAAAAGCAATGCCCGAGGACTGCCGTCAACCATACTAAGTATGGTGCTACGCTGTGTGAGAATATTTTTCTGGAAAGAATGACAGGGATGAGGGATTTTAAGATGTCCGATAAAGCAGTGAGAATAGCTACTCCGATCCCAGCTGTCCTTAAAACATTTGTAGCCCCAATATTTCCGCTACCAACCGTTCTTACATCTCTTTTATGGAAAAGTTTCACATAAAGGAAGCCAAAAGGTATGCCTGCGATTAAGAAAGTCCCAATCAAATAAATTAGCAAAGTAAGGACCTGCATAGGAATATATTATCCTATAATATTCAAACTTTCAAAGATTTTGCGCGGTTAGTTTTCCTGCTTCTCCTATAACCACGAGTATATCATTTTCTCTTAGAATCTCGTCAGGAGAGGGATTGATGATGGTTTTTTCTCCCCTTATGATACCAATGACAAGTATTCCATATTTTTGCCGTAGATTTGCCTCTCTTAGTGTTTTATTTATTAGAGGGTTAGTCCTTTCAAGGGCCACCTGTTTAATTGCATATTGAAGAGGTTCCGCATTTATTATAAAGTCGACGATTTCTACAATTTCTCTTTTTGTGAGGTACTCTGCTATTTTTACCGCCCCTGCCTCGTACGGTGTTATTACTTTGTTCGCCCCCGCTTTGATTAGTTTTTTAACAGAAGATTCGTTTTCCGCTCTTGTTACTATGACTATGTTTGGATTTAATTCCCTCGCTGTGAGAGTGGCACACAGGTTGTCTGCATCCTGCGTTAGCGTACAGGCAATTCCTTTTGCCTTTCCGATGTTCGCCTTTAAAAGGGTTTCCTCTTCTGTGGCATCTCCCTCTATGTATGGGATTCCTTTTTCATGAAGCAGTCGAATTCTTTCGGGATCCTTTTCTATTACGACGACTTTTTCTTTTTTAGCTTGAAGCTCTTTTGCTACAATCTTTCCTATTTTTCCGAAACCACACACTATATAGTGGCCATCCATCTTTATTCCTTTCCCTCCTCTGGAAAATATGTTTTTAAAAGTGGTTTCAAACAAAAGTTCAATGCGGTAAAGACGGTGTAAGACATAAGTGCAATCCCAGTTATTATGAAAATAATGGTAAATACCTTTCCCTTGTCGCTCAGGGGATGAACCTCTCTGTAACCAACGGTAGATAGGGTAATTATTGCCATGTAAAGGGAATCAATAAGTGACATCTTCTCAATTTTTTGGTAGCCAAGCGCTCCAAGGAAAACTATCATTAAGAGACCTGCCAAAAGGAAAAGTAATTTCTTAACTTCAGCATGTTTTGAAGTCATCGTAGATAATTATAATAACCCATTTGCAAAGAGCAAACTGACGTTATTGCTTATCATTCTTTTATAACTTTATGAAGCTCTATTTTCTTGAAGGCGCATATTTCAGGAATTATAATTAATCCTGTTATGATTAAAGCGGTACTCTTTGACCTTGATAATACTTTGGTTGATTTCATGAAAATGAAAGAGATGGCTGTTGAAGGCGCTGTTGATGCAATGATCGATGCAGGATTAAATTTGACAAAAGAAGAAGCTATAAGAAAAGTCTACGAAATTTACGATAGAGAGGGTATAGAGGACCAGAAGGTTTTTGACAAGCTACTTCTGGAAGTTTATGGAGAAATAAACTATAAGATACTTGCTGCAGGTATTGTTGGCTATAGAAGGGCTAAGGAAGGCGCACTGGCCTTATATCCAAAGGTTTATTACACTTTAATGGAACTTCTTAAGAGGGGTAAGAGGCTTGCAGTTGTGTCAGATGCCCCGAGACTTCAAGCATGGACCAGGTTGGTTCAGACAGGGTTGCACCACTTTTTTGAAGTTGTAGTAGCTTTTGAAGATACGAATAAAAGGAAGCCAGATCCGGAACCATTTTTATTTGCCCTTAATAAACTTGGCGTCAAACCCTGTGAAACTCTTATGGTGGGTGATTGGGCGGAAAGGGATATTATAGGTGCCAAAACTCTCGGTATGATAACGGTTTTTGCCAGATATGGTAATACTTTTGGGACCGTTAATTCAGGTGCAGACTACGAGGTAAATTCGGTCAGCGAAATTTTAAATATCGTTGAGGAGCTGGACAGAAGTGAGAGCAGGTGACCTTGCTCAGGAACTCGGTGGAGTATTAGAAGGTAATCCCGATTTTCCAGTTAAGAAGCCAGTACCCGTGAAAGTTGCGGGGCCTGAAGATGTCACTTTCTTATTTGATAGAAAGTTTGATGAGGAGAGGGAATTTGGCTTGCTTATTTCCTCCTTTAAACCTCAAAAAGCCAAGTTTGCTGCTCTTATTATTGTAGAGAATAAAGATGAGGCTATGGTAAGGGTTTTGAAGCATTTTGAAAAGAGAGACGAGTTTGACTTATCTACCCCGGTTTCTTCCGATGCCAAAATTCCTGACGATGTGAAAATACCACCTTTTTGTTTCATCGGAAAAAATGTGAAGATTGGTAGGGGTACAAAAATTTATCCCTTTGTTTTTATTGGAAGTGACTCAGAAATAGGCGAGAACGTGATTATACATCCTTTTGTTTATATCGGCCATGATGTTAAAATTGGAAATAATACCGTTTTATTCCCGGGTGCGGTAATAGGGGCAGATGGATTTGGCTTTTATCGAACACCCAATGGGTATATAAAAATACCTCAAGTTGGTGGTGTTATCATTGAAGAAGATTGTGAAATAGGCGCTAACGCGACTATAGATAGAGCCACGATTGGATATACAATTATCAAGAGGGGGACCAAGCTCGATGACCAGGTTCATGTGGGACATAATGTGGAGATTGGTGAACACACTGTGATTGCCGGGCAAACGGGGATTGCTGGTAGCACAAAAATTGGAAACTGGGTAATGATGGGTGGGCAGGTAGGAATTTCTGACCATATTGAGATTGGTGATAATGTTATAATACTTGGAAAGGCCGGGGTCACGAAAAGCCTTCAAGGTCCTGGGATTTTTGGAGGATATTTTGCGAGAGAAAGGTCAAGATTTTTGAAAATAAGGGCCATTGAAGAAAAATTGCCGGAAATTTATGAGAGGTTGAAGAGGCTGGAGGAAAGGGTTGAAAGAGCGGACAATAAGAAAAAGGATTGAGTTTAAAGGCATTGGATTACATTCTGGTGAGGAATGTACCGTAGTTTTGGAACCGGCAGAGGAAGGGACGGGCATAGTATTCCAAAAATATCCTGAAGATGTCCAGATAAAAGCACACTATGAAAATCTTCACAGCATCAATCGAGGAGTGAATCTTGGAAAGGGGAATGCTGTGGTGATGACTGTTGAGCACCTCCTTTCTGCCCTCTGGGGATGCGAAGTGGACAACGTTTATATTGTGGTGGACGGTCCTGAAATTCCAGGAATGGATGGCTCTGCTTTTGAGTTTTCGAGGGAAATTCTAAATACTGGCTTAGTCGAGCAATCTAAAGATAGGGAGTATCTTGAAGTAAAAAAACCAATCAATATTGTCACACAAGATTTTACAATTTCTGCTTTTCCTTCGCGGGAATTTGAAGTAAGCTATGGCCTACGGTACCCAGGTCACCCCTTGCTTTCTTACCAATATGCGTATTTTAGAATTTCACAGGAAACTTACTTTAGTGAGATAAGCCGGGCTCGAACTTTTCTGTTAGAAGAGGAGATTGAAGAAATTTTGAATTCTGGTCTTGGGAAAGGCGGAAGTCTCGATAATGTGGTTGTAATAGGTAAGAGAGATTTTAAAGCTAAAGGAGGCCTTTTTTACTCAGATGAACCCGTAAGGCACAAAATTCTGGACTTTATTGGAGACATAGCTCTTCTTGGGAAAAGGGTTCTGGGGAAATTTGTTCTGGAAAGGGCAGGACATAAGGCTCATTTAGAACTTGTCAGAGAGCTTGACAAAGTTTTTGGGGGAGTCAATTTTTCTATTTATGACATTCTTAAGGTAATGCCACATAGGTACCCATTTCTTCTTGTTGACCGTATTGAATCTTTATCGGAGAAAAAAGTCGTAGGAATTAAGAATGTTACTATAAATGAGCCCTTTTTCCAGGGACACTTTCCCGAGTTTCCAGTAATGCCAGGTGTTTTGATCATAGAAGCGATGGCTCAGGTAGGTGGGTTCTTGATCTTGAAACACATTAAGGCTTCTGACAACGTACTGATATTATTTGCAGGAATTGATAATGCAAGATTTCGCAAGCCTGTGAGGCCCGGAGATACTTTGGTGATAGAAGCTGAGTTGTTAAGATTTGGGGGTAAAATGGCTAAGGTAAAAGCCGTTGCCCGATGCCAGAATGAAGTGGTTGCAGAAGCAGAGCTAATGGCCCAGATTACGGGGGTTGAGAGGTGAGGGTTCACCCGACGGCTGTAATAGAGGGAAATGTAATTATAGGTGAGGATGTTGAGATTGGGCCGTACGTAGTGGTTAGAGGCAATGTAATCATAGGGAACGCATCCAAAATCGGTTCTCACACAATTATTGAAGGTAATGTGGAAATAGGTGAACGGAATTTGATTGGTCCTTATGCCTACATCGGCGGCCTCCCTCAGGACCTATCCTATAAAGGCGAAAGAAGTTTTATAAAGATTGGAAACGGCAATGTTATCAGGGAGTTTGTCACAATTCATACCGCTTCGGGTGAGGGTAATTGCACTAAGGTAGGTGATTCTAATTACCTAATGGCCTATGTCCATCTTGCTCACAATGTAGAGGTAGGTAACAACTGCATTATAGTAAATGCTGCACAACTTGCAGGGTATGTAAAGGTGGATGATCATGCCTTTATTTCTGGGCTTGTAGGTGTGCACCAATTTGCACGAATAGGTGGATATTCTATTGTTGGGGGTGGGGTTAGGGTTTCTCAGGATGTACTTCCTTTTATGATGATTGCAGGGGAACCGCCAAAGGTTTATGGTCTTAATATCGTTGGTTTGAAACGAAAAGGGTTCTCAAGAGAGAGGATCGCAATTTTAAAGGAAGCTTTTGATATACTTTGCAGAAGAGGACTCTCATTGCCATCGGCAATCGAGACCATTAGGAATGAATTACCGATGAACGAAGATATAAAGTATCTACTTGACTTTATTGCCAACTCTAAAAGGGGAGTTTTAAGGAGACCAGGATATGAGGCAAAAGAAGATTAGAATCGGAGTCGTTGGCGTTGGTCACCTTGGTGAAATCCATGTACGCAATTTGAAAAACATCACTCATGATACCCCTTATGTTGAGTTTGCAGGAATTTTTGATGTGAATCTTGCAAGGGCAGAGGAAATAGGCGAAAGATATAAGGTTAGGGTCTTTTCAACTTACAGGGATTTATTGGATAGCGTCGATGCGGTAATCTGTGTTGTTCCGACACAGTTTCATTACCAGGTTGGTAAGGAAGCCTTGGAGAGTGGAAAACATTTATTCTTAGAAAAACCTATGGCTAAAAGCTATGAAGAGGCGGAGGAAATTCTTGCTCTCTCTAAGAAAAAAGGACTTATCTTGCAAATTGGACATGTGGAGAGATTTAATCCGGCCTTTACCGCCGTTGCGAGGTACATAGAACGGCCTCTGTTTGCAGAAATTCACCGCCTTTCAATCTTTAATCCGAGGGGTGTTGATGTGGATGTAATACTGGATTTGATGATTCATGACATCGACATTGTATTGTTGTTCTTCAAAGAGGAACCAATTTCTATCGATGCTGTTGGGGCTCCAATTGTTACGGAAAAAATTGACATTGCTAATTCCCGGCTGACTTTCCCATCCGGAGCGGTGGCAACGCTCACTGCATCCCGTGTTTCCTTTAAAAAAATCAGAAAGGCTCGTTTTTTCCAGATAAACTCTTACATAGCTATCGATTATTTGCAGAGGACTGTAGAAATGTTTCGTAGACACAATGACGAAATCCTCCCCTATTTTCCCGAAGTTGACACCAGCGTAGAGCCGATTAATCTTGAATTGAGAGCTTTTATTAACTCCTTAGTTGAGCAGAAAGAGCCACCCGTTACTGGCGAAGAAGGATTAAGGGCTCTCAAAGTCGCGCTGGCGATTAGCGAAAAAGTACACGAAAATCTAAAGAATTATATGATTAGATACCCTGAGGAATTCGGAATTACTCCAGGTTAGAGGTTCTGCGGGTCCTGGGATCCCATCATTCTCCAATTTGCTTTTTTCTATCCAGAATTTCTTTCCTTCCTTTGAGAAAATCAGATGATCGTCAATTATCTGTTCTGGTAGTGGGAACCTGAAACGGTATTGTAGTAGTTCTTGTGCCCTTTTTTTGTTTTTTAATTTCATAAAGGCTTCAGCAGCCCAAAAGTTCAGGATGAACCAAACCCCTCCACCAAAATAGGTATCTTTTTCACTGTTTATGATGAATCTTCTTAAGCCAATCCCATCAGGTGAAAGTTCATCGTAAATCTTTTTCAAGGTGGTTTCTAAAAAGTCAATATCTTTAATTACGTCAAAGAGTGTAAAGAGCAAAAGGCAGGAAGCATCTAAACCGAAGGGTTCATCCCTTAAAGTTTTCTTCATTTTCAAGCAAACTCCATTTTTTTCGAATTTGAAGATTTCACTATGAAGAGTTTCCAAAAAGTTGGAATATTTGACATTTAGTAAAAAGTTGTGTTTTACTTGCTCTTTTCTGATATTCAGGGCGTAATAGATGGCACCGAGAGTGTAGGCATGGATGTATTCTTCATGCATTTCCCAAAGGTCTGCACATGGGGTATCGAAGACTTTAAAAAAATAATTGTCATAGAGTAATTTCAACTCTTCTCCTAAGATTCTTTCATTTTTCATATTTTCATACTTTAAAACCGTCGCATACGCAAGGGCAATGCCGTCATATTGCCTTTCGGACCACGGGTCGTTGTATTTTTTGAAATCCGGACTGTAACGGGCTCTTGGATGAAGTTCCTGATTCAAAAAATCGGGTGAGCCTTTATCTTTTTCTATAATAATTCTAACTTTTTCACTTTCTAATTTTAATAGTGTTGTGAGCCAACAAATTTCTTTATCTACATTAACTCCATACTCTATGAGGGATAAAGTAACAAAAGAATGGTCCCTCAGCCAAACTTTTTGATAAGGTTTGTAAGTGGGAGAGGCCAAGAATCCGCCGTTTGCGGAACAGGATTTGATATACTCAATAAATTTTCTCAATCTGTGTTCCGTAGTAATAAAAAGTTAATATCTCTTTGTAGCTTTTTCCGTTTTTAGCAAGTCCGGCAGCACCATACTGGCACATTCCCACACCGTGCCCAAATCCTGCTCCCCTGATAACAAAAATTTCACCCACCTTGTCAACGTAAAAGAGTGAGGAGGGGAGCATATTGGTATCCAATGCCCTTCTGATCTCAAAGTCCCCCTCAATGAAGGTAGAACTATTTTCTCCTTCGATAAAAATCACCTGAGCCCTCCCCGATGGACCCCTTTTTGTAACTTTTATATCCAAAATTCTTCCAAGGTGTTTTCCGAATTTTTTCCCTATGTTTAGTGAAAGTTCACTGGCACTAATAGCTCTTTCCCACCTATAGTACCTGTTTCCTTCGTCACAATTGGCAGAGGTTATATTATCTATGAATTTTCTAACACTTGCGTCAGTGTATAAGAAAAGAGAGGAGTCTTTTCTATACATGTCTCTCCTTGCTGTATAGTAAGGAAGCTTTTTCCCAAAGATTTCTTCTGATGAGGCTAAAGCTCCTCCACAACTTGAGTGGTAAAAAACCGAAATAACCTTGTTTTTGTATGTGATAACTTCTCCCCTTGTTTCATTTACGATGCTTTTGAGATAAGGGTCGTTGTTGAACCCATCGAAATTTTGTGTTAGTACATCAGCAGTAGCGTCAAAAGGTTCTGAAAAGAGAGAAAGTTTTTTCTTAATCGTAGAGATTGCGTTAGTTCTTGCAGCGACGGCCTGGGCTTTGAGAGCTTCTTTTGGAAAAGAAACTGGTACCTCTCCTTTCAAAACTCCTTCTACGTATTCTTCAATAGGAAGCTCGTTGATTACATATATTTTCCCAGAATTAGAAGGTCTTACTTCCACAATTCCACTGGCAAGGAACGGCTTTCTATCCGTTCCTCCGTAATAGATGTTTTTTCTTTGAAAGTTCATTAACTTTATCGGGGATTTTGAAACGATCCTTATTATGTTATCCACCTCATAGGATTTCTCACCAAAAAGAAGGACCAATGTCCCTGATGGTGCTGTTTTTACTTCTTTAAATATTGTTTTTCTTTGCGATGATGATTTGCTTAGAGCTTCGTTTTGACTTTCAAAGGGACCCTGATAAACAAGGTAAGAAATGGTAGAGTATGTTCCTTTTTTAGTCTTAAATGTCATGCCAATTTCTCTTATTTTAATTTTTATGCCGTTTCCAGCTATTTCCCTTCCTCTTTCGAGAGCTTCACTAAGAGTTTCGTACTCCCCATAGCTCACGTAGTAGTAAAAATTTGCAGGTTTAGCCCTTTTTATGGTGACTCTTAAGGGGGACCGTGTCCCCTTGTATTTAAGTGTATTTCCCTCGTAAATATAGAACGAATCTTCTAACATTATATAGACTTCACTGTACTCACCGAGTCCCACCCTTATGGTAGTTTCCTTGGGTGACCAAGTGAAAGGAATATGTGGAAGCTCAAATTTTTCAGTTTGTAATTGCGGTTCCTTAAGAGATTTACGTCGGGCACAAGTGGAAAAAATCATTAAAGCCAAGAGCAGAATTTTTACTAAGTTACCTGTTTTCCAGCTCACGTATCCTTTCCCTTGCTTTTTTAGCGTAAATGGACCTTGGAGGAGCGAGCGTCAAAACTTTGTAATAGCACTCAAGGGCCTCTTTTGTATTTCCAAAGTCCTCAAGGATTTGTCCTTTTAAAAAATATGCGTCATCCAAATATATTTTGGGTATCCCCCACTTGATAAAATCGTTGAGCAGTTCAAGGGCATTTTCGTACATTTCCTTTTCCAGGTAGTCCTTCGCTAAATTAAAGTAAGCTTCTCCTAAGATAAATTGCAATTCTGCGTCTTCTCTGTATTTTGCTATTTTACTTGAGTTTTTAATGATTTCTTCCCATTGGCTAAGAAGGTAAAGGCATTTAATATATCCCTGGGCAATTTCTTCAAAGTTTCCACCTTCTGAAACGTATTTTTCAAAAAACTTTTTTGCTTCCAGGTAATTATCCTCTTCCATTAACTTCTGGGCAATTAGTTTTGATCGTCCACTCAGGGGGAAGTCCGGTGAAATTTTGTAGGCTTTGTAGTATGAGTTTATAGCCATACCTTTATATTTCAGACTGAAGGCACTGTCGCCGAATTCTATGAGAAGTTGGACAAGCTTTATCCTTGTTTTGCTATCATCAGGAGTTTCTATTCCCATTAGTGTTTCATATGCTGGTTTCATATTTTTTCTAAGGAAATAGATCTTTGCCAAGTAGATTTGAATGGTAGGAGAAAAATTACCCTCTGCTTGAGCCTGATAAATTAAATTTTCTGCCTGATCAAGTTTCCCCTTCGAGATTAATTCTTCAAGTTTTGAGGAGATGTCTTTTGCAAAAAGGAGTGAGTTAAACAGGAGAAATAGAAAAAGGTTCTTAAATTTTCCTGTCATTTTATGGGCGAACCCGGCGGTACATCTTTCTCCGGTGTAAGGAGCACAGGTTTACCATCGAGGTCGCAGGCGAGGATCATGCCGTTAGAAGTTATACCTCTCACCTTTTTCGGCTCTAAATTAACCAGGACGGGAACTTTTTTGTGGATAAGTTCTTCTTTCGTGTAAGTGGTTTTCAAACCAGCTACCAATTCAACAATTTTGTCTCCGAGATGTACTTGCAGTTTATAAAGTTTGTCTGCACCGGGAATGTCTTCCACTGAGATAATTTCACCTATTTTGAGTTCCAGTTTTTTAAATTCCTCAAATTTTATATATTCCATGGGTTTTTCCTCTTTTCTTTCTTGATTTGTACTTGCTTCAGGCCCTACGCTTATTGGCTTATTTTCTATTTTCTTGTAAAGGATTTCCACGTTCTCTGGAGCAACCTCTTTTGAGAATTTCCAGTTACCTGCATCTTCCCAGGATAAACTGAGGTCTGAAATTCCGAGCATTTTTCTAATTTTCACTGCCGAGTCTGGTAGATAAGGTTCTATTACAATGCTTAAAGCTTTCACCATTGAAGCACACAGGTAAAGGGTCCTCTCGGTCTCTTTGTAATCCGTTTTCCTTGTACTCCATGGTCTCTTGTAATCAAAATACTGATTACCCTTTTGAGAGAATGCCATTATTTCTTTCAAGGCTTTTCTAAACTCAAAGTTTTGCAGGTAACTGCCAACTTTCCCGGGTAATTCTTCGATATCCTTTATTATCTCTAAATCCATATCCTTAAATCCTTCTATGTCTTTTGGTACTCTTCCCATGTAGTTTTTGATAAAGGAAAGGGTTCTGTTCACGAAATTTCCGAAGTTGTTAACAAGTTCACTGTTTATCCTTGTGTGGAATTCCTCAATGGAAAAGTCCGAGTCCTTCGTTTCAGGTATAACGTGTGCAAGTCCATATCTGATGTAGTCTGCGGGATATTCTTTTAATAGGTCTGGAATCCATATTGCCCAATTTCTGGATGTGGACAACTTTGCACCCATTAAGTTGAGAAATTCATTGGCTGGAACGTTGTCAGGCAGGTTGTAGTCTCCGTGGGCCATAAGCATAGCAGGCCATATGAGGGTGTGAAATATGATATTGTCCTTTCCAATAAAGTGAATGATTTTCGTTTCCGTATCGAGCCAGTATTTTTTCCATTCTTCAGGTTTACCATTTTTTTCTGCCCACTCAATTGTCGATGAAATGTACCCAATTGGTGCATCAAACCAAACATAAAGTACTTTCCCTTTTGCTTCTTCCAGAGGAACTGGTACTCCCCAAGAGAGGTCCCTTGTGATAGCTCTATCTTGAAGTCCATCCCTTACCCATGAAAGTGCTTGATTAAGGACGTTTTCTTTCCAATAGGTTTTGGTGGAAAGCCAATCTTTTAAAGGTTTTTCAAATTCTTTGAGTTTGAAATAGTAGTGGTATGAAGTTTTCACAACGGGAACTCCACCGCAGATTGTGCACTTGGGGTTAATTAAGTCTTTGGGTTCCAGCCACCTACCACACTGCTCACACTGGTCTCCTCTTGCTTTTTCATTTCCGCAATATGGACACGTGCCCTCCACATACCTGTCCGGCAAAAATCTCTGACAGTTAAGGCAATAGAGCTGTTCAATTTCCCTCTTGTAAATATATCCTTTTTCGTAAATTCTGATGAAGAATTCCTGCGATAATTTGTGATGCAAGGGCTTTGAAGTTCTGGAGAAGTTATCGAAAAAGATTTTAAGGCCATCAAAACTTTCCTTAATGTTTTGATGGTAGTAGTCTACTATTTCCTTAGGAGTTTTCCCTTCTTTATCTGCTTTGATAGTGATTGCTACTCCATGTTCGTCGGTTCCACAGATATGTATTGCTTCAACGCCTTTTAGTTTAAGGTATCTTGTGTATATGTCAGCAGGTAAATAAGCCCCTGCTATATGGCCTATGTGTAAAGGTCCGTTTGCATAAGGCAAAGCACTTGTAATTAGATATCTTGGCATGCTCTTATTATAAAGAGTATTCTGAATACTTCAAAGAGCTGATGTTATTAAAAATCTATGCCATTCTACCTTTTCAGTTTTTCCAAGATGCCGGTCAGCATCGCCAAATGCTTTCTCTCCTCTGCAATTATCTGATTTAAGAGGGGTTTATTTTTCTCGCTTTCTACTTCCAGCAAGAAATTGTAGTAATTAATACTGGAAATTTCCATTTCAATAGCAAAACTGATTATTTTATCGGGTGTATCGAGGGTTCCTATTTTTTCCTTCAATTCGTTCTTTTTGAAAACCGCAATGTGGCCAATAGTTTTTACATTTTGTGCATAATCTTCATCGTTAATTACTATCTCTTTGCTTTTTTCGAGATTCCTTAAAATTTCCTCAAAGATTTCTTTATGCTTTAATTCTTCCTTTGAAAGAAACCGAAATACTTCTTTTAAGTCCTTTGGGGCAGTATTTTCTGCCTCTTTGTAAAATTCAAATCCACTTTCTTCAATGCCAATGGCTATGTTTATTATTTCTGATTTTGTAAACATATTCTTTCCCCACTTAATCTCTTTCTTTTCTGAAAATTTTTTCAAGATCTTCAAGTTTTATGAGGACTTTTCTGGGTTTAGTTCCCTCTTGAGGTCCAATAATTCCCAATTGTTCCAGCTGGTCGATAACTCTTGCCGCTCTTGCAAAGCCCAGTTTGAGTCTTCTCTGAAGTAGTGTTGCAGAGGCTTTTCCCTCAAGTATAACCGCTCTGGCTGCTTCTTCAAGCATGGGATCCCATTCACCCTCTTCGAAACCCACCTCCTCTTCCGTTTCCGATAAAGGAATTTCAGTCATTTCGGGAATTTTTCTGTAATAGTTATTTCTGATTTCGTTCATTTTTTCTTTTACAGCTTGTGGTTCTAATTCTAAGTATTCGCAAAGGAACTCAGTTGTTTTCTCTTCCAATTCGTTTAATCCTGGTTCATCAACTCTAATAAAAGGCAGGTATAGATTTTCATCCATAAGTTCTTCCACAATCTCCACTGCTTTTTGGGGTTCTAAGTAAAAATAGCTTTTAACTATTTTAATAAGATAGTGTCGTGTAAGGGTTCGCGAAATCTTTTTGGTTTCCTCCTCTGTTATGAGTGGGCCATGAATCCTTACCTTTTCGGAGGTCCCCGGAGGTATAAAGAGCATATCTCCTCTTCCTAATAGTTTTTCAGCTCCCCCATCATCTAATATTGTTTTTGAGTCAACTCTACTTGGGACTTTAAAAGCTATTCTTACGGGAAAGTTTGCCTTTATCATGCCGGTGATAACATCTACCGAAGGCCTTTGTGTGGCAACAATTAGGTGAATTCCAACCGCTCTTGCCATTTGAGCAAGTCTTGCCAGTGGCTCTTCAATTTCCCTTCCTGTGGTGATAATGAGGTCGGCAAATTCATCAATTATAATGACGAGATATGGAATGGGTTCACCTCCAGATTTGACCATTTTTTCATTGTAACTAAAGATGTCCCTTGCAGTTTCCTTTGCAAATAACTTATAGCGATAATCCATCCATTTAACTGCTTTTTTAAGAACCTCTACGGCAAGCTTTCTGTCTTTTACCACGGGAAGAAGAAGGTGTGGAATTCCTTCGTAGAGAGAGAGTTCTATCCGCTTGGGGTCAATTAAAACAAATCTTACCTGTTCGGGTTTATTTCTAAAAATTATGCTGGTAATGATAGTATTAATGCACACAGACTTTCCACTACCCGTTGAACCGGCTATAAGGAGGTGTGGCATATTGGAAAGATCCGCATAGACGGGATTTCCCGCAGTGTCCACGCCAAGGGCGAAAGCTAAAGGAGATTCTAAGTTGAAAAATTCATCCCTTTCAACCAGTGCCCTCAAATATACTGTTTTCCTGTTTTTGTTTGGAATTTCAAATCCTACTAACCCTTTGTTTGGAAGAGGTGCGATTATCCTTATTGCATTTGACCTCATTCTTAAGGCAATGTCGTCGGCAAGAGAGGAAATTTTTGAGAGTCTTATACCGGGGGCGGGTTCGTATTCATATCTTGTTACCACAGGTCCGGGATAATAGTTCACTACCTTACCTTCAATGTTGAACTCTCTGAGTTTTTCTTCTATTAAAATTTTGTTTTTTTCAAGTTCCTGTTTGGACTCAGTTGCATCAAAAGATTCTGCAGGTTTAAGGAGATTTATTAGGGTATGGGGTTCGATTTCCTCTTCATCGGCAGTTTGTAAGGGTTTTGGAGATTTTGAGATGGTTTTGGTTACAGTTTCTTTTCCTTTTTGTTCTGTCTCTTGAGGTTCTTCTTTTTTAGATTCTTCTTTTATCTCCTCTCTCTTATTCTTTCTTTTTTTCAGAAACCGTGGCACGTTTATGATAAATGAGGACATTATTATGAGAAGAAGGGAGACTATCACTTTCCCAGCAATACCCAAATTACTTAAAAGAAATTTAGAAACCCTCGTTGAAAGGCTTCCCGAGAGCGGTATGGGCAAGTATAGAGAAATGGTAAAGAGAATAACGAAAATCGCTAAAAGTTCTAATAAAAATTCCCTTTTTGCCCTATTTAAAAACACCATGAATCCGTAAAAAGAAAAAATTAGGGAAATGAGAGCTGAAAGCAGGTAGCCTATTTTTGTCACAAGAATTGATGCAATTATATAGCCGAGTTTCCCTCCCCAGTTTGCAATTTCGCTTTCTGGTAAATAGGATGCCACGCTAATAAGTAGGAAGAGAAAACTGAAAGATAAAATCAAAGAGGCAATGCGTTCGATGGTAAAGAGTTTGTTATCGGAGCTTATATATAATAGGTATCCGGTGAAGGCAAATATTAAAAGAAGAATTGCAAGTTCCATTTTCAAAATAATAAGCTAAAGGCCGCGACTTATCAAATCATTTGTATGGCTTTCTAAACAAAAACTCGAGGAGTTCAAACTGTTTTTCAAAGTCTTTTTTACCTTCCAGATTAGTGATTTTTTGGGTGAATACCGGACTCTTTAATAATTCGTTCTTGAATTCCCATGAATGTATGTAAACTTTTCTGTGTAATTTTTTGATCTCATTTATTTCTTCCGGTGTAAACCATTTAAGATTAATTTCCCTAAGCTTGGATGTATCGACAACGATAGAATCTATTCTCATGTACTCCAATATTGTGTAAATTTGCTTTTTATCATATTTTCCAAGGCTTAAGAGGGTGTTCCTTGCATTTGCAGTATTTTCGAATATTTTTCCTTGCAAGGTTTTGAGTTGAGAGGTATCAATCCCAAGTTTTTCAATTTCTTGAATTACTTCCTTGTTAAGGGTGTATCTTATCGGATGCCTCACTGTAAGCTGAAAAACGTTCTGAGTGAAAAATAGCATTACGAATGAGAGGATTCCGGCGGAAATAGGTGTTATGACCCACGCGAGTGCTATATCCTTAAGGACTTTAAAGTTTATAAGCCTGCCTGCCCCCCTTGCTAACCCTATACCTATCATAGCACCAATTACAACCTGTGAACTCGATACAGGAACAAGAGGGAGAGTAGGGAGGTGAAGCAACATTAAGATTTTTCTTAGGACATCTGAAGAGAATAGAAGCAGAACAATGGCTTGAGTGAAAACAACAACAAGTCCAGCTAAGGGTGAAAGTTTTAAAATTTTTTCTCCAACAGTTTTCATAACTCTTTCTGAACCGGTTAGGATTCCGAGGGCTATAGACATTGCACCTACAAAGAGAAGGATTTGAAAAGCAGTAATCTCTAAGTTTCCTATGTAAATATTTTTAAAAGGATTGGAAAAGATGTAAACACCGACAATGTTTGCGATGTTGTTGGCTCCAAAACTGAAGGCGCCAAAAGCACCCAGTATCATAAAGGCTAATCTGAATAAGTAGTCTATCGTAAAGAGGTTTATTTTTACTTTTGACTGCAACTTGTGAAGGTATTTGTAGAGTAAAAAGGCAAGAAGGAACGCAATCAGTGGAGCAATGATCCAGGCCTTGATTATTTGGGTGAGAGAACCAACATTAACAATTTCACCTGCAAAGAGGCTCCACCCCACAATGCCGCCAACAAGGGCCTGAGTAATTGAAACGAGAAATCCAGCCCTTGTCATCCATATAACAGTCAGCCCCGTGGCTAAGCAAACAGTAAAAGCCCCACCTATTGCGTTTATTTTACCAAGTTCTCCAATACTTTTTGTTGTATTTGAACCCTGAAGGACCGCACCTAAAATCACAAAAATGGCCGCAATAGTGAGGGCTGTTTTGAGTTTAACCATTTTGGAGCCTACAGCGCTTCCAAAGATATCAGCAGTGTTGTTAGCTCCAAGGGACCACCCGAGAATCAGACCGCCCGTTACAAGTATAAAGTTCATGCTAATCTTTTGATCACGTATATGGAGAGACGGTCACAAACATCTTCTGCCTTGTCGGAAACCTCTTGAACCAAAGTGATGAGGTTTGATAACTGAATTTTGCAACATGGTTCAATATTGTTATCTCTGAAGATTTTCTTTTTGATTTCGTTGCCGAGTTGGTCACATTCGTGCTCAAAGTGCATTACAGATTTTATGTGGTTTCTCACTTCCTGTATATTTTTGAAATACATTCGAATTGCCGAAACCATTTCCATAACACAAGAGGCAGTATTTTCAAGGAGAAGTTCGAAAGACTCAACGGAAAAATCCGGTATAGTTGGCCTTTGAATATCAAACTCGATCATCACTTGTGCCATAATGTTTAAAACAGAGTCTGCATTTTCAATAATTGCAAGTACGTCTCCTCTCGACTCTGGAATTAGAAGCTCCATGTAGATTACATTTTCGATTTCTCTCCGGAAGGAGTCTCCTCTGCTTTCAAGTTCGTCAACTTTTCTCGCTTTTTCTACAAACTTATCCATGTTTTTTCTTAGATATAAAAGCAAACCTTCCTTAAAGTTTAGGGAGGCTTCAATAAAGAAGTCAAGGTAGTTGTCGATCTTCCCTTCCAGTTCCTTGGTTTTTTTCCAGACACTCAGCATAATCACCTCCAGACCAATGATTGTAAATCTTTAGAAAAATCAAGTCAAACGAGGAAGTGAAATTACAGAATTCTTGACAATCCTATTGGTATGCGTTATATTTTTGTCAAGAATTTTAAAAAGCCAAAAAGGGGGAGTAGATGAGGAAGGGTTTTACATTAGTTGAGTTGGCGATAGTCTTGATCGTTATTGGCCTAATAATTGTCATAGTGTTAAGGGGACAGGGGCTTGTGGAAAATGCCAGAATTTCAAAGTTAACAAGAGATTTTCAGGGAATTCAGGCAGCCTTCTATTCTTACTATGATAGGTACAGTATGTATCCCGGTGACGACTCTACTGCAGGAACAAGATGGCCAGGGGAGGTAAGTGGTAATGGTAATGGATACATCGATCCATCAGAAGCGCCTTATGTCTGGAATCATATGCTAAAGGGTGGATACGTACAGGGTATGCCTAAGGGCCCTTATGGAAATTACATTTTTGGGACTTTGAATTTCGGTTCAACCTATGGCCTCGGTAATTTTGTGGCTGGGACTGGCATTCCGGGAAGCGTGGCTGAACAAATTGATAAGAAGAATGATGATGGAATTTATAACACGGGGTACATCCAGGGGTCGAGGGCTTATACCTCGGACACCCTGACATTATATTGGAAACTGTAAGCCTTTTTAAAAGGAGGTTTCATATATGAGGCGTAAGGGCTTCACACTGTTGGAACTGGCCATCGTGTTGGTGGTCATAGGGCTCCTAATAGCCCTGGTAATGAGAGGGATGGCTCTTCAATCGAGTGCAAAAGTAAAAAGGACTGCCGGTGACATCAGAAATATACATACTGCTGTAATGGTATACTATAGCAGGAAAGGGGCATATCCTGGTGACACCGATGCTGATGGATTTATAGATAACAATAACGCTGCCTGGGATTCTCTTGCAAAGTATAGTATTGCATTCAAAAAACCAAGTCCATATGGTACAGAGTATGTGCTTGATTCTTTGACTGTCAATACAATTAAGAGAAATGTTATAAGGGTAGTTGTACCTTATGCAGATGCCAGAACAGAAATTGACCAATTGATAGATGATGGGTCAGCCACTGCAGGGGCTCTAATAACAATTTCACCAGACACTCTCGTTTACGTAATAGAGTAAATACTTTCTGGGGGTCCTTTGTGGACCCCCAGACTCTATGAAAACCGCTGTTTTTCACATAAAACAAGGGTTTACAACAAATCTTTATATTTTTAGTGGAAATACTTTAGAAGGCTTATTTTTAATAAGTAGAGAAGAGCTTAAAGCTTCAAAGTTCCCCCCAAAACTTAGGGGAATTGATAAAGTTTACGTCTTATTGGATGACCCTGATGGTTATTATTTGAATCTTTTGAAACTACCAGGCTCAGGTCTTAGAGTTGGAGAGTTGAAGAAAATAATAAATTACGAGCTGCTGTCTATCCTTGGTGAAAAGGCCCGCTTTGCCTTTGAGGTCGTTGCCACCCAAGAGGATGAGACAGGCATTTCCTCTCTGGTGTTGGTAAACGGTATTAAAGAAACTTACTTTAATGAAATTGTCGATTATCTTAGAAACTACCGCGACCTCATAGAACTTGTAATTTCCTATCCAATTTCCTATTATAATTATGACCTTGGTCGAGGTACTCTAATATTGGAACTTTACGAAGACAAAACGAAGATGACTGTTTTAATGGGTGGGGCGGTAGTACTCTATAGAACTCTTCCCATTGGCTCTCAGACAATGAATTCGGAAGATTTGTTTTTAAGGCTGAGAGATGAGATTGAGCGCATCACCTATTATGTAAAGCAGAACTACGACAGAACTTTTGAGTTGAGAAAGATGTATTATTTTACTGAAGATAAGAATTTTAGCGATTTATTAAGGGGGCTTGGGATAGAGTCGGAATTGTTGGAGTTGCCTCTTTATCGTGGAGGTGATGTTGCACCCTACATCGTTGCACAAAAGAGTCCTAAGGACTTTATTTTAAATATACTTCCTCCAATTGTAAGTTATCGGGAGATTTCCCCATATATTTATCTGTTTTTGCTTTTATCGTTTTTCCTTTATTCAGCTTTGTTTTCCTATTCTTACTTCCGCCTCTTTAAATACGAGCGAAATCTTTCAAAAGCTCTTGAGAACTTAAGAACTGGAGTTTATCAGAATCTTACATATATTAGAGAAAATAGGATGTGGATGTTAACCAGTGCATTAAGCCAGGCAGAAGTTCCTCTTGGAGATTTCCTTATGGCGGTTTCAGCAAGCTTGGAAAGGGGTATGCGGGTAACTTATTTGAAGTCAGAAAGACACGTTTCGGGCCTTGCTTTTTCGCTAAATATAGATTTCGATAACGTTCCCGATTTTAAAAAGGTAGACCTTTTAAAATCTTTTACAGAACGGCTAAGTTCTTATGGAATCTTCTACAATCTTTCGTATGAAGTCCAATCTCGCGGAGAAAAAAAGGAATACCGGGTGAAGGGCGTGATGCTGAAAGGAGGCGGTTAAAAATGTTCAGAAAACCAGTTTACCTTTCGATCTTCCTCATAATTTTTGGATTATTTTGTTATTTAGAGTATATGGCTATAGAAAGGAAAATTTTGAAGATTGAGCAAATGGAAAAGGATCTCCTGAATCAGCTCAGAGAATTTACCACATACAAAAATTATGTTTACCAGTTCAGTTTGCCGCCGAGCAGAAGTTTTCTCTTTATTGATATGAGAGAACTTGGAGATTACGAAAGAAAGGCTAGTTTTCTTAAGGATTATTTTCAGAACTTTGCAAAGAACTACGGTCTCAATGCAGAAGCAGAGGTGAGAAACAGCCAGCACTTTGATTGGATGAATGTTTTGTCGGTTGGAGGAGTGCTGAAGGTGTATAGGGTTAGTATGGAGATTCAAAACTATACCAGCCTGCCAGCCCTTTTGGATTTTTTGAATTTTTTGAAGAATTTCCCTATAATTTTTGAGAGTTTTGAAGCAGGTACGGGAGGAGAAAAAAAGGGGTATATGAAATTAACCTTTCATTTTATCGAAACCTACGAGGAGTGAAGATGAAGGGGAAAAACTTACTCATAGCATTGCTTGGTTTAGCTTTTGTAATAGGGGTAGTTTTAATTATAACTCTGTTTATTCCTGCACTTAGAAGGCCAGTGCCCCCTGTTCCTCAGGTGCAGGTTACAGTTCCTGTCGAAACGTCTAAGAGACAAGAACCTCCTACCAAGCCCTACGTTTTTGAAAAAGCCTCTTCTCTGTTCGATCCTTTCACTTCTAAGGTGCTTGAAGCAACGAAATTACAGGAACAGATGGAATTGAAAAACACTGAGATTGAATTGTTGAAGCTGGAGCTGGAAAAATTAAGATTGGAAGCCCAGATTGACAGTTTAAGAAAAGAAAAGGGCTATTCATCAGTGAGCTTCGGAGGGGTAAAAGCTCTCGCAATTTCTGGGAGTGCCGGTAATTTTAAGGTGCTTCTTGATAACGGTGTGGAAAAACGGTGGGTTAGCGAGGGGGGCGTATTTGATGGCCATGTAGTATTGAATATTGAGTCTGGTTATGCCACCTTAAGAAGCCCAACCGGTAAAATATTAAAAGTGAAACCAGGAGAGTGATATGAACAGGTTTATTTTGTTTTTAGGTTTGCTCATTTCTTCTTCATTTGTTTTTACAGAGGAACCATCTATTCCGAAGATCGAGATAGACCATATGAAGGCCTCTTTATTAAAAAAGATCAGCATACAAGGGAAATCAATTCCTATATCATCAATAATGGAGCTGGTTTCTGAAGAGACAGGCTTTGGCTACTACTTAGATGCTGGCCTTTCAAATTTGGTGATCACTGATTTGAATTTCAGGGATGCTACGATCAAGGAGCTACTTGATTTTTTGGAGACTAACTATGACCTTGTATATAGAATTGAAGGGAATAAAATTTTCTTGAAAAATTACGATACCTGGACCTTTGAAATATCTTTTCCTGCAAGGTCGAACAAATCTTCTATCACTATTGGTGGAAGTGTAATTCCCACGGGGGAACTTACTGGTGGTGCGCAAATTAGGAGCGAGTTCAGTGGTGGTCAGTCTGACCTATACACTGCAATAGAGAGTGATGTAAAAGCCCTCCTGTCTCCTGCTGGAAAATTTTCCCTTAACAGGAACTCAGGAACTTTGCTGGTTTCAGATAGTGCATCGGCTTTAAAAAGAGTTAAACATTACATTGACAAGGTTCGAGAATCTAAGGACAGGAAGGTTCGTATTGAAGTAAAAATAGTTGAAGTTTCCCTTGATAATACTAACTCCTATGGGATTGATTGGAGTTTTGTAAAGAATTTTTCGGCGAATTCAACCAGTTTTAGTTTGAAACTTGATCAGAGCACAGCTTTGACTCAGCAGGTTTTCAGTATTGATCTAAAAGGTGGCGGTTTTACTACACTTTTGAACTTTTTGTCTACTTATGGTAAGGTGAACCTTCTTTCCCAGCCTTCCATTCTCCTCATGAATGGGGAAAGTGCTCTACTTTCAGTTGGACGTCTTTTAACATATTGGGAACTTACCGCTCAAGCTGCTGGTGCCCAGGTGGGTACACCCGTAGTTTACCCTGTTCAGAAGAACATTCTAAAGGGCCTTTTGTTTTCGGTTACTCCTTTCATAAGTTCTGACAGTTCTGTTACCATGGAGATAACCCCGGTGCTTGCCGATGTGTCAAAATGGGAAACCTACCAGTGGCAGGGGCAGATTCTGGAGGCCCCGTCTGTCGACATCAGGGAGGCTCATACAATGCTGAAGGTAAGGTCAGGTGAAACTATTATTCTTGGAGGACTAATCTCTAATAAAGAAAATAAGGTAGAAAGAGGAATCCCCATTCTGTCAAAAATTCCTGTCATAGGTAGTATCTTCAAGAAAGAGGAGAAGGTAGCAGAAAGGACGGAACTTGTAATTTTCATTACACCTCAGATTGAATGAAATCTCAAGAACTGATATTATTAAACGAAACAATTCTGGACTTCTTTGGCATGAGAGTGAATCCCTTTACTAATACACCAAACATCGAATTTCACTATGAGTCCAGATCCTTTCAAGAAGGATATTCTGCCATCTATTATGTGATAAGTAGGAGACTCGGCTTTGGTATGATTACCGGTGAGGTGGGTACAGGTAAGACTCAGCTTTTAAGGTACTTTTTGAAGAATTCTCCCTTTCACATGGTATCTGCCGTTGTTTTAAATCCACTGGTCAAACCGAGGGATCTATTAAAACTAATACTTGCCGATTTTGGAGTCAAAGAGGCTTTGAAGGTTAGGCAAATTAGTGTGCTGATAAACCTTCTTTACGATTTTACTTTGAAAAAGGCGCAGGAGGGCGAAAGAGTTGTTATCTTTATTGACGAAGCTCAGGATCTTCCTCTTGATACTTTGGAGTCTCTTAGGCTCATTTCCAATTTTGAAACGGAGGATTCAAAGCTTATCGACATAATCCTTGTTGGGCAACCGGAGCTTGAGGAAAATTTAAAGAGGTATGAGCTGAGGCAACTTGACCAACGGATTTGGGTGAGGTTAAGACTTAGACCGCTGGATATGGATGAGGTTGAGCCTTATCTCGTGACGCGTTTTGAGAAATCGGGGGCGGGAAGAATTTTTGATAATTTTATAATAGGAGAGGTTTATAATTTTTCTAAAGGGATTCCCAGACTAATTAATGCCTTAATGGAGAGGGCTTTACTATCAGCTTTTGTTGACGATAGCAAAATCATAAGACCAAGACATATTAAAAGGGCAATAGAGAGTTTGATGGGTGAAAGGTAATGAGTCTCATTCACGAAGCATTGGAAAAAGCTAAGAAAAATACGAAAAATGTTGAAGTTAAAAGGATTTACGAAAAAAGGAGCTGGAGAGGTAAGCCAATTTTTTTGTCGCTAATGATTTTCTTAATCTTGGCCTGGATTGTGACGACGGCAATTTGGTTTAAAATGGGATTTGGGATTAAGAAGGGATCTGCAAGTAGTAAGATGGCTCTTTCAATACCATATTTTTCTAAGGATTCAGCATATACTACATTAATTGTTGATACTCTTCATTCAAGTAGAGGTGATGTCCAAAATTCTTCAACACTTCTTGATTCTGTAAGGTTTTTAGAGAGTTTTAAAATGGCTCTTTCCTCTGGAAATACTGAACTCTTAAGGGAGCTTACCCTCAATAATCCTCGACTCTTGTCTTCTTCTGACTTTCGAAAGGTACTTAAGATTTTTATGACCCTTGACGATCTTCAAGTTGTTAAGGAAATATCTGCCAAAGCTGATGAATCGGGGAAACTTAATGCCGACATTCTGTTGGAACTCGCAAAATATTTTGAGGAGAAGGATGAGATTGCTTCTGCCAGCTATTATAGGAGGTCTTATTTTGCAGGAAACGCAGATCCCGTTCTTCTTGCAAAAGCTGGCTCCCTTTATGATAAACGGGGGCTAAAAGACAGTGCGGTCAAGTATTACCGTATTTATTTGAATCTTGCAGATACAGGGGAGTTGTTTTTTAGTATTGAAAGGAGGGTGAACTATCTTGCTAATGGACAGCGGTAAGAGAGCATTAAAACTCGGAGAAATTTTGCTTAATTATGGTTTTATTACCGAAACAGAGCTTAAGCTTGCATTGGAAGAACAGAGCAGAACCGGTGAAAAGCTTGGGGAAATCCTTATAAGACTTGGCCTTGTGACTGAAGAAGAGGTTTCCTTTGCTATTGCACACCAGGCAGGTGTAGAATTTGTAAATCTTGAAGAGGTTATAATTAATCCAGCTGTGCTAAAATTGGTCCCTTATAAGGTGGCAAGGGAAAATAAAGTTGTTCCCATAGAAACTGATGGCAAGTCAATTACAATTGCGATACAAGATCCTTTTAATTTCAAAGCCATAGACACCATTGAACAGATTACCGGTCTTAGGGTTGTTGTTAAAGTAGCGAGGGAAGAGCAGATTTTAAAAGCAATCGAGAATCTCTATGGCCTTCATGTGAGCTCTGATGAGGATTTAGAAGCAAATATTAGGGAAGCAATCAGGATACAACAGCTTGGTGCGGAGGTTGCCCCTATTGCAAATATAGTAAATTTGATAGTCTTGAAAGGAATTCAACTTGATGCAACGGATATTCATATTGAGCCATCTGACAAGGTCTCCAGAATAAGGTACCGTGTTGATGGGGTTTTGCACCCAATTTACACAATCCCACGGAGGCTTCATCCGTCCATTGTAACAAGGATTAAAATTATGTCTAATCTTGATATTGGGGAGCAGCGAATCCCACAGGATGGAGGTTTCAACTTCCAGCTGGGTATGAAAAATATAAACATAAGAGTGTCCACTTATCCTACTCCTTACGGGGAAAGTGTTGTACTCAGGATTCTGGAAAGGACAAATATTATACTTGGCCTTGAAAAACTCGGATTGTCTGAGGAAAAACTTGCCAGGATTAGAAATTTGATACGGAAACCTTTCGGTATTATAATAGTTTGTGGTCCCACAGGTTCGGGGAAAACTACGACATTAAATTCTATTTTGCTGGAGTTAAACTCACTTGAGAAAAACATTATGACTATTGAGGATCCGATAGAGTACAGGTTGCCACTCATAAAGCAGTCCCAAGTAAATGAGAAAGCTGGGTTTACCTTTGCAAATGCTTTGAGAAGCATCCTCAGGCATGACCCCGATGTAATTCTTGTTGGTGAGATGAGGGATCGAGAAACTGCAGAACTGGCTTTTCAGGCTTCTTTAACGGGTCATTTGGTTTTAACCACTATTCATGCTAATACAGCAATTCAAGCTATTCCCAGGCTTTTAAATCTTGGCGTTGACCCTTATATAATGTCTATTGGGCTTATTGCTATTATCGGGCAGAGGTTGGTAAGGAGAGTTTGTGAAAATTGTAAGGTTAAACGGCCCGTAGATATAGATTTGATTAAGAAGTTTGGCCTTGAGAAGTATTTTAGATTAGATGAGATGGAGTTTGCCGGAAAGGGTTGTTCTAACTGCTTCCACACTGCTTACCGCGGTAGAACTGGTATTTTTGAAATTCTTGAGATAACTGAGGAGGTTAGGGAATTAATACAGCGTGGAGCTTCACTCCACGAGATTGAAAGCGTTGTGAAATACGAGACGATGCTTGAGGATGGAATCCGTAAGGTTAAGAAGGGGATAACAAATCTTAGCGAAGTTTTGAGGGTTATAGGTTAGTTCATATGGAATTTATTTATATTGGGTTAAATCAAAGGGGAGAGAAAATAAAAGGATACATTGACGCAGAGGATGAAGTAGTCGCGATTAAAATTTTGAAAGAGCAGGGACTTACACCTCTGCAAGTAAGGAAGTCTTCAGTATTTTCCATTAAACCGAGGTACAGGGTAAAGCGAAAAGAGTTGATTCTCTTCACGATGCAACTTCACTCTGTCCTTAGTTCGGGGGTACCAATTACCATCGGCCTTGAGAGTTTAAGAGACGAGGCGGTTAGCAAGGATTTGAAGAAGGTCATCGAGGAGATTCGTCTTGCCCTTCTCCAGGGAAGTTCACTTTATGAAGCCTTTTCTCGTTTTAGAACAGTTTTTCCGCCTTACTATCTTGGTGCGCTAAAAGTTGGCGAAGAGAGTGGAACCCTTCCCAAGACCCTTGAAAGGATTGTAAATGTTATGCAAAGGGAAGAAGAACAGAAGGACAAGACCATCAAGGCTTTAATTTATCCTGCTTTTGCAATTACTACTATAACCGTTGCTGCTATCTTTTATCTCTTTTATGTCCTTCCAAGGGTGATTGAGTTAGTTAAGGGGCTCGGAACCACTTTGCCACTTATCACTTTAATGGTCATTGGTATTGTGGGTTTCCTCAAAAGGTTTCTTTTTCTCTTTGTAATTTTGATTATGGCTCTAATAATTTTTTTAATTCTGCTTTACCAACGCAAGCCTGCAAGACTCGTTATGGAGAGGGTACTTGTGGAAAAACTTGGCCTTTTGTCCGATATCCTAAAGAAATCTTTCTATGCTCACTTTACAACTTTCCTTTCCCTTATGTTAGAGGCGGGAGTGGATATGAGTACTTCCCTTGAGCTTTTAACTTTCAGCACCGGAAATCTTTATTTAATAGGTCTTGTTGAAAGATTAAGGACCCTTGTTACTTCTGGTCAGAGACTGGGTGAAGCGGTTAGAAACCTTGGCTTTCCACCTCTATTTTGTTCTATGGTTGCCATAGGTGAGGAAACGGGGACTTTGCCCAGACAACTTAATAGCCTCTCTTTCTACTACGAATCAGAACTTACACGAACTGTTGAAAGGCTTCAAGCAATTTTGGAGCCAGTCTTAATTATTTTCATCGGGGTTTTTGCCGCTTTGATATTTGTTTCAGTCCTTTTACCAATATACCAGACGATTGGAAGTTTGAGGTGAAATCTAATCCAAGTCAGTGGTAAAGATAGGAACGTTAGAAACCCTTCTGTAGACGTTAATATAAACTCTGCAATTTCCATTAATGTCATATTTTTTAGGTACGAAAACATTTGTAGTTATTGTGGTGAAACCGGTGCTTGTAGAAATTAAAAAATACTCATCCGGACTTGCATTAGGCCACGTTTGTGTACTTCCATTTGGCATAGTGAAATAATTTGAAGCAGATTTAACAGGGTATACATATAGGCTTGCCCCGCTCGTATTTCTGATTGTTACCTGGTAGGAAGTGCAAACAGCTGGTGTGATGACAAGTTCTGCTTGCGATACATATACGAGGATGTCATCAAAATCACCAGTACTGGTAGATTGGAACCTCTTATCATCAGGAGTTGCATTTTCACCATCAAACTTGCCATTTTTACCGGGACTGATGATAACTGCTCCGATATCCCCGATTGCGTTGCCATCAACGTAAATCGAATCACCATCCCCTCTTATTGTTTCGGCAAAGTAGCGATAAGGTATTCCACTAACGGGATCGAGAGTAAATCTTCTTGGAATTTGAAGGGAAAGGTGAGGAAGTGTATAGGTTGGGGTATGCGAAGGAAGGTTACCGGTTTGGTTGTAAAACGAAATAAGCCTTTTTTTGTAAATCTGGAGCTCTTTTCTTGCTATTTCTATATGTTTTGCACCTTTTGTTTGCATTAAGAGAGGGATAGAGAGACCTGTAATTATACCTAAGATGATTAAGGCTATGGAGATATCGATTAAAGTAAAGCCCCTTTTCATCTATGAAGGTCCCCTGTTATGAGTGGATGGGTAGTCCCTGATAATTGTGAATATTTAATTACTTCAACAGTGCAGTCGTTCCCTTCGTTGTAGGAAGAGATGTTGAAGAAGTATACTTCTATTGCGCTACCGTAATTATTCCTTCTACTTAGTTGAATACAGGCAAAAGGCTCCAACCCCGAAATGGTTAACGTTTGACCCCATGGTATGGTATAAGTAGTTGCCACATCTCTGATAATTCTTGCGTATAAAGCACGATTTTCCACTACATCTTTATTTCTTAATATTAGGGTGTACGATTCACAGACTCCCCATGCTTCAGGTGTTTCTGTTAAATCCAGTTCACAGACGTAATAAAGTATGTCATCAAAATCGCCTGTGCCTGTCGATTCAAATCTTCCATCACTCGGTGTGGCATTTTCACCATCAAACTTCCCGTTGGGGCCTGCACTTATTATTACAGCGGAGATGGCTCCAAGGGGTGTATTATCTACGTAAATCGTGTCTGCAGCGCTGATAGTGTCAGCGAAGTAAAGATATGGGATTCCCTTTATTGGGTCGTTTTTATATTGTTCAGGAATGCCTAAGATAGGACTGGGTAGTGTGTTATTAGGTTCATGAGCGGGTAACTTTCCATTTGTTTTATAATAATAAATTAGCAATTCTCTTATATTTTGAAGTTCATTCTCTGCCTGCATTATTTTTTGATTCTTGCTTACATTGACGGTTATCGGTATTGCAACAGCAGATAAAAGGCCCATCACTACCAACGCAACAGAGAGTTCTATCAGGCTGAACCCCTTTCTAAAATTTGAGATAGGAGACATTTGAGATTCTCCTGTATCGCCCATATTCAAGATTTCCGTCATCTATTTTTGCATCTATAAGGGAATCAAGGTTTATGGGTATTCTGTCGGAATAAATATAGTTCCCACTGTCAACACCGGGAAAGTTTCTCCACATCACATTAAAAGTGCCACCGAAGGGGTTTTCAACTTTTACATCAAAACCGTTCGTCCTCAAAATGGGTATCGCGTCATTTTCTATTTTACCGTCACCATCGTAATCACCGGGGTATCTTCTGTAAATATTAAAATAGTTTTCAACAGCGTAGAGATTTACTCTGTAGCACTCTACTGTTGCGTTAACTTTTGCGGTGTAACTTGTCTGTGTGCCACGAACAACAATTCCAATGAGAATACCTATAAGAATCAATACTATAGCTACTTCCAGTAGAGTGAAAGCCTTTCTATTATTTCTAATTCCAGCTTCCATTTTTCTGCTTTTTTATATTATATTTTTTCATTTTGGCAATGAGGCTTGTCCTTGAAATCCCAAGCATTTTTGCTGCTTTTGTCTCATTCCAGTCGCAGTTTAAAAGCGCATCGATGAGAATATTTTTCTCGTAGTTTTCTACCAGTTCATCAAGGGAAAAGGTATGCGACTCAATGGCCGTAATTTTAGAGGATAATTTATCCACCGTGATGTATCCGCCGTCTTCTGTGAAGGCAATCATTCGTTCAACTTCTTTCTCCAGTTCCCTTACATTGCCTGGCCAATCGTAGGATTTGAGGAGGTCATAAACCGCTGGAGTGACCCCTTTAATAATTTTGCCTTCTTCTATGGAATATTTTTTTATAAAGTAGTTAACAAGCTCTGGAATGTCTTCTTTTCTCTCTCGAAGAGGCGGCAAATTAATCACCATGCCCGAAATTCGGTAGTATAGGTCTTTTCGGAAATTTCCTTTCTTAACTTCTTCTTCAAGATCAACATTGGATGCAGAAATTATCCTGACATCAATAGGGATAAGTTCTGTCCCTCCAACTCTTCTTATGGTCTTTTCTTCGATAGCCCGCAGCAGTTTTGCCTGCATCCCAGGTGAAGTAGCCTCGATTTCATCAAGAAAAACGGTTCCACCGGATGCAGACTCAAAAAGTCCTATTTTTCTTGAAGTGGCACCTGTGAAGGCCCCCTTTTCGTGTCCAAAGAGTTCTGATTCCAAGAGGGTTTCGGGAATGGAGGCACAATCTATAATTACAAAAGGCTTGTTCCTTCTCGCACTTAGTTCATGAATTTTTCTTGCGACAAGTTCTTTACCCGTTCCAGTTTCACCGAGGATGAGAACGGTCATATCGGTCTGGGAAGCGATAATGATCTCCTCTTTTACCTTCGCCATCTTACTTGAGTTACCAACAATTTCAATGGAGAAGAAATTTTCCTGCGATTGTGTTTTCTTACCTCTGGTGGTCAATTGAAGCAGAGCGTTTATTATAAATTCGTCATGTTCCAAGACATTGACCTCTTCTGAGTTAACATAACCAATGGAAAACTTACACTTTATAGCGGCATGGTTTACATGAAAGGATTCAAAATTTAATGCAGAGCTGAGTCTCTCCATGAAAGTTTTGGTACCTTCTGCGTTAGTATGCGGCATTAAGATCGCCAGTTTGTCCACGTCGAATCTACATAGAATGTCGCTTTTCCTCTTCAGTTTCACTATGAATCGAGCGATGTCTCTTAAAAGGATGTCAAAAGAGTCTTCAGGCAAATTTCTTGAAATTTCTTCAAAATTGTCAATCTTTATTATTATTAATGAGAAATCTTCTTTGTAGCGAATTTTCCGTTGAATCTGTTCATCAATTCGGTCAAGGAGATATTTCTTTCCAGGTAGGCCTGTACCAGGATCCACGAAATGGTAGTCGAGAAGGGTAAGTAGCTCAGTAATTTTTGAAAAAGTTTCCGATGCCTTTTCCAAGAAAGTCGATTCGGAACCATCACTTTCTGCAACAAAAATGTATCCATAAGATCCAAGTTTCCCTTTCAATGGGTAAATCTTGTATCCGTTTATTTTGAAAGGATTTGAAGAGGCTGAGAGTTCAATCTGCTGGATGAGTGCGTTTAATTCCGCTTCATTCAGCCCTTTAGAAATAATTTGCAGAGGCTTGCCCGTGGGTTTCGTGAGCACAACCCCATATTTGATGTCCTGAAAAACTTCTGAAATAATTTGAAAAACGAATTCAAAGAGCTCTGAAAGAACCTGAGAATATGTTGATTCTTCTACTCTAACCTTTTCGAGCATGTTATATATTAAATATAACACTCTTTTTGGGAAAAATCAATGTTTGATTGAATATGCGGTAAAATTTATAATGTTGCAACAAAGGAGGCTTTATGCTAAGAAGGACTCCACTTTTTGATGAGCATGTAAAACTGGGCGCAAAGATTGTGCCTTTTGCTGGGTTTGAAATGCCCCTGCAATACTCTTCAATTATTGAAGAACACCGTTGGGTTAGGCAGAGTGCAGGTGTCTTTGATGTTTCCCATATGGGCGAAATTATAATAAAAGGGCCAGATGCACTTGAATTCGTATCATACATCACGTCCAATGATCCCTCAAAGTTGGAGGTTATGGAGGTCCAATACTCTTCCCTTCCTACCGAGAGAGGAACCATAGTTGATGACCTACTGGTTTACAGGCTTGAAGACTATTTTATGCTCGTTGTAAATGCCTCCAATATAGAAAAAGATTATAACTGGATCTTGAGTCATAAAAGGGGGAATGTTGATGTTATAAATATGTCGTATGAAATTGGTGAAATTGCCTTTCAAGGGCCTAAAGCTGAGGAAGTACTTCAAAGGATTGTTGAAGAAGATCTCTCGAAAATTAAGTATTACTGGGCAGGCCGAGTCAAAATTTTGGGTAAAGAAGTTTTAATATCCAGGACAGGTTACACCGGTGAAGATGGATTTGAAATTTACACTGATAATAAACACATAGTGGAGATATTTAGAAAGCTCATCGAATTTTCCGAGGTTAAGCCCGTGGGTCTTGGGGCAAGAGATTCTTTGAGGTTAGAGATGGGGTACTGTCTTTACGGGAATGATATTGACGAAACGACTAATCTAATAGAGGCTGGTCTTAAGTGGATTACCAAATTGGAAAAGTCAGATTTTATTGGGAAAGACGCTCTCATAGAGATTGAGCAAAAAGGTGTTACACGAAAGAGGGTTGGTTTTGTTATTAAAGAGGGTGGAAATATTCCAAGACGTGGTTATAAGATTTACGACGCGACTGGGCACGAAATCGGGCTTGTCACCAGCGGTAACCTTTCTCCTTCGCTAAACATCCCTATCGGCATGGGGTATGTTGCAAAGGATTTCGCTAAAGCTGGTACAGAGATTTTTGTTGAAATTCGAGGTAAAAGAGTCCCTGCAGAGATAGTTAAATTGCCTTTTTACAAAGAGGGGAGTGTTAAAAAGGCTTAAATTGATTGTCTGAGGACCGTTGTTTATAATATTCCCAAAAATCAGGAGGTTTCAATGAGGAAACAGGATATCGTAGATGAAATTTACCAGCAGACAGGCTTACCTAAAAAAGATATACAACTGGTCGTGAACATGTTCTTGGATAGTGTTAAGAAGGCCTTTTTCAGAGGCGAGAGAGTTGAGTTAAGGGGATTTGGAGTTTTTGAGGTAAAGCATAGAAAGAGCAGGGTCGGAAGAAACCCTAAAACAAAGGAAGTGATTAAAATCCCCGCAAGAAAGGTTGTAACTTTTAAACCATCAAAACTAGTTAAGGGATTGAAGGAGGAAGAATAATGCCTTGCGGTAGAAAAAGAAAGAGGAAAAAGATTAAGAAACATAAACTAAAAAAGAGAAGGAAAAGAGACAGGCATAAGAAGAAATAATGAGGGTCTTGATCCTATCGGATACTCACATTCCACATAGGGCTGAGCAGCTGCCAAAAGAAGTTACGGATGAGATTTTAAATTGTGACGCTATACTACATGCTGGAGACTTTACATCTCTTAGTTTTTATCAGAATCTTCAGCTATTGAAAAAACCAGTTTATGCAGTTAGAGGCAATATGGATGATGATGATCTTTATTCTCTGCTTCCTGAGACGCTCGTTTTTTCCTTAGAGGGTCTAAAAATCGGACTTTACCATGGAATTGGTGCTCCGTGGGGGATTGAGAAGAAAGTATTGGAAAAATTTAGTGAATCAAAGGATCTGAATTTGATAATCTTCGGGCATTCACATAAACCAATGAAAAAAGAGGAGAAAGGTATAATTTTGTTTAACCCCGGTTCGCCGACGGATACCATATTCGCACCAAGACGTTCCTACGGTATACTGGAGGTAAAAGAGGGCAAGATTTTAAACTTGAGTCATGTGTTTTTGTAATGCGCCCGTAGCTCAATTGGATAGAGCGTTGGCCTCCGGAGCCAAAGGTTGGGGGTTCAAGTCCCCCCGGGTGCATAGTTATAATATTTGAAAAACTTTGACGATTACAGAGCTTATTTTCCAATTACTAAAAATTACATTTATTTTAATCACGCCAGCACTGCCCCTTTTAACACTTATTCTTTGGAAAAAACTGAAAAGTATCTAAGCACTCTTAAAGATGAAGGGGAAGTGGGCTGGGATTTGCTCCAAGAGATTTCAGAGAATGCAAGGGGTTATGTAGCCGAGCTTCTAAGGGTCAACCCCTTTGAGATTGCCTTTGTTCAAAATACATCAATTGGTATTAATTTGGTGATAGAATCAATAAACTGGAAACCCGATGATGAAGTTGTTCTGGTGGGTTTTTTCCCTGCCCTTCTCTATCCTTTCAGGTATAATAGGTATGGGATAAAAGTGATAGAGGCGAACGAAGAACAGTTTGAAGATGTTATTGGGCCTCGAACAAAATTGGTTGCGGTAGAATGGATTGACTATTTTTCTGGGAGAAAATTTGATCTTGAGAAACTTTGTAAGTTGAAAAAAAAATTCAATTTTTTTATTCTTGTTGACGCGATCCAAGGGTTGGGGGCTGTTCCCCTCTACCCATATGAGTTTTCAGTAGATTTTTTGGTTGCAGGTGCATCCAAGTGGCTATTGGGGCCTCAGGGAGTCGGAATTTTTTATGTCAATCAGTATAGCTTTGATAAACTTTCTAAGGGATTCGTTGGATGGCTTTCTTGTCCATGGAGTGGGTTTTCAGATTTTTCTCACTTACCTGAGCCTTATAATGATGCGAGAATTTTTGAAACGGGTACCAAGAACTATTGGGGGCTTTCCTTTTTAAGTGGAAACTTAGAAATGATATTAGAGATTGGTGTAGAAAGGATTTCTCAACGTTTAAAGGGATTTCTGGATATTTTATTTGAGGAGTTGACCTTTGCAGAAATTTTAACTCCGTTTGATCAGGCAAAGCGAGGAGGTATATTTACCTTCAGATTACCAAATGTACCTTCATCGGAACTCCATCTCGCCCTCACAAAAGAGGGCATTAAAACCTCTTTGCGCAATGGGTTTATAAGGGTTTCTCCTCACTTTTATAATACCGAAGAGGAAGTCAGTATCCTTGTGAATTTTTTAAAAAGGGTGAGAGAAAATGGAAAGGGTTAGCTTTTATAAAGCTGATATAACAGAACTTGAGAAAAATTTGGTAGAAAATGTGCTTGAGTCAAAAATTTTGACAGCGGGGCCTTTCATATGGAGGTTTCAGGAAGAGGTGCGTAGATATTTAAATGCTCGTTATTTTCTTGCAACATCCAGTGGCTTTTCGGCTTTGCATATAGCTATTAGAGTTTTAGGATGGGGAACGGGAGACGAGGTGATACTTTCACCGCTTGTTCATATTGGTGTACCTAATACCCTTTATTCTGAAGGCATTGGGATTCAGCCCGTGGATATTGAAAAGGACCGACTCACACTTGACCCTGAAAAAGTTAGAGAATTTATTGTAAAAAATTATGAGTCAAAGAATGGGAAGTTAAAAAATAAGTTAACGGGCAAAGTTTTAAGGGGTATTGTCCTGTATCACCTTTATGGCATTCCATGCAATCTTAAGGAATTTTTAAAGCTTAAGGAAGAGTTTGGATTGGAACTCCTTGAAGTTTGCTGGGAAAGTTTTGGCAGTTCTTATAAGTTTTCAGATGGAGGTGTGTTTGCAGGTCTTGTTGGCGATGCAGGTGTTTTTAGCTTTGCCAGATACGGCGCAATAAATGTAGGAGAGGGTGGTGGTGTTGTTTTTAAAAATGAAAGCCAATACGAAATGGGCGAGAGTCTTCGCTACTACGGCGTACCTACCGAATATGTTGAATATCAAGCAATTATTAGTGGATATAATTACAATCTCGATGAGGTCTCCAGTGCCATTGGACTTGGCCAGATGATGAGGATTTCTGAAATTTTAAATAAGAGAAGGAGGATTTACGAGTTTTACAGGAGGGAACTCAGCAGAGTGGAGGGGATAAAAATTATTGAGGCGCCGATTGATTCAGAGGTTTCGTGGTACAGTGTTGTGGTTATTCTGCCTGAGAATGTAGATAGGGATGGGATGATTAAGCTTTTAATGGAGGCGGGCATACCTACCAAAGTGTTTTATCCGTTATTTACCGACCTTATGCTTTACTGTGAAAGCTGTAAAGTTGCACGCCCATCTGAATTGGATACCGCAACGAGTGTTGTTAAACGTTTATTATCCTTGCCTTTTTACGGAGATCTCACGGAGAGTGAAGTTTCTTATGTGGTGGACTCTTTGCGGGAGGCTTTAATTGCAAGATGAAAGACATCCTATACTTTTTGCTACTTATTCTTTCTATTAATCTCGATTGTTTTGCTTCATCGGTAACGGAAGGTTTCCTTATAAAATCAAGAAGTTGTAAAAAATTTTCCCAAATTGGCATAGCTTTCGGGCTTGTTCAGGCTCTATTTTTTCTTCTTGGATTTTTGGGTGGAAAACTTTCAGCCAGTTGGATTGCTTCCTTTGACCACTGGGTTGCTTTTTTTATCCTGCTTGCAATAGGTGTTCATATGATAATTGAAGAATTTCGGCGAGAGAAGGAAAAAGAGGGGTTTTCCGGTGACCTTAGGACTTTAATTGGGGTAGCAATGGCTGTAAGCGTAGATGCTCTTGCGATTGGACTTGTAACTTCCATTCTCCTCGAAACTCTTGCCGTTTTTGTTATACTGGTTTTTATCCTCACCTTTATTATAAGCTTTACAGGTGTTGCCCTTGGAGCAAGATTTTCAAAGCTCGCAAGTAAAATAAAGTATTCTCAGGCAATAGGAGGGATTATTTTAATTTTTATCGGCTTAAAAATTCTTCTTGAACACCTTGGACTCTTTTAATCTACATTCTATCGTCAAGGAATTTTCCGGTGTCAATGTGATCGAATTCAGGAAGGTTTTCTTGAAAAAGGTTTTTAATATCCTCTCTTGTCCAATTTTTAGCCTCTAACAACTTTTTTAGCCCCTCAATTATTCGAGACGATTTAGTACACGCTTGTTTATCCTCAGGTAGTACGACTATAAGATTTTCAAACCTCTTACTGTCAATCTTTTCAATATCCGAATAAAGCTCTTCAATTTCTTTCTCTCCTGTTGTATCTGGAGGTGATAGGTATACAGGCCACATGTTCAGTTTTACTAATTCACCAAATCTGAATTTTGCTTCCTTTTCGTCTTCTGTAAAAAATGGTTCAAATCCGTAGAAGTTTAGGAGATTTTTGGCAATATCGACGAGGGGTACAGGTTTAAGCTTTTCCAGTTTCATGGTGAAAATTTCGCCAGAGGCTGCGAAAAGCGCTGTGAAGATGCACAGGAAAGCAGATTCTTCAAGGGTAATAAAATATCTCTTTATTTTACGAGGAACAGAAATGGGCTGTTTTTTCTCCATTCTTCTTAGAAAACTCCACAATAGACTCCCCTCTGAGAAGGCAACGTTCACGAAACGGGCGGAGGAGACGTGGAGAACATCCTTCTTTGAAATTAGTAAGAGTTCCATTACCCTTTTTGATGCTCCCATAAGACTAACGGGATTTACCGCTTTATCGGTTGAAACGGAAAAAAATCGCTTAATCCCTTTCTGAAGCATGAGTTCACTCAAAGACTCCACGTTAAGGATATTAACCCGCATCATTCTCATAAGCGTATAGGGATCCTTTTCGCTTCTTACATGTTTTAATGCTGAAAGATTTAAAACAAAATCATATCTTGGTCCACTCATAAAGAAGTGGTAGAACTCGGTTGTGCCTACGTCAAGAACGTAGGTTTTGATCTCACCTTGAAAGGAAATTTCTGAACTCCTTATTTCTCTTATAAGCTCAGTCAAGTTGTTTTCATTGATGTCAACCACGTGCACCCTCATAGGTTGCAGCTTAATTAATTCTTTCACAACGCTCCTGCCAATACTCCCTCCTCCGCCAATAATGAGAAAAGAAGCTTTTTCTACTTCTTTTGAAATCAAATTTTTGTATGCAGTTTGCTCTTCTTCAAATAAAAGATTTTCCCTCTCAATGATTCTCAAAGTATCAAAGTCATGAAACATTTCCAACTTCGCGAAGCTTTTTTATAAATCTTTTAACTGCGTCTCTCCAGTCAGGCATAATGAAACCGGTTTCCTCAGTAAACTTTGAAGCGTCAAGAGCTGTAAACAGTGGTCTTTTTGCAAGGGAAGGGAAATCTTCAGTCTTTGCAGGTAGTAGTTCACCTTCCCATCCCCAGTTTTTGAGAATCTCTTCTGCCCATTCGTACCTTGAGCAATAGCCACTATTGGCTACATGGTATAAACCGAATTTACCTTTCAGAATTAGTTCTATAATGCCTTTTGCGGAGTCAATGGTGTAGGTAGGAGAATTGATTTGATCAGTTGCCACCCTTAGGACTTTACTTTGTGACGCCAGTTCAATTAATTTAAGCGGAAAGTTGGTCTTGCCAAATCCGAAAACCCAACTAACCCTTATAAGAAAGTACCTTTTTGCAATCTCTCGAACAAAGATTTCGCCTTGCAGTTTGCTTTTTCCATAGGTATTTATTGGGTTTGGCAGATCTATTGTAGTATAAGGGGCTCCTTTCTTGCCATCAAAAACGTAGTCTGTACTGAAATGAACCAGTATTGAAGAGTATTTGTTAGCAAGTTCTGCAAGGTTTTTGACAGCGAAAGCATTTACTTGAAAGGCTATTTCAGGTTCTTCTTCAGCCTTATCCACTTTGTTGTAAGCGGTGGCATTGATAATTATATCGGGTTTAATTTCCCTTATGGCTTCTTCAACTTTAGGATAGTCAGTGATGTCAACCTCTTCATGAGAGAATCCAACAACTTCAAAGTTCCTTTCCATTAGTTTTTTTATAAGTTCCTTTCCCAGTTGCCCCTTTGAGCCAAAGACAAGGATTTTCATTTTTCGTAATAATAAAAGTCTATATCTGCATTTGCAAGTGTTGGAAGTTTGCTGTCTTTTTCTGACAGAATTGGGTCTTTAATAGGCCAGTCTATACCTATTTCGGGATCATTCCAAATTATACCCCTTTCGCACTCTCTGTCGTAAAAAGCGGAGGTCTTATATAATACTGTTGCAGTTTCGCTGAGAACACAAAATCCGTGAGCGAAACCTTCCGGTATGAAAAGCTGTAATCTATTTTTACTTGATAAAATGAGTCCTACCCACCTACCAAAGGTTGGTGACCCCTTTCTAATGTCCACCGCCACATCAAAGATTTCTCCGTGGACCACCTGAACGAGTTTTGCTTGAGCGGATGGCCTTTTTTGAAAATGAAGCCCCCGTAGGACTCCTTTTTTAGAAAAGGAGAGGTTATCTTGTACGAAATGTACACCGAGGTTGTCGTAATATATGTTTTCTTTGAAGATTTCCATAAAGAACCCACGGTGGTCTTCGAAAGCTTTTGGTTCAATAAGAACCAATCCAGGCAATTCCAAATTATAGAACTTAAAGTTATCCATGTCCTAAATTATAGACCATTTTCTTCGTTATTTATTTAGCTGTTAAGCAAAAGACTTTTTCTTATTTCGAAGAGCAGTTTAAGGGTTGTAATCAGGTCATAAAGGTTATGTCTCGATATGATTTTGAGATATTTTTCATCTCTCCTATCCTTATAAAGTTTTATTATGAAAGGCAGAAGGCTTGATGGAACATCGAATTCTCTGGAAATTTTGATAAGGTTATTTTCGAGAACTGAAAGCCTTCTTGAGGCATAGGTATCTTTCCATATATGCCTTGCTAATTGAAGGATGTCAAGGTGAAATTTGGGTTCAATGTATTTAAGGTCATGAAGCTCACAACGTCTTTTTACGAAGGGAAGATCAAAAGTAGTTCCGTTAAAGGTTAGAATTTTGTATTTTTTGAAATGGTCTACAACCCATTTAAGGAGCATTTTTTCTTTTTTAAGGGTCCTTGCGATAAATTGAACAGCGATTGCCTTTTCCGTCTCGGGAATAAGAAATCCTGCGAGAAAAATCTGACTATCGGGAGAAAGGCCGCCCGTTTCTATATCAAAGATGGCAAGGTTCTTGTACGATGAATTGTGCAATTCTTCTAACATTTTGAACTTATGTAAGGCTCTTCCAGGATATTCCAGATCTCGTAAGTCTAAGTCATAATTAACATAAAAAAGGGGAATATCTACTATGAACTTTATCAAATGAAATCCTTTTCCCTGCTCCACTTCGGTAACTTCTAAAAATCTCTCACCCTGGATTCTTTCTAAGATTTCTAAGACAAGCGAATCAATTTGACTTTTTGGAATTTTCATCAGGTTTAATTAGTTTTAGGATAGTGTCAGTTTCCCTTTGTGCTTCTTGGTATTTTCCCAGCTTAAAGTAGATATTACTCAATATTGCGTGGTATACTGCATTTTCGGGCTCTAATTCGATTGCCTTCTTGATTTCTTCCTCAGCATCTTCGTACTTTTCAAGGTCATAATATATTAAACTGAGGTCTGCATGGGCCTTAGAGAATGTTGGATCTATTTCCGTTGCCTTGTAAAGTTCCTTTAAACACTCTTCAACCTCGCCCTTCTCATAAAGCATCATAGCAAGGTTATCGTAGTATTCGGCTTCCATAGGGTTTAATTCTATGGCTTTTTTTATCGTTTCTATGGCCAAGTCGATTTGTTCATTTTGGAAGTAACTTAAAGCCAAATTGTTAAGTATAACGGAGTCGAAGGGATCAAATTCTAAAGCCTCTTTGTAGAATTCTATCGCTTTTTCGAAATTTTCTTTGTCGTAGTAAAGGTCTCCCAGGTCAGCACTTACGTTCATTGCCCCTTTAAGGATGTCCTTAACACGAAGCAACTCCTTTTCTGCTTCTTCTAAATTTCCGATCCTGTAAAGGGCAATTCCTCTGTAGTAATTGCAAAAAGGATCTTCCGAGATCCGAATCGCTTGGTCCAAGTATTTGATTGCATTTACATACTCTTCAAGGTCTATGAGTAGAATAGCGAAGTCTCTTAAAATCACGGGAGAATGAGGCTCTTCTTCAAGGGCTTTTTGAAAGTAGGTTTTAGCCTCTTCCAGTTTGCCGTGTTGGTGAAGCTCTTTTGCCAGTTCGTAGTTTATATTTGCCATAACTCAATTGTAGAGTTATGGGCTTGGAAAAACAAAGTTTGAATTTATTTCATTATAGAATTAAAATTAATTCTCAACAGGAGGAATGGGATGTTAAGCAAAAACATAGAGGATGCACTTAACAAGCAGGTAAACGAAGAACTCTTCTCAGCTTATCTGTACCTTTCCATGGCTATGTATTTTGCTGATAAGAATCTGATGGGGTTTTACAACTGGTTATATGTTCAGTTCCATGAGGAATTAGAACATGCGGAAAAGTTCATTCATTATATAATTGAGAGAGGCGGGCGGGTAAAGTTATCTCAAATAAAAGAACCTCAAATTGAATGGAAAGACCCGTTAGATGCTTTTAAGGCAGTTTTGGAACATGAAAGATACATTACCAGCAGAATTAATGAATTGGTAGACCTGGCAGAAAAAGAAAAGGATAGGGCAACCTTTTCAATGTTGCAATGGTTTGTAAATGAGCAGGTAGAAGAGGAGGCCAACGCATCAGAAATTCTTGCAAAACTGGAAATGGTTGGTGACAGTAAGCATGGATTACTTATGATTGATCGGGAACTGGCTCAAAGGAAACGCACGGAGTAACGAGAATCAAAAAGAAAGAGTTAATAACTAATTCTTAGGGGCTTTTTGTGTTTTCAGTTAGCGTTCAGATTTTTCTTGTAATTACTGCAGGTTTTATTTTTCGGCATTTAGGCGTTTTTAAAGAGGGAGACGAAAGAGTATTCAATGCATATGTTTACTATGTAGCGCTTCCTGCTTTCCTTTTTCTGGAATTAAGTTATTTGCCGTTAACAAATGAAACTTTAAAAGTCATAGCTGTAGTAACACTTCCTATAGTTGCGATTTTAATACTTTATTGGTTTTTTGCTAAATTGTTAAAATTTGATAGGCGATTCTTTGTAACTCTTTCCCTTTCAACGGCTTTTGGAAGTACGGCATTTTTTGGTATTCCCTATGTTACCTTCTCTTATCCTCAGAGGGAATCCCTTCAACTTGCCGCTCTCATTGCGTCGGTCTCGGGAATTGTTGGACTTACCACGGTAATAACCCTTCTTGAGCTTTACTCGGCAAAAGGTTTGAAGGCGAAAGCACTACTTAAGATTATGGTAAATAGGTTCAAAAAGAACCCGCTCATTCTTTCAATAGCCTTTGGTTTTCTATCCAATGTTATGAATTTAAGGGTCAGCGGGGGAATTTATAAAGGGCTTGATATGATTGGTAAGTCAACAGCCGTTATAGCTATTTTTATGCTCGGCCTCTTTCTTTATGGAAGGGAGTATAAAAAAATCTGGCAAGGTTTTATTTTTTCATTGCCCAGGGCCTTACTCTTGCCTCTTTTGACCTACGTGTTTGCAAGACTTTTCGGACTTACTTCTACCTCTTTGGCAATAACAGTTTTGCTTTCGGGAATGCCAGTCGCACTGACGATGATTACTATTACACAGAAATATGAGTTCGAGGTCGATTTGTTTGCTAATTTGATCCTCGTAAGCACCCTCTTTTCTTTGGTTTATCTCAATCTGCTCAAGTCTTTTGTAGTTAGATGAAAGGACTTGACTATTCAATCAATCCCTTTTATAATTCATACTAAACAGATAGGAAATTATGGTCAAGATATCGCAGAAGACAAGATACGCAGTGCGGGCGCTGATAAGGCTGAGTACTTATGGGAATGAGGGTACAACTTTAAAACAGATCTCTTTTAAAGAAAATATACCTTTAAAATTCTTAGAGCAAATCTTTTCAGCACTTGTAAAAGCTGGAATTCTGGAATCAAAGAGGGGCGCTGAAGGTGGATACAGACTCAAGAAGGACCTTTCCGAGATCACTCTTTATGAAGTTATGAAAGCTTTAAGGGAAGATGTTAAGCTGGCAAGGTGTTTTGACTTTGTAAAAAAGGAATGCCCTCTTGCAGAATATTGCTCTGTAGAGAGCTTTTGGAAAGAACTTCAGAACAAAATTACGAAAATTTTTGAGGAAACTACATTGGGGAGAAAGTAAAATGAATGTTTATCTTGATAATGCGAGTAGTACCCGGGTGGATGAGAGGGTTGTTGATGCAATAATGAAAACTTTCTATGAAGATATAGCCCTCCCCACGTCAGAATTTGTTCATACCCCTGGTCAAAGAGTAAAGGAGTTGGTTGAAGAATCAAGGAAGAAGATTGCTGATTTCGTAGGTGCGGAATCATCTGAGATTGTATTCACTTCTGGTGGTACGGAAGCAAATAATTTAGCCATTAAAGGGATCGCTTTCGCACAGGCAAAGAAGGGAAAACATATAGTTACTACCGCTGTAGAAGGAAGGTCTATCCTTGATTCCGTCAGAAAATTGGAGAAGTCTGGATTTAGAGTGGAGATTATTCCCGTAGATAGGCATGGCTTTATCGATTTAGAGGCACTGGAGAAGGCTGTGTCAAGTGATACGATCCTTGTCTCTGTTCAGATGGTTAACGACGAGGTGGGGACTATTCAGCCTCTTAGAGAAGTGGTGGAAATTGTAAAGTCAAAGAATCCTGAGGCCATTGTTCACACTGACGCCACCTATGGAATTGGTTGGATTCCTTTTAATGTTAAGGAATTGGGTGTTGATCTTGCAAGTTTTACTGCCCACAAGATTTATGGACCAAAAGGGGTAGGGGCACTTTACGTGAAAAAGGGTGTTACAGTCGAAAAACAGATAGATGGTGGTTATGCAGAGTTCAATTTGAGAGGAGGTACGCCAAACATTCACGGAATTGTAGGATTTGCCAAGGCGGTTGAAGTGGTTGACTGGAAGGAGGTTGAAGAAGTTAGAAAACTAAGAGATTACCTTTATGAACAAGCTATCTTAAGGATTCCTGAGGTCATTCTACTTGGTCCTTCTGATTTTTCCAAGAGACATCCTGCTAACTTAAATTTATCCTTTAAGTTTGTAGAAGGGGAGTCTGTAGTCCTGTACTTGGATATGAAGGGGATTGCTGTAATTTCTGGTTCTGCCTGTTTTTCCAGAGGACTTGAACCTTCCTACGTTATAATGGCCATGGGACATAGCCATGAGACTGCCCATGGCTCAATCAGGTTTTCCTTGAGTAAGTATAATACTAAGGAGGAGATGGATTACACGGTCTCAGTTTTGGAGGAAGTGGTTAAAAGTTTAAGGGAAATAAGCCCATTGGGAGGAAATTAATATGAGTTTACCCTATTCTAAAAAATTAATTGAGCTTTTTGTTCATCCAAAAAATGTGGGGGAGATTCCTGATGCTGATGCAAAGGCAACAGAAGGATCTCCCGCTTGTGGGGACATGGTTCAGCTCTTTTTAAAGGTTGACCCAGAAACTAAAAGAATCGTGGATATTAAGTTTAAGTCTTACGGGTGTGCTTCTAATATTGCGACTGCTTCCATAGTTACAGAGCTGGCAAAGGGCAAGACGCTGGAAGAGGCAAAGAAAATTACTTGGAAAGATGCCGATGCGGAACTCGGCGGTTTACCCCCTACGAAGGTGCACTGTGCGGTATTGGCTGTTGATGCCCTGCATACTGCTATTGAAAATTATGAACATCAACATGGTCTTCTAAAGGAGAAAGTCCCTACAAGTAAGGAAGTTGTGATAAACCGTCTTAAACATGTTATAGATCCGCGGAAAGGGATTGATGTGGTAAGGGGAAAAACCTTAAAGGATGTTGAGGTTCAGGATGGAGTTGCCAAAATTTACCTCAATATGAGGGAGGATGAGGAGTTCGCAAATCATTTAAAGGAAGAAATTGTGGAGAGGATATCCCCTTTGTGGGACATCAAAAGGGTGGAGGTGATCTTTTCCAATGAGTGAAGCAAGATACAGTTGTATCGGAGAAGGGTGTGTTACGGAACACATTGTGAAATTTCGCAATGCCTATGTTAAAACAAAAAGCGGTGAGTCTTTTATTATGGAAGGTGACAATTTTGAAGGGCTTAATGAAATCCTTAAAATTGCTAAATTCATGAATACAAAGATTGAGTATGTGAAAAACGAGGGAAACCGCTGGGAAGTGAAGTTCAAAAAGGATTGATCATGGATAAAGAACAGTTGCAAAAGGAGATACTTAAGTTAAAAAAGGAGAAAAAGGCCGTTCTTCTCGTACACAACTATCAGAGGCCCGAAATTCAGGAGATAGCTGACTTTTTAGGTGATTCCCTTGACCTCTCTAAGAAGGCAAAGGAAACTGATGCGGATATTATCGTTTTTGCTGGCGTTACCTTTATGGCCGAAACAGCAAAAATTCTCTCTCCACATAAGAAGGTTTTGACTCCGGAACCGGCTGCCCGCTGTCCAATGGCAGATATGGTCAACGTAGAAGATTTGCAAGAACTAAAGAAAAAACATCCCGATGCAGCAGTCGTTGCTTATGTCAACACCAATGCGGAGGTTAAAGCTGTCGCAGATGTGTGTGTTACCAGTGCAAACGCGGTTAAAGTTGTGAAGTCTCTTGATGCGAAAAAAGTAATCTTTGTTCCTGACAGAAACCTGGCTAATTATGTTTCAATTTTCGTTAAGGATAAAGAGATTATTCCTTGGGATGGATATTGTTATGTTCACGATGCTTTTACAGAGGAGGATGTATTCAAAGTTAAAGACGAACACCCTCACGCGGTAGTTATTGCCCATCCGGAGTGCAGGGAAGAGGTAATTATGAATTCAGATTATGTTGAGTCTACTCAAGGTATGATAAAAATGGCAAAGCTTTTAAGTGCACCTGAATATGTATTTTTCACCGAGGAGGGTCTCACCGAAAGAGCAGTTCGTGAAATGCCTGATAAGAAGTTTTTCAAACCACCTCGAACGGCAATATGTCAGCAAATGAAGAAAATTACTTTGGAAAAAGTGTATGAGTCCCTTCTTTATGAGAGGTACGAGGTGGTTCTTGAACCGGAAGTCATAGAAAGGGCACGAAAAGCATTAGATAAAATGCTTGAACTTTCATAAATTTTTAAAATTTAAGGAGGTAGAGTTATGGCATTTCTCTCAGAAGCCGACAAGAAGGAAATAAAGGCGATGTTCGCCGAAATGGTCCATCCTGTAAAAATAGTTAATTTCACTCAGACCTTAGAGTGTACCTATTGCCGCGAAACGAGGCAAATTCTTGAAGAGGTGGCGGAGCTTTCGGACCTTATAACCCTTGAGGTTCTGAACCATATGGAGAACAAAGAAAAAGCTGATAGTTACTGCATAGAAGATAAGATACCCGCAATAATTGTAGAGGGTGAGAAGGATTACGGCATTCACTATTACGGTATCCCGTCAGGTTATGAATTCTCAACCCTTCTTGAGGACATTATAATGGTCTCTAAAAGGGATTCTGGCTTAAAGCCCGAAACGAAGGCAAAACTCGCTACTATTGTAAAACCTGTGCATATTAAGGTTTTTGTTACTCCGACCTGTCCCTATTGCCCCTCAGCGGCAATTACTGCTCATAAGATGGCTCTGGAAAGTGACATGATAAAAGCTGAGGTTATTGAATCCATAGAATTTCCATTTCTCGCGCAAAAATATGGAGTATACGGAGTCCCCAAGGTAGTAATAAATGAAAAAGTCTCCTTTGAAGGCGCTTTGCCCGAAGAAATGTTCCTTGATTATGTACTCAAGGCAGTAAAGTAAAAAAATCAGGATCATCAAAAAAACGAAAAGGCCCCCTTTTGGGGGCCTTTTCGTTTTTTAAAGTTTTTTTATCTACTTCGTAACTATTATCTTTCTGGTCTCACTTGATTTTTCTGTAGATATCCTGAGGAAGTAAATTCCTCCTGAAAGTTCGTTATTATAGTCTATCTTGTGGCTTCCTGGGGTTAATTGACCGGAAAAGATTTTTGCCACTTTTCTTCCGGAAATATCGTAGAGGGTGATTTCAATCTTTTGAGGGCTATTGGTATTTACTGTAAAGGAGATTCCACCTTTGAAAATTGTTGGCACAGAAACAAAGAGTGGCCTATTCCAGCCTTCGCTTATTGATGATACGAAGTCGCCGAAGATGAAGTCATCAATATACCAGCCTGAACTTACAACGGAACCATCTGAACCAAATCTAAACCTTATTCTGAAGGTATCACCAGCATTAATAGAAGGAAGATCGAAGATAGCAATCTCCCATCCTGCGGAGGCGCCGGAGAACCCTGGCTCATTTCCTAATCCGACAACGCTATTTCTTGGATAACCACCTCTCGGTGTGATTAGTGTGTAGGGGCCACCATTAATTGATACAGACACGTTACCACCGTCGTAAGCAGTAGTTGAGTATGCTTCCATGTTGTACCAATGGAAGAAGCCAAAGGTTGGTGCGTTTTGAGTTGCGATAAGGGGTGGTGAATAGAGGCTCCAGTTGGCATTGTTGGAATAATCGCCACTGAGTACAGTAGCCCAGCATTTTTCCCCGGAGTGAGTGGATGATGGGCCATAAGTTGGTATACCCCATTCCCATTGCGTGCCAGGTTCGGCGACAAAATCACCGTTGTGGTCCTCAAAGTCATAAAAGGAGTTACAGACTATAAAGTTTTTGCTTAGGGAATTGTTTGTTGGGTCATCGTCGGTAAAGAGGATGTTTAAGTTAGCTGTAAAGTCAAATCCGACCTCAGGTGGTGTGAAAGGCGCAAAAGTAAGAGTATCCACCTCATCAGGGTTTATTACGGAAACATTAAAGGTGTCAGCATAGATTGTGTCCGAACCATTGACAATCAGTAATTCAACATCGACATTCATTTCAGGATTTTGTCCCATATTCCTAACAGTTGCCATAGGTGTGATTTCCTCAATCGTCATAATATCAGGAAGGTTCAGGAATCCCCATACGGCAAGGTCATGAGGTCTTTCTGGTCTTTTCCAATAGATAGTCAGGCTATCATGAACAACAACAGGGTCACCATTATAAGTATATTTAAGATACCAGTCATTTGCTCCTCCATTTCCTTGAATACCGATAGTCGAAGAGTTGAGTGTACCAACCATTGAAAGGTAACTCATTGCGATATCGCCATTAGGATAAAGAATTACTTGCATATTATAGGTTCCGGGTTGTGTTGTCCCATAATGTGGTACATTCTCAAAATGTACTACTGCGTAATTTGGGGTGGCAAGATACCTGATCTGACCACCTGATGAGGGATCGAGGTCATCCCAGAAGAAAGCAATGAGATAGGAAATGTCTGCATAAGGTAGATCTTGATTGCTAAAAGCAGTTAAGGTGGTGGTGGATAAAAATCCATTGGAGCAGAGGTATAGCACAGTTACTAAAGTGTCATAAAATGGGAATGCAAAAGGTAGGGTTATAGGTGTGGTTGCATCATCGTCCAAGGAAATAAGTTCACCTCCTTGAGTATCATACCAAAGAAACTCTGGACCAGTCGGATAGTCAGAGTCTTTAAAGGTATAACCATATCCATCTGGGCCACCAGTATGAACGTTGGTAATGACTTCAATGGTTTGTGATGGTTCAGATTCGTGTTGCGGGTCTTCATTGTCGAGTGCGGTTATGTAAACAGATACTCGCCCAGGGACTACCGTAGCAGTGTCGTAAAATGTAGTAGCGGTATCGGTGATGGGATAGAAGTGATGTAAGACATCATTGATATATATATTTATTCCTGCTAAGTCATCGAGAGGCGTACCATCCCTTTGAGTACTGGGTGTGATTCCAACAATTTCAATCGTAGAGTCATCAATGACATTTACGGCCGTAAGGGTAGGAGGTGAGGGCCATGGATCCCCACCAGCATACCAGCTTACTGAGACAGGGACACTTAACGAATCATCGTAAGTCCAGGTTTGAAGGATATATGTATATTTTACACCATCGGTGAGGCCATTGTCTTCATATTGTTGAATTCCCTCCCTAACCGTATCGACAAAGGTTGTATCATATGGATTTATCTCTGAGACTCTTAAAATTTTAATTCTAAAGGTGTCAAGGGGAGTCCCATCTACGCGTGTTGCTGGGTCTGTCCAGGATAGGCTCATACTGGTTGGCGTTGTGTAATCCGAATAAGCGGAAAGGTTGATGGGCGGTAGAGGATCACCAGGTTCTCCTGGAAGTTGAACAATTGCCTCTATATTCCAGTTATAATTTAGGTCATAATTTCTAAGTTCCCCCCATCCAAGACTTGCCGCATAAACGAAATCTCCCTTTTCTGGAACTGCTGGTCCCATATCAATAGAAATGGGATATTCTCCTGCTGCATGGGTTATCTCGATAGATACCCAAAGGTCTTTAGTATTGTCGATAATAACCGGGTTAGTTAACTCTATTTCTACCCACCCTGGTGTGGGGGCAGAATAAGGTTGTGAAGTAATAAGGTTTCCTGGCGCGGATGTTGTCCCTTGGTCATAGATTTTCACCTGGCCACTGTGACTACCTTCATGATGGTAAAACCTGACTTTTATTAGCTTCCAGTTATTGTAAGGCCCCAGTTCCGATGGTGTAAGCCTTA